>WNFC01027786.1_pt1 | contig 12034 bp, 9 predicted proteins | sample 5400541 | NCBI WGS metagenome assembly WNFC01 (sample SAMN13153342, study PRJNA577476) | soil metagenome | isolation source: 120 cm saprolite under Douglas fir tree site 2 hole 2 replicate 1 | place: USA:California | collected 2015-04-18 | reverse complement strand
GCTTCCAGGGGGATGGCCCCGCCACCTGCAAACGGGTCGAGGACTTTTGGTGTGCGCCCACCGTAGGCTTCGCGAATTTTCTCACGGAACCAGTTGAGATCGTCGCTTTTCTCGCGACCCCAGTGCAGGATGCCGCCCTCCGTCTCTTCGGTGATCTGTTCCTCAATCCTGCCATCAGGTAGCTTCTTCTTTTTCACACGTGCTACGACGCGCCCGGCCAGGCGCTCTAATATCTGCTTGCGCTCCTCGGCGTTACCTGGATCGGGCAGCAATGTGGCGATGAGAGCCGCCCGGCTTGCAGCCAGGGGGCGACGAGCAGGCCAGATGTGCAAGGTGGAGATGTGCCCATGCCGGACGTTCTTCTCGTGGACGGAGTCCAGCGAGGCTTGTTTCAGGGGAAAGGCGACTTCTATGAGACGCTGATCATTGTTCATGGTTGATACCGCTTTCCTTGTTTAATTTTCAGAATAAGCCACACCCCTGGCCCTCAGGCTACACCCTGACCCCAGGCCACACCCCGGCCCCAGGGCGGAGAGACCCCCAACCCCAGGGCGGAGGCAAGCTCGCGCCCCTACTAACTGCGGGCGGCTTGTCTTTGTCGTCATATGAGACGTTGATCATTGGTCATGGTTGATACCACTTTTCTTGTTTAATTTTGAGCCACATCCCCAGCCCCCAGGGCGGAGGCAAGCTCCGCCCCTACTAACTGCGGGCGGCTTGTCTCTGTCATCAAAGAAATGGGTGGAGACATAGAACATTGCATACCCCCCAGGCCCACGCGGGCAAGGCAACACCCCGTGGTTTGTAGGGGCGTGAGCTTGCCTCCGCCCTGGGGTGGGGGTCTCTCCGCCCTCGCTCCCCGATGTGTTCCTAGCCACGATCTTTGGTTGTACCATCTTCCATTACACCTGCATTGGATGCACGCGATCTGCTTGGATTGCCTCGGATATATTGACGTATTTGCTCCAGTTCCTGAGTATCGCGAATGACACGATCAAAGTACCTACTTTGCCAAAATTTACCAGAACATTCCAGCCCCGCAGTTTTGATATGACGAAGCCATGCAACCGTCGTAAGCGATTTGTATGCCTTCATCACATCACCTAACGTCGGTGCATTTTCTACGCTGTCGTCCAGCCACACAATAAAATGTACATGATCGGGCATGATGACAAACTCGTCCAGGGTAATACCAGGAAAGCGCTCCGGTAGGGCCAGCCACGTATTCTCCAAGATAGCCCGCAGTTCAGGCGTGTCAAAAAGAGGTTTGCGCCCTTCAACACAAGTCGTGACAAAATAGGCCCCTGTCCAAGCATAATTGTGTTTGGATAGACGTAACGAAGCACAGAGACCTCAGCCCCAGGGCGGAGACCCCCACCCCAGGGCGGAGGCAAGCTCGCGCCCCTACTAACCACGAGGTGGTCGCGAGGGCGGAGGCAAGCTCGCGCCCCTACTCACTCTCCGCCGCTGCAAATATCTGCCCTTCCCCAATAATCACACTCCCTTTCGCCCTCACAATCAGCTTCCCAAAGGGATCCTGCACACGCAGCAACCTGGGAGAGGATTTCGCGCACTCGAAGACGACGTAGAGCCAGTAGCGATCACGCAGGTTGCAGGCTTTGATATACTCATTCTCTGTGAGTTCCACATTTCCGGTGCCTGCACGTCCCTTGACCTCAATCGCCAACTCCTCGCCTGATGGGCGACGCGAACGCAGATCGAAGCCAGGCCATGCCTCAAGGCCTGCCGCCAGCGCCTGCTCTGCCGTCGAGACATCGTACACCGTGGCTCCAATCGCTTCTTCAAATGCTCGTGCCCACTGCATGGCGATGGCTTCCACACCGGCATCGTAGCGCTTCTGGTCTTCGGGATCGCTCGATGGCACCACCAGCGCATGCGCCAGGAAGGTCACCTCACCGGGCGCAACGAGTTCAGGTTCTCGGTGTAGCACTGCAAGGGCCTCGGTCTTACGTGCCTGCAAGCTTTTCTGGCGGGCCTTGATCTTCGTCAGTTCCCCTTTTACCCTTGAGTCACCTGCATTGGCTTTGTCGGTCAGCCTTGCTCTGGCCTGTGCAAGCTCTGCTGCCTGGTAGGTGAAGCCATGTTCAATGAAGTTCTCACGGTCGGGAAGACTCTCACGCAGCGATTGGCGGTGTCGCTCCGCTATTGTTTCCGCTATTTGAGCAAGCGCAAACGCCTTCGCCAGTTCACACGATGCATCTGCAGCGATTACCGACGAGATGGCTGAAGCTGGGAGTCTGGGGCTGCCGCGCAGCAGGAGCAGGTGCTCTACAGGACATTCTCTGATCTCGCCTCCTTCCTCATGCCGGAGGCCAATCAGTCGATACTCAAGCACCTCTTCGCGGTTCAAGGCTTGCAGCGCTGGATCGAACTGCCTCCATACCACCACCTGCGCGAGATGGTAGAAGTAGGGGCGCTCTGCCGTTGGATCAATGAAGACGGCTCCCTGCAGCGCCTGCTGTTTGAAGCGCTCGCAGATAACGGCGCGGAAGCGATCGAAGACAGGTTCGCCGGGATGCAGGAAGATGGACCGCTCCTGATTGCGCGGCACGTACACAGTGCAGGCAGCACGCATGGCGGGAGGATAGATCTCCAATGCAGGTAACAGCCAATCCATAGCCCCTGACTTGAGTGGTTGCAGCGTGAAAAGAGCATCAAGGTCGCCTTCGATACCGATGTTGACCAGCGGGGTTGCTTTCTCCAGAAAGTGCCGTACATAGCCCGGTAGGAGTCGACGATATGTCTCCTGCTCCATGCTCGCTCGCAGGCGTGGCAACTCGGATCGCACAGCTCCTCCATCGCCAAACAATGAATGATCCCTTGCTTGCAGCGCCTGCACCTGTTCTTTGGTCAGTGTGCCTTCGATGCGTTGATGGGCCCTACTCTCATCAGCAGCCGTCACCACCTGTGCCATATACTCGCGCAAAGACACCCCTTCAAAAAGCTCCCCGATCACATCAAATACCTTGTCGGAACCCAGTTCCCTGCGTATGCGCTCCAGCTTCTCTAACACCGTTTTCATCACGCGGCCTTCGCGCGTGTTGCCTGCCACCAGGTTGAGGATATACACCGCATCGTGCTTCTGCCCATAGCGATGGATACGCCCCATGCGTTGTTCCAGGCGAGCCGAATTCCAGGGGATGTCATAGTTGACCATCAACCAGCAGACCTGGAGATTGATGCCCTCACCGGCGGCATCCGTCGCTACCAGGTAGAGCGCGCCGCCCTCTGCCACCGGCCGGCGAAATGCGGCCACCTGCTCCTCGCGCTCCCGGTAATCCATGCCGCCATGAATCTGCGCGATCTGCCCGGTGAAGCCCATGCCTTCCAGGCGGTGTACCAGAAAATCCAGGGTGTCCCGGTGTTCCGTAAAGATGATCAGCTTCTCGTGCTGGTACTCGGGATCGCGCAGAATCTCACGTAGTTTCTCGAACTTGGATTCCTCGCCTGCGGCGTACACCTTGCGCGCCAGATCCAGCAGCATCTCCACTTGCTGTAACTCTGCATGCAATTCCGCCAGTGAGGTCGCAAGCACTCCATCCAGCAGCCGGTCTTCACTGCGTTCGTTTTCCTCTTGCCCTGCGCTGGTTTCTTCTTCGTCGGCGGTCTTTTCGTCAAACACATCTGCAACCTCGTTGAGGGTTTGTTGCGACGCCTCAAGCTGTGCCGGGTTGAGACGACCAGAGCGCATATCTTCCACCAGCTTTGTGAGCTTTTGAGCACGTCGCTCGAAGGAACGCAGCAGAGCATAGGTCGAGCTGGCCAGGCGGCGCTGGAAGACACTCATTGCCAGGCGGGCCGCTGAGCGATTGAGCAAGCGAGCACGATTATAGGAGGTCGAGATGTAGCGCGTCGTCGCCTCGTAGAGTTGTTGTTCGCTCACCTCACCCGAGTTGAGGTGATAGCTCAAGGTATTGGAGATGCGCGGCGGGTAGATGGGCTCCCCATCAAAGTAGACCAATTCCTCTTTTGTCCGGCGGATAAAGTGGCGACGACGTGCATCCTGCGGATAGGCGTTGAAGGCATCGATCGTGGCAAGTGCATCCGGTTCCAGCAGCTTCCACAGGCAGTAGTAGGGGAAATCCTTGCCCATGTGGGGCGTTGCTGTCAGCAGGAGCAGGTGGTGACAATTCCACGTCAGTGACCAGCGCTCATCCTCACCTGGAATACCGGCAAGCGCCTCTGCCAGGAGGTAACGCTCTGTGCGCCGCATACGCAGATCGGCTTCGCGGTCGGCAGCCAGCTTGTGCGCCTCATCGAAGACGACGAGATCGTAAGGGGCAACATCTGCTTCCTGGAGGCGCGAGAACATGCGGTCGCCTGTGAGCGTATCAACACTCACAATGAGCACGTCACTTCTCGGGCCAATGAAAGGATTGCCTACGCGGGCATCACTCCCGGTAACAATGCGAAAAGGGAGATGAAAAAGGCTGCGCATCTCGTGCTCCCAGTTGCCAACCAGTCCTGCAGGGGGGACAATCAGGATGCGCGAGATGAGCCTACGGCTCAACATCTCGCGGATGTAGAGTCCTGTCATGATGGTCTTTCCTGCGCCCGCGTCGTCCGCCAGCAGGAAACGCAGCCGTGTCTGTTTCAACATGTGGTCATAGACGGCGATGCGTTGATGTGGGAGTGGATCGATGAGCGAGATTTCTGTGGCAAAGGCCGGGTTGAAGAGGTGGCCGTAGGTGAGCCGTTCTCCTTCCACTACCGTGCGCACCACCTCCGGGTTCGCTGAGAAATCGATAGGAAGGGCAGTCTCTGGCTCAAAGGTGTAAGTGGCACTGGTTTCGCGTACCAGGTGCGAGCCAGAACCATCCTCTCTCAGAGCCTGGATGCCTTCAGCCTCAGCAAGTACGATGCGTTGCCAGTAGCGGGTTGAAGGATGCGACTGGCCATTCTCCCATTGTTTCAATAGGGGCACGGAGACGTCGATGAGGTCAGCGAGTTGCTGTTGGGAGAGCCCATACGTGTGACGCAGCAGCTTGATGCGCTTCGAGAAATCGGATGGCATCTGGTAGCTTTCTGTAATCACGTCCAATTCGCTCTCCTACTAACAACTCAACGAAACCTTCGCGGGATTCGATTATAGCGGATTGCGAGAAGCCGGTCAATTTGATTTGGGAGAGAAATCCCTGAATAACTTTGCTGGCTGGTATTCCATTATGCGGTATTGGGCTGGATAAGTACATACGCATGTTCTTACCCAGCCTGAGTTGTCTCATAGGCTCCACAATCGCGCTTTTGGTAAGGCAAATTGACCTCGCTGTTGGGGAAGCACCTCTATCACCCGCATGTCTGTGATGCACACAGTGCCATCATAGCTGGGCACTCTTGAGCGTCTTGACAGGTGTAGGATTTCTTTAACGTGCCATGTCCCAGTACGCTTGTTGTACCGCTCCCTGCGCAAGATATACGGGTCAAGATGGGTAGAAAGAAGTTGCTGCCCTGCATGCCAACAATAAATTTTGTCGTCGTAGAGTTCATGGAGAAAGCGCTCCCAGATCTTTGTTGAGCAGCGCACCCCTGGCCAAAACCTATTGCGTGGTAGCGATACCCATAGGACAGCAATGCCTTTTCCCTCATAATGTGATGTTCGCCGCGCAACGTCAGCAGGCGGAAGTGAACTGCGCTGCAATTCGATGACAACATAGAGTTCCTCATTCCAGCGGAAAATGATATCAGGCCCGGTCCCATAGGTACAATTAGATCCGGACAAATGGGCAAAGTGATGCATGACGTACTGGCCTTGCTTTACAGCGACCTGTCGTTGACATTCAGGGCAGAAGAACGGTCCCTGGTCTCTGGATACTTCCCAGGCAATGACGAGCGTACCTTGCTGATCATGGGCACTTAGCATTTTGTTATCTCCTTCCTGACACCCCATGCCCTCCTTGCTTCATTCTTGGAGCATAAATCCTCTTCTGAATTGCAGGTGGGGATGAAGCAGACAATAAACGGTGTTGGGGAAACAAAAATTCCCCGCTGCATCCCTGTTAGGATGCTGATTCAAAGCGATTGGTAATGAGTGCTCGAAAGCACTTCAGAAGTGATTCTGTACAGTCGGAGCAACTTTGCTGATTCCTGGAGAGGCGTACAGGTGTTTCCTTGTATATGCATCAGTAGCCATGTGAGGCAGAACATGACTACTGGCGCATCGAACATCATCCTATTTCTTACGCGAGGTAGTCCTTATCCTGTTTATCCTCCATGGCTTGCTCTGTTGTTAAGGGAAGAGTAGGCGTTGATGCTTCCTGGTTAGTTGTCACAGGCACAGGTGTCTCAGGGATAGGAGCAGAAGGGGTTGAAGATGATGATGGTTCAGCTTTCGACGGCTGATTTGCCAGGTGAACATAGGCTTCAGCTTCCGCCAGTACTGCTTTATCCACATTCACTGGCATAACACGCACCAGATGGGCCTTGCCATGCGCTATCACGCATATTTCTCCAGTCGAGAGTTGCCTGACAACATTGGGATCGACTTTTGGTGATTCCGCAATGCGCATAGTACTGTGACCGGTCACTTCATCACCAGCAACACCAGCTGCCTCCTCGACAATATGCTGCGTGCCAGCCCGGGCAATAATGCTATTTGGATTGTTGCTCGCATGGAGTATGATAGTTGTGGCTGCCGAGAGCAGGCGGTCCGCATTCTGAGTAAAGCCCCTATAGGCGATACTACTGTCGCTCTGGCCCGATACGAAAACGCTCACGCCTCGCGAGCGAACGCGTTCAACCAGATTAGTGAGGTTGACATCAACCGCGCTAAGCTCATCAAAAATGAAGAGAATATGGCGCTCTTTCGGTTTGCGTTGCCCGGCGTAATGAGCAAAGTCCTCGACGAAGTACCTGCCTAGACCGGAGACAATGCCAGAAAGAGCCAGCCCATCCAGGCAAACGTATGCAGCATCGACTGAGTCGTAGGACCAGGCACCATCAAGTTTGCCATGCAATTTGCTAAGTAGTGCAGCATAGCGATTGTAGACTCCCAAGGGGTCTCTCTTTGAGAGGTACGTCAGGTACGCCTCCTGCTCCGGGCAGCCTTTATAGAGACCGAGCAGCACTCCATTGGTAAGATTCAACCTTACAAGGAGTTCCGCGCTATTCCTCACGGGCTTTCCCGGCACAGAAATCGCGAGCCGCAGAAGATTTTCTGCCACTGCCCTGTAGTGAGCATCACTATATTCTTCCACAGCCAACAGGCGGCTGAGAAGAGCCTCTTCATCGCCCATCCAGCCATTATACGGCTCAGTCGGGTACATCTTGACGCGTTGAATACCAGCCGATCTCATGGCAGCTACGAAACGCATCCCTGCATCCTCATCACCCTTTCCATCGATGTAAATGACCTGCCAACCAAGTACTTGCGCGACTCCTACAGCGAGCCTCAACAATGTCTCGCTCTTTCCGCTGCCACTTCTTCCAATCACGATGCCATGATTGCAAAGTTCACTCGTGGGTAGCACAAACAAACCCAATAAGATCCATACCTGCAAATCGCCCTGAATCGGTAGGCCGAGCACCATATGTCCTCGTACCCGGTCTGGTAGCCGATGCCGCGCCATCCTGCGTTTTACGCGCTTGCTGGCTGCTTGGATTGCATGAGTTCGGTGTTGGCGTATTGCCAGCAGATGTTGCTTCGCATTTCTCGGGGTGAACAGGTGCATCAAGAATGCCGCTCCTGGTGCGAAGAGCAGGCTTTCTAACCAGATCGGGCGAAGGTCAGTCCATAATCTGAGGATGCTCCAAGTGCCAGTCTTTGTCTCTCGGATCACCTCCCGGAGCAATGTCAGCAGTTGCTCTCGCAGAGCGTGAAAGGGATAGGCCACCAGGACAAAGCCTATGGCGCAGCATGCCCCCACGATCCCCATGAGCGGCCAGAAACTGCGCCGTTCTGTCAGGCGGCGCGGTAGCCAGCGGATCAGCAGGATCAGGAGCACACAGGGGAAGGTCAGCAGCAAGCCAACTGCGAGCAGCAGGATGACCACGGGTTCGGGAGCAACTTGCTCGCGCTTGTGAGATTGACGCATTGCACACTCCTTTCGTTACCAGATCAGTTTTTGCTCAAGGGAGAGGATCTGAATGCTCTTGCGCTGGTGCTCAGGTAGTTGGGCCAGGGCAGCATCCATGACCGCGCGAGCGGGTTGCGCGACGAAGTACCACGTCCGGTGGTACGAGTTCGCCAGTTCTCGGATAACCTCAACAACGCGCTCGCGCTTCTTGGGGGTAAGCTCTACTTCTATAGCAATGACCTCGCTATTGGCCTTGATCAGCAGTGCATCGGGAATATGAGGAGCTTTTTTCCCGGCAGGCAGTGCTGGCTGCTCATAGCGGATGATCCGCTCGGACTTCCAGGCGTCATCAGGCCGCTGCTGCTCAACATACAGCCGTGCCTGGTTCACATAATATAGGTGGCGGAGGGTCTCGATTTTCGGCTGGTAGTAGCGCAGCTCACCCAATCCAACATACTCAAGACCACGTCTCGTTAACCACAACCATCCCTTTTCCCCTACCAGAAATGTTTTGTATTCGATCAGCCCTTCTTGCTTCCATTTGGCTATCTTCTTGCGCGTACGCTGAACCGATAGCATTTCTGGCATTGCTAATCTCTCTGGAGCCGGGCTCTCTTGTGCAAGCACTCGCTGCACATGTATAAACTGAGCAGCACTCTGCTCTCCGAACCACCGTAAACAGCGAGGATCACATTCCGTAAAGCGAGGACCAATATCGGCCCGCTTTGGGTGTTCGATCATTTTGCTATTGTCTCTCCTTTACCGGTGCTAGCGTGCCTCCCTGATATATCAGCCTTCTTCTCTGACTTTCTCCAAAAGAGTCGAGAGAGCTTGAAGTATCAAGAGAATACATTGTTGATAGGTTAGTCGTGTTTTGAAACCCTGCGCAGAATTAGTGTAGTGAGGCAGGAAACGGGCATCAAGCCGTCATCCGTGAGGGAAGCCAGCGCTATTGAATGCGCGGCGCTGACCATATAGTATAGAGGTAGGACAACAACTGGGATAGAAGTTGGGGAAGTTCCCTATCCCACCGTTTGCCCCATAGTTATTGCCAATACCTATCACTGGTGTATTCACCTCACGCACACCCAAGCTAATCCTCCCAATAATTTGCTGCCGCCGCTGCCGCTGTTGCCCGCTTGGAAGAATTGTCCTCCGCAGTGGGTTCCGGCTCATGTACCGCATGAAAAGCCGCTGTTTCGATAAGGGTAGGCCCCGTCTCACGCGGGAACCAGAGGTGTTTGCCGTGCCCCTCTAGAGCAGCCGCTCGATCAGCCAGCAGCACTTTAATCAAATGGGGCACTGAAATGTCCAGTTCCCGCGCTTCGTGCTGCAGCCACTGCCAGATCGGCGAACCGCGAGCAAAGCCTATTGTGACGTAGACGTTCTCCTCCACATTGCGAGCCATCAGAGGCTCCCCCGTCGCAATAGCAAATGACGGGCCAGTGCAGCATAACCAAGAGCGTTAGCCAGTTCCGGTTGCTGCGGCACAGTCACATGCGGGATAAGCTTCGCAATATCACGATAAAAGTAGTAGGCCCCTCCGCCGACCAGCAGGACTTTCGCCATATCGGTCGCGACGGCACCGAGTTCGCCATTCGCCAAGGTCTGGCTTACAAACGTCGTAATATCGCGCCCGACATTCCTTAATGCTTCCTCAGTCCACAGGCGCAGGTCTATGGGGCTGATCTCCTGCCCATTCGCATGGATTGGTGGATACTGACTGCTGCCGACCGTTGCGCGGAGGACGCTTCGGGTCTCCTGAGGAGTGAGCGCGCGGTTACAGCGGGCCTGCATCGTAGCATTTAACAGTTCCGCTGCTAGTTCCACCCCAAGAGAAGCTCCTCGACACAGCGGAATGAGAGGAGCCTGTCCGTTGGCCGTGTAGAGGTCGGTAGTGCGCCCCCCCACATCGATCACGACCTGCCGGACTGCACGATCATCTCCATGGGCAATCATGGCACCGGCTCCTTCCATGATCACTTTCTCGACAGAGACGATGGCCCGCCTGCGTTGTCCATTCAAGAGGTAGCAATGCTCTCCTTCCAGACAGTGACGGACCTTGCGCCGGTTCTGGTCGCTATAGGTTTCAATCGGGACGCCTACTACTACATGTGCTTCATACTCGTCATCAGGGATGCACAGACCCACTATCGTGAGGAGCAAGAGTAACACGATGGGGCTCCAATAGCGGCTGATGTCACCGCGTGCCGATGACGCCCCTTTCCCCTGGCTCAGGGCCAGTTCCCCGACATAGTGCTCCGAGGTCCCGGTGTCAGGGTACGTTAAAACATATTCGTCGGGCTGGAGAACTTCTGAGGGATGCACCGATTGACCATTGCCCGACATCATGCGGAAGCGAGCGAGAGCATCATAGGAACCCCTACAGACATAACTGGGGCAGATTCGTGCCTTCCGACTGCCGTCGGGATCAATGATGACTACTGCTGTCTCGCTGTTTCCGGGATCAAAACCAACATCATACTGCTTGAGCACATATCCTCCTTCAACTTGAGAAAGTACAGTTTTGTACGGTACTGAGGATGGTGAAGTACAAGAAGAGCAAGCAAAGTACCGTATAGTGCGATACTGAGGCCATACCCTTGAAAGTACATGTCGGATAGTGACGGTGACGGTTACCACGACAACTTACGATTTTCGACTATACGAAACTCTCTACAAACAAGAACTAGCGTTTTTCAGTCGCAAACGTGGTTCGCAATCGCTCCTGGCGTCGGAGCTCGATTTTTACAAGGATATCTAGCAAGCGCATTATATCGGGAGCCAATTCGCTACGATTCTTCTTAGTGGCCGTCCATGAAGTGGCAGCTTCCTGGTGCTGAGCCATGCAGATTCCCTCCTTTCAATTGATTTGATATGACATACTGAATTCCTGATGTCTAGAGGAGTGAAGATGGAACATTTACCTGGATCGACCAATAGGCATGACCATCTTTTATATACATATCGCGTATGCTGATTAGTTGTCTACCAAAGTGTTTCCGCGCCACAAGCACCCTGCGGATCGTTTCCTGAAGGGCATTCTTATAGGATGTAGCGCGCAGGGCGGCACGATAGAGAACGAGTTCTATAAAGCCCCGCAATCGTCGCCAAGCTTTTGAACCTGGCCTCCTTGCCTTTCCAGAGAGAACGGCCTCCGTAACGTCCAGCGTGCCAGCAGCGGCCCTAAGGTCTTCCTCCGAGATACCCACCGGCTCTAAGGGTACGAGAGCAGCAGGCTCTGGTCGTTCTGGAAAATCTGGCGGGGCAGCAGGAGTAGCCCTCATCTGTTCAGGAGTTTCCCGCACTGGCAGCAATCCCATGCACGCCTGCATCTCGGCTTGAGAGAGATAAATCGTGTGTGACCTTTCGTCGTTATTTAGAGACTGGAGGTCGGCCGCAAGTCGGATACGGTAGAGGTCGCAATGGATATGCCGCTCAACATGTGCTGGGCACTGACCGTCCCTATGAGCAACCTGACGGAGTGAGTCGTCATCACCTAACAACTCTCCAGGTATGATAGCTGCTGAGATCTGGAAGATCTGCGTCATAGCGTGCAGTTCTGTTGAAGACACGAAAAGCAGATGTGAGCGTTCATCATCCAGGTAAGAAGGATCAGCGGCAACACGAATACGAATGAGGTCCTCACAGATCTGCCGCTCAATGCGTGCAAAGCATATTCCACTCCAATGAGCGAGGCGCTGTAACTCCTTTTCCTCATTGAGCAATTCTCTGGGTATGATTGCTGCTGGCATCGTGTAAGTGGGATATGGAAACGCAGTTTGTCGTATAATACACACTCCATCATTCTCGGTACGTTCTTGCATCTTTGGTCCTTTGCTAGGTATAATGTACTAAAATCGGTTGTGTTGCAACAATGACGATGCTATAGTAAACTCTGCTTCTATTCAAGAAAGCAGAGGAGTTCCTTTCATGAGCAATGCGAGCCCGTTCAAATGGCGCCATTTCGAAGCCGAGATCATTCTCCTCTGCGTCCGTTG
>WNFC01017161.1_pt1 | contig 12036 bp, 11 predicted proteins | sample 5400541 | NCBI WGS metagenome assembly WNFC01 (sample SAMN13153342, study PRJNA577476) | soil metagenome | isolation source: 120 cm saprolite under Douglas fir tree site 2 hole 2 replicate 1 | place: USA:California | collected 2015-04-18 | reverse complement strand
CGGCATACACCAGTGCGGCAACTTTGTCCTTCAGCAAGAGCGGGAGGATTAGCATCTGATCATCGCTGGGGCCGCCGAACTGAGCGATCAGTTGCGGATCTACATCTGCCGCAGTGCCCGCGAAGGCCATTCGCGCCTGCATAGCCCGCGCGGCCGCCCCCATGGTCAGATCCAGAACAAAATCTTTGACATCGTCATTGTTCTCGAATCCGCGTCCTTGCCAACCGGTGGCCGCACCGCCTTTGACAACGAAGAGTGCGACCCGCCCGCTGTAGCGGACCGTGTTGTCCAGCAACGTCCGGAGAATTTCTTTTTGCGTGGTCCCAGCGTGAATGGCCGAGATCGCCTTCAGCAGATTGGCGGGGCTGTTTTCTTGCGACTGAGGCCGCGACGTCTGGCCCAAGTGGGGCTGCAGTTCTTCCATAACCCGTCGGACCAGGTCTACGCGTAGTTGCGGAACATGGCTCTCGAGAATCTGAGACACGACTCTCTCGACGATTTGCTCAATCGCGTTTCGTTCTGCCATGGTCGTAGTTGTGCCGCCGGATGCGGTTTTTCGCCCTGTCATTGCTGGTTTAAATCCAATTATATGACCATTTGGCCGGGGTTCCGGGTCACGTAAGGACGTGTTCTACCGGGGATTGTTCCACCCCTGCGGAATTTATCGTAAACCAGCCAAACCTGAATACGTCAAAAGAGGTAAGCTAAAGGCCGGGGTTACCAAGTAAAATAACATTTCTGTCTCGGCCGCGCAGCTGAAAATTGTTGCATCGGAAGGACCATGAGCGCCATCCAACCCAAAGTAGATGAGCCCGTCAGTGATGAACTGACGTTAGTTCAGGCGGCCAAAAGCGGAGACGTTAGTGCGTTCGAAGAATTGGTTCGGCGTTACGACCGGAACGTTTTTCGGATTGCACAGCACATCACGCAAAACCGCGAAGACGCGGAAGACGTAGTTCAGGACGCGTTCCTGAAAGCGTACAGCAACCTGGCGCAGTTCCAGGGCCAGTCAAAGTTTTATACCTGGCTGGTGCGGATCGCGGTCAACGAGGCGCTGATGAAGTTGCGCCGGCGTCGGCCCGAACGCACGGTTTCGCTGGACGAGGAAGTTAAGACGGAAGAAGATTCCCTGCCGCGCGAAGTCGCGGATTGGAGTCCTAATCCTGAGCAGCAGTATAGCCAGGCGGAGATGCGCGAAATTTTAAGCAAGACGATCCAGGGACTTCCCCCGGGGTTTCGCACGGTGTTTGTGTTGAGAGATGTGGAAGGTCTCTCAACCGAGGAAACTGCTGACGCGCTCGATCTGAGTATTCCAGCAGTCAAGTCCCGGTTGTTGCGGGCTCGGTTGCAACTGCGAGAACGGTTGAGCCGCTACTTCCAGAGACGAGATGGTGGAAATGGCGCCCAGAAACGCGAGAGTGGAGATGGCACACAGTGAAATGCTCTGAGTTTCTGCAAGAGCTGACCAATTATCTCGACGGCGTCATTGACGACCGTACCAAGGCTGAACTCGAAGACCATTTGTCTTGGTGCCACAACTGCTTTGTGGTTTGCGATACCACCAAAAAAACCATCGAAATCTATCGCGATTCCCAACTTTACGAACTTCCTGACGACCTCCGAACCCGTCTCCGTACCGCCATTGTTGCCAAGTGTCACGCGCATAAGAAATCAGGTCCGCAGAAAGTCTGACCCACGTCGGTTCCCTCTAAGCTGATTATTTCTTAGCGTTTCCACGCTGTGCTTGGGGTCCGCGCCGGCCCCCTCCTTGGTTAGATCGAACCTTTTAGGCCAGAGCTGAATCTAAGTAGCTGGATTCGGAAGTACGCGTTGGTAGGAAGTCCAGGAAGGGGCCAGTTAGAGCCCGCTGCTGTCGGGGAGGATTCATGATCGCAAAATTGTTCGACGCTTTCTTCGGCTGTTGGCATTCTCATTACAGTTTCCCAATCACGATTCGGCCAGGTTCCCGCCGCAGTCAAGCGGCTTCCCTCACCGGTACTTATGTGGTGTGTCTGGATTGTGGAAAGGAATTTCCCTACGACTGGAAGACCATGAAATTGCTAACGTCATCCACTCAAGACCGGCATCGGGTGCGGTCGCTGGCCACAAAAGAGGCCGCATAAGCATCCGAGAATCAGGCTGCAGACGCAAAAAAAGCCGCGATTAAATTCGCGGCTTTTTTGCTTGCGGGAAACTTAGTTATTGTTGTTGTCGTCTCTGCGTTTGAGGGTCGGACGATCGTCGTCTTTCTTATCATCCTTGCTGGTCTTGTCTGTGGATGAAGTCCGGCGCAGGCTCGGTTTCCCCGAGTCTTTCTCATCCACCACCTTGCGACGATTTTCCAGTGCCGCCAAGCGTGCCTTTACCAGGTCGAACTCCGAAGTTGTAACCGTGTACTCCGCTCGTGCCGGCAGTATCTTCGAAATCTCTTCCTGCGATTTGGAGATACGATCAGGAGTCTGGGGATGGGTTGAAAATGCCTTCGCCAGCGTCCCCGGCTTCTTCTTCTCCTGTGCTTGGACCTTCTCAAAGAAGCTGATAAAAGCCTGTGGATCGTAGCCCGTCTTATACATGTACTGCAGTCCAAGATAATCCGCTTCCGCTTCGAAACCACGCTGGAAGGTGACAAACGTCATTGGCAAGCCAATCCCGGCCGCTGAGCGAACCGCGTAACCGATGCCGCCGCCGACAAAAATCAAAGGAATGGTGCCGATGTTGGCCCAGTTCCCGCGCGTCATCTGACGAGTAATGTGCCGTGCCGCTACGTGCGCGATCTCATGCGCCATAACTCCGGCTAGCTCCGCTTCCTCGTCAGCCGCCAGGATCAACCCGGAGTTCACATAGAAGAACCCACCGGGCAATGCCATGGCGTTGATTTCGTCCGAGTCAATCACTTTGATCGTGAATGGCACCTGCGCGTCCGAATTGCGCACCAGGTTTTGCCCGACGCGGTTAACATATTCCGTGATCACCGGATCCTGGATGAGCTTTACGCTGGCCTCCACCTGCTGGGCGTATTCCTTGCCCATGCGGATCTCACTTTCGATGGAATACCAGTTACCCATGCCGCGTCCGCCCATTTTGCGGTTGCCGATCGCGTCCACATCGTTCTTTCCGCCATCGTGTTTGACCTTGTCCGGATCGGCAGGCGAAACCGTAGGAGTTGTTGGCGCGGTCTTGTCGGTTTGCGCCGGGGTCTTGTCAGTTTGCGTCGAGGTCCCCGAAGCGCTTGGGCTGGGGCTTCCCTGATCCTGCGAAAAACTCCACGGAGCCGCATAGCTAAAGCTCAGCAATACAGCCGTTATTACGAAAAAACGAAGCTTCATGGCCCACTCCTATCTAATTATACGCCCGGTTGGAGACAGTACTTCCTTGGATTTCACTAGTGGGTTGGACGCCGGTGCGGGCAACAAGGTTACCTGTGGTGTGGAAATGACAGACTTTTGACATATGGAAGACTATCTAGCCACGATATCGGATCCAACCGCAGCTCATTTTTCACCTTGACCGTGCCGCCGCCCAAGCTGATCGGAGTGATTCCGAAGTCCTTCTGTTTCAACTCCGCGGTCCCGAGATAATGCCCATTCCGCTCAGTCACATCCGCGTTCACCGGCCGGGTTTGGCCATGCAAGGTCAGCTCTCCATGGACGACCCACTTGCGGTCGGCGACGTGTTCTACTGTCGTGGAATGAAAGCGGATTTCGGGGAATCTCTCGGTGTCCAGCACCTTGGGGCATAACATGGTCTGCTGAATTTCTGCCCGGTCTTTGTCCGAGACGTCTTTATCCACCACTCGGAGCTGGCGCGCGTCCACCCTGAGTTGCACGGATGGATTCGTCTGGTCAAACGATCCTTCCTGGATGGGAGCGCTGATCTGGTGATCATGCGCGAATCCGGAGAAGAATCCCGCCTTAAACACCCGCACGGTCATAACGGACTTCTCGGTGTCGATGGTTCGTGAGACCCCGGAATCGGCCCCCAAAACGACCCCAAGGGGCAGAACGGCTAGAACGACGAGCACTGACTATCTAGGCATGGCGTCTCCGAAAATTTTGATGAGAGAAACATTGCGGTTCTAATCTCCCACTAGTTCTAATCTCCTACTAAATGAGATGCGCCGTCTCAGTCGAGTCCCCCAATTCGTAGCGCTCATAACCGGTCTTGCTAGCTTCCCTCCGCAGTCGTAACATGGCGCCTTCCTGCCGTCTGGAGGTGCCGTTTGCTCGATCGCCGCCATTTTCTTTCGTCTGCCACCGGCCTCGCTGCCAGCCTGGCCTTCAGCAATAACCTGTTCGCGCAACTCGAGAAGGCTCCTACCTCGCTTCCAGAATCCGATCTTTACGAAAAAAATGAAGAAGCCTACTGGGCCGAACTGCGAAGACAATTTCTCATTCCCGCTGACGAAATTTATCTGAACAACGGCACCGTGGGCAGCAGTCCCGCTCCTGTGTTGCGCGCGATCTTTGATGGCTACAGCCAGACCGAGAAAATGGATCAGCAGGATCCTGAAGATTATCCGATCTGGGGCTACGCCGCATGGAACGAATTCCGTGATCCGTTGGCTGCATTTGTAGGTTGCAAGCGCGATGAAATCGCGCTGCTGCGAAATGCTACCGAAGCCAACAGCTATATCGCCAACGGAATTGACATGAAATCAGGCGACGAAGTGTTGATGACAGATCAGGAACATCCCGGCGGCGAGCAACCCTGGAATCTCCGAGCCAAGCGTTACGGAGTGGTGGTGAAGAAAATCACGCTGCCCAAGCCCGTGCAAGATTCAGCTCAGGTGTTGAAACTGTTTAACGACGCCATCACTCCGCGAACGCGGGTCATCTTCTTCAGCCACATCACGACGGTTACGGGTGTGGTGTTGCCCGCTAAGGAAATCTGTGCACTCGCTCGCTCCAAGGGCATTCTCTCGGCCGTGGACGGCGCTCACGTTACCGGCATGATGCGCCTCAGAGTCCACGACCTGGGATGCGATCTCTACTCGTCCAGCCCCCACAAATGGTTGCAGGCGCCCAAGGGCTCCGGTTTCCTTTACGTGCGTGATGAAATGATCGATCGCCTTTGGAACACCATCGCCACTGAGGGCTGGGAAGAACCCAAATTGCGTGCCGAACGCTTCCAGCGGATCGGCTCTTCGAACGTACCCTCTCTCTGGGGCCTGCGGGCCTCCATCGACCTAGCTAACAAGATCGGCATGGTGCGCATCGAGAGACGGCACCGCCAGCAGGCTGACTACATTCTTGGAGAAATGATGAAGCGTGGCGCGGAGTCCTGGACTTCACCCGATCCAGCCCTGCGCTGTGCCATTGTGACTGTGAATGTTCCTCCGATACAGCGTATGGATCTGGAGAATTGGTTGTGGAAGACATACAAGATTCGCATCCGTGGCGGAGAGCCGTCGAAGCTGCGGCTGTCGACGCCATATTATCTTCTGAGGAAAGACATTGATCGGTTTTTGGTGAAGTTTGACGAGTATCGAAGAGAGAAGAAAACTGCGTGATAGACTCCGGCCAGCGACCGTGATTCAATTCAAAAGCGCGCGGGCGGGGGCGCCCGCGCCACACAACATTGCACCACACAATCTCAGTCGTAGTATTCCAACCCCAGGTGCGTGATCAGCTCTTCGCCTTTTAAATGTCGCAACGTGTTCTTCAGCTTCATCGCCTGAATGAACAGATCGTGCTCGGGATAAAGTCCTGGGGCCGTCATCGGTGATTTGAAATAGAAACTTAACCATTCCTGAATTCCGATTCCCCGCAACTGAGTACTGCGCTGCGCTAGATCGAGAAAGAGCACTAAATCCAAAACAATGGGAGCTGCAAGAATCGAATCGCGGCATAGGAAATCGACCTTGATCTGCATCGGATAACCCAGCCAGCCGAAGATGTCGATGTTATCCCAACCCTCTTTATTATCACCACGTGGCGGATAATAGTTAATTCGAACCTTGTGATAGAACTTGCCATAAAGATCGGGATACAGTTCCGGTTGCAGGATATGCTCCAGCACCGAAAGCTTGGATTCTTCTTTAGTCTTGAACGACCCAGGATCGTCCAGCACCTCGCCATCGCGATTTCCCAGAATGTTGGTAGAGAACCAGCCGGCCAGTCCTAGCATGCGTGCTTTCAGCCCGGGCGCAAGAATCGTTTTGATGAGCGTCTGCCCGGTTTTGAAATCCTTGCCGCAGATGGGGGCATTGTTCTTACGGGAGAGCTCATGCATGACGGGAATGTCCACTGTCAAGTTGGGAGCGCCGTTGGCGAATGGCACGCCCTCCATGAGCGAGGCGTAGGCATAGATCATCGAGGGGGCGATGTTCTCATCGTTCTGGGTCAGCGCCTTTTCAAATGCTTTTACCGTCTGGTGAATTTCACTCGGCTGCAAGAATACTTCAGTTGACCCGCACCAGACCGTGACCAGCCGAGTGGCGCCTGAAGTCTTCTTGAAATCGCGGATGTCGGCCCGTAACTGCTCGGCCAGATCCATTTTGTTCTTGCCCTTCTTGACGTTTGGGCCGTCGATCTTTTTTACGTAATTGTGATCGAACACCGCTTTGCACGGCTTTATTGAGGTAAGGAAGGGCTTGACCTGCTTCAGAAGCTCTCGCTCCAGGACTCCTGCGTTCATGGCGGCGGCGTACATGTCATCTTCAAAGATGTCCCAGCCGGTGAAAACCAGATCGTCCAGCCCGGCCAGCGGCACAAATTCCTTCACTTGGGGGGCGCGGCTCTCGGTGCGCTTTCCCAGCCGGACGGTTCCCATTTGTGTGAGCGAGCCAATCGGCTCGGCCAGTCCTTTGCGGATCGCCTCAACCCCGGCCACAAACGTCGTCGCCACGGCGCCCATACCGGGAAGCATTACTCCCAGCTTGCCTTTCGGCGGCTGCAATTCGCCACCGAAACTCTCTGCTTTTGTTCCGGACTTCACTTTGGAGTGCTGTATTTTCGCGTGCTGCTGCCGCTTCGGCATAGTTGTGGCTGCTTCCTTATGAGAACTTGGGATGTAAGGCAAACGGTTATGTTCTCGTATCGTGAGCAGATTTGCAACCACACCACGGCTGAAGGACGAGAGCGGTTGTGAATCGCGTAGTGCGATGATACAAAAGTCCCACCTTTTAAAAACATGGCTGACAAGATCGCTATCGTCACCGGCTCATCCAGCGGCATCGGCATGCTGACTGCGATAGAGCTAGCAAAGAATGGATTCAAGGTCGTCGCCTCCATGCGCGACCTCGAACGTCGAGCCCGACTCGATGAAGCCGCGTCCACAGCGCAGGTCACTGGACAGCTAGATATTCGTCGACTTGATGTGACGGATTTCAATGCTATTCCGGGCTTCGTCCAACAGGTGGTGGGCGATTACGGCCGCGTCGATGTGCTGATCAACAATGCCGGCTTTGCAGTTGCGGGCTTCGCTGAAGATATGAAAGTGGACGAAATCCGCCTGCAATTCGAAACCAACTTCTTCGGCCAAGTAGCTCTCACTCAGGCGGTGCTCCCCACCATGCGGCGCCAGCGCGCGGGACACATCATCATGGTTTCGTCCATCAGCGGATTGCACGGTGCCCTCTCGATCAGCAGCTACTCCGCTTCAAAGTTTGCGCTGGAAGGTTGGAGCGAGTCGTTGCGCCTGGAAGTAAATGCGCTCGGGATCAAAGTGGTGCTGGTGGAACCGGGATCGTTTCAAACCGATATCTGGACGCGAAACGTCCTGATCGGGCAGAAGAGTGTGGACGGAACCTCACCGAACCGTGCTAGGGGCGAAAAAATGAGAGAAGCGGTTCAGAAAATGAGAAAACGTGATCCAATCGAAGTCGCGCGGGCTATCGTTCGTATCGCCCAGGATCCTGATCCGCGTCTTCGATATTTAGTGGGTCCGGACGCTCACATCCAGCTCTGGCTCAAGCGAGTTTTACCCTGGAAATGGCACGAGAAGCTGTTGGCTCGGCTGCTGAAGATCGACTAGCTTACTTCCCTTCCAAATCCATCGGTTTCACCGGCAGATCCCAATGGGAGTCAAGGATCTCAAAGCGTCTCTGCTCTTCTTTCGCGTAGGTGTCTTGGTCTGGGAACAATTTGGCCACCGTGGCATTCTTGAAGAAGATGGTCACGCGATAGTCCCAACGTCCATCTTCCGTAGTGTGATAGCGAGGCTGGTCCATCCACACCTTGAGCATGCGTCCCATGTCCACCTGTTTTTTGAGTAGCGGATAGTGATTCTTTTTGAATAGTCGTAAAAACTCGTCGGCATGCCCCCACACGGTCTTGTAGTAGTACTCAACCACGAAGGGAGGCTGTGCGGTGCTCGGCGCGGGCTGGGCGAACGTGGAGCTCGTGCTCAGAAGGAATGGAATGAGCAGCCATGTCACGTATTTCACGGAGAATCTCCTTCGCCGAAAATTTCAGATCTCAGATGTTAGATCTTAGTTCTCAGATTTTCTATTGCGTAGCGCCCATTCTATTCTGCCAGTGCGACCAGACGAACCAAACAATCCCCGCCAATAGGACCAAGCCAATCACAGTATCGAACTGATGAAAATACTTTCCCAGTTGACGCCAGTTCTCCCCCAGCTTCATGCCCAGCCAGGCCAATCCAAGGCACCACGGCCATGATCCCAGAAAAGTGTAAATGTGAAAGCGTCCGCGTGGCATCCGAGCCACACCTGCGGGAAGCGCGATGAAGGTTCGGACCACTGGCAAAAGGCGGGCAATAAACACTGCGAGGTATCCCCAGCGCGCGAAAAAGCGATCGGCCCAATCCAGTTCGCGGCGGCTCAGCAGCAACCACCTTCCGTATTTTTCCACCAGAGGGCGCCCACCGTAGTACCCGACTTCATAAGCCACCAACGACCCCAGGTTGCAGCCGATGGCTCCTGCGGTCGCCACCCAGAACAGATTCATCTTGCCCTCGTAGACCAAATATCCGGCAAAGGGCATGATGAGTTCGGAGGGCAGGGGAATACACGCCGATTCGATTGCCATCAAAATGGCAATGCCGCCATATCCAGTGAGGCCGATCACCGACTTAATGAAAACAAAAACAGCAGCAAGAATCTTTTCGATCATGAGAGATACGGAGGGTTTTTTTGTAGAAATGCGTCGCAGCTTTGCCGGACCAAGAATGCATTACAAGAGTAGCACGAGAGTTAAAACGAGCCTTCCTGGGTAAACGTGTATCCCGGAAGAGAAGCTCCGTCGGCGGCCTTCGCGACTTTGACGCGAACCGTGGGAGCATCTGGAGCGGTCACCAATGCGGGACGTAGTACGGCAAATTGAGAGAAGACTTCGCTATAGAGTTTGGTAACTAGGTAATCCTGGCCGTCCTTGTCATTGCGCCAGACTTGTCCGAGTTGGATGGACTTCACTGCCACTGGATTGCCTTGAATTTCGTGGATTCAATTCCAGATTACCGGGACGCGTTGCACCCGTCAATTGCGCCGTTGAGTTCTCGGGTTACGAAAGGACCGAGGTGCCGAACAATTTGGCCTCCCCACACAGCACACGGCAATCTGCTAACATTTGCCTTTAATTTTTTTAAGGAAGAAAATATGGTACGCGGCGTTGTTCCCCGCCAGCCCGCTAAGACCGGTCGTCATGAAGGGGCGCGTACTGTTTCGCGCGGACAACGGAGTCGCGGACCGTCTCGTCAACCCAAACATTCGTCAGAGTTCCCTTCCAGCCTCAGCCAAGGACCGAGGCAGAAATCCAAAACCGAAAAGAAAGCATACAATCCCCTGGCGCCGGAGCGAATCCAGGAGATTCTCAAAAGGCTCGATCAGCAATATCCCGATGTCACCTGCGCGCTGCAACACAAAAGTGCTTGGGAGTTACTGGTGGCAACGATTCTCTCTGCGCAGGCCACCGATGTTCGAGTCAACATGGTGACGCCTGAAATCTTCAAAAAATACCCGACGGTGGCAGACTTCGCCGCCCTGAAACCAGAACAACTCGAGCCAGATATCCGGTCCACTGGTTTTTTTCGCAACAAATCAAAGTCCGTCGTGGGCACGGCCAAGAAAATCATGAGCGATTTCGGCGGCCAAGTCCCGGACGAAATGGAAAAAATCCTCACTCTGCCGGGCGTGGCACGGAAAACAGCGAATGTAGTGTTAGGTACATGGTTTGGGAAGGCCGAAGGCGTGGTCGTGGATACCCACGTGCATCGGGTCTCGCGCCGGCTGGAACTGACCAAACACGACGATCCCAAAAAGATCGAGCAAGACTTGATGAAGATTATTCCCCGCGACCGGTGGACTTTATTTTCTCACCAGATCATCTGGCATGGCCGCAAACTGTGCATCGCGCGATCGCCGAAATGCGCGGAGTGTCCCCTGGAAAATATTTGCCATGCTGCGGACAAGACCTGGACGACGGTAGAAATCCACAAGAACGCGAAGCCCTGAGCGGGGCCGTGCTGCTGGACTTTTTCTTTTCCCTCGTTTCAAATGATCGACCATGCGCACTCTTCTTCTGTTTGCTATCGTGATAACTATGAGCACGATCGCCCTGACCCAGACTCTGCCGGCTCCCCAAGCTGTCACTGATCCCAAGCAGATCAGCAGCAAGTCCAAGACGCAAGTCGAGAAGAATCTTTCCATCGAAAAGCTCTACATGACGCGCGCCATTGGCGCTACGGCCTGGTCGCCTGACGGAAAGACCATCACATTTATCTCCAATATCAGTGGTCGCAACAATCTATGGCTGGTTCCCGCGGAGGGCGGCTGGCCCACGCAACTCACGGTGAGCGACCAGCGTCAGACCGCGCCCGCATGGTCGCCTGATGGGAAGTGGATCGCCTACATGTCCGACTACGACGGGGACGAACAGTGGGACATTTTCCTGGTTTCCCCCAGCACTGGTCAGGTGGTGAATTTGACCAACACGCGCGAGATCGCGGAAGAAAGTCCTACATGGTCTCCCGACGGACGCTATCTGGCTTACATGGTCAAGCCGAAGACCTCTTCCGTATTCGAGATTGATGTCTACGACACGCTGATGCGCGAGACCCGTCATCTCACCACCGGCACAGCTAAAAACAAGATGAATGTCAGTCCGATCTGGTCGCGGGACGGCAAATGGATCGTCTACACGCAACAGCAAGCCAAGGGAACCGATTCAAATATCTTCGTCGCCGAGGTTGCGAGCGGAAAAAGTACGCTGCTCACACCGCACCAGGGAGAGCAACTCTACAGTGCCAACGATTTTTCTCCCGACGGTAAGCAACTGCTCATCACCGCGAATGCCGCCAATGGCTACGACAACGTCGCTCTTCTTGACATCGCGTCGAAGAAAATTAGCTGGCTCACACAAGATAAATGGGAGATCAGTGGGGGCAATTTCTCATCCGACAGCAAGTCGATCACATGGACTGCCAATGTCGACGGCAACACTGACATCTATTTGCACGACATCGCGTCCGGCAAGACGACTTCCCTGCCGCTGCCGAAAGGTGTGAACCAAGTGGGCGGCGCCGAATCTGCGTTCACGCGCGACGGCTCGCGGCTCCTCTACTATCATAACGGCCCCAACGCGCCGAACGATGTTTGGATTTATTCGCTGGCCGATGGTAAATCACGCCAGATTACGTATGCGCTCGTCGCCGGCGTTCGCGCCCAAGACATGGTTGAACCCTTTCTGCTTCACTATCCCAGCCGCGACGGCAAGTGGACGATCTCGGCTCTGGTTTATGTCCCCTACAATCTGCCACGCCAGGCGGTCAGTCCCGCAATTGTCTATGTGCATGGCGGGCCCACCTCACAGACGGTGAACTCGTTCAGCCGAATTATTCAGTACATGGCTAATCAGGGCTACATTGTGATCGCGCCCAATTATCGCGGTTCAACCGGGTACGGGAAAGAATTCCAGCAGGCGAATTTGTTCGACATGGGTGGTGGCGATTTACAGGACGTGCTTGCCGCCGCGGACTGGATCAAACAGACCGGTTATGTCGATCCCAAAAAGCTCATTCTCATGGGTGGCAGTTACGGCGGATACATGACCATGATGGGCGTCACCAAAGCCCCGGACG
>WNFC01007444.1_pt1 | contig 12036 bp, 11 predicted proteins | sample 5400541 | NCBI WGS metagenome assembly WNFC01 (sample SAMN13153342, study PRJNA577476) | soil metagenome | isolation source: 120 cm saprolite under Douglas fir tree site 2 hole 2 replicate 1 | place: USA:California | collected 2015-04-18 | reverse complement strand
CCGAGATGAATTGGATGCAGGTCGAGACCTATCTTAAGGCCGACGACCGTGCGGTCGTGCCGATCGGCAGCACCGAGCAGCACGCCCAGCTTAGCCTCGGCGTCGATCTCATCCTCTCAGAGCGTGTCGCGGTCGAGGCAGCCGAGCCGCTCGGCGTCCCCGTCTTTCCGACGATCAACTACGGCACCACACCCTATTTCACCGCCTATCCCGGCACGATCAGTCTGCGCGTCTCGACTTTGACCGCCATTGTGCGCGATGTGCTGGACAGCTTGAAGCGGCACGGCTTCCGCCGCATCCTCTTCGTCAACGGTCATGGCGGCAACGCGCCGGCCGGGGCCCTCGCGCTCGAATGGATGAGCGACAATCCGGGCACCGCCGTCCGCTTCTTCAACTGGTACAATGCCCCGAAGACCTGGGCCAAGGTGCAGGAGATCGACCCGGTCGCCAGCCACGCCTCATGGATGGAGAACTTCCCGTGGACGCGCATCGCCAACTTCGCCACGCCGGAGGGCGGCAAGGCGATGGTCAATGGAGAAAGACTCCGGCTGATGGATCCGCAGAAGGTGCGCGAGTATCTCGGCGACGGTAATTTCGGCGGCCTCTACCGGCGCTCTGACGAGGAGATGCTGGCGCTCTGGAAAGTCGCCGTCGAAGAAACCCGTGGCGTCATCGAGGGGCCGTGGTCTTGAGCGGGCCGATCCTGATCTGGGGCGCCGGGGCGATCGGCGGCACGATTGGCGCCTACCTCGCGCGCGCCGGCCATCCCATCGTCTTCGTCGACATTGTTCCCGAGCATGTCGCCGCGATCAGCGGTCCCGGCTTGAAAATCGAGGGCCCTGTCGAGGAATTCTCCGTCACCGCGCCTGCCTTTACCCCCGATCGGCTGGCCGGCCAATGGAAAGACGGGACGTTCGATCGTGTGCTGCTTTGCGTCAAGGCGCAGCACACCGAGGGCGCGGCGCAGGCACTGCGGCCATTTCTCGCCGATGACGGCTACGTCGTCTCGGCCCAGAACGGCCTGAACGAGCTGACGATCGCCAGGGTCGTCGGCGCGGCGCGGACGATCGGCGCCTTCGTCAATTTCGGCGCCGACTATCTCGAGCCCGGCCGCATCCTCTATGGCGGGCACGGCGCCGTCGTGCTCGGCGAGATCGATGGCCGGATGACGCCGCGCCTCACGGCGCTCCACCAAACCGTCCGCGACTTCGAGCCCGAGGCGATCGTCACCGACAATATTTGGGGCTATCTCTGGGGCAAGCTCGGTTATGGCGCGTTGCTCTTTGCCACGGCGCTGACCAACGAATCGATCGCCGACGCGCTCGCCGCATCCCGCCATCTCGGCCTCTACCGCACCCTCGCGGGCGAAGTGATGGCGGTCGCGCGCGCCGAGGGCGTCACGCCCGAGGGGTTCAACGGCTTCGATCCGGGCGCCTTCATGCCAGGCGCCGAGCCCGCTCGCCTGCAGCGCTCGATCGACGCCATGGTCGCGCATAACCGCGCCTCGGCAAAATCGCATAGCGGCATCTGGCGCGATCTCGCCGTGCGCAAGCGCAAGACCGAGGTCGACGCGCAGATCGCCATCATCGCCGAGATCGCCGATAAGCACGGCTTGCGCGTGCCGATCATCCGGCGTCTCGTCGCGTTGATCCACGAGATCGAGGACGGCAAGCGTGCGCTCGACCTCGCCAATCTCGATCTTCTTGGCCAGGGGTCGCCTAAGGAGGAACAATGAATATCCGTTTTCCCGGCAAATCCGTGATCGTCACTGGTGCCGGGCACGGATTCGGCCGCGCCATCGCCCACGCTTTCTGCGCGCGCGGCGCCGTGACCTGGGCCTGCGACGTCAATGAAGAGGGATTGGCGGTCACCGCGGCGGAGGCGAAGCCGGCCGGCGGCGGCCATCTGTCGATTGCCCGGATCGACGTCACCGATCGCGAGGCAGTCGGCGCTTTCGTCAAGGGCATTGGCCGCGTCGACATCCTTGTCAACAATGCCGGCGGCGTTTGCGGTCAGGTCGGCCAACCTCTGGAAAGCGTGACGCCGCGCCAGTGGCAGGAGATCTTCGATGTCAACGTCACCGGCGCCTTCAACTGCGCTCAGGCATCGGTGCCGGATATGAAGGCTTCACGCTACGGCCGCATAGTCAACATTTCGAGCGGCGCCGGGCTCGGCGTCAGCCTGACCGGCATCCAGGCCTATGCCGCGGCGAAGGCGGCGCAGATCGGCCTGACACGGCAGCTGGCGCACGAGCTCGGACCGTTCGGCATCACGGTGAACAACGTCGCGCCGGGCTTCGTGCGCTCCAACCCGACGACGGAGCGGCAATGGGAGTCCTACGGCGAGGCGGGCCAGAAGCGGCTGGTCGAGAGCATACCGCTGCGCCGTCTCGGCACGCCTGACGACATCGTCAATGCCGTCCTGTTCTTCGCGTCCGACTACGCGGGCTGGATCACCGGCCAGGTGCTCTCGGTGAGTGGCGGGAAATAGTCCGCCGGGCTCAGGCGTCGGCCGTATCCACAATGAGCTGCCGCAAGGCGGCGACCAGCCGTCCCTGCGGCTGGGCGAGCGCCTCGATCACCGAGAAGTGGTTGCAGCCCGGCATGGCGACGAAATCGGCGGCGAGTCCATGCGCGGTCCAGGCGCCGAAATATTCCGCGGATTGCCGCTGCAGCTCGGGCAGCTCGGCGCCGCCCACGGTCACCACCAGCCTGCCGGTACGCTCGGGGAGATGGTAGAGTGGGCTGTTGCACCGCGCCGCTTCACTATCGAGACCGAGCTTGTCGTTGAGATAGCAGCGACGGATCGGCTCCAGATCGTAGATGCCGCTCACCGCCAGCGCGCCGCGGATGCGCGGATCGCTCATCGCCATCGCCGCGAGATGCGCTCCGGCCGACCAGCCGGAGACGTAGAGGCGCGCCGGATCGGCGCCGTATTCCGCGAGATTGGCGGCGAGCCAGTCGATCGCCCTGCCGATCTCGCCGACGATCTGGCCAATACCCGCGTCTGGCGCCAGCGTGTAGCCGAGCATCGCGACATTGATGCCGTGCGCCAGCGGCCCTTCGGCGATGAAGGCAGCATTCTCCTTGGCATTCATCTGCCAATAGCCGCCATGGATGAAGGCCAGCGTGACCTTCCCAGGCGGGTCGGCAAGCAGGAGATCGAGCTTGGTGCGCGGCGCGGCGCCGTAGGAGATATCCAACGTCGCCGAATGGCGCGCGCGCCGTGCCGCGCTGCGCCGGGCCCAGTCCTCCCGGTAGCGCTGCGCATCGCTCACCGCGGCGCCGTTGTTATAGGCGGCATCGAGCGCCGCCCGGTCCATTCCGCGATAGAGCATTCCGCAGCCTCCTCGAGCCCTCTCCCCCGGGAGAGGATATCTTCTAAAGCCCTCTCCCTCCGGGAGAGGGTGGGGTGAGGGTTGTAGCCGATGTTCGCATCGGCCCCAATGGAGTCTGCGCCGAGCCGCCCTCACCCCAACCCTCTCCCGGGAGGAGAGGGAGTTATCAGCCCCAACGTTGACACCGGATCGCAGTTGGCAAAGACTGCCCGGGGCGCTGGATCGGCGCGCAAATGGCCATCAGAGCCTGCAACGTCTGGGAGGAAGCATGATCGCACTAGCGCGCCTATCACGCCGCCTTTTGCTTGTCGGCGTCGCCCTGCTTGCCGCCCTTCCGGCGCTCGCCCAGGAGAAGCCGATACGCATCGGTGTGCTCTATGATCTCTCCGGACCCTTCGCCGCTGCCGGGTCGGTCGCCTCGTCGATCGGCGCGCAGATCGCCATCGACCTCACCAACGAGCGCGGCGGGGTGCTCGGCAAACACAAGATCGAGGCCGTCAACGCCGACTCGCAAAGCAAGGCCGATGTCGCGATCAACGAGGCCGAGCGGCTGATCAGCCAAGAGCATGTCGACATCATCCTCGGCATCTATGCGAGCGCTGCCGCCGTCCCGCTCGCCAGCAAGGTCGAGGAGCAGAAGAAGATCCTGTGGATCACCACGGCGGTCGCCACCGCGGTGGTCAAGGACAAGAATCTGAAATACGTCTTCCGCGCCCAGATCCATTCGGACCAGTACGGCCAAGCCTCAGCCGGTTTCCTCGCCGAGCACGCCAAGGCCAAGCTTGGCATCGAACCCAAGGACTTGAAGGTCGCGATCATCTACGAGGACGGACCCTACGGCACCGGCGTCGCCGAGGCGAGCGAGCGCTTCGCCAAGGAAAAGGGCATCCAAATCGTCCTCAAGGAGGCTTATTCGGCGAGCGCGCCCGACCTCTCCTCGCTGGTCACCAAGCTGAAGCGCGCGCGGCCCGACGTCATCGAGCATGTCGGCTACAACCCCGACATCACTTTGTTCCTGCGTCAGTCGCGCGAGTCGGGCCTGCGCTTCAAGATGCTGATCGGCAACGGTGCCGGCTACAGCCAGCTCGACAAGCTGACCGCGACGTTCGGCGCCGATATCGAGGATTTCTGCAACATCGACCCGGTGCCGGCACAGCTGCTCGACGCGGGCAAGCTGGCACCCGGTCTCGGCGATCTGATCAAGATCATGGTCGAGCGCTATCAGGCGAAGACGGGCGCCAAGGATGTGCCGCCGCACGTCTCGATGGGCTTCAACCAGACCTGGATCCTGCTGCAGAACGTATTGCCGATCGCCATCCAGAAATACGGCGGCACCGACGCCGAGGCGATCCGCAAGGCGGCGCTCGACGTCGACATCCCGGTCGGTGGCACGATCCAGGGTTACGGCGTCAAGTTCTACCCGCCCGGCACGCCGCTGGCCGGCCAGAACGAGCGCTCGACCCCGGTGGTCATGCAGTTCGTCAACGGTGCGACCAAGGTGGTCTGGCCGACGGCAATCCAGAACTCCGCCCCGGTGCTGCCGCTGCCGAACGGCTCGCCCTATGCGATGAAGTAGGCGGCCTTGGATTGGCAGCTTGCGTCCTTCGAGACGGCGCTTTGCGCCTCCTCAGGATGAGGAAGATTTGCAATTGCCCCGAACAATTTACCTCATCCTGAGGAGCGACCGCAGGTCGCGTCTCGAAGGACGCTTGATCGTGATGAAATCCAGCCCGACGCGGAACCAGCGATAGATGCTCGAGGTCGCCGGCCTCTCGAAGAGCTTCGGCGGGTTTCTCGCAGTCAACCAAGTATCGTTCACGCTGCGCCAGGGCGAGATTCTCGGCCTCATCGGACCCAACGGCTCGGGCAAGAGTACGACCTTCAACCTGATCGCCGGCGCGCTACGGCCAAGCACCGGCTCGATCCGCTTCGAGGGCAGGGAGATCGGCGGGCTGCAGGCGCATCGGGTCTGCCGCATGGGCCTCGCACGGACGTTCCAGATCCCGCGCCCCTTTCGCAAGCTATCGCTCGTCGAGAATGTCGCTCTCGCTGCCTTCTACGGCCAAGGCGGCGCGATCGGCGAGGCCGAGGCACGGCAGCGCGCCGAGGCAGCGCTCGAGATGGTGGGACTGCCCGACGGTGCATCCGGCACCGACGGGCTCGGCGCCGCCGCGCTCAAGAAGCTCGAACTCGCCCGGGCGCTGGCGACCAAGCCGCGCCTGCTGCTCGCCGACGAGAGCCTCGGCGGCCTCGATCATGCCGAGATGGAGCGCGCCGCCGATATGCTGGAAACGATCCGTAGCCGGCTCGGCATCACGATCATCTGGGTCGAGCACATCATGGGCGTGCTGATGCGCGTCGTCGACCGCGTCATCGTGCTCGATCATGGCGAGAAAATCTTCGAGGGCCTGCCCGACGCGGCGTCGCGCGACCCGCGCGTCACCGAAGTCTATCTCGGCCACAAGCGCCGCTGATGCTGAGCCTGAGCGGCATCTGCGCCGGCTACGGCTCGTTTCAGGCGCTGTTCGACGTCACCCTCGAGGTCGCCGTCGGCGAAGCGGTCGGCGTCGTCGGACCGAACGGCGCCGGCAAGACGACGCTGATGCGCGTCATCTCGGGATTGCTGCGGGCCTCGCGTGGCGAGCTTGCCTTTGCCGGAAATTCGCTGACCCGTCTGCCGGCGCACCGCATCGTCCAGGCGGGGATCGCCCATGTGCCGGAAAATCGCCGGCTCTTCGCTCGGCTGACCGTCGAGGACAATCTGCGCATCGGCGCCTTCATCCCGAGCGCCCGCGCGCAATTCGCCGAGCGCCGTGACTGGATCTACACGCTGTTTCCCCGCCTCGCCGAGCGCCGCCGCCAGCTTGCCGGGACGTTGTCGGGCGGCGAGCAGCAAATGGTCGCGATTGGTCGCGCCCTGATGTCGAAGCCGAAGATCCTGCTCATGGACGAACCCTCGGCAGGCCTCGCCCCGCTCGTCGTCGAGCAGGTCTTCGACCTCGTCTCCCGCATCCGCGCGGAGGGCTTCACCGTGCTCATCGTCGAGCAGAACGTCAGCCAGGTCCTCGCTGTCGTCGACCGCGCCTACCTCCTCGAAGTCGGCCGCATCCGCCTCGCCGGTAGCGCGGCCGAACTCAGGGACAACGCGCTGATCCGTCAGTCGTATATGGGATTGTAGAATTGAGAGAATGCGAATGCGGAGCATAAGCGGGCATTGTCACCTTGCGTCCTTCGAGACGCGCCCGCTGGGCGCTCCTCAGGATGAGGAGAACCCGTAGTGGCAGTCACAGGTCTTCCTCATCCTGAGGAGGCCGCAAAGCGGCCGTCTCGAAGGACGCAGGGTCGCAATCCAATGCGCCCCTGAGAGAGGCTCTGACGATGGACATTTATCTCCTCGAGGCGATCATCAACGGCATATTGCTCGGCGGGGTGCTGGCGCTGCTCGCGCTCGGGCTCAACCTCGTCTTCGGCGTCATCGACGTGGTATGGATCTGCTATGCCGAGCTCGTGATGTGCGGCATGTATGCGATCTACTGGCTGCATGTCTTCTACGGCTGGCCGATCCTCCTCGCCTGCCTCGTCGCCATCGTCGGCGTCGCCGCCCTCGGCCTCCTCCTTCATCTCGTCATCATCTCGCCGATTCTCGGCTCGGCGCCGATCAACCAGCTGCTCGCGACCGGCGGCATGCTGTTCTTCCTGCAGAGCCTGGCGACGCTGCTCTTCGGCACCGATTTCCGCAATATCGGCCTGCGCCTGCCGATCATCGAGCTCGGCGACATCTTCATCAGCTTCTCGCGCCTGCTTGCCTTCGGCGCGGCGCTGCTCGGCGCCATCCTGCTCTATCTCTTCCTCGCCAAGACCTATCTCGGCATCGCCATCCGTGCCATTGCCCAGGACCGCGAGATCATGGGCCTCATGGGCGTCGACCAGCGCCGCATCTATCTCATCACCTCGGCGATCGGCGGCGGCCTCGCAGGCCTCGCCGCTTGCCTCCTCGTCCTGCAATACGACGTCCATCCCTTCATCGGCCTCAGCTTCGGCCCGATCACGTTCATGATCTGTGTGCTCGGCGGGCTCGGCAACATGATCGGCGGCTTCGTCGCCGCCTTCATCATGAGCCAGATCATCGCCATCGGCGGCTTCTTCTTCTCGATCGAGATCTCCTACGTCCTCGCCTTCATCTTCTTCATCGTGTTGATGTTCATCCGGCCGCAGGGGATTCTGGCGCGATGAGCGGCATCGCCGCGCGCGCCGCGCCGCTGGTAGTCGCCGCCGCGGTGCTTGCTTGCGTGCCGCTGGTGACGCGCGACTATTTCCTCCACATCGCGATCCAGATCCTGCTCTGGGGCTTCATCTACACCTCGTGGTCGCTGATGGGGAAATTTGGCCTCGTCTCGCTTGGCCACGGCGCCTTTCTCGGCATCGGCGCCTATGTCCCCGCGCTGTTGTGGAACTACCAGGAGGTAACGCCCTGGCTCGGCATCCCGCTCAGCATCGTTCTCGCCGCGCTGCTGGCGGTGGTGATCGGCTATCCCTGCTTCCGCCTCCGCGTCATCGGCCACTATTTTGCCCTCGTCACGCTGGCGCTCAGCCAGGTCGTGCTGTTGATCATCGTCGCCGGGCGCGACATCACCGGCGGCTCGCTCGGCATGACGCCGAAGACGGTCGGGCACTCCTGGTACGCGCTGCAATTCCCCGACAAAACCTATTTCTACGCCATCGCGCTGGCCGTCTGGGTGATCGGCATCGTCGTCTGGCACTGGGTCGATCGCGGGATGGGGCGGGCGGCGCTCGAGGCGATCGCCGAGGACGAGGGCGCGGCGGCCGCGCTCGGCATCGACGTGATGCGCGAGAAGCTGCGCATCACGGTGACGAGCGCCGTGCTCACCGCCTTTGGCGGCGCGCTGCTCGCTCAATACCTGCTATATCTCAACCCGGACACGCTCTCCGGCATCGCCGTGTCGCTGCAGATCGTCTTCGCGGCGATCGCCGGCGGCATGTATTCGGCGCTCGGGCCGACGGTCGGCGGCTTGTTCACCATCGCGCTGCCCGAGATCCTGCGCATCTGGTTCGGGACCAATTTCGTCGGCGCCGCCAATACCATCTACGGCGCCCTCCTCGTCGTCTTCATCGTCTTCATGCCGCGCGGCATTGTCGGCCTGGTCGAGCGGCGGCTACCGCGGCAGCCGGTGGCCACCGCCAACCCGGCCGAATGAGCCGCCGGTCAATGCCCGGAGGCGAGCCGGCTCACGCCGGACGCGCGCGCTCCGCGTCGAACCGCCGCGCAACCTCGTTATCGGCGGCGAGCATGGCGTCGGCGTCGAGCGAGGCCATGTCGAGAATGCCCATATCGGCGAATGCGCCCTGCACCTTCGCGCCCCATAGCCCGATGTCCTTGACCGTCGGCACGATGCGGCTGAACAGGCGGCCGCGGAGATTCTGCAGGGCTGCGGAGTTGGCTGCATAATCCATGCACGCTTTCTTGGGCAGGCCGACGCCATCCCACAGCTCCGCCGAGAGGAAGCGATCCCGCATCAGATAGCACGCGTCAACGACGAATTCCTCGCGCTCGCCCCGCTCACCCTCGGTGAGCTGTGGATAGTAGTCACGCAGGGCCAGGCGACCGAAGGCGACGTGACGCGCCTCGTCCTGCATGACATAGGCGTTGAGGGCCGCGGCGAGCGGATTCCGCGCCTGATCACGGATGCGCTGGAAGGCGCCGAGCGCCAGCCCCTCGATGAGGATCTGCATGCCGAGATAGGTGAAGTCCCAGCGCCGATCGCCGATCGTGTCCTCGAGCAGCGCCTTGAGCGGCTGGGTGATCGGGTAGGCGAGCTCGAACTTGTCGTGCAGCAGGCGGGAATAGGCCTCGACGTGGCGCGCCTCGTCAACGACCTGCGTCGCGGCGTAGAACTTGGCGTCGATCTGCGGCACTTGCTGGACAATTTTCGCGGTGCAGACCAGCGCGCCCTGCTCGCCGTGGAGGAATTGCGAGATCTGAAAGGCGTGAGCGTGACGGCGCAGATTGCTGCGCTCCTTGGCGGTCAATCGCCGCCAGATATCCGAGCCATGAATCGAGATTGCCTCGTCCGGCAGCCCCATCGGGTTCTCCGGATCGAGGTCCAGCGACCAATCGATGCGCGTCGCGGCATCCCATTGCTGTCGCTTGCCTTTATCATAGAGCGCCAGCAGCGCATCGCGGCCGTCATCGTACTCCCAACGCAGTACGGTCTCGGTTGCGCCATCGATCTTCCATTGCGTCTGCTCGACCGGCAGCGCATAGCGCAATTCCGTCGACATGAGGTCAACCTCGCAGCAACATGGGCCGCAGGCTTAACAGGCGCGACGGGCCCCGACAAGCAGGACGCCGAACATGGTGATTGCCCGAACGAAACCCCGGTCCAAGCTCATTTCGAGATAGACACGATCGCAACGCGCCAACACTGTGCTTGAAATTTGCCGCCGACGTTGCTCGTATCGCCCTGCCCTCCTCCCTCAACTCTCCGGCCAGCGATGAAAACCAAACTCCTTATCACCCGCAAACTGCCCCGCGCGGTCGAAATCCGTGCCGCGCAAACCTATGATGCGATCCTCAACGCGGAGGACCGCCAATACTCACCGGCACAGACCGTCGACAAGGCGCAGGGCGCGCACGGCATCCTCTGCACCGTAACGGACGATTTTTCCGCGCCGGTGATTGCCAAGTTGCCGGACACCGTCCGTGTCCTGGCGACCTTCTCGGTCGGCTACGATCACATCGACGTCGATGCGGCGCGCGCCCGCGGCATCGTCGTGACCAACACGCCGGATGTTCTGACCAACGCGACCGCCGACATCACCATGCTGCTCATCCTGGGCGCGGCGCGGCGAGCCAGCGAAGGCGAGGCGCTGATGCGGCAGGATGCCTGGGTGGGCTGGGCGCCGACCCACCTGATGGGCACCGAGGTTTCCGGCAAGCGCCTCGGCATCGTCGGGATGGGACGCATCGGCCAGGCGGTGGCGCGGCGGGCGCGCGGCTTCGACATGGAGATTCACTATTCCGACGCCGTGCGCCGCGAGCTACCTGCCGATCTCCCCGCGACCTTCTATCCGGACGCCGACGCGATGCTGCCCCATTGCGACTTCCTTGCCTTGCACGTGCCGCTGCTCGCCGAGACGCGCGGCTGGCTCAATGCCGGGCGGCTCGCCCGCCTGCCCAAAGGCGCCATCGTGGTCAATTCCTCGCGCGGTCCGGTGGTCGACGACGCAGCGCTGATTGCGGCGCTGAAATCCGGCCATATCGCCGCGGCCGGACTCGACGTCTTCACCGGTGAGCCACGCGCCAATCCCGGTTATCGCGCACTGCCCAATACCTTTCTTCTGCCGCATCTTGGCAGCGCGACGGTGGAGACGCGCACGGCGATGGGCAATCGCGCGCTCGACAATCTCGACGCCTTCTACGCGGGCAAGCAACCGCCCGACCTTGTGTTCTGATCGGATTGGTTCTAACCCATCCGACGGGCGGGGCAGAGCTCCGCCCCTACAAATAATCCGGCCGATCGCGGCGGTTTTCATCATGGAGGTGCGGAGTCGAGTCAGAGTTAATTTTCCTTTCCGAGAGAACTCGACGGGCGCGACAATCGGTCGCCGTCATATCCATATTAGACTTGACAAATGTCTGATATGGATTTATCGTTCACAATCGATTTAACCACTGAGGCACCGCGCTTGACCAAAGCAGCTAGCGCCATCGCGGGTCCCTGCCGCTCCGAGATTGTCCACTCTGGGAACGCTTCCGGCCGTCGGCACCACGGAGCCGCACCGGGCGCGGTCGATTCTATTCATGAGAGAGTGGTCTCCTGGTCACCACCACCACTCTCCTGTATTTTTCCTGTTATTAACAGGAAAGGACACCGCTGCGGCACGCCGCCCGGATCCGTATCGCGCAGTAATGGTAAAGGCGCGGCGGTTCGGATCGGGCGCAGGCGGTGTCGTTCCCAGGGGCGCGGCTGCATCAGTTACGGCACCCGTGCCGAACGTCCTGCCGGACGGATTGACGAATACCAGGGACCGGTATGCAATGCGGCCAAGCGTTGCGCCGAACGCGGGATTCCGTCGGCACAGTGCGGTTGGGGAGACGCCTGATGACGGCGCGGAAACAAGCGGCGGCGAAGAGCCAGAGCGCCGCCGGCACATTCTACGCCGCGCCGGAAGAGCGGGTCCTCGCCCGCGACCAGCGCGGCGCCAGCGCCGCCTACTACGAGCTTCTGCGCGCGAGACGGCCGCTGACCGAGACGTTCGCCGAGGTCGCCCGTATCCATGCGCCGTTCACGCATGTGCTCTACCACGAGCGGATCGATGACGGCTTCGTCAACTTCGTCAACAACGACCATTGCCTGCTCAGCGCGCGCAGACCATCTGGTACCTGCCAACCGCGTTCGATATCTGGAAACTAGCGACCGAAGATGGCGCTACGTGACCGTATAGGCGTCGATATCGGCCGGCGCCTGCGCCTCGAGGAGGCCATCCTCTGGGCGGCACGAAACGATGTGCGCATCATCGACATCGAGCTCGATAGCGAAGCCAACATGCTTACCAGTTTCGATGATGGGCGATGCATGTCGATCCGTGCGGCGTGCGCGAAATACGGCGTGCGCCTCGGGCTGCATACGCTATCGGCGGTCAATGTCGCAGAATATTCACCCTATGTCGGTGAAGCC
>WNFC01011217.1_pt1 | contig 12038 bp, 13 predicted proteins | sample 5400541 | NCBI WGS metagenome assembly WNFC01 (sample SAMN13153342, study PRJNA577476) | soil metagenome | isolation source: 120 cm saprolite under Douglas fir tree site 2 hole 2 replicate 1 | place: USA:California | collected 2015-04-18 | reverse complement strand
TCACCCCGGCGCATCGCGGATTCGTGGTTTCGCATCAGGAGCCGCCGCCCGCCGATCCGGGCGGTGAGGTTGATCAACGCCCACTTGGTCTCGGTCTCTTCGTGCAGCGTCAGCCTGGTCTCGTTCTGAGCCATCTTTTCGAGGCGCCAATCGATCGTGCCTTCGAAGAAGCCCTCGACACTGGTCCTTACGTACGTCGGCGGCTCGTGCTCGAGCACAGTGAACTCAAAGTCAACCGTGTAAGGCAGATCCGACTTGACTCTGACATGCCATCTAGTTCCGGGCCCGTGACTGACGTCCGAGACGATCTCGGCGAACCGATAGTCGGGCCACCACCGCGGCCAGCCCGCGACGTCGTCGACCATCCGCCAGGCGAATTCGATGCTCGCGGGTATGGTCCAGACATCGGTGAAGTCGTAGCGCTCGCCCATCCTCGCATTAAATCATCCGGTGTCTCGCGGGATATGGGGCTCATGCGAGGGGAAGGGCATGAGATGTGGCTGACGCGGCGCCGTGCGGTTGACCACGGCAACTGCTCATCCGCGCTCTGTACGGGCTGAGGCGAGCGCTTTTCAGTTCCCGGTGAGTGTCCGGTTTCTTCATTCTAAGCGAGCTCATTCCATTTGGAGGGTTGATTTCCATGAGCGTTACCGACGAGTTGGTCCGCAACATCGAGTCCTGCACCTAGTGCGTTGCCTTCGATGGCACCCGCGCCATCCGCTGCGCGCCGGCGACTGTCCAGGCCATTTGTCCGCGTGCCCGGCGCGAATCATGAGGGTGCTGTACATGCGGTCGTGCTCGTCGCTCAGCCGGGACCGTCCTACGGGCGGATGTTGGAACTTGAGAGGGCGCTTCGTGAGATCGGGGTGACAGCGATCTCGTACGGACCGGACTCAGACCTGGACGAGGTGCTCGCGCCTATCGTCAATATCGTGCCGTTGCAATGGCTCGCCTACTATCTCTCGCGCGAGATTGGGGTTGACGGGGACAGCTTCCGCCGCGACGAGCCTCGATACGCGGCGGCGCAGTCGATGTTCACGGTCGCGGAACGGGCAGTGCGGACCTTTCGCCAAGAGTGCCTTGGCCACATCATCCTGCTGAATGAGCGGCATCTACTCGCGTTGCTCACCGAGTTCGTGCGCTACTACAGCCACGATCGTCCCCACCGCACACTTGAGTTGGGGACGCCGGTGCCGCGTCCGCCAATGTCGGGCGGTGTCGTCGTCAGTCGACCGAGCTGAGAAGCTCGCCCGGCAATGCGATGTGAGATATGGGGTCGGAGCCGATCTCGGCGCTGGTTGCCGAGCTGATCGGACGCCTCGAGGCGCAAGCCGGCGCTCATGCGGTGAAACGTATCGAGGCCGAAGTGAACAGCATTAATGTCGAAGAGATTCGGACCTCTTACTAATCGTGGGCTGAAAGTCCCGTACTAGGCCCGTGTTTTCCACGGTGTTCGGATGCGCGTTCACCCCTAGCCTGCATCACATGCCGCCGGTGGTGCACCTGCGGTAAATCAACAAAGGAGGAAGAGATGCAGGCGGCAATCGAACGCAGACGAACACCGTTTCCTGTGGCCATTGTGGTTGCAGTGTTGATCGCCCTAATCGCCGGCGTGGCGGCTGGCTACTCGCTCAAGCCGGCTACCGTCGTGAACGGGCCGACGCGGACCGTCTACCTGTCGACCGATACGACTTTGCCGAACGCCGACGCGTGCCTTTTCATCAACCGACATAAGGCGTGCTGATAGCGGTGCTGAAGGGCCGGGATGATGTCTCGGCCCTTCCGTCGTATGGACTGAGGTCGCCACTCGCCGGTCGAGAATGAAATCGTTCATCTTCTCGGCGGCGCTCCCCTTGAGCCCAGGCAGTACGTGGGTATATGTGTTCATCGTTAAGGCGATTTGCGAATGGCCGAGGATGTCCATCACCACCCGCGCCGCAACATCCTGTGCCAGCAGCAAGGTTGCGCACGAGTGTCACAGGTGGTGAAATCGGCTGTGAGGCACACCAATTCGTCGGGACGATCCACCGGCTACGCTCGAGCATCGCTGCCGCTTGATGCGAGCTTGGCATCAGGCGGCAGCTGGCATAGCCGCGCGCGAAGACTCGCGCAGGAGCCCGCCGAGTCTCTCGTCACACCTCACTGGTCCCGATCTTGCAAACGGGTCGGAGCGCGCGATCGGACTCTGCAGATCGAGCCTGCGATGGGGCCGAGCCGTGTGGTAGTGGTCGAGCCTATGGGGTGCAAATATCCCGTTACGGGTCTACCGCGGATTGAGCCACTCGTTGGTTACCATGCCGGGCGCACTTGGTCGTCGCGAGCGTCTACGGCTGCCTGCGCTTCGTTGTTGGCCTGCTCGTGCTCAGGCTGCATGGCGATCGCGACCAGAGCTTGAGCTGCTTCTCCTTCGCCAGGAGCTGAGCGTTCTCCGAAGGACGGTCAAGAGGCCGCAACTAAACCAGGCCGATCGGATGATCCTGGCGGCGCTAGCGAGGCGTTTACCGCGACGAGCGTGGGGTGGATCGCTGGTGCGGCCAGAGACGGTGTTGGGCTGGCATCGGACCCTGGTCCGCAGGAGTGGGCTGCGTTCGGACGTCGCGCGGTCCTGGTCGACATCGGATCGATGGGGAATGCCGGCAGCTCATCCTCCGACTGGCGAGGGAGAATCCCCTCAGGGTCTACATGCGGATTCGAGGTGAGTTGCTCAAGCTCGGCTACGTGGTCTCGGCGAATTCGATCAGGAACCTGACGCAGAAACACGGCGTTCCAACTTCGCCGCGACGGTCGCGCCTGAGCTGGCGCGAGTTTCTGAAAGCCCAGGCTTCGGCGATCGTGGCCACCGACTATTTCACGGTCGACACCTGGAACCTGAGGCGGCTCTACGTCCTTTTCTTAATGGAGCTCGCCACCCGGCGCATCTTGTGGTTCGGTGTGACCGAGAGCCCGAACCAGGAGTGGGTCAGCCAGCAGGCGCGAAACCTCACCTGGAAGCTCCAGGAGCAGAGCCCGAGGCTGGGAGGTTTGCTTCTCGAGTACTCACGCGAGCCGAGCTTGGTGGCCGCATGAATATTTGCATCCCACACCCTCCACCACGGCAAGGCGCTGTCGGTTAGCGACCGAGCTTGCGCCACAACATCTATAGTGCCGCTAAGGGTCGTCATCCTCGACGTAGCGATTTGCGATGCTTCAGCTGACGCGGCGAAAGAGGGACGTAGCCGAGCTTGTCGCGCTTGGGCTGACCAACCGTGAGATTGCGGACCGGCTATCGCTCTCCGAGCGGACGGTCGAGTGGCATGTCGAAGAGATTCTCAACAAGCTCGGCTTCAGTGCGCGGTCGCAGATTGCGGCCTGGGTAGCGAGCCGGGACGCCCCACCACCCAGCGGGACATCGCCTGGCCGGGCGCTGCCGACACCGGTCAGTAGCTTCGTGGGTAGGTCGCGCGAGATCCATGAGGTCCGCCACTTATTGAAGGGGAACCGCTTGGTCACTCTGGTGGGGCCTGGCGGGATCGGAAAGACCCGACTGGCACTGGCCGTCGCGCAAGTTCTGCCCGGCCTCCGCCTATCAATAGTCGATCTCTCAACGACGGACGACACTCAACGGGTCCTCTGGGCCCTGGCCGAGGCGCTCAACGTCGGCGCCGCAACCGACTTGTGGGTCGCGGTCCAGGAGGCGCTGCAGCGAGGCCGGCACCTGGTCGTCCTTGACGGCTGCGAACGCGTCGTGGCCGACGCCGCCGAACTCGCTGAACGCCTGCTCCGACTTCCCAACACCGCCGTCCTGGCTACCTCGCGCGAGCCGCTTAGCCTCGCCCCAGAGAAGCTCTTTCAGGTACCGCCCCTGGCTCGCCGCGAGGCGATACTCCTCTTTCGCGAACGCTCGCAGGGCGAGGCTGCCGATGAGGAGACAGTCGCCGAGGTTTGCCGGCGACTGGACTACATGCCGCTCGCGCTTGAGCTGGCCGCCGCCCGGACGCGGGTCATGTCTGTCCAGGCGATTGCAGCAAGGCTCGACAGCGCGCTGGCCTTACTCTCGCCGGGCAGCCGGACAGCTCCCGCTCGCCAGCAAAGCCTTACCGCCAGCATCGCCTGGAGCCACGATCAACTTGGCTCCCAGGCGCGCATCTGCTTTAGGCGACTCGCAGTGTTCCCGGGCGCTTTTGGCGTGGCGCTGGCTGCCCGAGTTGCCGACGTTTCCGAAGCGGTCGTTCTGGCGCTGGTCGACCGCTCGCTGGTTGTTCGCAAGGACGGTGAGGCCTACAGATTCCTGGACACCATCCGCCAGTTCGCGGCCGACCGACTGGCCGATAGCGGAGAGGTTGGGCAGTCCCAGGATCGGCTGGTCGTTGCGTATTCCGACCTGGTGGAGGCCGTTGCCCCGGATGTGACGGATGCTAAGTCCAGGGGGATTTCGGCCCTTATCCGAGAGCTGGACTCGGCGCACTATGTCCTCGACCGGCTGGAGGCGGAGGGTTCTGCGCGCTTCGTCCGCATCGCAGCCCTCACGTGTCACGCCGCGTACTACGCCGGCCGGTACCGAGAGGGCCTCCAGATCGCTCGCAGCGCAGCTGGTGAGGCGACCGATTCGTCCGCCGATCGGGCCCTGGCCAATCTGTTCCTCGCACTATTGGCCAGAGTGACCGGGCATCACGCCGAGGCCGCTGGAGCCGCTGACGCGTCGCTGGAGGCTTTCAATCGAGAGGGCAACAGCCACGGGATGGCCTTAGCGTTAGCGACTAGCTCAATCATCGAGGTGAACCATGGCAATCTGCCGCTGGCTCGGAGCCGCATCGAGCGGGCCATCGGCCTCGAGGAGGACCTGGACATACCCTTGGTCGGGCCCCCGCTCAACCTGCTGGCGTGCATTGAGCTCATCGCAAGCGAGTTCGAGGCTGCTGAGGCTCACGCACGACGCTCGGTCGCGCTTTGTGAGCAAGCGGACCAACTGCCGACTCGGGCTGCGGCGTCCGGTACCCTGGCGGTGGCTCTGGCCGGCCAGGGCCGCTTCGAGGAGGCGCTGCATTGGTCGCGGCGATCAACGCGAGAGCAGCTGCCGGGCGCGGGCGCGCGACCGGACGCTGATCCTCTGCGGACCGCAGTCGTGATCGCGCTCGGACTGGGCCGCCAACAGCGGGCGGCGACCCTGGCGGCGGCCGCTGAAGCTATCGCGGAAGCGCTCGGTACCCCAGGCACCGGCTTCCCGATCCTCGCCGCGGGAACGGCGAAAGCCCTGGCGCTGACCGGGCCAGAGGCCGAGCACGCTTTCGATATTGGCAGGCGAATGTCCTGGCTTGAGGCGTATCGCTTCGCCGCTGGCGAGGAGAGCGACTAAATCCCGTATCGCCCCCAGTAGTTTCCCGGGCGTCAACCATGGGCCGATCTCTATCGTGCAAGTCAAGCCGCTCGATGCGGTTTGGGTTCAATAGAGGTAAATAGAGATGGGCGCTGGCATCAACCGTAGGTAGTTACTGGTCGCTGCGGGAGCGGGAGCCGTAGGCTCCGCAGCAGCCTTGGGTGCGGCGCCGCTGTGAAATGCCGGAGTTATGCCCAGCCCCGCGTCGCGTAACGGAGCCATTGTCGGCAACTTCGCCGCGCCCACCAGCAGCACCCTCCCGGCGCACCATCGAACCGTCCACGACGACTGGCACGCAAATAGTCATCCCGCATGAGCAGGCGCCCGACGCAAGGGACCGCAACGACGCCTTTACGCGAGTGCTGTCGTCGAAGTTCGACAACTAGTCTCCGGACGCTCAGGACCGCAACATCCAGCTAAGCGGCCGCTAGAGGTTGTGGGCAGAAGTGGAGGCTGGCTCAAGCGCCCGCCTCCACTGTCCCGAATGGGGTCAACGCGCCCTTCGTGCTCTCGAACGAGGTCTTGGCGTGCGATTGGGCTGAGGGTGACGGTCCGGGTGAGACATCACCCTTCAGGTAGAGTCCCCTTGAAACACCGCGACACCACGTTTTTGGTGCTCGCGCAGGGAGACGAACCGTGAACCTGGGGGATTAAGTGTCCCACTACCCGTGCGGCATCGCTGACAGCCAGCAAGACAGCCAAGACGGCGGATCGCGGCAGACGACTGCGGATGAAGACGGATTGGCGATGCCTATTTCCGAACTTGTACGCATGCCGATGGACGGTAGCGGACGATAGCCCCGCGGTCTTCAAAACCGTTTGCGGGGCGCTGCTGAGGCGTCCTGGGTGGGTTCGATTCCCATCCATCCCCGCCACTTCTGGCATCGGCGACAGCCACCGGAGCGAACATTACCGTGCTTCCATCGACAGCGTTTGGGCGAAGCGTCTGATCCGATGTGACCGGCGTGCACAATGAGCGCCGAATGAGTCAGCGGATGGGGCCTGCAACCAGCGACAGGTGGGAGCCGGCCCAATCGGGTCGTCGCGATCGCTCGATCTGCTCAAGGGGAAGCTGGGCGAGGTCTCGGAGGCGGTCTATCGACAGGACTCCGACGCGCTTGTTGCGCACAGTCGCTTCCTCGAGCAGAAGTTCGGTAGATCGAACCTGACCCTGCCGAGCGGCTGACCACCGATGAAAACGCCGGGGCCACAGAACCCCGGCGTTTACCGAACGAATTGGAAACGTAAGAAGAAGTCGTTACTTCTTCTTGGCGGCCTTCTTCTTGGCAGCCGGCTTCTTAGCAGCCTTCTTCTTCGCGGCCATGTTGGTTTACCTCCTTCACTCTATTTCGGACCCGATGAATGGTTTTGGTGACGGGTCCCAAATGCATTCCTCGAAAAGATCTGCCGGCTCGTCAGTTGGTCGCTTCTGTGATGGCAACCATGAGCAGCATCACTCTCAAACTGTTGTGATACTCGAACTGGACCACTTCTGTCAATGGATTTCGCATGATGGTTTTACGCTGACCGTCAAGAGATCTTCTTCTGCTTGGCCCGATTCGAAGACTGCAGTGGGCGGCGTCCAAGGAAGAGGTCGCGCACCTCATCGTCCTTAACCACGACGGCCTTCAGTCCGACTTCGCGCAACAGGTGCAGCCATTGCGCTCGCGGAAACAGACCCTGAACGTGGCGATCGTGCACGACGCGCGCCTCGCCTTCTTGGTTGCGCAGCAGGATCGCAAAGTCAACCAGGTACGTGGTGTCGGTCGGGTCGGGATCGAAGACCCATTGCAGAAAGCGCAGTCTCCCGGTTCCTCCTTGATCAGTGCCTCGGACAAAGGTCTCGCGCACGAAGTCCGGGACGAACAGCGCGACGCTACCGGGGCTGCAGTGCTCGTATGCGGTTTGCATCACCGCTCGTAGTTCAGGTTCGGTGGTCATGTGGCAGATCGCGTCATGAACGAAGACCGCGTCGAAGGTGCGGCCGAGTCGCAGCGTGCGAATGTCGCCCTTGATGTGCTCGCACTCGGGGTTGAGCTTGCGACTCACCGAGAGCATCCGCGGCGAGAGATCCACCAGGGTCATCGCGAAATGCGCCTTGAGGTGGAAAGCGCTGTTTCCGCCGCCTGAACCAAGCTCGAGCACAGTGAGCGGTGCCGGCCTGGTCGATCTGCGGAGGACACGGATGATGTGAGCCGCTTCGCGGCGGTATTCCTCAGGATCTGAGAAGACCGGCCACCACTCAGCCAGCTCGCCGTAGAGCTTCATCACTCGTACAGCGTGACTGGTCCTGGAGCTCAGCGAGTTGCCAGACAGCCAAGAAGACAGCCAAGCAGGGAGTCAGAGCAACGCAACCGAAGCGGTGTACTGGTGTCTGCCCTTCCTGGGGCCCGACCAACTCTCGAATTCAGATCCCTCCGCCGTCGTACTCGTCGTGGCGGCGCCACCACAAACCGGTCTCGTTGCGACCGAGTGGTGCACGGTCGAGCCACTGGTACATGCCCCACAGGCCGTCTATCCCGCGCTCGTACGCCGAGTAGGTGTGGTACACAGCGCCGTCCTCGAGCGCAAAAGCGCTCACGCCGGGCCCTTCGCTCCTGTACGTCGGCCAGTCCGTTCCAACGCTAGACGTGATCGCGACGACGAACGGATTTTCCTCGCCGCCCTGCGGCAACCGTAAGTCCACGTCACGGAAGTTGTACTCGACGGCTCCCGAGTCCCACTCCTCCTTGGTGACCGCCGCCTGGAAGTCGTAGTTGAAGTCGCTGTCGAACGAAGACGCCCAGGGGAAGCTCCAGCCCATTCGCCGCTTGTAAGCCTGCAGTTTCGGCAGGGGAGCTCGCGACACTGCGCAGAGCGTGACGTCGTGATTCGCAAGGTGGACTACAGAACCGTTGAAGCCGTCCGCGATCGCCGAGCAGGACGGACACCCAGCCGCGTAGTCGGGCCCGAACATGAAGTGATAGATGAGGAGCTGCGAGCGTCCTCTGAAGAGATCGGCAAGGGACGCTGTGCCCTCGTCGGTCTCGAAGCGGTACTCCTTGTCCATTCGAACCCATGGCAGCGCCTGCCGCCGCTGGGCCAGTTCGTCCCCATGACGCGTCAGCGCCTTCTCGGCCTTGAGCAGCTCCAGCCGCGCCGCAAGCCACTCTTTACGTGTTCCTATCTTGTGATCGGTCATTAGTTCTCTCCTTCTTAGTTACAACGGGTTGACGTGGGCTGCACCATCGATGACGTATGACATCGGTGGCGTGAGCCCAGGAACCGACGAGGGCGCTATGACGATCAGAAGTCCAAGTCCGACGATGGCCAGCGCCACCGGCACATCGATGGCGGCTTTCGCGGGCAGGAGCTTCTGGGCGACTACGAGGGCGGCGATCACGAACATGAAGGTGACGCTCATGACGCTCAGCGCCACCAGCATCACCATCAGTCCGATGCTCGACCCGACGCAGCAGAGCCCGAACGCGAATCCAGAGCCGGCGCTCTCGCGGCAGCGCCGGCGGAAGTGCTGCTTGAGCGGCGTGAGCTCGTAGACCCCCGCAGCGATCACAAACACGGCGGCCGCGAAGGAGCCGTGCGGCCGGTAGAGCGCATACACTGCGGCGCCCACGAGTGTCCAGACGGCAAGGTACGACCCGACGAACAGCGGCACTGTGCGCACACCGCGGGCATGAGCGCTTCGCAAGACTGCCGGAGCCGCGCCGGGCAGCATCATCGCCGCCATCATTGCCACCCACAGGGCCATAAAGAACGCGAACGAACCGAGCGGGGTGGCAACGCCTATGTTCGTCCCGTTCATTTGCCCGTTCATCTGCCGGACCGCGATGACCCAGGATGCGGCGGCGAGCCCGAGCGTCGCCGTCAGCGCGACTGCCGTTGCGGCTGTCGTAGCGCTCGTCCTCGCGGTTGCGACCTTCTTGTTCAAAACGTGCTTCCTTCCGTCATTCCTCAACGAATCGCTTGAGACGGTCGAGGGCTTCGTCCCACCGCTTGGAGACGTGCTCGAGATAGGTTCGCGCCACTTCCATTTGTTCCAGCTCGAGCTCCCAGATGCGCTCGCGACCACGGCGTACATCCGAGACGAGCCCTGCCGTGGCGAGCACGTTCAAGTGCTTTGTAATCGCCTGTCGCGTGACGGCAGATCCGGCGGTCAGCCGGGTAATCGAGAGAGGACCATCGGAGCTTAGCCGGGCGACCAGCGCCAGCCGGGTCTCGTCACCGAGGGCCGCAAACACCGGCGCAGCGCGAGAGACCTCGCGCCAGGCGGCGCTATGAAGCGACATATCGCGCGATGTTCTCCAGCTCCTCAGCCCACCCCGCGTCGTTCATCCGCAAGGCTTCAGCACGCCTTGCCGCCGGTAATGGATGCCAGCGGTACGACATCCGGCTCTCAGGAACCATCCGCTCGATGGCGATCTCGACGGTCACCTTCCCGTGGCCGGGCAGCTCGATCTGGCCATGGGCACGCGCGCCTGGTGCGAAGGTACCTTCAAGCTTCATACCGAACCAGGCGCCGAACTCGTCGGCGTCGGCAAGCGCGCGCCAGACACGCGAGCGGGGTGCGCGCAGAACGATCTCTTTCTCGATGCGGTCCGTAGAGTTATGCAACTTTATGGTTGCATCATACCCGGATTCCCTTTGAAATGCAACCAGCCAGTTGCATAGATCAGCAAGGCCGACATTTGGTAAAGAGTCTCGGGGCCGGCAGTGGCAGTTCTCTTAGATAATCCCCGGAGGCCGACATTTGGTAAAGAGTCTCGGGGCCGGCAGTGGCAGTTCTCTTAGATAATCCCCGGGTATGCCGCATGACTGAGGTCTTCGCACCGGTGCGGATCGAAGTGATGACGCTGGGCGAGGCGTGGATAGCGATCGCGGCGGCGATTCTGACGGACGGTGTCGTTGGGAGCTGGGACGGCCTGCCAATCGTCGAGGTGTTCCGCGCGACGCTCGACGTGACTTCGCCGAGCGTGGACGACCCGATCATTGCCCAGCACGGCGATCCCGAGCGCTTGGCCTGGATGCACGCCAACTTTACCGACCACACCCGAGTGCCTGAACTCGGTGACGCCGACAGCTACGCGACGCGCCTGTACGACTACGCGCACGCAGGCCGCGACCAGATCCGCTGGGTGATCGATCGACTAGCCGCGAATCCATGGGCGCGCGACGCGACGGTCACGACGTTTCAGCCACTAACCGACACCAGCTACATTCCATGCGTTAGCCTGCTCGACTTCTGGCTCGTCAAGGGGCAGCTACAGCTCGCCATCTACGGTCACGCCATCGACTTCGGTACGAAGGGCTATGCGAATCTCGTCGAGCTCGCAGCGCTACAGACTCGCGTGGCTGGCGACCTTGGCGTCGGGGTCGGCACGCTGACGATGACCGTGAAGTCGGCCCACATTTATCAGACCGAGCTTGGCCTGATGAGACGCATCATCGCGGCGACATAGGCTTAACCACCCGGAACGTGTGTTCTGCTCGCCGCCCGGGCCTGCTTCATGTAGCAATTCATGTAGTGCACGGCCCGCTTCCAGCACGCGGGCCCTCGACCTAACCAAGAGTTCAGTACACCTACTGACGACATCGGCGGATCGATTCGGTACCTTCGGTTCGGTCGAAGATTGAAATGGTAGATGTGCCGGTTGGCGGGGTCATCGTGGCGGCACCGGAGCCGCTGCGGACGCGTCGACTGTCGTTGCGCCGGCTGCTGGCCATCAATGCCTACTGGTTCGGAGGCGGAGCGCACTGGCAGCCGATCACGATCGCGCTGCTGCCGATCGGCGCGCTCCTGGTTGCCGGGACCAACGCCGACCTCCTGATAGGGCGCGTTAACGCGGCCGGAAACCTCTTCGCATTGCTGGTCCCGATCGCGGTCGGCTGGCTCAGCGACCGAACTGTCTCTCCGTGGGGGCGGCGCCGGCCCTGGATCGCCGCGGGCACTGCTGTGAACGTGGTCGGCCTTCTCATGCTTGGCCTGGCTCCGACAGCGGTCGCCTTGGTGGTCGGGTATCTGGTGGTGCAGATCGGCTTTAACCTCGCCGGCGGCGCTTTCAACGGGGTCATCCCAGACGTGGTCCCGGCCGACCAGCGCGGTCGGGCATCGGGTCTCCTCGGCATGATGAATCAGCTCGGGATCGTGGTCGGTCTGCTGCTGACCATCCTGATCCTGAGTGCCCTCGGCAACAACCGAATCGGGATGCTCGCGGGCTACGTGATGGTCGCTGTGGTTCTATCCGGCACCATGTTCATTACGCTCGCCGCCGTCAAAGAGCCACCCGGGATCCGCTCGGCACGACGTTCGCTCCCGAACCTGCGACGTGCCGCCGCCATCTGCATCCTGGCGTCCGCTATCGCAATCGTGCTCGCGTTCACGCTGTTGCTCTTCGAAACCGGTCGCCTGTTTCTGCCGCTGCTCGCCTTGAGCTTCGCTGCCGGCGCGACCGCCTATTTCAGCGGACGGCGCTTAGAGGCCTTGCGGGAATTCTTCTCGGCCTTCCGTTCCAACGACTTCTTCTGGACATTCAACACGCGATTCCTGGTTCAACTCGGCATATACACGATCCTTCCGTGGATCGGCCTCTACTTCCATGATGTGGTCCGTTCGCACGACTTCGGCACAGCCGCGGCCTACTGGAGCCTGGCCGTACTTGGGGGAGCTGTACCCACGTCAATCATCGGC
>WNFC01009456.1_pt1 | contig 12040 bp, 10 predicted proteins | sample 5400541 | NCBI WGS metagenome assembly WNFC01 (sample SAMN13153342, study PRJNA577476) | soil metagenome | isolation source: 120 cm saprolite under Douglas fir tree site 2 hole 2 replicate 1 | place: USA:California | collected 2015-04-18 | reverse complement strand
AATCCGCGCAGTTGGGAGAGCACCATCACGAAGCTGATTTCGAGCAGGGCGTCATGGTCGACGTCGGCCCGGGGACCGGCGCTCTGGTCATTTACGCAAGTGACGAGCTGCGCGGACAGGAGATCGAGATCAGCCCGGTGGGAAGTGATTCGGAGCGCGTGCATACGGACGTCCTGCGCCGCCGAACCGCGACGGGCTTTGTGTGCGCGGCAGTTTTCGGTTCCCTGGCAGAGGCCGATTACAACCTCTGGCACGAGAGCCGCCCCGGACCAGAGATCGTGCAGGTGGTTGGCGGCCAGGTGACCGAGGTCGATTGGCGCTGAGCTCGGTGTGAGCCCAGCGCCACGTACACATCAGGCCGGGACGTTGAAGCCGCTGTCCGGGTGGTTCAGGTAGGGGAAGGTGCTCAGGTAGGACACCGGCGGGGTGTTCGTTGCGGGGTCCTCGACGTCGTAGATCGCTCCGGCCGCGCCGTCCGCCGTGAAAACGGCCGTGCCGTGGACCACCTGGTAGGTGAGCCCGGCGATCGCGCGCAGCTCGATCGTGACAACGTCGTCGAAAACACGCCGGCCGTTGGGGTAGCCGGCTGCGTCGCCACCGATCAGCCCGAGGATGCTGGGCGACCCGTTCGGTCCGATGGCCATGTTCAGGCGAAGCATGTCGGCGGGCGTCGAACCGGTGAAGTTCTGGAAGCCGGGGATGATCCCGGACGGAATCCCAGTCAGGAGGATCGCGACCAGGTCGTCGCGAGCGGCGGTCAGCGCCGCGAGATTCGGAAAGACGCCTGGGTAGAGGACCGGCAGCAGGCCGGCGAGCTCCGGGTGCTGCACGTACTGGAGAAACTGGCTGTCAGCCTTGGGCATGAGCGAGTTCCACAGGTCCTTCTTGCTCATGGGCACGATGACCTCGTTGAAGAGGGGGTTGCCCAGCCGCGACACCTGTACCCAAGGCCCGCTCTCGACGTCCTCGCCGTCTCCGCCTTCCGCGCCGTCGTTGCGGATCCTGGCCTGGCGGCGGTAAGCCGCGGTCCAGACTCCGACCACGGCCTTCGGGTCGCCGGCGCCGCTGAAGGAGCTCGAGCCGTCGCGGGTCAGGTCGCCGATCGGGACCTGCAGGGCGATGGTGTGGACATTCAGGTTCTTCGTCCCGTTGATGCCGGCCATCGAGCCCGGCAGCGGGATCAGGTGCGCTCCCTCGAAAGGTCTCAGCGCCCCGAGGTCGAAGATCGAACCAAGGTCGACGTAAAAACCCTCCTGGCGCTGTCCCGCAAAGACCTTGCCCCTTCCACCAGAAAGGTTGTGGACGGCGCTCTGCGCGAGCGATGCGTACGCGGGAGTGGACCGCGGCCCCACGTTGCATGGAGGACAGGCCAGGCCCGAGCCGAGAGTGGTGGCCTCGCCGTGGGCGATCCGCGTGACCGAGTAGAACTGCGGGCGGTTCCAGCTGGCGCTGTCGATGGTCGCGATCTGACCGGTGTTGTACAGGAACGTATTGGGATTCTTGATCTGCGTCTGGAAGCGGAACTGGTATGTGACGTCGGGCAGCGCGTCTCCGTTGTTGTCGATGTAGATCGCGTAGAGGACGTCGTCGCCGAACTCGAAGAAGTTGGGCCCGCCGTCCGGTCCCTCGAGCGGGAGGTAGTTCGCGATCAGGGTGACGGTGCCCGGGGCGTCCGGACTCACGAAGGCGTAGAGGTCGGTGCTGTCCGCAACCGGGTCTTTGGCGATGGCGGGTGCTTCGCGATGGGATGACATGTCTTACCTACTCCCAGGTCATCGCGACCGCGCCGCCATGTGCAGGCGCACGGCGAGCTCGGGGTCACGGATGACAAATCTGTCGGAGCCGACGAGAAACGCGATCTCGCCCGTGGCGAGGTCTCGGACGTGCGCCACGAGCGGGCCGGCTGCGTTGCCCGGCCGCACCCCCTTCGGCGCGACGATCGGGAGCTTCAGCGCGCCTGAAAGCACCGGCACGAATGCCGCGATGCCCGCCAGGGCGACGCCGATCGAACCGTTGGCCAGGAACCTTCGACGAGTCAGATCCTTCATCTCGCCTCCTTGCGAAACCGTGGTCGACTTCATTACTCATACGAAGCGGAGGTGGAGGCGGATCAGTGGAATACTTGTCGTTGTGAGCGAAGTGCCGGCGCTGAACGTCGAGGGGGCTGTCCCTTCTCGGCTTCCGGTGCTGCCGCTCAAGTCGACGGTCGTCTTTCCGCGGATCTTCATCCCGCTTTCGGTCGGGCGCAAGCGCTCGCTGCAGCTGCTCGACGACCTGGCCGGCGTCGAGCGCCACATCGCGGTGGCGACGCAGCTCGACGAGTCGGCTGAAGAGGTCGGGTTCAAGGACATCCACCACGTTGGCGCGATGGTGCGGGTGCAGCACCTGCTGAAGCTTCCGGACGGCACCGTGCAGCTGGCCGTGCTGGGCCTGCGGCGCATTCGCTTGACCGAGGCGCTGCAGGAGGATCCGTACCTCGAGTGCGCGGTGGAGATGCTGCCGGAGTCGTCGGAGTCCATCCTCTCGATCGAACGCGAGGCGCTGATGCGGCGCGCGATCTCGTCGTTCCAACAGCTCGTTACGCTGGCGCCGCACCTTCCGGCGGAGCTGGCGAGCGCGGCCGGCGCGATCGACGACCCGCTGCACCTCGCCTACTACATCGCCAACCACATCCGGCTCACCACCGAGCAGCGGCAGGAGATCCTCGAGATGAGCTCCGCCAAGGAAAAGCTGGAGCGGCTGCTCGGCAACATGTCGCACGAGCTGGAGGTGCTGGAGCTCGGGCGGAAGATCCAGTCCCAGGCCGAAGAGCAGATGGGCAAGGCGCAGCGCGAATACTTCCTGCGCGAGCAGCTCAAAGCGATCCAGCGCGAGCTCGGCGAGCTGGACAGCGAGCACGGGGAGCTGATCGAGCTGCGCGAGCGGATCGAGAAGGCGGGCCTGCCGCCAGAAGCCAAGCGTGAGGCTGAGCGCGAGATCTCGCGGCTGGAGCGCATTCCTTCCGCGTCGCCCGAGTCGTCGGTGATTCGTACCTACCTGGAATTGATCGTGTCGCTGCCGTGGAACGTTTCGACGGGCGGCGAGGTCGACGTGAAGAAGGCGCGCACGATCCTCGACGCCGATCACTACGACCTCGATAAGGTGAAGCAGCGCATCGTCGAACACCTGGCGGTGCGGCGGCTAAAGCAGGAGCGCAAGCTGACGGACCGCGGACGCGAACCAATCCTTTGTTTCGTCGGGCCGCCTGGCGTGGGCAAGACGTCGCTGGGCCAGTCGATCGCGCGGGCGATGGGTCGCAAGTTTGCGCGCGCGTCTCTGGGCGGCGTACACGACGAGGCCGAGATTCGCGGGCATCGCCGGACGTACATCGGCGCGATGCCGGGCCGGGTGCTTCAGGCGATCCGGCGCGCGGAGTCGAACGACCCCGTCTTCATGCTCGATGAGGTGGACAAGATTGGTGCGGATTGGCGTGGCGATCCGTCATCGGCTCTGTTGGAAGTGCTCGACCCGGAGCAGAACAAGGACTTCCGCGACAACTATCTCGACGTGCCGTTCGACCTGTCGAAGGTGATGTTCATCACCACTGCCAACGCGCTCGACACCATCCCGCCTGCCCTGCGCGACCGCATGGAGGTGCTGAACCTCTCGGGCTACACGGAAGAGGAGAAGGTGCAGATCGCACAGCGCTTTTTGATTCCGAAGCAGCTGATCGCGCACGGTCTGCGGCCGGACGAAATCTCTATCTCGGAGGAGGCCATACGCCTGATCATCCGCCAGTACACGCGCGAGGCGGGCGTGCGCAACCTCGAGCGCGAGATCGCATCGGTGATGAGGCGCGACGTGGCGGAAATGGCCGTGCGCAAACGCTCGCGCGTGGTGCTTGACGACGTGAAACGGGTGCGCGCGGCTCTGGGCAAGCGGCGGTACTACGACGACGTGGCGGAACGGATCGATCGGCCCGGCGTCGCGACCGGCCTGGTGTGGACGCCCACGGGCGGCGAGATCATCTTCGTCGAGGCGGCGCTGACACCCGGCAAAGGCGAGCTGAAGCTGACGGGCCAGCTGGGCGAGGTGATGAAGGAGTCCGCGTCGGCGGCGCTTTCGTATTTGAAATCGCGCGCTTCATCGCTTGGGATTGACCCTTTGCTGTTCGACAAAAACGACATCCACGTTCATGTGCCGGCCGGCGCGCAGCCCAAAGAGGGGCCGTCGGCGGGCGTGACGGTGCTGACTGCGATGGCTTCCTTGTTGACGGGGCGGCCGGTGCGCGACGACGTGGCGATGACCGGCGAGATCACGTTACGAGGCCGAGTGCTGCCGATCGGCGGAATCAAGGAGAAGGTGCTGGGCGCCCACCGCGCAGGTTTGCGGCGCGTGCTGCTGCCGCGGCGCAACGAGGCGGACCTCGACGATATCCCCGCCGACCTGCGTAAGCAGATGCAGCTGGTGCTGATCGAATCGATCGACGAGGTGCTGCGCGAGGCGCTCACGCCGCGCGTCGTCGTGGTTTCGTCTAACGGCGCTGGTGGTGCTGGGCGCGCTGCAAAATCCGCTCGTGCGCGGCCATCTCCACCGAGTCGTCAAGCGGCGAAAGCTCGTCGACGCCGCGCCTGATGAGGGCGCTGCGGATCAGGTAATCCGCGAGATGAGGATTTTTCGGTAGCAGCGAACCGTGCAGGTACGTGCCCAGCACGGTGCCCTGCAGGCAGCCTTCGGTCTTGTCGGAGCCGTTGTTTCCGTTTCCAAGTCTCACTCTCCCGAGGGGTCGTGCTTTCGGTCCCAGGAAGGTGCGGCCGCTGTGGTTTTCGAAACCGACGAGGGTCTTGGGTGTCAGCGTTTCGATCTCCGCGTCGACCACGACGTCGCCGATGAACCGCTTCTTCCCGGCCTCGGTTCTTACATCGATCATGCCAATGCCGGGGAATCGCTCTCCCTCGGCGGTCTGGTAGTAGTGGCCGAGGAGCTGGTAGCCGCCGCAGACTGCTAACACGCCGGCGCCACCGTTCACCGCTCGTTCGAGTGGAGGCTGCTTGAACTCCAGGAGGTCTTCGTAGACCAGCGCCTGTTCGCGGTCCTGGCCGCCACCGAAAAAGAAAATGTCGACCTCATCCATCTGGTTGGTGGTACCGCGGCCGAGCTCGATCAACTTCGCTTCATAGCCGCGCCATTCCGCGCGCTTGAGCAGGGTGAGGATGTTTCCGCGGTCCCCGTAGATGTTCATGAGGTCTGGGTAGAGCCAGCCGACCGTGAGCTTCATCTCCTTAAGTTTCCCAGTAAGGCTTGGCCCAGCCTCGTCTCACCAGCTCGGCCCTGAGGTCGAGCATCGCGGTGTAGGTGCACAGAAGGTGTGCGGTGTCGCCATCGTTGGTCATCTTGATCAGGAGGTCGAGGGCTTTGCCGGGGTCGGTCTCAGGCGGCGCGGCCGCGACACCCGCGTACTTGAGGCGCACCGCGAGGTCATGCGCCCGGTTACCGCCGGGAACCACTACGGTCGCGTGGCCCTTGAGCTGCTCGAAGTCGACATCCCAGATCCACGAGACGTCGGTGCCGTCTGCTTTGCGGTCGTTGAGCGCGATCAAGAAGCTGGTGCCCTTGGCCAGCTCGACCGCGGTCCTCAGCGTTTCGTTGAAGCCGGCGGGGTTCTTGCTGAGGACGAGGTTGAGGTGCCGTCCGCGAAACTCCATGCGTTCCTGCCGGCCGAATGCGGCGCTGAAATTCTTGAGCCTGTCGGCAATGTAGGTCGGCTCCAGGCCGAGAGTTTTGGCGACGGCGAAGGCGGCCACCACGTTGTAAGCGTTGTAGAGGCCGCCCAGAGGGATGTCGATGCGCGTGTCGTCGATGGTCGCGGACAAGCGCTCGAACCCGTCGAGCGTGATGTTTCTCGCGGTGATCGTTGGAGTGGGTCGCGCGAAATCTTTATTGGGGCAGCTGTACACGCCGTCGTGTCCGACGTAGACGGCGTCGAATTTCAAGCTTGCGCCGCACCTGGGACAGGTTCGTGCGTCCGCGGCGTGAGGGAGCTCTGTCGCGGCGACGCTGACGTCGTCGAGGCCGTACCACGTCGGTGGCGCCGGCAGTTCGAGGCCGATCTCGGCGACTCGCGGGTCGTCCGCGTTGAGAATCTTGGCGCTTCCGTCCGGCAGAGCGCTGAGCGCCTGCTCGATCTTCTTGGCGATCGATTCGAGCTCGCCGTACCGGTCCAGCTGATCCCTGAAGAGATTCAGGACGAGGGTGGCTTTGGGCTTGATCTCCTCGAGCGCTCTGGGCAGGCTCGCCTCGTCGATCTCGAAGACGCCCCAGTCGGCTCGGAGCTTGCCGCTTGATCCGGCGCTCCTGAGGGCGGCGGCGGTTGCGCCGAAGATGAGGTTGGCCCCGGCGCGGTTGGAGACAACCTTGTATCCCGCGCCTTCGAGCAGATAGGTGATGAGCCTTGCCGTGGTGGTCTTGCCGTTGGTGCCAGTGATCACGACCGATCCTTTGGTGAGGTCGGACGTGAGCTTGGTGAGGACGTTGGGGTCGATCGCCCTGGCCACGTCACCAGGCAGGGTCGTCCCGCCGCCGCGTCTTGTTACACGGCTGAGTGCGCCGGTGGCTTTGCCGGCCAGGACGGCGGCGGTCTTGCGAATCTCGCTGGTGCGGGTCATGCCCACGGACCTAACGCTTGAGCGACGGCGGTCCAGCAGTTGAGCCTGGACGTCGCGATGCGCGCCTCGTCTTCGCCGGCGCAGCGCAGGAAGAAGCCCGAGCCGCTGCCGGTCATCTGCCAGGCGTGCTCGTTGTCGCTGTTAAGAGCGTTGGCAAATTCTTTCAGGCGCGGTTCAATGCGCATGGCGGCCTGGGTGAGTTGGTTCGGTTCGCCTGGTTGGGGGTTTCCCATGTCGTCCCACGCGCGATACACGTCCGGGGTCGGCAGCTCGACTCCCGGCCAGGCGATGGCGAACCACTGTGGTTGCGTGGGAATGGGCGTGAGGTGGTCGCCTCGCTGCTCGGCGAGGGCAGCTCCGCCTGTGAGGAAGAAGGGGACGTCCGAGCCGAGGGCGCTCGCGATGGCGGGTAGGTCGGCGGTGATGCGGTGAAGCGTGGCGAGGGCCTTGAGGGCGGTGGCGGCATCGGAGCTTGCGCCGCCCAGGCCGGAGCCGGGCGGAATTCTCTTGTGGAGGTGAATGCGAGTTGGCAATTGCCGGCTGGCGGCTTGTTCGAGGGCGGCGAGCGCTTTGAGGATGGAGTTGTGCTGTAGGTTCGCGATCGGGAGGCCTGACGTGGTGAGTGCCGTCTCGTCTGCCGGCGCGAGCGTGATCAGGTCGTGGAGGTCGATCGCCTGCAGCGTGGTGCGGACATCGTGAAATCCATCGGTGCGGCGGCCGAACACCGCGAGGTTGAGGTTGAGCTTGGCACGCGCCGGCAGCGCGATGCTCAACGTCCGTCGACGGGGTTGAGCTTGGCTCGATACGCGAGGGCACGGTCCTGGTAGTGCTTCGCGGTGGTGCCCACCCAGTTGTTCGATGATCCGTCGAGGGCTTTCTTGACAGTGGCCGGCACCCCGGCGGCCATGTGGCCTGGAGGGACTTCCATGCCTTCTTGAAGCACGGCGCCCGCGGCGAGCATCGAGCCGGCTCCGAGGCGGCTGCGCTGCAGCATGGTCGCACCCATGCCGACGACCGCGCCGCGCTCGACGACGCACCCTTCGAGCTGCGCGGAGTGGCCGACGCTGGCGTTTGGCTCGAGGACGGTCGGCAAATCTTCGGCGCAGTGAAGGACCGCGTTGTCCTGCACGTTTGCGCCCTGGCCGACTCTGATCTGGGCCTCGTCGCCACGCAAGACGGCGCCGAACCACACGCTCGCGCCCGCTTCGACCACGACGTCTCCGATGAGGACCGCGGTCGGTGCGATGTAGGCGTCGGGATGCACGTTCGGGCGCTTGCCGCCGAGCTCAAACTCCATGGGCGCTTATAATCCTAGGTTCGTGCGAATCTCCAGCCGGTTGATGACTCGTGGCTAAGCGAACGGCGTCTGCGAAGAAGCAGGCACGGGCAGGCGTGCGGCGTGCCGCACGCAATCGCGGCGTGCGCTCCGAGGTCAAGACCCTTGTTGTCAAAGCGCGCAAGTCCCTGCTCGGGGCCCCGGTCGCGGAATCCGACCGCTATGAGCTGACGCTGGAAGCCGTGAGGGCGCTGGATCGAGCGGCGTCGAAAGGCGTGCTGCACCGCAACAATGCCGCCCGGCGGAAGGCTCGGCTGACCAGGCAAATGGCGAAGCTGGCGGTCGCGTCGCCGGCGCCGACCGGAAAGGGCAAGAAGGGCGGGGCGGCCACGGCCGCAGCCCCGGCTGCCGCCAAAACAGCCGCGTCGAAAGCTCCCGCCGCGAAGAAGAAGTAGCTCTCGAGCCTTCCCGCCGTTAGAGGCGCGTGAGCAGGACGTCCAGACCGAGCTCGGCGTCGACCTGGCCTGACTTGACCTCCCACTCGTAATCTCGGATGGCTCTGAGCGCGCTCTCGAGACGGTCGGGATCGGCGTCCTGAGCCACCTCAAATGCCTTCTGGATGACGAAGCGATGCTCCGCCATCGCGTCCTGGACCTGCTGCAGGGACTCGCCGCGCTCCTGGCGCGCGCGAACCTCGAGCACGAGCGCTACATGCCTTGCCATGCGGTAGGCGATCGATGTGGGCTGGAGTCCGCCACGGGTCAGGTTGCGCGCGATGTGCATCGCCTGGGGTGTCGGACGGGGCAACAAGTTATCGGTGAGTTTGAAAATCTCATCTTCGCGGCCGCCGGCGAGCAATTCCGTGACGGCCTCGCTTGTGAGCTTCGAGCCAGACGCCTTGTAGGCAGCTAGCTTGCTGAGCTCCGCATCGATGATGCTCAGGTCGGGCGGCGTGACCCGCACGACCTGGGCCGCGATGGCGGGGGTGAGGCCGTGAGTTTCGGTCGCCCGCCGGGCCGTCCAGTCGCTGAGGGCGCGGCCCTTGAGGTGCTGCATCTCCTGAGAAGTTCCGCCGGCCGCCGTGATGGCCTTCACGAGCTTGTTGCCGGGGCTGAGCCGCCCGGCGACGGTGATGAGTAAGCGGGTGGTGGGTGGAATTTCTGACAAGGCGGAGGCAAACGCCTCCGCGCGGGTGGCGAGGAGCATGCGCGCGTGGACGGCTCGGTAGGGATCGAGAAAGGGGGCCTGCAGGATGGAATCCTGCAGGCGGGTCGGGGTGAGACCCGTTCCCTCGAGAGTCTCGAAGCCGAAATCGGAAACGAGATCTTGTTTCCAGGCTTCGAGGGTTGAGCGAGCAGCTTCCACGATGAGGAATCGCTCTTCGCCGTGAAGCAGTTGGATTGTCTGGACGCGGTTGGTCGCGGCTCGGGCCATGGCTGCTGCGATCGTACTTACATCGGCAGCGTGATCGTGCCCTCCTGGTCAGTCCGCAGCACGTTGGGCGGGAACCCGTTTGCGAGCCTGCCCGGCCCGCGGGAGGCGATCAGCTGCGTGATCGTTGTGACGGCGGCATTGTCGAGATCGGGCGAGAGCTGGCTTCGCCCGCCGACCGGCAGCAGCAAATAGGTGCAGGTGCCGCGAAGTCTTGATGCGGCGATGGTCTGCCCGTCGAGGTCAAGGTCGCTCAGGTCACAGAAGCTGCGGCCGTCGGGAGCGACCACGCGCAGAGCGAGGTAGGCCGCGCCCACCTGGTCGCCCGGGGCGCCGCGCTCGGGCGCAATGACCTGGAGGTCGAATCCAGCGATCGCGATGGTCGACCCGGCCACCAGCCTGCTGACCGATGCGCCTCGGGCTGTGGCTTCGAGAGCGGCCGTACGCCACGCTGAGCCTGTCAGCTGAACGTCGGGGATCAGAAGATCGCGGGCCGGGCGGTCGAAGCCGGCCAGTCCGCCGACGTGGCCGAGCGCCGGCGCGGTGATGGCGAGGGCGTCGAGGGTCGCCTGCCACGGTGGCAGCTGCGCGCCGAGCTCGTCCTTCAGGCGGGCAGGGCTGGGACCGCCGTCGACGAGGATTGCGCCGTGCGGTCCGCGAAAAAGGACGGCCTGGCCGTCGCCGACGGCCAACACGATGGCCTGGGGCGGGGCGTTCGCCCACAATCCCAAGGCGGTTGCGGAGATCACGAGGGGCGCCACGATGGCGGTGACGACGGCCATCGATCGACGCTTGCCGGAAGTCTGGCCTGCGGCGATGGCCGGCCCGAGGGAGGAGTAATACGCGAGGCCGGCCCAGGTCGGAAACCTGGGGATGGGGATCACCGCGGCCGGAACGCGGGCGAGGATGTAGGCGACCTGTTCGAGGTAGGCGAGCAGCCCGACGACGGGCATTGCCGCAATGCGGGCGACCTCGGGCAGAGCTGAAACCAAGCCAAGGAGAAGCCCCGCACTGACCAGCGCAGGAAGGATCGGGATGACCAGCGCGTTGGCAAGCGGCGCGATCGGCGAGAGCACGTGGAAGTCGGTGGCCATCATCGGGAGCGTGCCGACCTGCGCCGCGCAGGTGACTGCAAAAGGCTCGCGCAGGACTGGGGGCATGAACCTGAGGCGTCTTTCGATGCTGGGAGTCAGCAGGATGATGGCGGCGGTGCCGGCGAACGAGAGCTGAAAGCCCACATCCCAGGCGAGCTCGGGATGCCAGCCCAGCATGGCCGCGGCGGTCAGGGCAAGCGACGTCCAGACGTGGGTCGGCCGGCCCAGGCGCGAGGCGGCGATGGCGAGCCCGCCCATCGCGGCGGCGCGCCCGCCCATCGCGGCGGCGCGCACGGCGGCAGGTGTTGCCCCGCCGACCATGGCGTACACCGCGATCAGCGCGAGCGCCGGCCAGGCGGCGAGTCTTCCGAGGATCGGCTGGAGCGCGCCCTGCATGATGCGAGCGAAGATGGCGACCTTCAATCCACTCAGGACCAGGAGGTGCACCAGGCCGGTCGCGATGAGGGCGTTCTGCAGGCCCGGTGGGATGCCCTGCCGGATTCCAAGTACGACCCCTAGCAGCACCGCGGCATGCGGAGATGGCAGCGCGTCGTCCAGCGCCGCGGTGTAGCGCGCGCGCAGCCACGCTGGAAAGGCGGCCGGGCCGGATCCATCGCTGACCACATCGAAGCTCGTCGTCTGCAGCTCGAGGTAGACCTGGCGTTGGGCGAGGTACGCGCGGCGGTCAAAGGTCGGCATGTCGCGTGGCAACACGAGCTTGCCCGTCGCCTGCACGTGCGCACCGAAAGTTGCTGCGGTTGGTCCGCGCCAGCGGACCATCAGGTTGCCGATCCCGCTGACCTGCGAGGAACCGATCACGACCTGGTCCGGCTCGACCAGCACCTCACCGCCGCCCGCGGATGGGCGGCTGTCGTCGGCGACTCGGCCGGTGATGACCGCCATGTGGCCAGCCAGGCCGGTGGCGCGCAGAGGGGCTTGGGGATCGGCCGGCGGAAGCTCCGCGCGGCCGACGGCGAGAAGGGCGAACGAAAGCGCGACTGCGAGGATGGCGGGCCGCAGCGCCAGGGCGATGGCGAGAAACGGGATGGCCAAGGCGATCGCGACGAGGCCGACAAAGGGCCGAGACGGCGCCAGCACGACGGTCGCTGAAATCGCGACGCACCACGCCGTAGCGACAACCAGCGCGGGGTACCGGCTCACAGCGTGAGGTAGCGGCGGGCGATGACGTACTCGGCTTCGCTCATGCCGAGGATGTCTACGAGCTCGCGGGTGTTCTGGAAGCCGCCGAAGTTCGTGCGGTAGTCGATCACCTCCTGCGCGAACGCTTCCGTGAAGCCGGGCACGGTCACCAGCTCCTCGAGAGTCGCTGTGTTGAGGTTGGTTCGCGTGATCGCGGTTCCCGAGGTGGTTTTGGCGAAGGCGACCTTCACCTGCTCGCCGTCTTTGAGGCGGCCGGCGAGATTGGGAAGCTTGGTGGGGTCGGCGTCGGGACTCAGTCCACCCGCGGCAGCGATGGCGTCGTACACGCGATCGCCTCGAGGCAGGCGATACAGGCCGGGGTTGGCGACAGCCCCGATGACGTGCACCAGCAGCCCCGCCGGCGGGGGGACGTCGAGGGCGGCGTTGGCGGGGAC
>WNFC01007441.1_pt1 | contig 12040 bp, 11 predicted proteins | sample 5400541 | NCBI WGS metagenome assembly WNFC01 (sample SAMN13153342, study PRJNA577476) | soil metagenome | isolation source: 120 cm saprolite under Douglas fir tree site 2 hole 2 replicate 1 | place: USA:California | collected 2015-04-18 | reverse complement strand
ATGAAGTCGGCGATGACCTCCATATCGGCGCCGTCCATTCCCAATCTGGTCACCTCGGTCGTGCCGATACGGAGGCCGCTCGGTCGGTCCCAGTCCTCGGGACGGTCCGCAGGGATGAGGTTCTTGTTGGTGATGATGTTCGCGCGTGCCAGCCGCCCTGCGACCTCGATACCTCCGCCATAACGGCGCATGTCAAGGATGATCTGGTGGGTTCGCGTGTAACCCTTATGGGCGGCAAGGACGGTGATGCCGCGGCGGTCTAATGCCGCTCCAAGGCACTGAGCGTTGCGCACGATCTCCGCCATGTAGGTCCGGCCGAAGGCGATCATCTCCGCCGAGGCGACCGCGAGCGCCGCCACGCGGTTCACCTGGTGGGTCGCTGCGAGAACTGGGAATACCGCGTGAGCCAACGGATGCGTCAGCTCGGGATCGTCCCAAACCATGATGCCGCTCTGCGGGCCACTGAAGGTCTTGCCAGCGGATCCGGTCATGACCACGGCGCCCTCACGCAGCGGATCCTGGAACTGGCCGCCGGCGACCAGCCCGAGTTGGTGCGCGCCATCGAAGAAGACCTTTCCGCCCCACTCGGTGACCATCGCCTGTATCTCCTGGATCGGGAAGGGGAACAAGGTCATCGAGAGACCCAGCGCCACCAATTTGGGCTTAGCGAGCGGAGCCAGACGCGAGAATGCGTCCAGGTCGACCTCGAGCTCAACCGGGTCGAATGGAATGTCCACCACGTTCAGACCGCGCACCCCTGCTGGCCCGTCGAATCGGTTGCTGGAGTGACCGCCCACCGGTTGGGGGACGCTCATGATGGTGTCGCCCGGTTTGGTGAGGGCTGTGTAGACCGCAAGGTTCCCGATCATGCTGGCTACCAGGCGGTGCTCGGCATAACGAGCCGAGAAAGCTTTCTTCAGCAATTCAACGCAGAGGGCTTCGATTTCGTCGATGTGGCGGGTGCCCGCAAACCAGCGATTCTGGGCGCCGATGTGCCCTTCGGCGGCGCGAGTGCCGACTTCGGCCGACAGCAAGGCGCGGACGGTCGGACTCGTGGGTGCTTCCGGGGCGAGGAGATTGATGCACTGCCGGCCCCGCCACTCAGCGTTGCGCGCGACAGCGTCGAGGACAGCCTGCTGCATACCCTCTGGTGACGTGCACTCTGAAATCAACTCGCGAGCGAATACCAGGGTCGCGGGGTCGTGTACCTCGAGGTTTGTGTCGCCGATACTGACAACCACTTCATATCTCCTTGTCATACGGCGCTGGGGCAGGCGCGCCTGAGTTTGGAAGGACGCGGATCAAAAGCTCCCCGAGGCTTAGCCAGTTCACTTCGGCGAGAGCCGCGGCGCGCGTGATGTCACCCTCTCTGCATGCTCGGATGATCTCGTCGTGCTGGGAGACGGAGCGGCGTCCGGCGAAAGAGCCGAACTGCATGTATTCGAGGCGGCGCACTTTCGGCGTCAGCCGGCTCAGTGCGGTTACCAGCTCCTGATTGTCGGCGGCCCTCAGGAAGACGCCATGGAAGAGGTCATCGGCGCCTATCGCGCGAACGGCGTCGTTCGCGGCGATCGCCTTTGCCAGGAGCCGGTTCGCGGACTCGAGCTCGGCGATGTCTTTTGGTTTGAGCCGTCCCCCTCCCAGCCGCGTCGCCAGCGAGTGTAGGGACGCGACCACGGGGAAGGACTGGCGGACGCTCTGCGGATCGAGCGGCGTCACCCGTGTCAATGAGCCCGGGCTCGACTCCACGAGCCCTTCATCCTGGAGCTTCTGGATTGCCTCACGGACCGGTGTCCGGCTGACGCCGAGCTGCCTTGCGAACTCAAGGTCTCGAATCCGGAGTCCGGGTTCAAGCCGGCCGGAGACGATCGCCTCGAGTAAGGCGGTGTACACCGTATCGCGGAGTTTGGGGCGAGCGATTAGGGGTAGCGTGAATGCAATATATCACATTCTGCGTTCGAGATGTCACCCGCGACGTTGACTGGCGTACACCTTAGGACCACGCAAATCGGCGGCCGGCGTGTGGGGCACACATATTCGTCAGCACGATAATCAAGCAGCCGCCGCAGCCAGGTCGCCGGAGTACTCGCGCAGCAGCCCTCCCAGGCGCGAGCGACACCGCACCCCTGTGGGTGCGACAACCGGATCCGACCTGGCGATCGGCGTTCTCAAGTCGAGGCTCCGATGCGGTCGGGCGTTGTTGTAGTGCTCGATCCACTCCTGCATCACCCGCTCCAGGTGTCGACGGCCGATGATCAAGATCCAGTCGAGGCACTCTCGGCGACCGGAACCGATCTGCCGCTCCATGTGAGCGTTCGCCCTCGGTGCCGCGATCGGAGTCTTGATCACCCTCATGCCGTCGGCGCGGAAGATCGTGTCAGCCGGACCTGCGTACTTGGCGTCGTGGTCGTGTATCACGATGCGAATCGGCGAGCCCTCAAGGTGCCAGAGGAGGTTTCGGCTCTGCTGAGTTACCCACGCTATGTCTGGATTGGCGGTCACCGCGAACCAGACGATCCGCCTCGTCGCCAGCTCCATATATAAGAGGACGTAGAGCCGGCGTAAGAACACGGTGTCTACGCTCAAAAAGTCGCTGACTACGATGGCCGATGCTTGGGCTTTTAGAAACGCGCGCCAGCTCAGCCCCGATCGCTTCGGTGCTGGACCCAGCTTCTCCCGCCGAAGCAGGTTGCGGATCGCAGTAGCCGATACCCGGTGCCCGACTTTCAGCAGCTCGCCACGAATGCGCACGCATCCCCACTTCGGATTCTCGCGAGCCATCCTCAAGATCAGGTCTCTGAGGCTAGGCTCCAGCCGCGGTCGACCGACGCCTCTCCGGCGGCCGAAAGCTGCCCACTTCCTGCGCACCAACTCCCGATGCCAACCCAAGACGGTCTCCGGCTCGACCAGCCCGCCCAATGCCGGACGCGAGACCAGGCGATGGAAGGCAGCCATGATCAGGCGGTCGGCGGGCGTCAGCTGAGGCCGTTTGATCTGCCGGCGCAGGACTCGGAGCTCATGCCGCAGGAGGAGTAGCTCGGCCTCTGGATTACGGACTCGCACCCTGACCGCGGCTATGTCCAGAAGGAAGCGAAGGCACGAGTAAATCAGCGCGAAGAGCATCGAGGTGGAGCAATGCTATCGAGCGCTGAACGTCAGACGCGTAGCCAGCCTCGGACGAATAAGTGTGCCCCACAAGCTGCTTAGAAACCGCGGGTGAACGAAGCGACGGAAGTCGCCGACCTCATCCACCAGGCCGAGCGCCGACAGGGCGTCGATCCCGCGCAGGCATCTGAGCCGGGCGACGGTGCCCGACCAGATCGAGCTCCCGGCGATCTCGGCCAGCGCCTGCTCGAGACCCGGTTATGGCCAGCTGTGCCGCGCTAGGCGCCAGTGCCCCTTTAAGCCGTCGTCAGTCTTCTTCGCGCGCATATCCGGACTCCTACCCCACCCCACGCCAATCAGTGTCGACTCCATGCATTTACATGCTGGCAGCAGCATCGTCCTCGGGATAAGGATCTGTTCTGTCCGGTCCACCAAAGAAGCAGTATTCGCACAGCGGTCCACGATGCTTCGCGAGGTCTTTCCAATCAAATGGCAATTCGTCTCGATAAGCGATGTTCCTGTCCGCGTGCCAACGCGGCGTTTTGAACTTATCCCGATCACGTAGCATTTTGCAGCGGGCACCGACCGCAGTGCGATGGATACGTGACTTTCGCTTTCGAAACCAGGTGTCTTGGTCGGGGCTGGCAAACGAGACTACATAAGGTCCCCATTCGACGTATTTGTGAGAGCGATCAAGTTTGTCGACGATGGGCACCTCGCCGGTGAGCCGGTCGATCTCACCGCTCTGACTTCCAACTGTCAGCAAGATCCGGCACTCCACGAAGAACTTGTCAAGGTAGTACTGATCTGGAATGTGCCATGTCCATGCGATTCCGTTGCCTGTAGGGTCGGTGTATGACTTTTCTATGTAGAGAATCACGTGGTTGAAATTATCGCCTCGGCGAACACGCCACCCAAGCGTAATCTTGTCGGCGAACTCTTCAAAATCGTCCCCAACACGCACCAGCCTTGCCGAAAAGGCTTGCCCATCTCGCGCCTGGTAAACGCTTGACGGATAATCGACCGATAGTAATGGTGGCTTCGGCTTTACCTCGGGCTGTTCTGACGCAAGCGCCAAGAGCAGCGCGGTATCTACGCCTTCAGGAGTGAACGAGATATAGGCTGGATCGCCAGGGAAGCTGACGTCAGAGCTTCCGTCCTCGAGCGACTGCTGAGTCGCTGTCTCCGCGTTCGCAATCGCACTGGGGATTACCTCGCCCAGTGCCGCGCCACCGGCAACGATGGCTGCAGGGGCGATGATAGGGATCGCGCCGCCCAGCCAGATCGTAGCGGCTGCGACGGCGAAATCGACCCAAGCAGGTTCGTCTATCTCGACGAGTCCGATGTGGATCCTCCATCCAAAGGGAATGCCCGTTACAAATTCGGTCGAACCGGTGGCGTCTTGGTAATAGACCTGCGCGTAAATGCGTCCCGTAGCATCGAACCAAGGGCCTTCCTTAACGAGAACCGAGAAGGCAATCTCGAGGCCATCCTGAACCTCGCCAAATGGTGTCTCGAAGGTGGCGTAAGCAAGACTCACAGACGTCAGATCGACGTCGCCCCTGATCGGCGTTCCCGTTGACTGGTTCACAGAACCGCCGCCTGAAATTGGCTCGTCGAGAGCCGACGGATACCGGATCTGCGGCGAAATTTGTTGCGCGACTAGTGCCGACAGGAAGTCGAGATTAATCGTGCCCGCGACATCTCCGCCGGCCGGCTCAGAGTAGCGCGAAAGGCTCAGGTTGTGGGTTACGTTTCCGGGCCCATACGGAGACGCTGAATAGTAGTCATCGTCCGAGTAGTAGGTGTCGTCGCTATACGGGTCTGTTCCCGGTTGAGTGATTGTGTAGCCATAGATTGATCCGAGACCTTTGACCTTTGTCAGGTCGACAAGCCCGCTATCGGTACCTTGGGTGAATCCAGCGAAGTCGACCGCCACTGTGAGCGCCTTTTCGAGGGTCTTGGTCACGATCCGGCTGACGGAGACATCAACAGTGAACCAGTCGTCCCACCAAGCAGATCCTATATGGAGCGGCTGGGTGTAAGAGAGATGGCTCGTCAGCATCGGGGGAGTGATGGTCATTTGTGGAAGGGAATTGACCAGAGCGGTGGCGATTGCAGCGAGAGTCGGCGATTGGAGCGCGCTCACCATTTGCGTGGGGAGAGCGGGGCCTTTAAGCACGGTGACTTGGAAAGGTTCGATTTGCACCAGCTGGGTGTTGATTCCTAGGACGATTTGCTGGCCTTGCACGCGTGTGATTAGCGCGACGTCAACTGTGCTCCGGAGTTCGACCGTTCGTTTCTTCAACGACTGACCAAATACGCCGCCCATAAACGTGGTCTGGAACACGAAATGGGTCTTGACGAGGTTCAGCGGGTTCGCATGGAGCTCGACACTTGGAGGACGGATCCGTACCAAGCCTGCAAAGCTCACCGGGATTAACCCCGCATTGATCGTCTGCGGGAGCTGAAAGTAGAGGGTCGAGGGCAGCAGGTCGGCCACAAAGGCAGCAATCACGGAATTGATCGCGTCTTCCGTGATTGTCGCCGCCGCCCCGAAGCCGGCATGCCTCGCCATCTTAAGCGCCCCTGCGTCTAAAGAGAAGGGGGCAGGGAGAACGCGTATTTTGGAAGGTCGAACGAGGCTCTCGCCTCCGTAAGCTTCTCTCTAGGCCAGAGAACCGAATCGAGGCATCGCTTTGATGCTCGCACTCGGGGCTGGAACTAGGGAGCTGCTTTTTCTTCCTTTCAGGTTCGTGGGTGAGACCCGCTCAACGTGTCCCCCTGCTTGGTTGGAGTCTCCCACCATCGCAGATGGCTGTCAAGGATTCGTTCAAAGCTGCCAAGTCAGCCGCCACGAGGGCGGTGCCGGGCTACTCTGAGAGGCGTGTAACCGACCGCCACCCCATGGCAGAACACGGTGCCGTCCACCTTCGGGCCAGGCTGAGCCTCTCCGCCGATCCATCGACAGCTCACCGGATCCCGGATCAGGCGGTTGTGAGGGAATGAGCTCCTCCCCGCGGCGGCAGGCGTGGGTCACTTTCTATAAGCGCGGAGGCGGAACAAAGAGTCCAGGCTAATTCTGGCCGGCGGATCGGGCTGAGGATCGAACGCCACCTCCGACCCCAGCCCCAGCACCGTCTTTGTGACGCGCAGGCGAAACTCAACGACGAGATCGGCGAACCTCTCACGCTCCATGCGCTGTAGCTCGGCGCGCTCCTCATTCGTGAGATCGAAGTGCTCCATTGCCTCTTCAGGGCGAGAGAAGAGTAGGTCGCGAAAATCCTCCTCCCAGAGAGCCTTCACGACCAGCAGCTGGAAATGCTTCGCTGACACAGTCGGTCCTCCTCCAGGCCCGGCAGAGATCGTGCTCTCCCGGCGCGTCATTTTAGGCCCCGGCAGCTGGGTAGTATCCTCCTCCCCGGGGAGAAGCATGACGGTGAGAGACTCCGACGACATTGTGAGAACCTGGTGGGAGGACGGCTGGTCGCGACCGAAGGATGCGCATCATGTGACAATGCGCTCACCACTTCTGCGGACGTGCAACAACCAGTGTCCGTGGCTGGTCGATAACCACGGCCGAACGGTGGAACTGGTTTATGACCACGAGGTACCGGGCATTCCCACGCTTGAAGGGCCCTACACATTCGCGTCATGGAAGCGGGCGTATCTATGGGAGAGCGGTCTCAAGGACGCCATGCCCTGCTACGCCGCCCTCTGCCATATTCGGCTAAAGGGAACGCAGCGGAGGTCCGGAAACGTGTGGGACATCGTTGGGCGACAATGCACCGGCGCTTTGGTCATGCAGCAGCGTGAAGTGCTGCGCCGCATCGAGCGAGGCGAGAGCGCGCTATCAATGCAGGGCGCCGCTGGCGTGGCGAGCGAGATGTTGAGCCGAGACGTGACTGAGAGCGAGCTGGACAACCTTGACCTTCAGGAGCTGTTGCGGCATGCGCATCCGTCCCTGCTGGACCGGAGGATCGGAAGCGACGCGGTCGCCCCGCCGCTGAGCGACCGTGAGATCCATGAATGGGAGCCTGGTCGGCCTTCAAGGTCCCACTTTCTCGTGCGCTAGCTTGAACAGTGCACGAGATGTCGCGACAGTCGCGGCTCATCGTGGGCGCATCTTCCGAGCACCATAAACCAACTCGGCTGGTGGTCGGCCGAGGTTGCGTCGGCCGGTGTGAGCACGCTCGTAGTTGTAGTAGCTCAGGTAAGCCTCGAGATCTCGTTTGAGTGCGGTATAGCGAGGCACCAGGGCGCGTGCGAAGGAAGGTCGCCAGCACTCCTCGAGGATGGTTCGGTGGACTCGCTCGACAGCGCCGTTGGTCTGGGGTCGACCGGCACGAATGAAGCGCTGCTTGGCGCCTACGCCGGCAACTGAGCGGGCGAACGGCTCCGCTCGGAACTCGCCTCCGTTGTCGGTGCTCACCGCCTTCAGCTTCCAACCCGCGGCCGCGAGCTCTGATGCAACTCGGCGAACCAGGGCCGAGCAGTGCTTGGTGTCGGGGTTGACCTCGCTGACCTGGACGCTGGCCAGACGAAGGAGCTGGCGACGTCGATGGCGGTGTACTGCCAGGTCCGACCCCGAGTGCCGCTGAGGCGTCCGATGTAGAAACAGTCAACCTGAACCCCGGTGCTGGCGAATCGTTTGCCGCTCCCGGCCAACTGCGCCGATTATCGACAAGCGCGCGCGAGACCTACCCACTCCCCACGGTTTTGAAGACCGCGGGCTGGGCGTCCGCTGCTGTCTGTGGGCGTCCGCACAAGATGGAATAGAGCGGGCGGCAATCCGTGAACGTCCACACAAGTGCGTCAACGTTCGCTGCGTTGGCTGTCGTCTTGGGCCTGTTGCCGAAGGCTCCTAACGAGGCCTGCGGCGGCGAGGACTGCGAGCTGGATGTCGGAAATCGGTGCGCCCGACCAATCGAGTCCATCTCGAGGCGCGAAGCCGAGCTTTAAGAGCTGAGCAGAGCGGTAGCGAAGACAGTCCGACAGCCGTAATTCCTGATTGGGCTTCCGGATGGCGGTTGGCCAGCACCTTGAGGTTGATTGCGGTGGCTGTGAGCAAAGCCTGCATCTGCATCTTGGCCCGACCCCGGAACTGCGCTTTATCCATGCCGTGCTTCTCTTTGGCGTCGGCGTTGATGCGCTCACTAATGGTGCTTCGGCGTTTGAGGAGGCGCCGGCCGCGGCGGCTGCGAAGGCGGTCCTGCATCTCCTCAACGACGCCCGCGTCCCAGCGTCTAGAGATCATGCGATCAGTGGGACCGGGAGCGCACTGCGGCTTGAGCGGACACTCTCGACAGGCGCCCTTGGCGATTTTGTACATGGTCTGGTGGCGGTTGTAGTTCTCGCCGACGCGGTGCAGTTGCTTGCCCTCTGGGCAGATGTAGAGGTCGCCCTCAGCAACGTACGTGAACTCCGAGCGGTCAAGGCCACCATGTGGGTTGGTGGGTGTCCGCACTCCCAGCAAGGGCTGCACCTCTCGGGCTACGCAAGCCTGCACGGCGACCTGACTGCCGTAGCCACGGTCACCGACCAGCTCGCGTGGCCCGCGGTTCAAAGCCAGCCGATGCTTGTCGAGCGCTCTGCCGACCGCCTGCCCATCCGACTCCCCGGCCGGCCGCACCTCTACAGCGGTGATCACATTCGCCTTGCCGCCGTCGACCAGGAAGTGCGTCTTGTGCCCGAGCACGGCTGGCTTGCCCGGCCTCACTACCTTCTGTGCATCCGGGTCGGTCGGGCTGACGCAGAAATCATTGACAGCGGAGCGGCGGGAGTCGGTTCGCTTTCCACCCAGCTCAGGGCGACGCTTTCCGCCACTGCCATTGGTCTCCAGGTCGTCCTCGTTGACCACCCAGAGCTCGTTCAGGAACCGGCCGGTGTCCGGCAACTTCTGAGCCAGCAGGGCTCGCGAACGTAGCGACTGGGGAGCCGCGTTGGCCTTGCTGAGGGTCGAGTCAATGAAGAGGACGTCGCCCTCGACCAGCCCAGCCGACTCGCAGAGCCGGACGATGTGCTGGAAGAACTTTTCGTAGACGCGAACCCCGAACCGCTTGCGGGCCTTGCTCAAGACGCTGTGGTCGGGCAACGGCTCGTCGAGCTCGTAACCCAGGAGCCACCGCCAGGCCAGATTCAAGGACGCTTCCTCGCAGAGCCGGCGCTCGCTCGTGATGTTGAACAGGTAACCCAACAACCAGAGCTTGAAGAGAACGATTGGGTCTACTGACGGCTGCCCGGTGTGGCTGTAGTCACGACGCACTAGGCCGCGGACGAAATCGAAGTCGACCACCGCGGCGAGCCGGCGAACCAGGTGGTTGGTCGGCTGAGGGGCACACAAATTCGTAAGGTTGATCGCCTCGGCAATTCTTCGATCCAGCTCCAGGATCCTCGGCAACTGTCAGAGATCAGAGGCTGAGCGTCACGCTGCCGCCGCTACTGGCGCGCGCGAGTATTCGCGCAGCAGCCCGCCGAGTCGCTCATTGCAAGTCACCGGCCCCGAGGTCAAAACCGGATCTGAGCGTGCGATCGGCGTCTTCAACCCAAGAGCTCGGTGCGGACGAGCTCCGTTGTAGTACTCCAGCCAAGAGGCCAGAACGCGCTCGAGGTGGCGCTGGTTGAGGACCAGGATCCAGTCCAGGCACTCGCGCCGAGTCGAACCGATCTGCCGCTCCATGTGCGCATTCGCCTTGGGGGCCGCGATTGGCGTCCTGATCACCTCGATGCGTGCGGCCTCGAACACCAGATCCGAGCCGCCGCCGTACTTGGCGTCGTGATCGTGGACCAGGAATCGGGCGTCCACCCCGATTTCGACCAGCTCCCAGCACAGGTTCCTGGCCTGCTGACTGATCCAGTCCGCGTCCGGCCGCTCGGTGACGGCGAACCAGATCACTCTCCTCGTGACCAGCTCCATATATAAGAGGACGTAGAGACGCTTCAGGAGCACGGTGTCGACGCTCAAGAAGTCGGTGAGCACGATCGCCGAGGCTTGCGCTCGCAGGAAGGCCATCCAGCTCAGTCGCGATCTAAGCGGGGCCGGACCGATCCCGTTGCGGCGCAACAGTTTCCGAATCGCGGTCGCCGAGACCACATGGCCGAGCTTGAGCAACTCACCGTGGATGCGAACGCAGCCCCACTTGGGGTTCTCCTTGGCCATCCTCAGAATCAGCCCGTGGACCTCGGCATCCAGACTCGGCCGGCCGGGGCCACGCCGGCGGCCGAAGGCTGCCCATTTCCTTCTCATCAGCTCCCGGTGCCAGCCGAGGACCGTCTCTGGCTGGACCAGCATCCCGACCCAAGCTGCCCGGCTTACCCGGTGGCTGAGCGCGGCCATGATCGCCCGGTCGGCCACGTCCAGCTGCGGCCGCTTCACTTGACGGCGAACGACTCGGAGTTGGTGGCGAAGAAGCAGTAACTCCGCCTCAGGGTCGCGAACCCGCAAACGCACGTCGGCGACATCGAGGAGAAGGCGCAGGAGGGCGTAGACAAACGCGAACAACATCCGGAGGCGATGCTAGCGGTTAACTAAAGCCACTCCGGGTAGCCAACCCACCGAGGAATATGTGTGCCCCTCAGGCATCCGCAGGCAGCGGCGAGCCGGCGGGTTTCCGACGAAGGCCGCCGCAATCGAGGCTATGAACCGGCTCCACGCGGAAGTTGTCGAGGGCAGCTACGTCGAGCGCAGCCGGCAGACGCTGCGCGAATATCTCGTGGATTGGCTCGCGGCGTGTCGCGACATCCGCCCTAACACTGCTCGCGATTACAGCGTGAGCATCCACAATCACATCAATCCGCGTCTGGGCAACGCCCGCTTGCAGTCGGTCGACCGGCTTCAGATCCGCGGTCTGTATCGGAAGCTCGCAGATAGCGGGCTCAGCGAGAAGACCGTGCACAACGTCCACATCTGTCTGCGCAAGGCGTTGCAAGACGCCGTCGATGACAGCCTTCTGCGCCGGAATCCTGCCGAAAGAGCTCATTCCAGGCCAAAGGATCGACCAGAGATCACGACCTGGTCTGCCGACGAGTTGGCGGCATTCCTGTCCTTCGCCGCGCAGGATCGGGATTTCGTTCTGTACCACATTGCCGCGGCTACAGGTATGCGCCGAGGCGAGTTGCTCGGCTTGCGATGGCGTGACGTAGACCTCGACGGCGCAAGAGTGTCGGTAAGGCAGCAGTTCACGCGACAAGGGAATGGGCTCGGCTTCGGCGCGCCCAAGAGCAGGAAGAGCATCCGCTCGATCGATGTCGACGACGAAACGATCGTCCTATTGCGCGAACAACACGAACGACAACGATTCGACCGCCGTGCGTGGGGCAACGCCTATCGCGCCGACCTCGACCTCGTCTTCTGTCGGCCTGGCGGCTCGCCTGAGGATCCGAACGTCATCGGGCGGCGCTTTACCCGTCGGGTCCGCGAAGTGGCGATTGTGCCGGCGATCGGGCTACATGGCCTTCGTCACACCCACGCCACGTTGCTCCTCGAAGCGGGAGTCGACGTCAAGACTGTGAGCGAGCGCCTCGGGCACGACAACGTTCAGACCACTCTGGAGTTGTATGGCCACGTAACTTCAAGAATGCGGAGCAACGCAGCGGTGCGCTTCGGATCGTTGCTCGCTGGCGCTCGCGTCACAACAGTCGCCGCAGTGTCCGAGACGTAAAGGATCTGCTCGGCCCCTAACGGCCTTCGCGCACTCGCCGCCGATGTCTGTTGTAGATCTGAAGCTGGATTAGCAGTCCGCCGATAAGCACCAACCCCGGGATCATCGGCACGAAGAACCCCCACCAGTGCCCTATCAGTGGGTTGGTCGCCCGGGTCTCGTACTCGATACCGAGGACGACACCGCCCAAGAGACCGTATATCGCGTACGTCGCGCCCACGACTGTCCAAACTGCGCCTAGCCTTCGAGCTTCGCCCGATGTCCAGGCCTCGGCC
>WNFC01014339.1_pt1 | contig 12042 bp, 9 predicted proteins | sample 5400541 | NCBI WGS metagenome assembly WNFC01 (sample SAMN13153342, study PRJNA577476) | soil metagenome | isolation source: 120 cm saprolite under Douglas fir tree site 2 hole 2 replicate 1 | place: USA:California | collected 2015-04-18 | reverse complement strand
GGTCGCACAAGATTTCCGACTACGACGGCGTCGATGGAGCTATCTCTCGTGTTAGCCCTGCCGTGGATGGAAACCAGGTAATTATTGGAGACATTCTGAATGGCAAGCAGGTGCACAACGGCGCGAACGTGATCTCCGTCGATCGGGAATCAGGAACACTCCGGTGGATGACAAAGGTGGACAATCATACGGCGGCAATCATAACTGGATCTCCGGTTGTTTTCGACGGCATTGTTTATGTTGGTGTCTCTTCGAGCGAAGAAGGTCTGGCAACTGATCCCGCATATCCGTGCTGCAGCTTTCGTGGGAGTGTTGTCGCGCTCGACGTGAAAACCGGTGCGATGCTCTGGAAGACTTTCGACATGCCTGACAATGGGGGAAAGCCCGGCGGATACAGCGGAGGTGCGGTTTGGCAACCGCCGGCGATTGATCCCCACCGCGGTACGCTCTTTGTCGGTACCGGAAACAACTACACCGCGCCCGCGAGTGTGGAAGCTTGCCAGAACGCGACTCCGACCGCGAACTGCGCTGCGGCTGACGATTTCTTCGACACGGCCCTTGCGTTGGATTTGAAGACTGGACAGATCAAATGGGCCAAGAGACTGCAAGGCTTCGACACCTGGAACCTTGCGTGCTTTCTCCCGACCGGGACAAACCCGAATTGTCCGGTTCCGACCAGCCAAGACTTTGATCTTGGAGGGGCAGGCCCCAATCTCGTGGGTAATATTGTTGGCTTTGGCCAGAAGAGCGGCATCTATTGGGCACTCAATCCAGATAACGGCAACATCGTTTGGAGCACGCCGGTCGGGCCCGGCAGTTCGCTCGGCGGCATCGAGTGGGGTACGGCAACCGACGGTCGGCGGATTTATGTCGCTATCGGGAATCGTAACCATCTGCCCTACACATTGGTACCCTCAGGACAGCAAATAACCTGGGGTTCGTGGAGCGCTCTGGATGTTGCCACAGGAAAGATCCTTTGGCAGACGGCGGATCCCACTACAGGGGCCACCGATACCGGCTCGGTGAGCGTTGCAAACGGCGTCATGTATGCGGGCTCCAATTCAGGTCAGATGTACGCGCTGGACACCACAAGCGGAAAGATCCTCTGGAACTTCGCGAGCGGAGGCTCAGTAATCGATGGGCCATCGATTGTGGACAGCGTCCTCTATTGGGGATCTGGTTATAGAAATATCCCACCTGGAATCGGAAACAACAAAGTGTATGCCTTTACTCTGGCCGGCGAAAAGGATCGCGGCGAGCACTCCGGACGATGAGGACAACCACGACCACTCCGACGATCTCGGTGAGCAAGACTGACGGCGTTGGGGTGGTCGCTTACGTAAAAGATGTTTCATGTAGTTTTCGATCCCGATAACCCCAGTTAAAGAACCGGTTCCAAATTCACAAAGGAGACTTGCAGATGAAGATGTCGGTACGGTTCACCGTCAGTGGAGTCGTGGCTCTGATTATGGGAGCCGCTTGCTTTGGGCAGCACTACACCCAAACCAATCTTGTTTCCAGCGAGGCTGGAGTCGCTCCTGTCACCGATCCCCAGTTGATTAATCCCTGGGGTATATCCCGCATGTCCGTCAGCGCGTGGTGGATCTCAGACAACGCGACGGGCTTGAGCACGTTATACAAGGGCGCAGGAGACAAGCAATCTCTGATCGTCACCATTCCGCCGGCCGACCCGACTAACAAGAACACGCCAACGGGCACACCCACCGGCACGATCGCTAACGGCAGTCAAGCCGATTTCTTGCTGGCTCCAGGAAAACCAGCCTTATTCCTCTTCTCCACGAATGATGGGACGATTGCTGGATGGAATCCAGCTGTGGCTGCGACGCTTGCTGTGACCGTAGTCAAAACCACTGATGGATCTAGCTACAAGGGACTAACTAGCGCCTTTATCAACGGCAAGTCGTACCTGTACGCAGCTAATTTCAGCAAGGGCCGCGTCGACGTCTATGACAACGCATTTCAGCCCGTAAAACTGCCCATAGACCACTCCGATAGGGATCAAGGCGATGACGATGACCGCTCCTCGGAAAATTCTTTTGTGGATGGGAAACTGCCGCGCGACTATGTTCCTTTCAACGTGCAAGCCATCGGCAACGACATTGTCGTCACCTATGCGCTCCACATAGAAGGTGCGCGCTTTGAAACCGACGGCCCAGGCCTGGGCTTCGTGGACATCTACAGCTCCACTGGCCGGCTCTTGCGGCGTCTCGAACATGGTGATTGGTTGAATGCTCCATGGGGCGTGGCTCTGGCGCCGCTCGATTTCGGACGTTTCAGCCACGACCTGCTCATCGGGCAGTTCGCGGGTGGCGGGGAAACCCAATCGAGCGGATTTATCGCCGCTTACGACCTGGCTACCGGAAAATTTGACGGACTGCTGCAAGATGCCAGCGGGAAGCCGCTAGCGATTAATGGCCTCTGGGCACTCAGCCCCGGAAATGTCAGCCCGGCTAATAATGATGCGGCAGGCGCGCCAGCCGCAGAGCTGTACTTCACAGCCGGACCGAACCATGCCTCCGGCGGGTTGTTTGGTTATTTGACGGCGTCTTCTTCACAGCCGGACCGAACCATGCCTCCGGCGGGTTGTTTGGTTATTTGACGGCGTCTTCTGCCGAGTTGACCGAAGGGAATGACCAGTAATCCAGTTGATCGCAGCGCTGTCGGTGACAAGCGATGAACAAGGCAGATGAGAGTCTCTAGCGAGATTAGGGGTGGGGCTCTGTTATCGGACTTTAGCCAGTTCGTCTGGACTCATCTTGGAATGAAGCGTTCCACCCTCCAGCAGAGAATTTGCAAACTCGGAATCGCACGCCGCTCTACGTAACCGAGCGGCAGTGCACTTACACCCCGCCTGTTTCCGAGATGTTCTCTCTCGCCCCACAACTTTCTGATGTGCCGCAAAGCGGGCATGCTACCGCAAATACGGCAGTGCCGCGCTGGCACCGTGAATCTAAAGAACGCTCTCTTGGCTCGCCATCCCAGATAAATCAGTAAGTTCCGCGACCTTTGAAACCATCCGCACTTTGGCCCTCGTGATGCATTTCTCCTGAGCGTGAGGCGTTTGGCATGAGTGGAATGGGGAGCTTTAACGGAACATTGGATTCCCAATCGCAGTTCTCAGGAAAACGCCGCCGTTCGTCCACCCAGCAAATTGACTCCTTCACAGCCGGACCGAACCATGCCTCCGGCGGGTTGTTTGGTTATTTGACGGCGTCTTCTGCCGAGTTGACCGAAGGGAATGACCAGTAATCCAGTTGATCGCAGCGCTGTCGGTGACAAGCGATGAACAAGGCAGATGCCATCAGGAACGGATCTTCATCAATAAGTTTGTGTACCACTTTGAGCGGATCGAGCGCGATGACGTAGTAGTCCTCTGGTATCCCCTGGACCACACAAAGTCTTTCATCAAGCGCATTGTTGCTTTGCCGGGCGAGACCGTCGAGATCCGGCACGGCATGCTCTACGTCAATGGGGATCCGCTTACTGAACCTTACGTCCCATCAGAATACGAAGATCTGAGTGACTTTGGTCCTATGCGTGTGCCCAGCGACAGCTATTTTGTCATGGGCGATAACCGCAGCAGGTCGAACGATTCACGCGTTTTCGGCCCGGTTGCCAGCCGGCTTATTTATGGACGAGCGTCGTTCGCGTATTGGCCCATGAACCATTTTGGCTCGCTTTCAACAACGGGAACGACAGAGGCAAAAATGAAGTGACCGCCAAAACCTCAGCGGCGTCGAGAAATTGACGGGAGCGACGGGCCCCGGACGTTGGGCAAGGTAATGATACGGAGATCTGGCGAGCTTGCGCGGTGTTACGCCAGCGACGATTTTTCGCACCACCTGAAGATTCTAGATTCTGAGACAGAGTTGATCGAGTGCCGCAAAGAGAGCCGGTTCGTGCTTAGCGGGACGAAGTGTTGCTTATCGCAAAGTCAAAAATGGGGGAATGAGCACGATGAAAAAGTGGATGGCAGTTTTCCTCGGTGTGTTGTCAATCGCGCTTCTTATACCGACTGGCCTGCGAGCACAAGCTGGAGCAACGGGAGCGATCACAGGAACAGTATTAGACCAGAGAGGCGGCGCAATTGCTGGGGCAACTATTTTGGTGACCAACGTGGCCACTGGTGAGAAGGAACGCGAAGTCGTAAGTACTAGCGCGGGAACGTTTAATGTTCCCAGCCTGCCGCCGGGCACTTACAGTGTCGAAGTCACGGCAACGGGGTTTTCGAGATTTCTTGTTGAAAAGGTTCTTGTTCAAGTGACGGAAACAGCGAGCGTGATTGCGACTCTTGCTGTCGGCAAATTAACGGAAACCGTTACCGTACACGAAGTGGTCCTGCCCGTGGAACTCACCTCCGCAACCACCGGTGAGACGATTGGCGCCGAGACGGCCAGCACGCTTCCGCTTTCCACGCGGAATTTCCTGACGCTTCTCACCCTTTCCGCCGGCGCTAACACCGAGCTCTTCGACTCCGCGGCGCTTGGCCGGGGACAGGTGACGATTAACGTCAACGGACAGCGTCCCACTAACAACAATTTCCAGTTGGAAGGCATCAACGCGAACGACGTAAACCTTCCCATCTTGGACAACGTGCCGCTGCCCAACCCCGATACCATCCAGGAGTTCAAGACGCAAACGTCGCTCTATGATGCGTCGTCGGGCCGCAACGGCGGAGGCAACGTCCAGGTAAATCTGAAGAGCGGCACAGCTCATTATCACGGAGACGCCTACGAATTCTTCCGCAACAACGCCCTGAATGCGAACGATTTCTTCTTCAACGCGGCAACGCCGCAGGTCCCTCGGCCGGTTCTGCGCCAGAATCAGTACGGCGGTTCGTTCGGCGGACCCGTTCCGAAAACAAAGGACTTTTTTTTCTTTGTGAATTATCAAGGAACGCGAGAGACGTCTGGGATCTCCGCAGGAACGGTGCTGAACTCGCAGATTCCGGTTCTGCCGGCGACTCGTGACGCGGCCACTTTGGCGGCGAGGTTTCTTCCAGCGGGCTTCTCGGGTTCGCAAATTAATCCTGTCGCCCTGGCCTACTTAAATTTGCCAGCGTCGAGGTGCCCGCTATTCAATGACGGAAAGTTTTGTATTCCAACCGTGGCCCCGACCTTAAACAATCCCAACATCGGCAACGTGACGGCAAGCAGCGTGGGAGCGTTCCAAGATGATCAGTACACCATCACGGTCGACAAACAACTAACGGAAAAGGATAAGCTGACCGCGCGGTGGTTTTTCTCAGACAACAATGCTTCGCAACCCTTCGGGACAGGCGCGAACAACGTGAATAGCCTTCCGTTTGCGAAAGGGCTGCCGGGCTCAAACCGCTTTCTAAAACTGGGTTGGACACGCGTCCTCTCCGGCAACGTCGTAAATGATGCCCGTTTCGGATTCAGCCGGTTCTTTTTCGCTCAAGACCCTTCCGAGCCGATTACACTCGCGGACATTGGAGCCACCCGTGGCAACTCTGCGCAGTTCCCCGCTGCGTATCAATTGATTATCACTGGTGGTCTTCCTCTGGTCATAGGGACGGGCGTCAATGACAACCGAGGCGGGGCGTTTAATACGTTTTACGGAGCAGACGACCTTTCTATCACGAAGGGAAAACACTTGCTCCGTTTCGGAATGGATGTCAGCCGATACCAACTCAATCGGTTCAACAACTTTGCGCAGCGCGGCAGCGTCACTTTCAGCAACACGGCGGCAGGAGATGCATCACCAGGTTTTCCGAATCCCCCGGCGCTGAGCGGTTTCCAGAACTTCCTATTGGGCCGCGTGGATACCACGCAGGCGGAAGCCGGTTTCTCAAGTTTTCACTTCCGGGCCTTGGATTTTTCCGCCTACATCCAGGACGACTGGAAAATTAAGCCGCGCTTCACGCTGAACCTTGGATTGCGTTGGGAAGGAATGAGCACCGCTCATGAACTCAATAATTTTCTTTCGAACTTCCGGGGTCTCGAAGACGGGCAGCCAGGACCGATCAGCATCATTCACCCCTCAGGAGCCGCGAACGTCGGCACGCCTGGAGTTTCGAGTTGCACGCTGACAACTTGCTTCAGCGCGGGAAATTTCGCGCCCCGGGTCGGCTACGCCTGGGACGTATTCGGTAATCAGAAGACCGTAATTCGCTCCGGATACGGCATCTACTATCAGCGCGTCTCGAACCAGTCTCTTCTGCAGACCGCTGGCGGCTTGCCCTTCTCCGAAGCCATCAGCGCGCAGAAATTCTCCGTGACGCCGGCAAATCCGTTCCCGAGCATCTTGCCAAATTCCGCATTTCCACTTTCGACTGATCAGGTGGTACCCGCGCTCATTGGCTTTAACGGAACCACGGGTGCGCCCATTTTCCAGAGCGCAAGCGGAGGGCCGCTCTCGGGCAACTTCTTCTTCCCCATTCGGAGTTTCCGCCCGCCGTACGCCCAACAATGGAACTTTAACATCCAGCGCGATCTTGGGAAGGGATGGTTGCTGGAAGTGGGATATGTAGGCACCCGCGGTTCGCACCTGCTGGGAACCGGCCGGCCCGGAAATCCGGGCCGGATCTGCACAATTGCCGCGCCCTGCATCCTTCCGCCTTCCATTGCTGGAAACGTGAACGTGCCCGCGGGCACGCCGTTTGTAACCAAGAACTCAGACGGAACCATCGCCATCACGGGGAGTACTGCAGCAAACCTCGACGCTCGGGTTCCGTCGCAATTCCTGGGACTTGCGAATTCCCGCGGATTCTTCGCGTTCCAGGACGGCAGCTCGACGTACCACGGGTTGCAGTCCACTTTAAGCCACCGGTTCAGCGGTGGCCTTTATTTCCAGGCCGCCTACACGTATTCGAAATCCATTGACAATGGCTCGGGATCGGTCTTCGGTGATGAGCTGAATGGCTTGACGCAATTTGGCGACCTCTTGAACCCGAGCGGTCAGCGCGCGGTTTCGGATTTTGACCGCAGGCACCGCTTTGTTATCAGCTACAACTATGATTTACCGATTGCGAGGCTATTCCACGGCCGCGGGCCGAGCAGGTTGGTGAACGGCTGGGCCGTCAATGGAGTAACCATTTTCCAGTCCGGGTCGCCAATCACAGTCTCTGATGGCTCAACTTTTACGCTCCAGGATCTTGAGGGGATTAACGGGACCAATTTTGCGACTCTTGCGCCGGGTGCCACGCTGGCGTCGGCGGTCCCTTCTGGGGGTGTCGAGAGTCGCCTCGGTTCTTTCCTTAATCTGAACGCTTTCACGCCTGGCGGCAACTGCGTGAATAACCAGAATGTTCTAGTGCCCTGCCAGATCAACGGCGCGCCAAATTCCGCATCCGCCGGCGCGGCCATAGGGAACGTTGGGCGCAATACGTTCCGCGGCCCGTTCCAACAGAACTGGGATCTATCCATCACTAAGAGGACAAAGATCACCGAAGCCACTTCGATGGACTTCCGCGCCGAATTCTTCAACGCCTTCAACCACCCGGTATTCTCGGGTCCGCAATCCGGCGGCTTTGGATCAGCCACTGGCAATTTAGGGCTAGTCAACATCGCAAACGGATCGAGCGCCATTTTGGCAACGGCTAACCGTCCCCGGATCATACAGTTCGCGATGAAGTTCAACTTTTAGTGTCCTGCGATTGGTATTTCTATCTTGCTTCCTGCTCCGGCACAGTGTTGGAGCAGGAAGTCTTGGACAGAACGCGAAGCGAGCGCGTCGTTCGCAGCCCCAACCGCGGGCACACGGGCTCGGTGAGTGTTGTTGTGTGCCACAAAACGGGGAGCTACCGCGAATATGGCAGTGCCGCGCTTGGCACCGTGATCTAAAGGAGCATGAGGCGTTTGCCATGGCTCGAATTCAAACCGCGTACGGACCATTTGATTTGCGACCGAAGTTTGCCGGGAGACATGCTGGTCCTTTCTTCGAGATTGAGGCCTGGATGCCGAGTGAAATCAAAGCCATCTCCCCGCTGGTGAACCATTTGATGCGATTGATCGAGGGATCCCATTGCGTTTGCGGTGAGGAACCCTCCGTTCAACTCGCACTTATGGAGGCCCTAAACAACGCAGTGGTTCACGGCAACCATATGGACCGCGAAAAGTTGGTTCAAGTTGTTTGCTGTTTTGAATTGGGAAAGGGCGTTTCCGTCGTCGTCAAGGACCAAGGACAAGGATTTGACCCGAACGCGGTGCCCGATCCCACGGCTGCCGAGAATATCTTCGCCGACCACGGGCGTGGCATCTGGGTGATGAAGTCCGTGATGGACGAGGTTTCTTTTGAACGCGGCGGCACCGAAGTCCGCATGCGGAAGGCACCGGCACGCCAGCCGGGAACCGAGTGTGAGGCGCCAACAAAATAGTCCCTCAGCGCAGCAAATAGCGCTGAGCACTGCGCCGCCGTTGTCGGCAGCCGAACGAGTCAATTCGTCAAACAAGAGAGGTTGACGTGTTGAAGATCACCAGGACCGAAACATCAGCAGAAGAGAAATGGACTCTGCATGGCCGCTTAGTCGGGTTGTGGGTTAGCGAACTGAGAAGGTGCTGGAAAAAGACCCATCGAACCGACAACAAACTGAAGTGCATTGTCGATCTCAATGACGTCACGTTTATCGATGAGAAGGGTGAGAGGCTCTTGCGAACCATGTCAAAAGAGGGCGTGCAATTCATCGCTAGCGGTATCTACATCAAGTATTTGCTTCAACAGAGGTGTGAAAGATGAAACCACGAAGGGACCTAACTGTGTCGCCGGAATTCATAGACGATGTCGGTAAACAAGAAGCTGCGATTGCTTGTGCCTACAGCCTTTCCGACCAAGGAGACATGACTCTCGTCGCGGCCGCGAAGAACGAGAATCGTCAAGCGTTTGAAATTCTGGTCGAACGCCACGCGCGAAGGATTTTCTTTGCGGCGCGGCGCATGACCCGAACGCGAGAAGACGCCGAAGATGTCGTGCAGCAGAGCTTGCAAAAAGCATTCGTCCACCTGCACCAATTCAAAGGGAAATCTTCCTTTTCCACCTGGCTAACGCGTATCGCCATCAACGAAGCTCTCATCTTCCTGCGGAAGGGTCGTGGGCTGCGTGAAGTGTTGATCAACGATTCCACCGAGGGCGAGGAAGCACAATTCGCGCTGGAGATCCCTGATTCAGGTCCGAATCCCGAAGATAGCTATTCACAGCGGGAGCGGCAACGAATTCTGTTCTCTGCTTTGAATGAGCTGCCGCACGGAACACGGAGGGCAATCCAGTTGCGCGAGCTTGACGAGCGATCGACGGAAGAGACCGCTCGAATCATGGGAATTTCCGGTGGCGCGGTAAAGGCTCGAGTGTTTCAAGGGCGAAGGAAATTGCGCGCGAGAGTGAAGCGCTATGTCGAATCAGCTTGGGCGTCCGGAAGGGAGGCTTCACACACGATCGGTAACACCACACATGTCTCCCAAGATAAGGTCGGCTGCAATGCGTGTGGTTAAAGCGGGGACGAAAGGAGGCTCCTATGGTGACGTTTCTGTTTGTCTCACTATTGGCGCTCTTGGGCTTTCTGTGTTTCACAGGCCCGGGCGGCATTATCGGCCCGAGGCATCGTCACTGAATCGAGTTCGTAACGACACGATTCCGTCGGGAGAGCGGGTTGTCGGCCAAAGTCTGTTTGGTCGAATTGGTTTTGTGGTTAGGCAACGAAATCCAGCAAGGGAGAAAGAAAAACATGATTCGGAAGCTTGTTGTGGCAGCAATTCTTGGAATCCTAGTGACCGCTTCGGGAGCGATGGCCCAGGAAGGACACTGGCAGGAAATTAGCGCCCAAGGAACAGGATTCTTTACGAAGGATTCGAGCGGAAATGGAATCAACCAGCATGCCACGGACGCCGGTGGCTTTCTCCTGAGCTATCGATATCACTTCAATCGGTGGCTAGCGGCTGATGCAAGTTACGGCTACGCCCGGAACACACAACAAAATGTCACTTCCTCTGGCCCATTCAACGTTCAAGCGAATGTGCACCAGGCTACGGGCGCGCTCGTCGTGACAGTTCCTCGCCGCGTTTTCAGAGTCCATCCCTATTTTCTCGCGGGCGCCGGCGCCCTCGTGTTTGATCCTACGGGTAACGCGGGCGGATTTGTTTCCGGAGCGCAGAGCCAGTCCAGGGCAGCGTTCGTGTATGGCGTTGGCGCGGACTATGACCTTAGCATCCACTTCGCACTTCGCGCCGAATACCGCGGTTTTGTGTACGGCCGTCCAGATTTTGATCTGGCCTCGCTACACTCCGGTGCGACCACGCATTCAGCCGAGCCCTCCGCCGGTATCGTCTTTCGCTTCTGAACCAACGGTACCGTCATTTTGGCCACGGGTCCCGACTTACCCCGGCCGGGATCCGTGGCGCGGAGTTGTCAGGGGTCTGCTGAGATCGAGAGGAATTCAACCGCGAAAGGAGAGGACTCGGGCATGAAATTGAAAGGCAAGAGAAATGTGACTTTGGAGCATGACGCAAGTCCCATTCGGCCTGACGCAGAGGATACTTCTGCAAACCACGAACCAACTCAGGAAGAAATCAGGCGCCGCGCCTATGAAATCTATCTTGAGCGTAACGGCCTCCCAGGCGATGAGCTTGATGATTGGCTCAGGGCCGAACGTGAGCTCCAAAAGGTCGCTCTTTTCAAACGAGGCTGGAATCGTCTTCAGAAGCAGCACCATCCCGACTCCGAGGACGGAAATTGACATTCAGCGCATGGGAGCAATGGGAAGGAGAAACCAATGGGTTTCTAGCAACCATGGTCGGCGCAGCCCTCGTAGTGGCCGCGGTCGCGCACATACGCCGATCGCGCGAGAACAAGGAGCCGATCCAACTTGGTGTAGGCAGGAAGATCCATTCCTGGGAATTAAGGATCAAAAGGAGGAGATCGTGAATTACGCCGCTCGCTTTCTGATTGGCGATGTACTGCGACAGCGCACTGGCGCCGTCTTCTTAGTCGTCGCCGCCCTCGGCATTTTTGTCTCTGGCTGCAACAAGAGTCAGGCAACAACAGGGACGCCTGTACCGGAGGTCGAAGTGGCCACGGTAGAACAACGCGACGTCCCCGTGTACAGCGAATGGGTAGCGACGTTGGACGGATACGTGAACGCCCAGATTCGACCACAGGTCTCAGGCTACATCGTCAGGCAAAACTACACAGAAGGTTCGCTCGTTCGCAAAGGCCAAGTACTGTTCGAAATAGATCCCAGGCCCTTCACGGCAGCCCTCGACCGCGCGAAGGGCGATCTCGCGCAGGCGCAAGCACAACTTGGCAAAAGCACCCTTGATGTGGAGCGCGACACGCCGCTTGCAGAAGCCAGGGCTATTGCCAAGAGCCAATTAGATAACGAGGTTCAGGCCAAGCTTGGTGCCCAGGCCGCCGTCGAATCGGGCAGGGCGGCCGTGGAGCAGTCCGCACTCAACCTCGAATGGACCAAAGTCACCTCGCTGGTAGATGGAATTGCGGGGATTGCACAAGTCCAGATCGGCAATCTGGTCGGACCCAACTCCGTGTTGACTTCCGTTTCGCAAGTCGAGCCTATCAAGGCTTTTTTCCCGATCAGCGAACATGAATATGTCCTGGCGCAAAAGAGCAATGCCAATTCCAGCAGCCACACTATCCGCTTTTTCGGAAACCCGGTGGAACTGATCCTGACGGACGGCAGTCTCTACACGCACAAAGGCAAAATCCTGCTTGCCGACCGGCAAGTGGATCCCAACACGGGCACGATTCGCATCGTTGCTGCCTTCCCCAATCCCGGCAACATTCTGCGGCCGGGCCAGTATGGACGGGTGCGCGTCGAAACCAGCATGAAAAAGGGCGCTCTGCTGCTACCACAGAGTGCTGTGGCGGAGTCGCAGGGAAGCCATCAGGTGGCGGTTGTGGGCAGCGATCACAAAGTCAGTATGCGCGCCGTAAAGCCCGGCGAGACGGTCGGGACGATGTGGGTTATTGACGAGGGTCTCAAGCCGGGTGACCAAGTCGTAGTCGAAGGATTGCAAAAGCTCAGAGAAGGAACTCTCGTTACACCGAAGCCCG
>WNFC01011865.1_pt1 | contig 12042 bp, 7 predicted proteins | sample 5400541 | NCBI WGS metagenome assembly WNFC01 (sample SAMN13153342, study PRJNA577476) | soil metagenome | isolation source: 120 cm saprolite under Douglas fir tree site 2 hole 2 replicate 1 | place: USA:California | collected 2015-04-18 | reverse complement strand
GGCGTGAGGTCCACTGGGCTGGCGCGCTTGGTCGAGGCGGGCAGTCGATTCGCATCGTCCCGGAGCTCGATCTCGTTGTCGTGGTGACCGCGGGATACTACCAGGACTACAGCCCGCGAGCGTTTCAAGTGCAGTCCGGCATTTTCAGGGACGTCTTGCGGGGGATTTCGCCTCCGGGCTGAACTGGAAGCGCCGCCGTGCGGCGCTGCATTGGTCCGCTGGCACTTTTCGGACTTGCCGACCCCTCTGACGAACGTCGGCTATCAGGGGAAAAGCGGAAGTAACTCTGAGCTAAATCGACGCGAATGACTCAGGCAGTGTGAAAACTCGAACGCTTGCCGACGGCGCAGAATGTTAGTCTCAACTATCGCCCCGCGCCCGGGCAGCATGCTCCTCATGCGCCCGGAAATGCAATTTGGAAGAATTGCGTTCTCTACATTTTGCCCACGCGCGACTTTTCGCACAGCCTGGACTCTTAGCAGATCAACTTAGGCCGGTCGTCAATATCGCCTTGGCATCGCCTTCGGATGGATTGGCGCGACAACGGCGTTCGGCTATCGCTCCATTGACCCGATAGGGTGGAGGTTCCCGCATGTGTCATATCTGCCGCACTGTAGACCTATTCCTTGAACGTGTCCTATCTGCCGCACTGTAGACGTATTCCGACGTTCATGCTCACGGCGTGTTTGAGGGAACGCTCGGCAGTTACTGCCTTGTTTCCTCTAACCTATAAGGAGAAATACCGTGATGAAAATTGTGATTATAGCGGGTGCAACGCTTGCCTTGGTGACGGCCGCTGGTGCTGCCGACCTTCCGCACCCACAGCCCGTCTATCAGACGGCTCAAGTCGGCAAGATGCCGATTGGCAAGGCCCCGATCGGGAAGACCCCAATCGGCAAGGCGCCCGTCGGGACGCGGGTCTACTAATACGCGGTATTGACTGAAGGTCTCGTTGAATCTGACCTCTATCGTCGACAGCTGAAGGGCGAAGCGTGGCAAATAGGCCGAAGAGATTGGGACTATGCTTGCTTGCGGGATTCGCACTCGCTCTCTTGCTCCAGTGCAAAATCCAATCAGCTTCTGCGCACGAGATTGACACTCGCGCCGGTTCGGAACGTTTCATCTCCCAGAGACGGGAGGTCCAGAAGCGCACCACCGACGCGAATGCGCTTGTTTCCAGTGAGGCGCCCATTGAATCGAAACCGGCGCCACAGTCGACCCGAAGGCCGGGGTCGGGATCAGCAAAGGGCCCGTACTACGTTGATTTCAGAGCCAGAACGGCGGCGAGCTGGGGACACGCTTTCGTCTGGTTCGGCAAGACAAGCGAGCGAGAAGTTGAGGTCGCGGGCCTTACCCCCGCGGGAGACACCGTAGCTTATGTACTTGGTCATGTGACGTGGGTGCCGTCCGAGACCGGGGCAAGCTATGGCGATCTTGATCCGCAGTACTTGACCGCCAGTTACCGGGTTTACTTAAATGAGCCGGACGCAAAAAGGGTGTTCGCGTACATCAAGAAATTACAGACGAGTTCACCGGTCTGGAACGCCGAAACAGCCAATTGCACTTCGTTTATCGGTAGCATCGCAAATTTTATGGGATTGAAAGTTCCTCTCCGCTGGCAGCGTCCTGAGGACTACGTCAGCAGCCTCAAGGCGATGAATGGCGGGAGCCAGATCGTCCACCTGTCGTCAGAACAATAGCTCGCGTTCGTCGTTGGTCCCTAAAGGATGAGCTTTCGCGTCACCGGTCCAGGATCGGTATCCGTGAGCCTTAGCTAAAGCGGACACGAGCAAGCTGGTCACGCGCAATGAGGCGACCCTTTATATTTCTGAATCCCTCTACCACCCTTGGCGCAAATCTCTTGGCATTGGAAACCCCAAACACGACCGCGTCAGGAGCCCGCCAGTTTTCGCGAACGCGTTGCGCATCCTGCAAAAGGCCGCCATCCATCGGGCTCTCAATATTGGAGGTATGCTTACATTGGATGAGGTAAATAATTTCGCCAAGCTCATCTCTTACAACGATGTCTGCGCCACCGTCCCCGGTGCGCCGTGTAAGGTTCGCGCCCAATCCTTCGGAAAGCAACTGGTCGCGCACAAATTCCTCTAGCCCCAGATAGCCGGATCGATCTATCTCAACGAGTATATCATCAGAGCTACGTTCGCTCCCTGCCCTGTTCAAGGCATCTGCAAAATCTGCGACCGTAATCTCGCATGAGGTGAAGATACGTCGGGAAATATCTCGACGACTTGTTAGAAGAAGATCGAGAATTACGTCATAGGAGTTGTTTTGCAGAAGCGGGTGCACGGCACCTACCGTATGGACATACACCTCCTTCGTTGCGCCAATACGATAGGCACGGTCTGTACATTGATCCTCAACAGCCGGATTCCACCAGCGATCCAGATGGATCACGTGGTTCGCCGCAACGATATTAAGTCCTACCCCTGCAGCGCGGGGCGAAAGAATTAATGCAGCAAATCCTTTCAGCGTGGAAAAGCGATTCACAATCTCTTGGCGTTGTCCAGGGATGGTATCGCCGCGAATAAACTCCGGCTTTGTACAACCAAATTTTTGCTCGATTAATCGCGACAAGACTGTCTGCATGCGCCTGCTGTTGACGAAAATTATGACCTTCTCGTTTCGCATTGCGATGTGTTCAAGCTTGTCGAAAGCTTGGCTCAGCCGTGCCGACATTTTGATATATTCGTCGCCCTTTATCAGTCCACCCCCTACTGTTTCAGGATCGACCGGATGCAGGGAGATTGACCGGAAATCATGCAAGGCACGTAAAATTTTGATTTTGCCCGCCTGTGTCGCAGCACTCACGTCAGCATACCGCTGAGCTTGAATATCAGGCATACTGGCCCGGATCATTGGACCCTGGTGCTTTTGCGGCAAATCTTTTGCTACGTCCTCCTTCATGCGCCGGAGAGCATAGGGCGGAACCTCACGCCCATCGATCTTGGCTTTTTGCAACAGTTCACCCGATAGCTTTTCGAGGGCCAATTGTCGGGATTCAGGCGCGTTTGCCTTTCCGTAAGTTTTCATGAAATCCTTGAGAGGTGCAAAGTAGCCGGGTGCGGTGATGTCTGTAATCGCCCAAAGGTCTGAGATGCTATTTTCAACAGGCGTTCCTGTCATCGAGACGACGAAGTCGACATTCAAGGCCTTCAACGTCGCGTTGATGCGGGTAGTTGGATTTTTGGCTTTCTGAACCTCATCCAACACTGCGACGCTGAAGGGCACCCGCGCAAAGCTCATGTGGTAGTCGCGGACCGTCTCGTAGGTTGTGAGTACCCAATTGCTTTCAGCTATCTGCGCAGAATCCAACAGCATAAGGCCATCCGCTATCGCATTTCCGAGCCTGAGATTCCGAAGCTGACTCCCAAAGGCTACAAGCGGCTTACCCAATCCTTCATCGAACGTAAATTTGTTATGCTCATCCTCCCAGTTTCGCAGAAGGCTTGTTGGTGCAACAATAAGAGCCGGATGGCCACTCCGAACAACACCTTCACGCCGCATCAACATTAAGAACGACAGGCTTTGCAGCGTTTTGCCAAGCCCCATATCATCAGCAAGCAACACCCCCGGCCAGCCCGCGCCGTAGCAGCTAGTTAGCCACGCAACGCCCTCTTCTTGATGGCTCTTCAATCGTAACTTCATCGAAGGCGGAGAAGCATTTCCCAGCTGTCGCTCCCTGAGCTGTCGCTTAAACTGAGAGCTATCAAAGTTGCTTTTTGTCTGGAGAATATTGATGCGGCGTCTCGAAAGCTCAGCGGGTGGGTTGCCTTCGCTAAGGCTCTCATCTTTAGGCCTTGCCTCCACCGGCTGAAGACGTTGAAGGGTCGCGAGCAGGCCGGGAGAATTAACGGGCACGTGCACACCGCCGAGTTGCACGTGGTTCTCTTTCGAAACTAGCGCTGCTTTCACTTGTTCTATCCAGCCGGGGACGTCGTCAGGCTCACCCGTCACGAGCTTCCCGGCGAGCACCACGGAGAACCGTTCAGGGAGCCAGTTGTTTTGTTCCTTTTCTAGATAACTGAGTTGGGGTGGGATCCACTCTCCGATGCCTGTGATACGTTGGGAATACTCCGCAGTTTCGAAGAAAATCGTTTCTCCGACGGGTACTTCAGACTCCTCAACACTAGTCTTCCCGTAAGCCTCCGTTATCGCGCGGGCGGGGGACATAAGGAAAGCCATCCGCTCCTCAAGGTTGGCATTTTGCTTCCGTTTCACCAGATTTAGCGCAGCGCGAACAGAGGGGTCGATATAAAGATACTGGCCCGACTCGAGTGCATAAGTCGAGTTTACAGTTCTCTGACTACGAAATTCACGGGCAAATTTCTCGCTTGCCATTGGCGTAATCGCCAGCTCTGCTCCGGCCTCGTGATCGTCAGGATCTTTCCGTCGCATAGGGATTGGATCGAAATTTATATTACCGTCCGCAATCGACGGTTTTAGGCTGATTGCAGTCACATGAGCAATTCGTATCCTAAGCAGGAAGTTTTCAGAGCGAATATTAGAATCGCTGATGTCCTCTGGGAGAAGCAAACGAAGTGCAGCAAACCGCTCAACCTTCCCTTCAGAACTCGTTTCTGCGTTTAAGCGTTCGATCCCTGCTAGGATTGAAAAGAGTAGCCCCGCGATCCGAAAAAATTTTCCACTCGCGGTAAAGACACCTTCGGAAAAAGTCCCCATCACACGCACGCCGCCTTGCGTTACGTGATACTGAATTTGGAAATTGTTGGTACCAAGTGTGCCCCGGCTTTGTATATCGAGTTGATAGGGAAAAGGCGGAAGGAGGTTCAGCGTTTCTGCATCGTTGTTCTGAATCTCGGCAGCGGCAGCAAACCCGAGAAATTTGCTGGCCGCATTATGCCGACCTAGCTTGCCCGCTTGTTCCAACTCATCGATAATCGCGGCGACAAGAGGTCGAATCTCCGTAAGCCCAGCCTCCCAATCTGACGTTAGATCGAACGAGACTTTCCTTCGCAGTAAACCCTCGCGTCGGCTCCCAAGATGAAGCAGATAACCTTTCTCGGTGAGCTCGGAACGGACCTCCAGCATTTCAGACGCTCACACCCGTATGATACTCAATCGCGTTGCGCGCCCACATCATCCATTGTCCATTCGGCTGATGGACTAAGGACTCCCTGGTACCAACCCCGACCTTTATCTTGATGCTGCCATTCCTAAGCCTCGGGCTATTGTACTCGCTCAAATGGAACACGGGAGCTGCCTTGTCCTCAGCCTTCCAAAAACGCATCGCACCGCTATGGCTCCACTCAGCAATAATCAAGTCACCCAATCGCATCAGAAGAACCGACTGATTCGGCAGCGCTAGATTCAGATTCGCCCACTGCATATATTCCGCGTTCCCCTTCTTTCCTCGCATCGTTCTCGCAATATTATCTGCATCGGTAGCGAGAATCAGCGTTAAATCTGAGATCACCCCTTTCTCAAAGTATTTGAGCCAGAACTTCTTACGAGGCCTGAACTGACGGTCTTCTGCTGTGGCTTCGATGATCTTGATGAAAAGGTCCAAGTACTCAATCGAAAGCCAACGCCTAATAGTTGCAACGCAGACGTCGCGCCTGACTTCACCGTCCTTACCTCCGGGCCCTGGCCAAACTCGGATTCGCGGATCTCCAAACTTTAATACAAGCACACCCATCAAAACTTTCTGCACATCAGGCGACGGCGGTGCCGCCTCAAACGGTGAAAGCATCGCCTCATAATAATCCCCGAACGGTGTTCCGCTGATTCCAGCAAATGCCCAATCCAAGCATTGTTGGATGGAAATTGCGTCCTCAATCTTTACCGCTTCACGGATCACAGCGAGCTTCAGCTCTGTGCCATAATTCGAAGCAAGAATATTGCTGGTAATGCCGCTAGAAACACAGAAGCCATAGATATCCTTGCTTCGTGCAAGCTTCTTACCAAGCACCTGTAGATGTTCGTCAGCTTGTAGAATCCCCGATTGTTCGGAGAAGTGACGCGTGCTGGATGGTAAGACGGTCGCGTAACGAGCCAAAAATGTACGCATTTGCAGACGAAAACTCTCTTGACGATAGCTTGCCAACAAGGAGCGGAAGACCGAACGGATCAAGCGGTTATCTTTGCGACGCTCTATCTCGGCAAGAATCCCGCTCAGTTCGTTTCGGCCTATTAGCGCGCTACTACCAATAGCCGCTGCTATAAGCCGAACATCGCGACGATCCAATGTGGCCGATTCCCGTTTTTTGAAAGAAGTCAAAATTCTAGTTATTCTCTCGTCCAGATCTCGCGGAAGACTTGCTGTATTCTTAAAACCTGCACACGCGTCCTTGAGAGCGGTGCCGTTAGGCAATGCCAACCGCGTCACCCGCCTTATCGGGAATTCATTTATTGCTCTGAGAAGATGCGTCATTGATCCAAGAGCTTACGCACTGCATTTAAATTGTCTGTCCGCGGTGAATACATCAACAAACGAAGGTCGATGCGGCGATTACTTTTTCTTCCTTCATCAGTATCATTTGAAAACGCGGGCCGTGTCTCGCCGAAAGCCGCTGCGTTTATTAGGGGTGAGGTTCCCTGCCCGAGTTGGCGACCTTCTTGGCTTGGCGAGATACTAAACATCTGACCTAACCGCGGCGCGTCGGCATAAACAGCCTGAACTGTATTGATCGCGCGACGAGCTGATAGGGAGAGATTGTCCTTGATGCTTCCCTCCAAGAGGCCCGTGATTGGCACGTTGTCCGTGTGACCTTCAACGAAGACGGCGTCGATGAAGATGGCATTTGGGTTACAGCTTTTGGTCGGATTGCTTGCTGGGCCAAGGCTAAAACAGGGCAACACTTTGGAGAGAGCCGATGACAAAGCCTTAACCGCACTGTCACTTGGAGACCCTGGAGCAATGGTTGATATGCCTTTTGGGAATAGCATATCTCCTGACAGTCGAAGGATCCCCTGCTCTGCCAGTACTTTTACATCCCCTTCTCCGATTCCCGTCACATTCTTCATGTTGCTTTGTAGATCTCTGAGAATGCTTTCACGGGCTGCGTCAGCCAGTTTTAAATACCTCTCAAGAGGGTTTTGATTTAGCCGTTTGATTTCGTCTTCAAGCTCTTTGATACGGCCTTTGGCTGTCTCGAAATTTCTTAGTAATGCTTGATGCTCGGAGAGAGGCACCATTGGTTCACTTGTATTCTGGATTCGAAATACGAAATACATAAGCAAAATGATGAATACAAAGAGCATGCCGACCATAATATCGGTCATCGAGACGAAATAGCTCTCTTCACCCTCGTTCTCGTGGTGATGGTCGCTGCTGGAAGTCATTTCACTCCGCCGCCTGACGCGCTGACATCGCTACAGTTAAATCGTCGATCAATTGTTCAAATTGGTTTACGGCGCGTGCAAGAGCTTGATCCATTGTCGTTAGCTGCTCACCCATCTGCTTGGACTGCAACTCCAGATGCGAGCCAATAGAGGTGAAAACGTTTGCAAGCTTCTCATCGACACTATTGAACCGTTGCAGATGTAGCGACATCTGTTGCTGAAGCGTCTCAATTGCTGCACGAACCGCTTCTTGCGATTCCCTAACAGTGCGGGACGTCTCGGCTGAAACGCGTGTAACATCGCCAATACCAGAAAGTAACTTCTGGAGATTGTCGTCTACAGCTGCGCTCGCCTTGGTTACACCGTTGGCCGCGGCCACAATCTGCGAAGAGATCGTAGTGAGACTGCCCTCCAGCTTAGCGTTCTGAGTCGACAGGGAGGTCAGCGATTTCATATAATCTTCGCCGCTCCCACTAAAGCGCTCAAAGAAAGCCCCGATCTTTGCTGCACTTTCACCGAAGGCAGAGCCGGTATCCTTGAGGCCCTCTACTAGATGCCGCGTTCCCTGATCAACATTGCTAGAGATCTGACCACCGGCGTCGTGAAAGACCACCTTTAATGCATCGTGGACTTTGGCAGCAAACTCCTCCTGCTGCCGGGCGGCAGCGCTGCCAACATCTTGGATCGAGGCAACAGTCGCGCGTAACTGAGCGGGCAACCCTTTCAACTCAGCGGCTACGCCTCCAATCGCCTCCCCTGCCTGACGTAGGCTTGTGTCTAAAGCACCCTTCATCGCATCGCCTACTGCCTTGCCAGCTCCTTCACTTGAAGCGTCGATCAATTTAGAGAAAGAGTCGGCGATTTCGGACAGCTTGGTCGTGAGATTGTCATTGCTAGCTTCAACCGCAGAACGAACAGCATCGCCGATCTTCATTGCGATATTCGTATTGAAGAGCTTTAGTTCTTCCAAACTATCTTGTTGAACTGAAAGCTGCTTCTCTGTGATCGTTTGCTCACTGACAAAAGCAGGCGCTCCTCCAGCGTATCATTAATTTGATGCACTCTCCAATGAAGGTGCTTTAGCGTGAGCTTTATCAGAAGTGAGAGAGTAAGTGACGCCACCAACCCGGCTGCTGAAATATAGAATTTTGCTGCGGCCGTTGTTAGAAGACGATTTAGTGCCTCTTTGATTTGCTCTTGGTCGACAGCCGCCGTGAGGCTTTGCGTCGAAAACGTCAAAGCTGCGATCAGCCCAATAAAGGTACCAAGAAGGCCTAAGCCGACAAAGAAGTTCGGCAGGCTACGAACAAAATCATACTGGACGAGAAGGTTTCGCGCATTGAAGAAATTGCTCGGGCGGGTCGAGGCTAAGATTATCGCTCGTTGTGCGTTTCCGCGAAAAATGAGCGTTTTACGATATTCCTGCCAGACGATTGATGTCGCCCTGTTGGAGAGTAATGCAGTATCGATTTCATCGTACTTATTGTGAAAGATCGCGCGTTTCTGTTGCTCAGTTTCTTGGCCAGAATCACCTTTGATTGCAATTAGGGCTGAGCGAAGCCGATAGGCTTGGGGTAGAGCAAAACAAAGAAAGGCAAGAAAAACTAGCAGCGCAAGAAATAATAGCCCAGTGGCAAGTTTAGGTCCGAACTCCGGCGTTCCAAATGGGACAAGCAATGCACCATACAATGAATATATATAAATCAGGGCTGATTGCATTAGGCACTCAATTTAAGGCTGATTGGATATTTGGTCGACATTCTATTTCCGCGTGCACTCGATCTCAGTGAAACGTCAACAAAGTTGACTATTCGAGTTTTGATCTGGCCGCCTTTGAAGTGGCGTACCTGAAATATTGATTTCCGCCGTCGGCCTAGATCAATCCCAATATCGCCGATGCCGCGAGTAATAGGGTCTCTGCGCATCCGACCGCAAGCACAACCGGGAGCAAAGCAGTAAACCCTTTTCTACACGCGTAAGATGCGTATTGACAGCAGAGTATGTGGGAGCTTTTAAACGGAGGGATTCCGCACTAGCAGTCAGTACGTTGATAATCCGTGAGTTTCCCCGCAGGAAGGTATCAATTTCGGAATTTCCGAAATTTCGCTTGACGGCGAGGTAGAAACAGGAATATTCCGATTCGGTCCCGTCCCACAGAGGGGCGTTTCGCGATCGTCACGGGTCAAGTTGGCGGAGCAATCCGTCGATGACGGTGGCAAACAAGCCCGGTCACCGGGGAGAGCACGAAGCAAACCGTTAAAACCATTGCGCGGGGAATGCCGGGCGTTTTCCGGTGTGACCGTGGTGACTAACGCGCGTGCTTACTACACTACACGCGCGGCTGCGGGCGCATCGGGCGCCCGGCATTCCCTGCGCCCTCTGATCGGAGGGTAAGGAAATTACTGGCAAACCTCGGGCGAAATGCGCCGCGAGATCGCGAAGCTGTGTCTGCAAGTGACGAAGCTGTGTCTGCAAGTGACGCAGCCACTTAACGCAAGACAGCATCCCAGTACAGCGTCCCAACTGGCGCGATATGGCATAGGATCAAACAGGATCGGGCGGCTCCAGACCGCCGGACCTTCGGAGGAGATTTTGCCGGTTCGCCACTATGACTGGATCGCGCATTTTGCCCGCCGGACGCCGGACAAGCTGGCGGTGGTCGATCTTGCCAGCGAGCGCCGGCTTGACTACGCGCAGTTCGACGCGCGGATTTCGCATCTGGCCACCCATCTGCGCGACGGGGTGAAAATCGCGCGCGGCGACCGGGTCGCGGTGCTGGCGCACAACACCACCGATACGCTGGAGGTGCAGTTCGCCTGCGGGCGGATCGGCGCGGTGTTCCTGCCGTTGAACACCCGCCTCACCGTGCCCGAGCTGCAATACATTGTCGGCGATGCCGCGCCGAAGCTGATGATCCATGACGCCGCGTTGGCGGATCTCGCGCTTGCCGTTGCAAAACGGTGCCAGGTCCCCTCGGCGCTTCTCCTTGGTGCAGGTGGCTCCTATGAAGCCGCGATCGCGGCGGCAAGACCGCTCGACCACGCGGAAATCGTCACCCTCGATGACATGTCAACGATCATGTACACCTCGGGCACCACGGGCCAGCCGAAGGGCGCGATCATCACCCACGGCATGACCTTCTGGAATTGCGTCAATCTCGGCGGCCCGGCCTATATCTCGCCGTCGTCGGTGCTGCTCACCGTGCTGCCGCTGTTCCACACCGGCGGGCTGAATTGCTACACCAACCCGGTGCTGCATGCCGGCGGCACTGTTCTGATCATGCGCGCGTTCGATCCCGGCCTGGCGCTGCAATTGATGAGTGACCCATCTCACCGCATCAACACGTTTTTCGGCGTGCCCTCGATCTATCAGTTCATGGCGCAGCATCCGGCGTTCGCCGGGTCCGACTTCAGCCGCCTCGTCATCTGCGGCGTCGGCGGCGCGCCGATGCCGGTGCCGCTCCTGAAAGTGTGGGAAGAGCGCGGCGTCGCCTTGCAACAGGGTTACGGCATGACCGAGACCAGCCCGGCGGTATTGACGCTCGATCGCGAGGACGCCGCGCGCAAGGCGGGCTCCTCCGGCAAGCCGGTGCTGCACACCGAAGTGCGGATCGTCCGGCCCGACGGGTCGGACGCCGACATCGGCGAGCTCGGCGAATTATGGGTCAAGGGACCGAACATCACGCCCGGCTACTGGAACAGGCCGGACGCCAATCAATCTTCCTTCACCGATGGCTGGCTGCACACCGGCGACGCGGCGCGCATCGACCAGGAAGGTTTTTACTATATCGTCGACCGCTGGAAGGACATGTACATTTCCGGCGGCGAAAATGTCTATCCGGCCGAGGTCGAGAACGTGCTGCACCAGCTCGCCGCGATCGCGGAAGCCGCGGTCATCGGCATCGCCGATGCGCAGTGGGGCGAGGTCGGCATGGCGATCGTCGCCGTCAAACCGGGGCACACCCTGACCGAGGCGGAGATTCAGGCGCATTGCGAGGCCAATCTGGCGCGCTTCAAGCGGCCTAGCGTGATCCGGTTCGTCGACGCCTTGCCGCGCAACGCCACCGGCAAGATCCACAAGCCGACGCTGCGCAAGAACTTTGGTTTGCCCACAGCTACCGATAGCGCGAACGCCGGCGTGCCGTGACCGCTCGCTTCCCAACAGCCCGTCCCTCGCCAATCTCCAATCAAGAAAAGGTACTCGCCATGAAGAACAAGAAACGGTCCCTGCTCGCCTCGCACCTGATCGCTGTCGCGGCCGCCACGGCGCTTTCGGTGCTGGCCACGCAAGGCGCGCTGGCGCAGAAGAAATACGACACCGGCGCCACCGATACCGAAATCAAGATCGGCAATGTCGAGGCCTATAGCGGGCCGGCTTCGGCCTACGGCATCATCGGCAAGACCGAGGACGCCTATTTCAGGATGATCAACGACCAGGGCGGCATCAACGGCCGCAAGATCAACTTTATCTCTTACGACGACGGCTACAGCCCGCCAAAGACGGTGGAGCAGGTCCGCAAGCTGATCGAGAGCGACGAAGTATTTTTGGTCTTCAACGCGCTGGGCACGCCGACCCAGAATGCGGTTCAGAAATATCACAACGCCAAGAAGGTCCCGCAACTCTTCCTCGCCACCGGCGCCAGCAAGTGGAACGACCCGAAAGAGTATCCCTGGACCATGGGCTTTCAGCCGAGCTACCGCGTCGAGGCCCGGATTTTCG
>WNFC01007440.1_pt1 | contig 12042 bp, 10 predicted proteins | sample 5400541 | NCBI WGS metagenome assembly WNFC01 (sample SAMN13153342, study PRJNA577476) | soil metagenome | isolation source: 120 cm saprolite under Douglas fir tree site 2 hole 2 replicate 1 | place: USA:California | collected 2015-04-18 | reverse complement strand
GGCTGGTGGAGCAGGCGCGGCTGGGCGACCGCGCCGATCCCTTGACGATGAGTTTCACGGGCTTCGCGATTGCCAAGGTCCTCAACGATCTCGACGCGGGCATCGCGCTGATCGATCGGGCGTTGGCCTTGACGCCCAATCTGGCGGCCGCCCTCGCCCATAGCGGATACGTGCGGGTCTGGCTGGGCGAACCCGACAAGGCGATCGATCACCTGCAGCGCGCCATACGGCTGAGCCCACTCGATCCCAGCATGTTCCTGATGCAGGCGGCGATGGCGATGGCCCATTTCGTCGCCGGCCGCGACGACGAGGCCTTTGCCTGGGCGGAGAAGGCGTCGCAGCGCAATCCCTTCCTGCTCGCGGCGGCGCTGATCGCTGCGGCGAGTGCCGCCAACCTCGGCCGGGTCGACGACGTCGCCAAGTACGTCACCCGTGTGCACCAGCTCAATGCCACGCTGACGATTTCGACCATGCCAGCGCGCATGAACCTGCGCCGGCCGCAGGATCGCGCCCGCATGCTCGACGGCCTGCGCAAGGCTGGCCTGCCGGACTGATCAGGCGCCGGTGATTTCCTTCAAGAGACCGAAGAAGGCGCGCTTGCGCCTGGAGGAGATGGTCCAGTCGACCGGCAGCGACTGAAAGCCGTCCTCGAAGCGCTCGCGGCTCCTGCGATAGTCGAAGTAGCCCCAGCTCGCGCCGCTCTCGACGGCGGCGACGAAATGATTGTCGGGCTTGTCGAACTCGAAATGGTCGTCCTCGTTGTAGATGATCGGCTGGCCGCGATAACCCGGTGCGGCGCGCCAGTTCGTGACCTGGAGGCGGATGCCGTGCGGGCTCGGCTGCAGGGGACCAGCGGGGCCATGGATGCGGTTGCCGTGCGGCAGCAGGAAATCGGCCGTCGCCAGGATGCCGGCAGGCGGCGCGCCCAGCGCGAGCAGGCTGGTGCTGACCAGCAGCTGGCCTTGGCTGCGCTTGCCGGCAAGCTCGATCAACTCGTGGCAGCGCTGGGCGGCGATGATCGGGTGGGCGAACACGCCCTCCAGGTCGACCTCGTTGCCGATCTCGATCAGCACGTTGGTGGCGGCGCGTTCGACCAGCCAGTCGACGGTGTTGGTGACGGCGGCCTTCACGGCCGCCTCGTCCTTCAAGGTGCCGCTCTGCTTGCCGTAGAACAGGCCCAGGATCACCACCATGCCGAGCCGATCGCAGGCCGCGATCACCTTTTCCAGCCGCGCCGCCCAGGCCGGTTTCAGCACGCCGTCGGCGGTGAAGCCGCCGATCCTCCAGGGCTGATGCCACGAATAGCCCTGCGGGCTGCCGCCCTGCAGGTTGAGGCAGACCGCGAGCAGGCCGTGCGCGCGATAGGTGGGCAGGGCGGCGATGAACTCGCGCGTATTGCGCTCGGCATCCCACTCGCCGTCGGCATAGGCCCAGGCGCCACGGGTCGCCGGGTTCTCGTCGTCGGCGATGGCGTTGGCCATGCGGCTGTTGAACAGCAGTCCTTCGATGCGATGGCCCTTCCAGCGGCGCCCGGCATAGGTCGGCACGCCATTGATCGCGAAGCCGCCGTTGGTGATGGACACGACAGTGGTCATGGCGAGGACTCATTGCTGGGCGCGCGCCACTCTGTGGCGCTCATGGGCGTTGTAATCAACAAAGACGCGCCACGGAGTGGCGCGCTCCCAGCAATGACCATCAGAAGCCGACGGCCGCGCCGTCGCGGCGGCTCTCGGAGGCGGCCAGATAGGGCCCGCCGTCGGGAAAGCGCCAGATGATCTGGCTCGAGCCGAAGTCGAAGCTCGGCGATTTGGTGCGCGTGATCTTGTGACCGCGCGCTTCCAGCCCGGCAAGCGTCGCCGCCGGCATGTGCTCCTCGGCCCACACCGTCTTGTCGTCTTCGTGGACTCGCCAACGCGGGCCGTCGATGGCGGCCTGCGGGTTCTGGCCGTAGTCGACGATGCGCGAGAAGAGCTGCATGTGGCCCTGCGGCTGCATGGCGCCGCCCATCAGGCCGAAGGTCGCCACCGGCTTGCCGTCCTTGGTGATGAAGCCCGGGATGATGGTGTGGAACGGCCGCTTGTTCGGCCCGACCTGGTTGGGATGGCCCTCGGTCGTCACGAAGCCGGTCGCACGATTCTGCAGCGCAATGCCGGTGCCTGGTACGACGATGCCTGAGCCGAAGCCCCTATAGTTCGACTGGATCAGCGACACCATCATGCCCGAGGCGTCCGCTGCGCCGAGATAGATCGTGCCGCCGTCCTTCGGGACCCCGGGGCCGAAGTCCTTGGCTTTTTTCGGATCGATCAGCTTGGCGCGGCTCTTGAGGTAATGCTTGTCGAGCATCTGCGCCGGCGTCACCTCCATGAATCGCGGGTCGGCGACGTAGCGCCAGATGTCGGCGAAGGCGAGCTTCATCGCCTCGATGCGCAAATGCGTCACCTCCGGACCGTCGCAATCGTGGCCGGCGAGATCGAAATTCTCAAGGATGCCGAGCGCCATGCAGGCAGCGATGCCCTGGCCGCTCGGTGGGATCTCGTGCAGGGTCGTGCCGCGATAGGTGAGGCCGATGGGATCGACCCAGTCGGCCTTGTGCTGCTCGAGATCCTTCTTGCGCAGCGCACCGCCGGTTTCCCGGGCGTACTTGTCCATGGCCTCGGCGAGCTCGCCGCGATAGAAGGCTTCGCCCTTGGTCTCGGCGATCATGGTGAGCGTCTTGGCCTGATGGGCGAACCTCCAGATCTCGCCCGGCTTGGGCGGACGGCCGCCGGGCAGGAAGGCTTTTAGCCAGCTCTCCTGGCCCTTCAGCCGGTCGATGGCGCGCTCCCACTGCCGCGCCACCATGTAGGAGACGCGAAAGCCGTCACTGGCATACTTGATCGCCGGCTCGAACAGGTCGGCAAAGGCAAGCTTACCGTAGCGCTTGTGCAGCTCGACCCACAACGACACCGCGCCCGGCGTGCTCACGCTGCCCCAGCCGACGCTCGGCATCTTGTCCTGGCCCTTGTACTGATCGGGCGTCATCAGCGCCGGCGAATGGCCCGACGCGTTCAGGCCGACGAGCTTGGAACCATCCCACAGGATGCAGAAGGCGTCGGCGCCGATGCCGTTCATGGTCGGCTCGACCACGGTGATGGCAATGGCGCTGGCGATCGCGGCATCCACCGCGTTGCCGCCACGCGCCAGCATGCGCAAGCCGGCGGTTGCGGCGAGGTGCTGGGAAGAGGCGACGACGTTGGCGGCGAAGACCGGCAGTTTTTTGGAGGGGTAGGGAAAATCGTAAGTGAACGACGGCACGAAGGTCCTTTCTATTTCTTCTTCGCCACAAGGGCTTCGATGCGCGCCACGAAGCGCGGCGCCAGGAGGAACTGGCGGTGCTCCGAATCGCTCTTGCCGAACAGGCGGGAGAGGTCGAACACGCCCGACCCCGCGATCTCGCCCATGCGGCCGGAGAGAGACAGGCGTTCGCCGAGCCGCAGGGTTTTTAGCGTCGCGATCGCGCCCTCGGAAAGCCCCGGCGGCGGAGTCTCGCGTGAACGTGTGGACAACAGATCGGCCAGCGAGCCGGCGAAGGCCAGCGCCCAGTCGTTGAAGGCGTAGAGCGAAACCTGGCGGCCGATATCGACGGTGATGGCGACGGTCTCGGCATTGCCCTCGATCCGGGTCAAGGTGCCGCACCAGTCGCTGAACGCGCCGACCTTTTCGGCCAGTGCCACGCTCTGCTTCACCGCCTCCTCGACCTGCAATGGGTTGTTCGACGCGAGCGCGGGCTTGGCCAGCGCGCGCAAGCCGTCGAGGAAGGCCTTCTGTGCCGGGTTATGCTCTTCGCACGGCGTGTCGAAGCAACCGGCCAGCGCCAGGCTCGCGCCGCCGAGCAGGAAGATGCGCCGCGCAGTTTTTCCTCCCCCGTCATACGGGGGAGGTGGCCCATAGGGCCGGAGGGGGAAAGCCTCAGTCAATGCGTCTCCCGACTTGAGATCATAATGATCGAAAATCGCGTGTGAGGCCTTCCCCCTCCGCCCCCTTCGGGGGCACCTCCCCCGGTATGACGGGGGAGGCAAAGTTAGGCCGCCTTGGCCTGGGCCTTGGCGCGCTCTTCCTCCTTCAGTTCCTTCTTGGAGAGCTTGCCGACCGGCGTTTTAGGCAGCTCGGCGCGGATCTCGAGGGCCACCGGCATCTCGTGCTTGCCGATCTTGCCGTCCAGATGCTTGATCAATTCCTCGAAGCTGAGCGAAGTACCGGGCTTCAGCTTGACGAACGCCTTGGGCGCTTCCTGGCGGTAGGGATCGGGAATACCGATCACGATGCACTCCTCGACGGCGGGATGCTCGTAAATCGCTTCTTCGATCATGCGCGGATAGACGTTGTAGCCTGACGAAAGGATCAAGTCCTTCGATCGGTCGACCAGGAACAGCCACCCGTCGGCGTCCATGTAGCCCATGTCGCCGGTGCGCAGACCCTTCCAGTTGCTGTTGGGATGGCTGAACAGCACCTTGTCGGTCTCCTCGGGCTTCTTCCAGTAGCCCTTCATGACCTGCGGGCCGATGATGCAGACTTCGCCGACATGCTCCTTGCCGACCGGCAGCACGCTGTCGCCCTTCTCCATGTCGCGGATCTCGATCACGGTCCCCGGCATCGGCACGCCGCACGAGCCGACGCGACGCACGCTCTTGTCGACCGGGCAGATTGCGCCGGTCGGTGAGGTCTCGGTCAGGCCATAGCCCTCGATCAGGGTGGCGCCGGTCAGCTTCTCGAAGCTCTGCTGCACCTCGACCGGCAAAGGCGCGCCGCCCGACATGCAGATCTTCAGCGACTTCAGGTCGAGGCCCTGCGCCTTGGGATGCTTGAGGATCGCCGTGTAGAGCGTCGGCACGCCGGGCAGGAAGGTCGGCTTCTTCGTGGCGAGGTCGCTCACGATCATGTCGATGTCGGGCCGCGGGTAGAGAATGAGCTGGTTGCCGTTGCGCACCGCGCCCAGCATGATTCCCGACAGGGCGTAAATGTGGAACAGCGGCAGCACGCACACGACCTTTTCGGTGCCCGGCGTGGTGTAGGGCGTGGTCCAGGCCTGGCCTTGGCTCATCGCCGCGATGATGCAGCCGTGCGTCAGCATGGCGGCCTTGGGAGTGCCGGTGGTGCCGCCGGTGTATTGCAGCAGCGCCACCTCGTCCCACAGGTTCTCGCCCGCGGCATGGGACGTGTACTTGCCGTCGTTGGCTAAAAGATCCTTGAACGACATGTGCCAGTCGTCGCGCGGCCAGGCCGAGAGTTCCTTCTTCTTGGCGATCGGATAGAGCCAGTTCTTTGGCCACGGCAGATAGTCGGCGATCGAGCCCACGATCAGTTTTTTCAGCCGGGTCTTGCCGCGCATCCCCGCCATCTTGGGATAGAGCGCGGCGACGTCGAGCGTCACCAGGATGTCGGTCTCGGAATCGCCGATCTTGAATTCGAGCTCGCGGGCGGCGTCGAGCGGGCTGTAGTTCACCACCTTGCCGCCGGCCTTGAGCACGCCGAAGAAAGCGATCAGATAATGCGGCGTGTTGGGCAGGTACAGGCCGACATTGACGCCCGGCCGCACGCCGAGCTTCTGGAAACCCGCCGCTGCCTTGTCCGAGGCTTCCTTGTAGTCGCGGAAGGTCATCACCTTGTCGAGGAAATCGGTGAAGGGCCGGTCGCCGAATTGGGCGCAGCTTTCGTCGAAGATCTGATGGATGGTCTTCTTCGGAATCTCGAGCTCCCACTTCACGCCGGGCGGATAGCTCTTCTCCCACGGGTAGTGTGCCATTTTTTGTGTTCCTCCCTCGCGCGACTATTGAGGCCGGCCGCCGGAGGGTCAAGGCGAAGAGGGCAGGCGATACTCATACTCGTAGGCCGTGCGGAAACCCTGCGCGCCGTAGAGCGCCATCGCCGCCTGGTTGGTGGCGACGACCTGCAAGTAGGCGAAGCGCGCGCCGTGCCGCCCTGCCCAGGCATAAAGGCTCTCGGTGACCCGGCGCGCCAGGCCGCGGCGGCGCGCGTGCGGCATCACCAGCACGTCGAACAGCCCCATATGGTCGCCCTGCACGACGCCGATCGCCATGGCCATCGGCCGGCCTTCCGCCTCGACGAAGGCGAAGCCCACCGGAGGGGCGATGGCTGCCAACAGGCGCCGCATGGCGTCGCGATGCTGCGGCTGCACCGGGCTATGGGCCGAGAAGGCCTCGAGCCATGCCGGCGTCGGCTGTGGATGGATCTGCACGTCCGGGTCGACGGCAAAGCCGCCGCCGAGCGGGCCGACCTGCAGGAGGCTGCGCTCGATGGTCCGATAGAACGGGGCCGCCAAGACCTCGGCGATCGACGGCGGCGCCAAGGGGCTTAACCGCCATATCGGCGGCTGGCCGCGGGCCCGGTAGGCCGCTTCGAGCTTCTGGATGGTCGCCGGATCGGTCTCAGCATCTTGGCTTAAGGCATTGATAGAATTTGCTCTTTTGGTGTAGCCGCCGGCGAATCTCAAGCGCCAGCCGGCGACATCCCGGCTTTCCAGGGCAGGCCAGCCGCGGAAGGCCAGCTCTTCCAGCCGACCCACCGCGGCAAGGTCGATAGCCAGTGACATCGTCCGTCAATTGTGTTAGCTTAAAACCAAGCAATAACAATCATTTATTTTATCTCCTGCAAGTCGTACATGAATATCGACTGCCCCTTCGTCGACGTTCGTGTTTGCTGGCAGCCGGCCGCTTTGCGTTCCTCCCACGCGTTTGGTCCCCGGCTGCCAGCAATCCTTCTGCTTGTCCTGACACTGGCGGCCTGCGGCAGCGCCCAGCGCAGCGGTGGCGGCTACGCCGACCGCCCGCCGTCCGACCGCGTCGCCTACACCGCCTGGCAGGAATGGACGCGGTTTGGCCGGTCGACCGTGGTCTATGGCGGCCAGGCCGCCGGCTACACCAACCGCAGCGGCGTGAGCGAGCGCAGCGAGCCGCTCGCCAGCAAGATCGGCGACTATTGGGGCAGCTGCGGCCATCCCGACTGGAACGGCCGGACCTCGAGCAAGCCGTGGTCGGGCGCGTTCGTCGCCTGGGTGATGGCTCACTCGGGCATTCCCGCCGGCGACTTCCCGCGCGATGGCCGTCACGGCGGCTACCTCGCCGCGCTCTACGATCACGAGCACCGGGGCGGCCGCCTGGCCTTCGCGCTGCACGCGCCCAACGAATATGCCCCGAAGCCCGGCGACCTCGTCTGCACCGGCACCGCCGGGCCGACCTGGCGCCATGCCGATTCGCGCACCGCGCGGCGGCGCATCGACAACACCGCCAGCCATTGCGACATCGTCACCGACGTGCGCGGCGGCTACGTCCAGGCGATCGGCGGCAACGTCAAGAACAGCGTGACGATGAGCCTCTATCCCGTCGATTCGCGCGGCCGCCTGGCGCCGGTCGCCGGCAAGACCTGGCTGCTGGTGGTCGAGAAGCGCGTCTCCTAATCCAAGATCTGAAAGTGCTTGACTGGTACTTTCGGGTACCACATGATCCGCATGGTACCCATGGGTACCGAGCCCTGATCGTGGACTGTCCGCAAGGATGTCGGGAGGCCTGTCATGAAAATCGTCGGGAGCCGCCGATCGGCAATCGCCGTGGCGCTTGCCGCTGCCGTGTCAGGGCAGGCGCCACTGCCCGCCGGCGCCCAATCCCGACCCGGCTTCGCCGCGCTGCTCGACGCCGCCCGAGCCCATCCGGGCTGTCTCGGCATCGAGACCGGCCGGACGACCAGCGGCAAGCAAGTGATCTTCGCCTGGTTCGAGGACAAGGCGGCACTCGTCGCCTGGTACAGGTCGGACGCCCATCAAAGGGCGATGAAGGTTGCGTTCCCGAACCTGACCTTCAGCCGCGAGCCGCTGCCCGATACGCCCGCCGACAGCGGGCAAATTCTGGCGATCGTTTCGCTGAAGCTCAGCCAAGCACCGCCATCCGAAGGGGCGACGATGCCGATCGGGACGATCGGGATCGAGCTCTATACGCCCGTGCCGGGCGGCGTCGCCGTCGGAGACAGGTTCGCGCCGAAGACCATCAGGGTTCCGGGGCTGCGCGAGATCGAGCTCGGCACGGCCGTGGGGCGGCCGCGCTGAGCGCCATTACAAACAGGAGGCCATCATGCGCGAGATCGGTCCCACGCAAGCGACGGGTCTGTTGCCGGCGGATGAAGCCGGGTTCGCGTCGCCCATCCCGACCCAGATCGTGTCGAGCGACGAATACCTGCCGGCGCCGCAGACCGGCAAGCAGCGCGACGTCGAGGCGCGACTCAAGGAAATCGGCAGCTCGCTTGCCGGCAGGCTGGGCATGAGCCGGCGGCAATTCTTCCGGACGGCGTCCGGCATGGCGGCGTCGTATCTGGTGATGAACCAGGTCTATGGGCCGCTGTTCGCGGTGAGCGAGGCTGAAGCCGCGAGCCCGGAGCTCGCCGAGGCGCGCGCCGAGACGTTGAAGGGCCAGATGGTGTTCGATGCCCATACCCACTTCCTGGGCGACAATCCGAGCCCGGCATACACCGATCCCTCGCGGACCGGGAACCTGATGTGGCAACGGGCGCTGATGAGCAGGCTGGGCTGGAACAAGGATCTGGTGGGCCGCGACGCGACGATCGACGATCTGAAGTTCGACAACTTCCTCAAGGAGATCTACCTCGACAGCGACACCCAGGTGGCTCTGCTGACGAATGCGCCGTCCGACGCCCCGGCGGACTGGCTGCTGCCGCAGGAACAGGTGTTCAGGACGCGCGACAGGGTGAACAACGAGGCCGGGTCGAACCGCATGCTCGCGCACTACACGATCACGCCCGGTCAGCCGGGCTGGCTCGACGGCGTCGACCGGGCGATCGAGGTGCACAAGCCCGACGGCTGGAAGGCCTACACGATCGGCGACGTCATCCTCGCCAATGGCGGGCGCCACGCCTACCGGCTCGATGACGAGAAGCTGATGTATCCCTTCTACGAAAAGGCGGTCAAGGCCGGCATCAGGAACGTCTGCGTCCACAAGGGTCTGTTCCCGCTGCAGGCCGAAGCGCGGCTGCCGCACCTCGCCGAACATGCTGCCGTCGGCGACGTCGGCCGGGCCGCCAAGGATTGGCCGCAGCTCAACTTCGCCATCTACCACTCGGGCTATCGCCACCTCGGCGGGGCTGCGGCCGATGGCCTGGACGAGTGGGAGCGGCGCGGCCGCCTGTCGTGGCTGAGCGATCTTGCAGAAGTGCCGGCAAAATACGACGTGACCAACGTCTATGGCGATCTCGGCTCGATCTTCGCGTGGACGGTCATCGCCCAGCCGCGCCTGGCTGCCGCCATGATGGGAACGCTGATCAAGGGGCTGGGCGCCGACCGGGTGATCTGGGGCACCGACGCCGTGTGGACCGGCTCGCCGCAATGGCAGATCGAGGCGTTGCGCCGGCTCGAGATCCCGGAGGATATGCAACGGCAACACGGTTTTGCGCCGCTCGGCCCGGCCGATGGGCCGGTCAAGAACGCGATCTTCGCCGGCACGGGCCTCGGCATGTTCGGCTACGAGAAAAAGGCTGGATTGGACAAGCCTGATCGCTTCACGGAGATGAAGCGGCAGTACGAACGCAGCGGTCCGCAGCGCAGCAACCTCCGCTACGGGTATGTTCACAAGCCGGCGTGAAGTCCGACCCTCAGGGTTCCCGACCCTGCTCGGCCCGCTCCAGCGCAATCGCGCGACGCCAAAAGACTCGGGCCAGGACAAAGTCGACGATCATGAAGGCCACGGGGGCCAGCCATGCGGCATCGAAGCCCCATGGCGTCATAGCGACTTGAATTCCGAACAGGATGAAAAGCACGGGCAAGCCGATGCCCACGGTCAGGCCGCCGAGGACCATGGACATCGCCAGGATTTTAAATCCCTTGGCTTGTGCAACGGGGTCGGTCTGCGGCGTCACGGCGTCACGGCTCCTGCATGAACCCCGCGACGCGCTCGGCGATCATGATGGTGGGCGCGTTGGTGTTGCCGCCGACCAGGGTCGGCATCACCGAGGCGTCGACCACGCGCAGCCCCTGCAGCCCGTGCACCCGGCAGCGATGGTCGACCACCGCCATGGGATCGTTGTCGGGACCCATCTTGCAGGTGCCGACGGGGTGATAGATCGTCTCGCACTTGGCGCGGATCCATTGCTCGATCTCGGCGTCGGTCTTGACCGCCGCGCCGGGCTGGAACTCGTCGGCGCGGTACGGCTCGAAGGCCGTTCCGGCGAAAATCTCGCGGCCGATCTTCACGCCTTCGATCAGCGTCTCGAGGTCGCGCCGCTCCGCCAGGTAGTTGGCGTCGATCAGCGGATGCTCCTTGGGATTGGCGCTCTTGAGCCGGATCGTGCCGCGGCTCTCGGGGCGGAGCGTGCAGACATGCAGGCTATAGCCGTTCTTCTTCAATTTGGTGCGGCCGTGATCGACCACCAGCACCGGCAGGAAGTGGAACTGAATGTCGGGCGCGCTGAGGCCGGGTCGCGTGCTGACGAAGCCGCCCGATTCGGCGATCGGCGAGGTGCCGGGACCCTTCTTGTGCTTCCAGTAGCGGTAGAGCGACACCAGCTTGTTGGCCGTGTCGTAGGTGTCGCGCGTCTTGCAGAACTGCAGCAGCGACGCATCGAGATGGTCCTGCAGGTTGCCGCCGACGCCCGGCAGGTCGTGCAATGGGCGGATGCCGAGCGACTTCAGATGGTCGGCCGGGCCGATGCCCGACAGCATCAGGAGCTGCGGCGAGTTGACGGCGCCGCCGGCCAGGATGATCTCGCGGCTGCAGCGGGCGACCTCATCGCGGCCGTCCTTCTGGCAATAGCGCACACCCATGGCGCGGGTCTTGTCGAGGATGATGCGCTCGACCAGCGCGTCGGTGATGACGTGAACGTTGTTGCGGTTGCGCTCGACCGCCGGCCGCAGATAGGCGCTGGCGGCGCTCCAGCGCTGCCTGTCCTTCTGCGTCACCTGGTAATAGCCGACGCCTTCCTGCTCGGGACCGTTGAAGGCGTCGATCCGCTTGTGGCCCGCCTCGCCGGAGGCATGCAGGAAGGCCTCGTTCAGCGGGCTGGGGTCGGCCTGGTCGGCGACGTTCAGCGGCCCGTCGACGCCGTGGAATGGGTTGGGCCCGCGCTCGTTGTGCTCGGCCTTCTTGAAGAAGGGCAGCACGTCGCCGTAGCTCCAGCCCTCGTTGCCGAGCTGGCGCCAGTGGTCGTAGTCCGAGGCGTGGCCGCGGACATAGAGCATGGCGTTGATCGACGACGAGCCGCCCAGCGTCCGGCCGCGTGGCCAGTACATGCGCCTGTCGTTGCAGTGCTTTTGCGGCGTCGTCTCGTAACGCCAGTTGTAGGGTGTCTTGTCGCCCAGGCTGGCGAAGCCCGCCGGCATTTTCAGCATGAAGGAGCTGTCCGGCGGACCCGCTTCGATGACCAGGATGCGCAGCGCCAGATCTTCGGCCAGGCGGTTGGCGATCGCACAACCGGCCGATCCGGCGCCGATGATGATGTAGTCGTACGGCCAGGACATCTCGCTCTTCCTAGGGCAGTCTGTTCTCGATCACCGTGAAATACGGGCGAGCGGATATGGGCGACAAAAACCCGTTGGCGTCCAGTGGAAAGACGCTGCGGCTGACCGAGTCGCCGACATTGCCGCCGATGGCGGCCACGCTGCCGGGCCGAACCTCGACCACGATGTCGCAATGTCCGGCGCCGCGGTTGAGGTTGTCCAGGGTGGTGCCGCTGCCGTTGCGCGAGGCGCAGATCAGGTCGCCGACCTGGGGCTGCCTCTCGTCAGGTCGGCGGGGGATGAAGGCGGCGCCGGGCTGGCGCTCGCGCAGGGCCATGCGCTCGACATAGATCGTGTGGGTTTGGCTGGGGCAGAAGAGATCGCGCGAGACGCCCGCACTCTGGATGTCCCAGGAGATGAAGGCCGCCGACCACGGCACGTCGTCGAGGCCGGTGCGCTCGGGATGGCCGACGCTCGCCCAGTAGTCGTGGATGCGCTGCGGCGCCTCGCGCTCCTTGACGCCGAGCTGCTCGGTGCGCGGCGGAGCATTG
>WNFC01007438.1_pt1 | contig 12043 bp, 10 predicted proteins | sample 5400541 | NCBI WGS metagenome assembly WNFC01 (sample SAMN13153342, study PRJNA577476) | soil metagenome | isolation source: 120 cm saprolite under Douglas fir tree site 2 hole 2 replicate 1 | place: USA:California | collected 2015-04-18 | reverse complement strand
CAGTGGGCCTTCCGTCCCTTCGCTCTCTTCCCCCGCACATCCGCTTTCATCAACGCCATCAACTTGCTCACCGACCCCGCCTTCTCCAGATTCCAGATCGCATTCTTCAATTTCTTCTGCGCCCCATCCGAGAGCACTCCTTCCGCCAGTGCCGCAAATTTTTCCTCCACTTCAGCATCGGTCAAAGGATTCCGCGGATCGCCCTTGGGATAATCCAGTTGCTTCGTAAACGTCTGTCCATCGACAGTCGTAAGGTTCACAATCACGCGCTGCAGCGCCGGAAACACTTTCTCAATCTCCGGATCGGCCACCACTTCCACCTTCCGCAACTGCGCCCGAATCGTCGGGTCCATGATCTTTTTCAACTCAAACTGCACCGGTGTAACCTGCCGCTCGGCCAGTGCGGCTGCAATCACATAGGGCAGCGAGTGGTCCGCCGTCTCCTTCGACTGGGGATCATACTTGCTGGGATCGGAAAGAATATCGGCCGCCCGAGCCAGCGATCGAATCTGCACCTTCTCCACCTGCTCCGGTTTCAAGTCGTTCGACTTCACGATATCGAGCACCGCCGAAATCGGCGTGTGCGTGAGCGCCTCGGTGGGAAATGCTTTCATCCCGCACTGCTTGATCCGCCACGATTCTCCGAGACCGTCGGTCAACAAATTCAATTTCCATGAGGGACCAAAGCAGTGCGTCAATCCCTCTTTGCCGTCCACTACATGCTCCGGCCCGGTATATCCCTTCTCTGCCATCAGCGCCGCCAGCACTCCGCTCTGCGTCGCCATCGGATCCACGGTGTTCTTCATCATAGTCAGCTTGCCGGCGGTAACTGCGCCCAACGTCGCCTGCCGGCTGGCCGAGATCCCCACCGCGTGCTGGATCTGCTCCCACCCCAGATGCAGTGCCCGCCCCGCGACGATCGGCGAAACAAACGCTGTCAGCGTCGCATGGTGCCACCCCCGCTCGCGGATGCCGGGAAATGCCGCCTCGCAGAAGCGCATCTCGAATTCGTGACCGAGCACCAATCCAACAATCAATTCTCGCCCATCGCTCTTGGCCCTCTCGCAGCAAGCCAGTGCCGCGGGAAAAATGTCCGATGGATGCGACGGGTCCTGCTTCCAGTAAATATCGTTGTAGTCCATGCATCGGATCATCAATGCGTTGGCCAGCGCGGCCGAGACCGCATCGATGTGCTTGCCCGTGCCAATTACCGTGGCCGGCCCGCGCCCGGCGATCTCGTCCAGCACCTCCAGCGCGATCTTCACGTCATGCTGCTGGTAGCCGCCCAGCGCGCAGCCGATAGAATCAAGCAGGAATCGCTTGGCCTGATACACGGCTTCTTGCGACAGTTGCTGGTAAGTTAGCCCGGCAGCCCAGCGTGACATCTTGGCCGTAATGGTTTCTTTGGGTGCCGTTTCTTTGCTGGACACAAGCGTAGCGGACACAAACTCTCCTATTTCACTCTAATGTTCTTGGGATTCTTGAACGGCAGAAATGCCATGAAGTCGGCGTGGTGCACGATGTAGGCTTCGGTGGTGCGCTTCACCAGGTCGCCCTCCGCCGCATGGGCCGCGATGATGTGACACACCGCGTCGGGCACGCCGCACTCCAGCGCCAGCGCCACCCCAGTGAAAGGATGCCGCAGCGCTTCTCCCCGCTCGCTCTGCCGGCTCTTGCCGTCCGCACCCAGTTCGTACTCCAGCAACTTCCCCACGTCCGCCAGAATCGCTCCCGCAATCACAGTGTCCTTGTCGATCGGCAGAGCTCGCCCCATGAATTGCTGCATGGCCTCCGCGCTCTCGCGCGCAATGTGCACCACGCAACGCTTGTGCTCCATGAAGGTGATCGGACAGTTGGGCACCAGCAGCGTAAACGGGATGCGATTCAGGTCGTCCGGCTTCAGCGGGCTGCGCTCCAACGCTTTAGCCCAGGTCTCGGCAACCTGGCTGCGCAATCTCTTGTCTTCGATCCACTCGATCTCCGGCCAGAGCTTCGCCACCGCGTCCTGCATCGAAACCACCCCCAAAAACCCAAACGGTTTAGCTTACCGTGGCGATACAGCGCACGTCGAGTATCAGCCCAGGGATGTGTGCGCGAGCGTCCCGCTCGTGCGGCAGCGCCTCGAGCGGGGATGATTGCCGCAGACAAGCGGCGAGCGTGCAATGGGCGGCCATGAAGGTGCGAAGAGGGTCTTGGGAAGAACACGAGCGTACCGTAATTCGCTGAAATACCTTGCGGCTTGTGCCGCTGCGGGCCGCTGTTCCCCCGCGGCGCCATCTTTCCGAAACCGCCATGTATCTTTAGGGACTTTGACGCCGTCACTGTCCTTTCGGGCGACCCAAAACCTTCGATCCAATGCTAGAGTGACCATAAGCTCCGCGCATGCCATCTAAAGCCACATGAATCGGAACCTCATCGGATTGGCTCTCGTTCTACTCACGGCCTCTATGTCCGTGGCGCAGCAAGGCGGGGCCATCGGCGAGCCCATCGTGCTCCAGACCACGTCCCTGCCCAAGGGGTTTCTACGCCAGCCGTATCACTTCAAGCTGGAGGCACAAGGTGGCATTCTTCCTCTCAGATGGGAAGTAACCGCTGGTGCTCAGCCCCCAGGAATCGACTTGTCTCCCGACGGCATCTTGACTGGAGCTCCCACTGAAGTCGACAGTTTCCACTTCGTCATCACCATAACGGACAGCGGCAAGCCAGCCCGGTCGCAAAAGAAGGAATTTACTTTCGACGTTGTTGCCCCACTGCTTGTGGAGTGGAGCAGGAAGCCCAAGATCACCGGTCGGAGATTGGAAGGCGCAATCAAGGTATCCAACCAAACGGAACAGGATTTCGATTTCACCTTTATCGCTCTAGCCGTGGATCCAATCGGACGCGCCACCGCGGTCGGCTATCAGCATTTCACGTTGAAGAAGAACACCGACGAGTTCGAAATTCCGTTCGGAGAAAACCTGCCCTTCGGAACCTACGACCTGCACGCCGATGCAATCGCCGAAGTAGCCGCCACAAACACGATCTACCGCGCTCACCTGGCTACAGCAGAAAAGCTGCAAGTTCAGCAAGGCCCCTAAGCGAGTTGGAAATGTGTAGGAAGGTTTTGATCTCGATGGGACGAGATCGAACTGGAAAGGGCCTCGGACTGTGTAGGGACGGGTCGGAGCTTGCCCTGAGCGAAGTCGAAGGGACCCGTCCAAGCCGAGCGAAGCTCGGCAGTTTCGCCGGCAAACCATCCAAAACCATTTCACCCAAAAATAAGAATCCCGAGGTGATGTCAAGCCCATTCATCTCGGCCAGTAGCTCGCGTTAGACCCTTGCCGACCTGCTCTCGTAGCTTCCCTTACGGGCCGCTCCGCGCGATCATGCTCGGGCTCCGGGCTCACCGCCAACCGGACAAACCTGCTTGACGCCTCGGGACTCTATCTTGCCTCCGACATATCTTCTTTGTTCGCCTCGACCAGCGCTTTGCTATAGACCCTTGCTCGCCCTCCCTCTGTCATTTTGCAATGCAGAGAGTGACTTCGCTTGAGCCCCGGACGCCGCACCAACCGGGAAAACCTAAGAAGCTGTCAAAGAACGAGTTTGTTTTTACTCTTTTCATTTTTAGAGTCAATAAAAAACCGGCTCTTCTATCTACTGCAAAATCAATCGAGTGCAGGCAGTCCACAACCGGGTGCCGCATGTTTTGTGCAATCCACGAAGAAAACGCTGGCGCTAGGCTCATCGAGAATGCGTTTTCCGCCGCTGTTCATCAACAGTTATGGGGAGCTGCGAAAAATCGGCGTAGTTCTTCAACTGTGAAAATCCGGCAAGAATCGTGCTGGAAGCGGATTTCCGTGAACCTCGGTTCGGCTCTTCTTTGCGTCCTTTGCGGTCCGAGGAAAAACGCAAAAGACGCGAAGAACTACCCATCGGGTAAAATGCCGTCCAGCAGGAGGATCGTTTTGCGCCGAATCGCCGGAGTGCTTGTTATTGCGCTGATGCTCTTGGCCCTCAGTGCCGCCGGGCAGAAAACACCAGATTCTGAGCAGCGAACCGCCCACCACTTCGATTCCATCCGCCAGCAACCTGCGCTTCTGCTGGCGTTTTTGCGGGAGATGCCGAAAGGTGGCGACCTGCACAATCATCTTTTCGGCGCGATCTACGCGGAGAATCTCATCAACTTTGCCGCTCGCGACAACTTTTGCGTGGACCGCACCACTTCCGTCCTGATCGCCCCTCCCTGCGACGACGTCTGTGACCACTACGCCAGCAAGCCGGCCATTGCCTGCGCTTACCAGGATCACGTGTTCTACAACTCCATCGTCGATGCCTGGTCTATGCGCAACTGGACCGGCGAAGAGCCTGGCCACGACCACTTCTTTGCCACCTTCGACAAATTCCAGATGGCGCTGTTCAACCACATTGGCGACGCCATCGCCGAAGCTGCGTCACGCGCTGCCGCCGATCATCTGCAGTACCTCGAACTTATGCACACCGCTGACGGTATGCAGTCCGCAGGTCTGGGAACGAAGGTAGGTTGGGACGATGACTTCGCCAAGCTGCGGGAAAAGCTCCTCGCCGCCGGCCTCAAAGGCATCATCGCTGCCACTCGCCAGCAGCTGGATCGCGATGAAGCCACCATGCGCCAAACCCTGCGCTGCGATTCGCCCCACGCCGATCCCGGCTGCGCGGTCGATGTCCGCTACCTTTATCAAGTCCTGCGCGGTCTCCCCAAGGAACAGGTCTTCGCGCAAATCCTGCTCGGCTTCGAACTGGCGCAAGCTGACCCACGCTTCGTGGGGCTGAACCTGGTGATGCCGGAAGACTGGTACGTACCCATGCACGACTTCGACCTGCACATGAAGATGCTCGACTACTTGCACGGCGTCTATCCCAAGCTGCACATCAGCCTGCACGCCGGCGAACTGGCCATGGGCCTGGTTCCGCCCGAAGGATTAGCCTTCCACATCCGCCAATCCATCGAGCAGGGACACGCGGAACGCATCGGCCACGGCGCGAGCGTCATGAACGAACGCGACGCTCTCGGCCTGCTCCGTGAGATGGCCCGCCGTAAGGTGCTGGTGGAAATCTGCCTGACCTCGAATGACCTGATTTTAGGAGCGCGCGGGCTGCAGCATCCCCTCCCTGTCTATATGCGATACGGCGTGCCCGTCGCGCTGGCGACCGACGACCAGGGCGTGTCGCGCTCAGACATGACTCACGAATACTTGCGAGCCGCCGAAACCTACAACCTGACGTATCCTGACCTGAAACGCATGGCTCGGCAGAGCCTCGCTCACAGTTTCCTGAATACCAACGAGCGTGCCCAAGCCCGACGAAAACTGGAGCAAGCCTTCGCGGAGTTTGAAAAGAAGTACTGAGAACAATCAACAGAGAACTGAGAACTGCTGTTAAACGACTGGCAATACCAACGAACATGGCTGAGCAAAACGATTTCGCCAACGCCCAATCCGCCGCAAAATTTCTGCTCTCGCAAACCCCGCTTCGACCGAAAATCGGACTGGTGCTGGGCTCCGGCCTCGGTGGCTTCGCCGATGAACTCGCGGATGCTACCCGTATTCCCTACGTCAACATTCCATTTTTTCCGCGCTCAACTGCCGTCGGACACGCCGGCCAGATGGTGATTGGCACCGCCGGAGGCATTCCAGTCGCAGTCATGCAAGGACGCGTCCACCTGTACGAAGGCTATTCTGCCCGGGAAGTCGCCTTCCCCATGCGCGTACTTGATCAGATGGACGTTCACGCCGTCGTTCTTACCAACGCAGCCGGCGGCATCAACCCGGAATACCAGCAGGGGGCACTGGTCGTCATCACCGACCACATTAACTTGCAGGGCCACAACTCTTTGGCCGGTCCGAATGACGATCGCTTTGGCCCGCGCTTTCCCGACATGACGCAGGCGTACGGGAAGCCTTATCGCGAGATCGCCCTGCAAGCAGCGGAGAAATTGGGAAAGACCCTCTATCAAGGCGTATACGCTGCCTTGCTGGGACCAAACTATGAAACTCCGGCGGAGATTCGCTACTTGCGGACGATCGGCGCCGACCTAGTCGGCATGTCCACGGTTCCGGAGGTGATCGTTGCCCGCCACATGGGGGTGAAGGTTCTGGCGATTTCCTGCGTGACTAATATGGCAGCCGGAATTCTCAACCAAACCATCAACCACAAGGAAGTCCTGGAGACTGGCGAGCGGGTGAAGGGTGACTTTGTGGCCCTGCTGCGGGCGGTGTTGCCGGAGATTGCGAAGGATGTAGAAGGATCGCTCAAGGCGTAGGAATCTGCCCGAGAACCTCACTCAAGATTCGGTTTTTACTTTCTCGTCTACTTGGCACGACGCGAGATGAAAATTGGGACCGGCAGCTTGATGGCATAGGTTGCCTCGAAGCTACCTTGGTTCACAGCCAGACCCACGTGGCCCCGCGAGTCGATGTACAGCAGCGGCTTCTTCAAGGGGACGTCGCTGAAGGTTCGGACGAAGGGAATGTTCATTTCCGTCTTGCCGATTGTGATGTGGACGTTCTGCCCGCGTCCGTAGTCAAGCTTGAGAAAATCTTCGCCGTTGATGTTGGTCACCAGGTTGCCGAAGGGTCCGTCGGTAGCGATCGCTTCGCCGCTAAGACCGCGCTCGTCCAGCCGCGAAGGCACAAGGTTAAGCCGTATCAACTGGTTCGCCGCGAGTTCAGGCCCCACTCGTGTCCAATCCTCACCATGGGCAAGATGTGCGCCAACCGGCGAAAAGATGTCGCGGCCGTGGAAGGTTGACGACAACGCTGCGCCAATCATCCACTCGCGATTGGTGATCTCCCGCGCCGCGTCGATTCCATCACGGTCCTGCACCAGGGTCATCAGGCCATTGTCGGGCAGCACAAAATATTGCCCGCGTTTCGACTTCACCACCACCGCCCGGCGTGTGCTCCCCACCCCCGGATCGATAACCACCACAAACACCGTTCCCGCGGGAAAGTACGGTGTCGCTCCGTCGAGAAATCGCGCTCCATCCAATATGGAAAACGGCGTGACCTGATGTGTGAGATCCACAATGCGCAATTCGGGCGCAATCGAATACATCACGCCCTTGCAAAGCGCCACCGAGTCATCCACCACCCCAAAGTCGGTCATAAAGACGACCGTAGGCGGGGCTTTCGCTTGAAGTTCCTGTGCGTGAGCGCGGTGGACGAGACCGCAAACGGCGAACACCACCGCCATCACCAGAGAAAACAACACTGCCAGCATTCGTGAGTAGGAATCGCGCATAAACAGGCTCATTCGGGACTGCGACAAAGTGAAACATTGTAAACGATGGCCGCCGCTGGGCGTTCCCAACCGGCTGGAACCGTCTATAATCTCCCAGACCGAGAGGTTCCAGCTCATTCCCAGGAGGGACTCATGTCCTCAGCCATCCCCGAGAAATACCGCGATCTGTTCAGCAAACGCGCCTTTGCCAGCCTTGGCACCCTGATGCCCGACGGCCGCCCGCAAGTTACCCCGGTGTGGTGCGATCTGGAAGGCGACCACGTCCTGTTCAATTCTGCCAAAGGCCGACAGAAAGATCGCAACGTCCGTCGCGACCCGCGTGTCGCTCTGGCCATCGTCGATCCGGACAATCCCTACCGCTATCTCGAAATCCGCGGCCGCGTCGTGGAAATTACCGAGCAGGGCGCCGACGATCACATCGACAAGTTGGCCAAGAAATATCTCGGGGTGGACAAATACCCCTACCGCCAGCCCTCAGAAACCCGCGTGATCTACAAAATCCAACCCGAGCATACAAATATGATGGGCTGACAAAGCCGGGCTGATGGTGGTGATCTGACGCAGAGACGTTGCCGCAACGTCTCTTTTCGCTCAACAATAAACTCCACGAATCTCAGGAACTCCATGCCAACAGCACAAGCCGAAAGCACCGCCCTCGATCTCACCTGGGTCCGGTCTCAATTCCCTTCATTGGCGCAGACTGTCAATGGCCAACCCGCGGTTTTCCTCGATGGCCCCGGCGGCACTCAGGTACCGCAGCGCGTGATCGACGCCATCGCCGACTATCTGGCGCACTCGAACGCCAACACCTGTGGCGCTTACGCCACCAGTCGACGTACCGATGCTGTCATCGCCGAAGCCCGCGCCGCCATGGCGGATTTTCTCGGCTGCGACAAAGATGAAGTAGCCTTCGGCCCCAACATGACCACGCTAACCTTCGCCATCAGCCGCGCTATCGGCCGCGACCTCGGCCCCGGCGACGAAATCCTGCTCACTCATCTCGACCACGATGCCAACGTCTCGCCCTGGCGGGCACTCGAGGAGCGCGGCGTAACCATTCGCTTCGCTGAAATCAACCAAGACGACTGCACCCTCAACCTCGCCGACCTCGCGCAAAAAATCAGTAGCCGAACCAGAGTCGTAGCCGTCGGCTATGCCTCCAACGCGGTCGGCACGATCAACGACGTAGAGGAAATTATCCGCCTGGCTCATAAAAAGGGAGCCCTGGTCTACATTGACGCGGTCCACTACGCCCCGCACGGGCCCATTGACGTCCGCGCCCTGGATTGCGATTTCCTCGCTTGCTCCACCTACAAGTTTTTTGGGCCGCACATGGGCGTCCTCTACGGCAAGCGTGAGCACTTGCACCGCTTGCAACCCTACAAAGTGCGCGCCAACACCAACGCCATTCCCAATTGCTGGGAATGGGGCACGCTGAATCATGAATGCCTCGCCGGAATCGCCGCCTGCGTGGACTATCTGGCCGAGTTAGGCCGCCGCGTGGACTCGTCGGCCACCACGGGCCGTGCCGCGCTGCTCGCGGCTTACCGTGCTATCCAGCAGCACGAGCGCCGCTTGGCGGAAACTATGATTCGTGGATTGCTGGAAATTCCCGGACTCAAGCTCTACGGCATCGCCGATCCCGCAAATTTTGACCGCCGCTGTCCGACCTTCGCCGTGCGCATCGCAAACCACACGCCGCTCGAACTCGCCACTGGCCTGGGCGACCGCGGCATCTTCACCTGGGACGGCAACTACTACGCCTTGAATCTAACCGAACGCCTCGACGTAGAAAAAGACGGCGGCTTCCTGCGCGTCGGCCTGGCCCACTACAACTCCGCCGCGGAAGTTACCCGCCTGCTCGCCGCGCTACGGGAGATTGCAGTCTAGGCAAGACAGTACCGAGTGCCCAGTACCCAGCGGCTCCTCAGTGTCCTCTGTGGTTAAGATTTCTTGCGGCGCATCTCTATCACCTGATCGCCCTTGCCAATCAACGCCACGGCAGCCATCCCGATAAACAATCCATGCTCCACCACGCCGGGCATGCTCTCTAGTTCGCGCGCCAACGCCGGCGGATCTAGAATCTGTCCAAAATTACAGTCAAGAATGTGATTGCCCTCGTCCGTGAGGAAAGGCTTGCCGGACGCTGCACCGCGAACCGTGACCTCCGCCCCCAGCGCGGAAATCTTTTTCGCCACCAAAGCCTCGGCGAACTTGATGATCTCCACCGGCACCGGAAATTTGCCCAGCACCGGAACCTGTTTGCTGGAATCCGCAATGACTACAAATTTCCTGGTCGCTGAAGCCACGATTTTTTCTCGCAGCAGCGCACCACCCCCGCCCTTGATCAACCGCAGATCAGGATCCACTTCATCCGCGCCGTCGATGGTGACATCGATCGCCTGAAACTCATCCAGCGAGGTCAGCGGAATTCCCAGGCTGGCCGCCAGTTCCTGGGTATGAATCGAAGTCGGTATGCCGCGAATCTTCATCCCAGCCCGCACCCGTTCTCCGAGAAAGCGAACCGCGTAAGCGGCTGTCGAGCCTGTGCCCAACCCGACGATATCGCCATCGCGCACCAGTTCCACACTGGCGCGCGCCGCCGCTTCCTTTTCCCGATCATTGGCCATGCCAGTCACTCTACCAAATTTAACTTCGCCAGAATCCATCTGGCACTCTACTACCTGCTGGAGCGAACAGTTTTTTGTTCTGCCTGTGCGGACTTGTGGAAATTCCCAGCTGTGAATTCCAGCCATCTCCGATTTCGCAGAACGAACACACTCCAAATAGTCGCTCGAGCAGCATGTCTTCACGCTTTTTTCGTTTCACTGCGCCGCCAGAAATATACGTTGCGAAATTGCAAAGTTGCACCAAAATTCGGGATTGACCGCGTCGCTCATCACGCGTAGATTCGTTCTCACCTTCAACAAAAATTCCAGCCGACAAAAACTGCGTTGCAGGCAGGGAAGCAAAACTCCCGCAATCTTCCCTCCCCCAAGGGTGGAACAAAGTGAGCAAAGTAGAACTTGAATGGCAGGTTTATCGGACGCGATTTCTGATCCGGGCCAAACAACTCGCCGGTCCGCTAGAGTTCCGGGACGCGCTCGGTCGTGAACATCGCGGTCAACGAGGCGATTATCTGGTTGAATCCTCCGACGGCACACAAAGAATTGCGCCGCGCGAAATTTTCGAAGATGTGTATGTTGCCATGGATTCCGCCGTTGAAAAGGCGCCCCCGCTGACTAGGCGCGGCTTCTCAATCTCGGATCTCAAGCGTCGCGCTTCGGCCAGGGTCGAGATGCCGGCGTGAGGACTCGGGAAAATCGAATTATGGTCAATCCGGGTGGGGCAATCCCGTCGAGCCACCCGGATTTCTTGTGGCTGGCATTTTAATTTCAAGCAATCCTGCAGTTGTGGAAAAGATAGGGGTAGGGGGCGGCATCCTACTTGTTAAGATCGAGATACAATATATAGGGATACCCTCTTGACAGCCCCAACATACGGGCGTACTGTTTGCATCCCATAGAGCTTTCAACGCCGCTAAAACGAAGGCGTTGCGAAAGATGGTAAGTGTAAGAAAATACAGGGTGTGCGCTGTGGTAAAGGTGGCCCGGTGCGGCCCTGCCAGAGGGTTAGTGCCCGTTCTTTAGGCGGGTTTGCTTGTGCGGTGGCCGCTCCCTCGTTTTTACGCAAGTGCGGTCGGTTGAACTCCTCCCGGGGGAGCGACGACAGTTGACAAGTCAGGCTGTGGAAAATGCCTCGATCAGAGGGCTCGTAGTCCCCTTCGCTCGAGGCCAGGAACGAGGCCCTGTATGGAAGGTTTGGAGCGCCTGGTCAGCGAATCGTTTGCCCGCCATCGGGTTGAAACTGCGTTCGACCATCGCCGCCTGCAATGGTCGCCGTGGTTCCGCTGTGTGGACAGCTTTAGCCTGGTGCAGGTCTCAAGCAAGCCCGGTCTGTTTGCCTTGGCAGACGAGGTTGTCCCTCAGGAAGCAGGCGGCAAACGAATGCTCGCCCTGCTTCGCATCTCCGAAGCCGAAGATCTAGGGATGGCTTTGGGCCGACTGTTTTTGCCGCGCAATCCCGAACACAAACGCCTGGCTGGCGGTCCCTGTTTTGTCCGTTACGCGGTGATCGAGGACGCCGCTCAACGTCACGCCGCGCACGCAGCACTACAGACGTGGTTAGCGGAAACCACCTCCGGAATTTCGGAAGAGACCAAACTGGGAACAGAGAACTAAGAACTAAAAACTGGTTTTTGGAATAAATTTAGTCTGAGCGATACTGGAAGATTGGAAATCGAAGCAAGGCCCGAGTTGCAGCACAGAATCCAAAGGAAAGAAGAGACAGAAATGGCTGAGGTAAAAGAAGGAGCCCCCACCCCCGAGACTACCGTCGTCCCCAGCGCGACCCCGGTAAATGCCGCCACGCCCAAAAAGGCCCCAGGCCTCTCCTTTCGCCGCTTGTTTACCAAGCCCGGTGTTTCGCCCTATGACGAAATCGAATGGGAAAAGCGCACAGCTCTGATCACCGATGCCAAAGGCAACGCGATCTTCGAGCAGAAAGAAGTCGAGGTCCCGAAAGACTGGTCGGTGACTGCCACCAATATCGTGGCCAGCAAGTATCTGCATGGCACGCTGGGCACGCCCGAGCGCGAGAGTGGTGTGCGCGCCCTGGTGACTCGCGTAGCTGAGACCATCCGCGACTGGGGTTTGTCGCAGGGCTATTTCAGGACGCCGGAAGACGGCGCAACTTTCCACGACGAGCTGGCGCACATTCTTCT
>WNFC01007437.1_pt1 | contig 12044 bp, 14 predicted proteins | sample 5400541 | NCBI WGS metagenome assembly WNFC01 (sample SAMN13153342, study PRJNA577476) | soil metagenome | isolation source: 120 cm saprolite under Douglas fir tree site 2 hole 2 replicate 1 | place: USA:California | collected 2015-04-18 | reverse complement strand
GACTCGGTTGCTCTTGCGCCCGCTGAAGCATTGTGATCCATCAGGTACTGAATTACTCCGCGTAAGTGTTTCAGAATCAAAGAAAACTCGTATACTGATTGGATGGTTGTCTAGGCTATCATGTCTCAGATTTGTATTCGACGGACGAAGGAGGTGAGTAAAAGTTGAAAAATTATAATTCGCGCTGTTGGTTGACTGTGCATAGATGCAAGATAGCAATGGCAATCTCCTCGTCCCGTTGCCGGGGGTACGTGACAGTCTAGGCTTGTGAGCGAAAGTAGACGGTTTTCATTACCCTCCTAGGTGGAAATGACGGTCGTCCCCGTGACTCTGAGCCCTGATGCAAGGGTGCGGGCTCTCTCCGAGCCTTCGTACTTCATCTGACTATTTGCGTTAGGAACTATATGACACCATTGAGCAATTGTCCAAGGAACGCATTGAAAGCTTCTTGAAGGAATCTAGTAATCTAGTATGTTGGTTGTTTTCGCCGTATTGTTCAGTTATTCACACAACATTAGTTCCCAACCAATGCTCTAAGCATGCTCACCCGTCTACGCCAGCTGGTGCTCCATCCCGGCCTCATTCCGAGCGACTACGTCGACCAACTGCGCAACATGGATCAAGTCAAAGATGATGATGATGATGATATGGTCACGGTACAGGTCTCACCGGAGGTCAAGGCGCGCCTGCAAGGCCTGCTTTTGCAAGCAATTGAGGACAACGAGGAATGCCCCATTTGTTTCGACGTGTTAGATGATCCCCGGATTACTACGTGCTCCCACAAGTTCTGCTTAGCCTGGTGAGTTCAGGTACTTCTAGAATTGCGTAGTAAGCTCAACGAATGTCAGTATAATCGAAGTTATTAGCCGTGATGCTAGGTGCCCCATGGATCGCCGCCACCTGCGCATCGGAAACCTCATAGAGCCTCCCCCGCCAACTGAATTGACCCAGGCCCCCATTCCCACAGCGGGCGACAATGATGAAAATACAGACCTGCGTGCAGGGTCCTCGGCTAAGATAGACCAACTCATGCATCTCTTACGACTGACGCCGGAGGATGAGAAGTCGCTAGTATTCTCTCAGTTTACAACTTTCCTGGATAAAGTGCGTCCACTGTTTCTGACTCCGTCAGATTGCTTACGTCGCAGCTTTCCCGAAAGATCGCAGAGGTCCTTGATAAAGAAGGGTCAATACATCTTCGCCGCCTGCGATTTCTTCACTTACTCACAACATACATCTATAGGATACCGTACGCCCGATTCGATGGCAGGATGTCTGCAAAGCGGCGGCAAGAAACGCTAGAGGCATTCTGTGTTCCGATTGAACATGACATGCGGGAGACCTCAAATGTTCACCCTATCCCAGATCTTCCGACGTCCGAAGTGCAACAGACGAGACGCAGCACGCGGCTCTCACGCCGAGGAGAGGCGACCGGTGGAGAGTATCAACAAGTAAATGCCATGCCGACTAACAGTGACGATGACGATGACTTCGTGCTCCAGATAGATATCGATAGCGACGATGATGTTAATGGTGTTCGCCCGCGGAGTAAAAAGGGCAAGGCCAAAGCTAAGGGCAAGAGCAAAGCACCAACTCAGTCGCGCGCGACCTCATCGTCGATTTCCAACGGAGTAAACCCTAAGGTCATGCTCATATCGTTGAAGGCCGGTGCACTTGGGCTTAATTTGACGGTTGCAAACAATATCTATCTGTGAGTGTGTCTGACGGTTGTTGAAGACTATGTTGACCCCATAAATGAATAGAATGGACCCGTGAGCTTAGGAACAATAATGCGTGGGAATGCGTAGCTCATATCTTATTCTAGCTGGTGGCAGGAAGGCATCGAGAGTCAAGCGATCGATAGGTGCAACAGGTAAGAATAAGACAGAGTTTAGTTCCAAAGGCTAAGGGAGTTGCCCTTATAGGATTGGCCAGAAAAAGACGGTTCACGTCTACCAGCTCATTGCTGAAAACACGGTTGAGGGAAAGGTACGCGTGCAATTGCTTTCGTGGATCAGGGTAGTCATGGACCATCGCTAGGTCCTCGACATACAGGAGAAGAAAAAGAAGCTGGTCAACGAGGTGATATCTTGGAATGACACTGCTTCTGAGAGCGTGAGGCTGACCCATCCTTTATAGGCGTTTTCGGGCATGAAGAGCAAAGAGACACAACGCCAGAAGAGAGAGGCTAGATTGCAAGGTTTTGGCATCTCTGTCTACTGTTCGATTCACTTCTGATAAGCGACATTACACAGAACTTGTCGAGCTCTTCGGCATACGCAGACAAAGTGCCTATCAGCCCTAGCTTTGCTCCAGTGATATGATAATTTCTGGCCGTCCGCCAATTATCAGATACCCAGCAAATATTTGTCATCTATGAACTTAGTCGATATTATGAATGTTTATATATCGTACAAAGCGATCGAACAGTATGGCATTATTGCTTATTCGTACCCTTGGATATACAATACTGTACCATGTTTGGGTCTTTTTAAAAAACAACGAACGAGGTAAAGGTAGAATACTCCTTCCCGTAAACCACCGAGAAATCATCAGGCTTGTACTCGGGTACAGGCAGAGAACTGCCACCTATAATTAATCCCTTGTTCTGTCTTGGTTACCCTTACCTGTCGCATTGATCCAATATGCAACAAATGTTGTGTAAAGTGATACATGTAACATGTAACTAAGTTTATGAATGGACGCAACATTCAGTTCAGGGTTCTTCGCGTTAACACTGAACGACAAGCACTCCAGCATTCCTGGGATGCAAGTAGTGTTTATACCCACGCCTAAGATCGACCCAAGGTGAGCACACAAATGTAGCATTCTAGGACGTTCACGTACTCATCACACAGTTGTTCCAAAGCCGGCCGAATTTTCGCCTTACCGGCTTCCGAGTGCAACCCCTTTCCTGAAACGGGGGAGAAACCACCATAATAATAATAATAACCCGTTGAGAACGACATTCGTCAAAAAGCCCGTCAAGGGACGTACCGACGATGAAGCGGACCACTCTGTCGGTCCTCAGTGCTGCGGACTGGAATTCCTGCTTTGCGTACTCGAGGGCTTCTTTAACGAACAACCCGTGAAGGTCAACTGTTCCCTCCGCGCGATCCTGGCACCACAAAAGAAAAAAAAACAATGGATGAGCAGGCACGACCCTTGACATCACGGAGAGATGGCCGACGCACCTTGTTCTTCTCCTTGAGGATGATCTTTGCCGCCGCCTTGTTCAGCTCCGTCATTGCGTTCTTGTGCGCGAGGACATCCCGGTTGTGTCTATCTTTGGCAGCGTTGTTCCCCGCCTTCCGTGCGCGAACGGCCAGCTTATTCGCCTTCTGCATCTCCTGCTTCTTGAGTCTCGCTCGTTCCCGCAGATCCTCCGCCGTGGTGCTTTCCCTGACGCTCCTACTGCCATCAGACTCGAGGTTGCTAAGGTCGGGCAGAGAAGTCAACGGGGGTCTGCGCAGAATGGATTCGCGTTCGCCGGGTCTAGTACGCGGCTGCGGATCAACAGACGAAGTGGACTGAAGCGCGGGAGTAAGTCGGCGGGGAGCTGAGGAATGTTGTGGGTCGCGAACGATGCGAGCCGCCGAGAGTAGGCGAACCACTGGCGGACAGGACGGTCCAGCGCGTTGCGAGATACGATTCTGAGCCGGGTAATAGGAGCCTCGGTCGAGGTCAGGGATTGGAGGTGTCTTGACTGTAGGCTTGCTGCGAACGGGAGAATCTCGCGTGTTGGTGGGGGAGGGAAGTGGACGGTAGGCCGGCTGGGTTGTGATGCTACCGTAGCATGTTGACGAGGGCTGGTAAGAATGGCGATGTTGGCGGTCGTCGTCGTCCTGGTAGCAGGAAGAGACGCAGCAAGAAACACAGCTATAGACGGTAAAGATAACTGTCGCGGCCACGCCAGCGGTGAGTGTGAATAACGGCATGGTAAATTGAATAGCGAGACTAGCTGGTCCCAGGGTTATATGGCCACCGTATAAGCGCCGTGTACCAGCACGAGCAACCCTTCTTTACCCCAGAAATAACATGTTGAGCCACGAGTATGCCGCGTGGATCAGTCGATGCGGAATGCGATTCCGAGTCAACACGTCCAAGTGATTCCCTATGTGGGGTGTGCGAGTTCCATAATGGGACTGTGCGGTGAGCTTGAGAGGGGTTTGACTACTGCGGGACGGCTGCGTTGATCGACATGTGTACAGGGTTGCGGCCAGTACGACTGAGCTTGGCGTGACGAACAGCACCCCTCGGAATGCCAGCAGGTGAGAACGGCAAGGACAGCACGTGTCAGTGGAGAGAGACTACGCTCGATGGGGGTGAGAAACGGGTGACCGAGTACAACTTGAAATTCACAGTTGCACAACCCCATCAAAGGCTACGACCGGGACACCCCCAGCCGACGACGACGGCTCTCCTGGAAATACTATGAAGCGCACCGGACTGACGGAAGAATGGCATACACTACAGCAGCGCATGTGTAGCGAAGACAATCGCACTGCCGCATCGTCCTTGCATCACCTTCAACTTGTCTGCACCGAAAAAAAAACTGCGGGGGAGAATGCTGGATGTCTGTGCCGGCCTTGCCCATCATCGTGTGGGACAGTTGTCGTCCCAAGCGTCACGGGAGGAGGGTACAGATAACATGAGCATGAGTGTGGATAAGTCGGTCAGAGCTGAACGAACGAGGTTGACTGGCCACAGAATCGATTTCCACCATCTCTGCCGCTGACCTCCTAGTCGCCTATCTCGTCCTCACCCCAGGCGACGACCACGCATCGCTCCTTACCTAGGCTCGAAACATTTGCTCTAGTGAGATGACATTCATCAAGTCGATATGGTCTTTCATGATCGCTCTGTCGAAGTCAGACTTTTCCACACAGACGCACATCTAATCACGGATGCCTTACGTTGAGAACCCCAATCAGAGAGTCAGAATCTGCAGGTTTAGTAGTCTCTGACACACTGGAAAAGGGAGGCAAGGACGAGCTACAGACTTGCCAAGTCTATAACTCGTCCTCGCCTCCCTTCTTCACTTTGGAACGCCTTGGTACCCGAATGTACAACCAGCCAGCAACACTGGCACGACCTGGAGTTGTTAACACCCAATATTAGTACACTGGCTTGCCGTACCCGCCTTACAAAAGCCATCGGAGTCTGTCCAGGAAGCCATCGAGCAGTTTGTGGCTAGGCAACAGCCCTCCGGTCATCACATAGTCCACAGGTTGGAAAGACGAAAGTGGGAAGGAGATCGATGATCGGTAGGGTAGGTGTCCTCCGCTTTCATGAATCCATCCTGGTGATCACAAGGGTGCACTGGTGTGTACTTTATACATGTAATTCCCTCTACATCTCGTACTACTGTGCCGCAGCCGCAGAAACTGCAGCCTGCGTTCTGCTAACTAATGTTTACTTGTATGATACCAGAATGGTCAGACCGCAGGTCCAGGAACCGCCCCTATATTCTACCCACTTAGAGCGTCCAATCGTTTAGTAAGTGCATCAACCCGCTCTTCTAAACCAGCAACGTTCCCCTTCACTACCCGCCCATTCTCTGCGAGGCTCCCCTCGACACCTTCAATGGCTTGATTCAACGTGTCAAGCGCCTCACGCGACTGGCGCTGCTCTTCCTCCAAAGCGGACAGCGCGTTGCCAAATTCTGCCGCGGAGGCGTGCAAAGTAGCGAGAGTGCGCAGACGCGCGAGAATATGGGGGATCTGTGGAAGCGCGGGGACAAGACGGGCTAGAGCTGGCGCGAGTTGCTCTTGCAGTGATGCAGGTAGCGCGGCAGGCGCGGTGGTGGAACCGTCGCCCTCGGCGCCAGCGCTGCGACGGTGTTGTTGGTTTGCGGCTGCCAGTCGATCGAGGTCAGACAACAGCAACTTGAGACGGCGCGAGATGTTATCCAAGTGTCGAGGCTGCGCGAGCACGGTTAATTGCGTGTTCAGCCTAGTGAGAAGCGGTAGAAGCGGTGTTGGCATCGCTGAGCTCTATGTCAATGTCGCCACTTAGCACACTTTCCAATAAGATCGAATAAAGGGCGAAACATACCTCGTCAAGTGATGTGCTGGCTGAGCCGACAAGCTTTTCTAGCTCCCCGACGCGTCGATCGACCTCAGCGACATCCCTAGCGGTCTCTAAAGACTGCTGCGGTTCCTTCGCTTTCTTGTTAACATCGCTCCCATTCTTCTCGGGGAACGTCTCCGCGGTGTGGGCTATCGGCGGCGGGTCCTGCAACACACCTTGGACTAGCCGTACTCGGCCTTCGTTGCTTGCAGAGAATTTCGCTAGTCGCGCTTTAACGTCGACGAGACCCTTGAGGAGGTGCCCTGGGTCGACATGGCTCTCCTCACGATCCCGCGCGAGGAGTGGGTTTGCGGGGTCCGCGAGTTCCGTTTCCAGAGAGGCGAGCTCGGATTGCAATAGCTTTAAGCGGAGTGCGAGAGAGGGCGGATGTGTCGGGGTCGGGGATGGCGTGCGTGAAGAGGGATACGCATATAGGGGTCGTTCGCGTGTCCCTGCAACACATGGTGAGTCGACGGCAAGACAAGGAGCAAAAGCAGCGACAGACGCTTTCGCTCGGCGCGCCGAAATCGTCTACTGGCCTCGGCCGCATCAACGAGGCTGCTTTCGTCGATTCCCTCAGCCGCGCTTGGTTCTTCCCCATTTCGTGGTCGTGTCTGAGGTCCTTCGTCGTCGCTTGAATCGTTATTCTGTATTTTAACTTAGTTCTGAGGGCTTCCTGAGGTCGACAGAAACACACCTCGTCCTGAAGGGATTGAAAAGCATCTTCAGTTTCGTAGACATCTTTTCCAGAAGAATCCTACGATATTGAAGGGGATATTTACTCATGGCAAATGACGCGATAATAAGGGACACACGATGTCTGGTAAGTTTGAGTACTTATTCGCGCTCATTGATGATTCGAATGGAAGAGAGGAGAGGCGAGGCCTGACGCGATCCAAACACCCGGCTGGCTGGACACGCGACTAAAAAGGAATAAAAAGTCGTCACCTGAGCGATTCGAACACTCGCGGGCAAAGCCCAACCGCTAAATCTGCATATAGCAGGCGATCCCGTTAACCACTCCGGCAAAGTGACATTCCTCCGGAAACCGCTGTAAAGTATATGACACGCATTTGACGTGCGGTGATTCCTATCATTCGCTTCGGCAAGGTGAACTAGCTGACAATTTATACCACGTGTACAGAGCCAGGTCGCGTAGCAAACATCCAATTAAACGGGAAGGCACACGTCCTAGACATCTGGGAGCATCCTCTAATCCAGCGCACGACCAGGCCACACCTTTGCGTAGTCCCACAATTTGGTATCTCATATTTGAGAACAGTGGGTCATGTCTACGAACGAATAGCGCCCTATCCCGTCAAGGAGGGAGGGGATCCTCGTCCTCCCCCTCATCCTTTGACATCGAGGTTCCTTTCTCGAACAAAAATGACACGGTGCCACCGGGAACGTCCTTTACTGTGAGGTCTGGGCTTGTTCCCATGCGCGAAATGTTGTCCAGGTCGACGGCGTCGAGTAGCGACGATAAGCGGCTCTTTGGTGAGCTACCTGTTTGTTCTACCAGTCCCTCGTGTGAGGATGATGATTGGAATAACAATTTTCGGAGGATGTCATCGTGCACACGTTCGGCAGCGTCCCGTCGTAGACAGTTGATATGAGTCCATTCACCCAGCGCAGCGAGCTCCGCTTTTTTCTTCTTCAAGTACTAATCAACGCACGTCATGCGTCAGAAGTGTGTTCTGGACACCAAAAAATGTGCCTACTGCTTTATCGGCCTTCTGTGAGTCAACGACTTTGACTTGCGATGCAACAATGAAGCGTGGTGCGGCATCCGCCTCGACTCTACTGTCATCTTCTTGCACAGGGTCAGATATTGACTTGGCGTCATCATCTCCCAACGTCACAATACGATCACAAGGGCAGTCCAAAAGGTCATGACTGTGACAGGCAGTTCCAGGGTGTATAGTGAAGATATCGCGCAACTACAAAAACTAGTCAATACACTTGACACCTTCAACTCCACACTTCTTACCTCCTTAGGAGTGAACGAGTTGGACTTAGAATCAGACTTTCCCTACCATGGGGACTGAATTAGAATGGAATGGGGAGAGAAAACATAACGCCGGAGTTCTCACATTGCCAATCAATGCTGTGTCCGAGAAAAGTCAACTTCACCTCACGCGGATAGAAGAAAAGGCGTACTGCTGCTCAGCCCTAGCTTTGTGATTTGACGCTGGTAGATTTTCTCTGCGGACGGCACGTTAGCGACAACGTATTATCGCAGAATGCCGATAAAAACTCACCATCGATTGTTCCCGCTGTCAGAAAGCGGTATATGTAGACACTCCGCTTCTGTCCATCACTGCGGTAAAGGTCAGCGTCAGGCGTAATGATGGGAGTTTGTATCTGACCGATGTATACGTGCCATCGACTGTAAGTCATGGCTAAAAACGGGGAGCGTGAGTGGGTTTCATTGCCGTACAGAGAACGTCGTACCTTGGGTTCCAGTCAGAATCAATAAGGCAAAGTCTTGAAGCGCCAATGAGGTTAAGTCCAACACCACCTGCCTTGGAGCTGAGGAGGAACAAAACTAATGGCAGTAAGGAGGGAACTAATGGCGTCCAAGGTTGTTAGCTGACGTACAACAACGCTCTTGAGAAGACTTGTTGAACGTGTTTACGTGCTCCGATCTTTTGGCTGCTGGAGTCGAACTAAATGTGATAGGTCATTAGTGTCATTGAGATCGACGAAGGAAGGCGACCGTTGGGGGATTACCCGTCCAGACGAAGATAGCTGTATGATTTCTTCTTGCAGAAAGCTTCTATAATGTTGAGGGTAGACGTGTAATGAGAGACAATAATGCATTTCTCGTCTGTATGCTGTGGATCTGAGGGTCAATGTAGAGCGATTGTAAGAGCTAAAGGACGACCTTTCTAATCGCTCTAAGGAGATTTGCAAGAGCCGTCAATTTCCCTGATTTGAAGTTAGTTACGTCTATTATGAGTCAACTGAGATTCTCACCGCTTAAAGATAGGTTCTCTACTTGTGCGCGCTCGGGCAGAAGTTTTACAGCCTCCACAACGACCGACGTCCTCACTCTGTTGTCTTCCCCTCGGCCAATCTTCGCCTTCGCCTTATCCGAGTCTGCAACAGCCTTGAGAAGAATTGGGCTATTGCTTATCTTGGTAAGGATGTTTATCAATGCAAGTGACTCCGCCGTGGAGTCTTCGATGATATTGTCCAAACGGTCAGGGTTGAGGATCTTGGAGAATATCGACAATTGTAGTGGAGTTGGAGTGACAAAGACGACATATTCGTCTTGAATTTGGGTGATTAACGCACATGGGCAAGTGAACCATGGGCAAGCTTACACTTCGGTGGTAAAAAGCTTTTCAGAATACTTGCATCACGTCGAAGTACGAAGCTGCGAGATATGGCGAGTAGCTAAAGGAGGGGGATCAACTTCCATCGGCATACGCAGTAGGCGAAGATTACTTGTGCCGAGCGACTTTCGCCTAGTTCCGCTTCCTTTGAGGAACACCCAGGTTCTCGACTACGGATAATAGGTATCTCGTATACGCGACGGAAGGTGGCATAGTCATCTATGGGTCAGTCAGCAAAATGATCGAATCCGAGTCGGAAAATATGTCGGACCTAAAAGCCCCGGGTTGCAAAAGTCTGCCTAGACAACGATCAGAGCCAACGTCAAACAAAGTACTGCCAGAGGAATTGCTCTTACCATCGCATGGAACTCGCTGAGATCATTCTGGATTGGTGTCCCAGAAAGAATGATTCTTCTTGGAGTTTTCAGGACTCCGAACATAGTTGACGTCTTGTTGTTGGCCGATTTGAGCCGGTGGCCTATAATTTACTTAGCGCAGGTTCAGACAGTCCAGTCAACGAAATACGCACCTTCATCGGCGATGATAAGTCCGATGGGTGGGCTAACCGGGAGTGCCATGAAGAGGGATAGTCGGGGTGAATGGCCGAACTTACTTGCAGTAAACCAAATCATCCCTGGTCAAGGGAGGCTCAGCAAATCTGCGAGACTATGAGTTCTTCAATGACTTACACCACTGTGCGTAGTCGTTCGTAACCTATCAGGAGGACTTGATGGATTTTCCTACGACTATGAACTAACCGACCGCGGCAGGGAGAACCGCTGAAACTCACGAATTGGTGAACTGCCTGATAGCCGTCTTTCCCTTATCTCCGGTAAGCACCCCGACGCGATCACGTCCTAACCTACTGGCGACTCAGCGCACATTGCCGAAAATAATGATCATGAGCCATACCACTTGTGGAACTCGCTCTTCCAGTTCTAGGACGAATATTCATTATAGATTAGCGTCACGAGTCACGACACTATTACCACTCACGTTAATCAGGGTAACAGGGCAGACGATAAGCACCTTTCCGACAATGGGGCCCGCACCCGCATACGGATTCTGCTCTGCTTAGTAGTTACTTAGTAGTCAGCATCAAGTCGAATAGAGAAAGAGTTACGTGCTCAGCAAAGTCCAAATGAGGGTAATCGTCTGAGAGGATATCAATTGCGAATGCTTCGTCAAATTGCAGCGCTAACCTGAAGGGTTTTTCCCAACCCCCTTCATATCCACAGACGCCGTCAGAATGGGCAAGGCGCTATGAGAGTAGGAGGTTGTACATTTCATCAGCCAGGATGCACCCCTGGCCCTCGTGCTTTCGGAGCCCCATGACACAATCATACATAAATTTGACACCTGAGATTGCATCAGAATTGACCCGGCTGGTAGGAAGGTGGCCCTGAGCTGACCTTCTAATTGGTGCGGTCTCAACCGGCGAGCCAGAATTGGATCTATGACGACAGGGACAACAGGTGAAGATCTGGAAATTCTGTGAGAAAATATTTGAGCGTGGCAGTCTTAGGAGTGGCGCACTTCTTATTGAAGCGATTTGAATGTTCCTCAGTAGGCGCCTTCATCACAATAGCACCTTCCGCTCTAGGGTCATGCCTAGATCACTGAGATAAAAGTAGAACTCCATCGGCGTAAGCCAGCGCTTACAAGGGAACAGCCGCTTTTGGTTTTGGTGTGGGCTTTGCGTAGAATGTTGTGGGAGGAATGAACCTCATTCCGGATGAACTGGAGTTCTTGATAGGTGATGTAGTGTTGTCCGTATGATTGGCGCGAGGCCGGATAGTATTGGGTCCCTCCAATATTTGGATCTCGTTCTCGTCGTCTACCCTGAGCGCCGTCCCAGTAATTTGAGGGAATTCTGCCTGAGTTATTCGCGAGTCCAGCTCTATCTCCAGGCCGCCTACGAAGGTCTTTAGTCCAGAAGTAAGGCGGAAATTCTCGAAAGATTTTCGCCCAAGACTAGAAAGAATTATTAATTTAGCCTACGGGAAAATGAATGTTGCTCACATTTTACCCCGCTCGGAGACAAGTATCAGTGTCCCCTCTTGCACAGTCACATAGGCATCACCATCCCATGTCTTATGCTTCTTATGTTGTGGCTTTCTCCTGGTGAATGGAGTCATTAACTTATAAATATTAGGAGGGAGCAGACTACCAGTTGGCAGTCCAGTATGATTGGGCATCGTTGCCGCTCTCTGACTGCGCTTTCTGTGGTTGCGTTACTTGCTGCGATAATAAATTGACGGGTTCTAGATCGATGACCTTCCTCCGGGAGACAGAGGCCCCAGGGTCGGGCTGCGCTGCAGGGCGAACACAAGACGGGTTCAGCGCTACCGGCTTCAACGGAATGAATTGTTTTGAAAGTGCAGAAGAGTTCGTTAAAGGGGGAAGTGGGGTATCAACAATGCCACCACGGCCAAAGCAAGCCCCAGAGAGATATTCCGAGGGTTGCATGGCACGGTCAATCTGGAGTTCCTTGTTGCCCACATTTAGCTTGGAGCCTTCTTCGAGCGCTGCGGGGCCAATGTTACCAGTTGTAAGGCTATGGTACTGGTCTCATTTTCTGAACACCAAATAAAAAGAAAATTAACGCATACACACGACCTTCCAGGTCCA
>WNFC01017229.1_pt1 | contig 12045 bp, 9 predicted proteins | sample 5400541 | NCBI WGS metagenome assembly WNFC01 (sample SAMN13153342, study PRJNA577476) | soil metagenome | isolation source: 120 cm saprolite under Douglas fir tree site 2 hole 2 replicate 1 | place: USA:California | collected 2015-04-18 | reverse complement strand
GGATAGCTCGATGTATTCCACGGCATAGCCCAGTGCTTGCAAGCGTTCACCGATGTAACGCGCGCACTCTGGATAAGCCTCCCCTGGCGGATTCACCGTGGGAATGCGAAGCAGGCCTTGCAGGAATGCGATGGCCTCCTCCAGTACATCCCCGGCGCAGCGTAGAATAGCGTCTCTTTGTGCGGGTGACAGGGTCCCTGGCATGCTCTATTCATATCTTTCTAGCACATCAGTGTTGCAAGAAATCGTCAAAATGGCGCAATAAAGTTTACAATGAAAGTGGCGATGCAGAAAACTATAGTGCAGATCAAGACCAGCATGTCAGGGCGAGTGAAATGCATTTCACGGCGTTTGCTGCGCCGCCAGCCGCGGCGTCCTGCTCCATAGCAGCGCGCCTCCATAGCAATCGTCAATGCTTCGGCTCGTCGGAAGCCGCTGAGGAAGAGCGGGACCAGCAGCGGACCAACTTTCATAGCACGCTTGATAAAGTTACCCTTGTCGAAGCGCACTCCGCGTGCCGTTTGCGCTTTAATGAGGCGCTCGATCTCGGCGATAAAAATAGGTACGAACTTAAAAGCGACTACAAAGACCATCACAATATTGTTTATTGGCAGTCCAATCCTCTCCAAAGGCGAGAGCAGGACCTCGGAGCCGTCGGTCAAATCTACCAGCGAGGTAGTGAACATGAGCATGGAGGCCAGGTAATAAAGGAAAAATACACGGGTCATGATCAAGGTGCTGCTCCTGATGCCTTCCCACGATATGTTGAGCAGACCCCACTGCCAGATGACCTTTGGATGAGGCGTTGGCGAGACATAGAACAGGATCTGCATGAAGTAGATGAAGACCAGCAGGACGAGAAAGGGCTTGAAGCCGCGTAATGCATATCCGAGCGAGATGCTGGATGCTCTTTGCAGGATGATACAGTAGAGCAGGCACACGGCAAAGCCGGTAAAGGTATTGACGAAGGAGACCAGGATGATCAGCAAAACAGCGCAGAGCAACTTTGCGCGCGGGTCCATGCGTGTGAGAGCAGAACCATTGTTGATATACTGGCCTAACGTGATGTCTCTCGAAAGTTCGATCATCTCATTACTCTTGCCTTCATTATTTCTGCCTCGAGTTCTCCCAGGCTAAGCACACCGGCATTGATAGTAGGGATCGTCTCGCGTAAGGCCAGCGCGATTTGTGTTGCCTCGGGTAGGGCGATATCCAGCTCTTTGAGTTCACTCGCTCGACTTAGAATCTCGCCTGGCGTACCACTAAAGACTGTGCGTCCCTGGTCGAGTACGTAAATCATGTCTGCCAGCCCAATTACATCATCCAGGCCGCTGGATATGTAAATAATAGTCAGCACTTGTTGTCTCCTCAGCCTGACAATCAGTTCAAGTAGTTCGCGCCGCCCACGCGGGTCTAATCCTGCCGCCGGTTCGTCAAAGATGATGATCTTCGGTTGCAGCGCGAGTACTCCAGCGATAGCAACGCGGCGTTTCTGCCCTCCACTGAGCGCATAGGTGTAACGGGAGCGGAAATCCTCGTAAGGTAGTCCCACTGCCTCAAGGGATTCTTGAACGAGGCGCCGTGACTCGGTCAGCGGTACTTTTTTAAGGCGCGGGCCGAAGGAGACATCTTTGCCGACAGTGTCCTCGAAAATCTGCGCTTCTGGTGACTGGAAGACGGTGCCTACGATGGAACGAATGCGCTCGATGTCGAAGGAAGAGACACCCACGTCGCTGCCCGCGAAGAAAAATGTGCCCGGGGCTGGCTTAATCAGGCCGGCAAGTACATCGACAACCGTAGACTTGCCAGCCTTGGTTGGTCCCACCAGCGCAACGGTCTGTCCCTCTATAATGGATAACGAGAGGCCGCGCAGGGCCTCCACGGCAAAAGGCGTGCCTCGCAGGTAGGTATGACGTATATCTCTCAGTTCGAAGAGTGGCTTGCTCTCAGTTGAAAGCGGAGTGACTTCCCTCTGGCTTTCCACGAGAGACATCCCTACGTTGTGGGGCAGTGAAGGAGACGCCTGCTGCTGGCCCGCACCATTAAGTTGCTCTGTGGAGAGCACAACCTCTGGCAATTCCGTCCACCCCTGCGCTCGCAGGCGCTGGCTCAGCCTGGTAACCATTGGTACGTCCAGCCCGACTGCTCGCAGCTCGTCAGCGCGTGCAAAGACTTGGGCTGGTGTGCCGTCCATCAGTACTCGTCCTGCGTCCATCACAATGACCCGCTTGAAAGAGGTGGCCTCGTGCATAAAATGGGTGATATGGATCGCGCTGATACCGCGTTCCTGTGAAAGTCGCTGGACAGTTTCCAGTAACTGGCGCGCTGTGTGTCCAGAAATCATGGTGGTTGGCTCATCCAGCAGTAAGTAGCGAGGGCGCATTGCCAGCACTCCAGCAATAGCCACCCGCTGCTTCTGGCCCACGGAGAGCTCATTCACGGCCATCTGCGCGTAGGGTTCCAGGTCAAGCAGCGCCATTGCTTCCTGGACCCGTTCCTCGATTTCAAAGCGCGGAAGGCCCAGGTTCTCTGGTCCGAAGGCGATGTCATCGATGACGCTATTGGCGACCAGCTGATCGTCTGGATTCTGGAAGACCAGCCCAACGCGCTGGCGGATCGTCCACAGGGCTTCACCGCCAGCGTTGGTACCCAGACCATCGACCTCTATTGTACCGCTATCGGGCTGAAGGATGGCGGCGAGGAGCTTTGCCAGCGTGCTCTTGCCTGAGCCGTTCTGACCGATGATGGCGATTGTCTCGCCAGCGTCGATCTTCAGGCTTACCGCGCGTAGAGCTGGCGGAGCATCCTCTTCACCATGAGCGCTGTAGCTAAAGGTAACATCGTTAACTGTTAGCATGATTTAGTATGGCAGTTGATCGCGCGGTTTCGTATCAGGAGCGCGCACGAAGCGCCCTCTGACGATGTAGACTGCGCCGGCAATGATCGTCGTCAAGATGGCTGCGATGATTGCCTCGATGATCGCCTGTGGAATGATCGGTATGACCAGTGGCAAAGGAATATAACCCCGCAAAACCGCGAAACCGAGTACAAAGACGGTGTTGGTGGCTGAGCCAATGAAGCCCGCGACCGCGGCGGCCACGACCCGGTTGATGCGGTATAGGGCAGCGAAGGTGGCCCAGGACGTCAGGCCAATCAAAATGCGCGGCACGATGGCCACCAGCGGATCTTTGAAGAGCGGCAGCGTGGCTCTGAAAAAGCTTAGCAGGCCGAAGACCAGGCCAGTAACCATGCCTACCAGTGGGCCTTCGAGCACCCCGCCAAGAATGGTGGGTATGTGCTCGATGGTGGCGCTGCCAGAAGAGTTAGGAATGGGGATAAATCCGATGCCAGGAATGACGCCTAAGATAATGGTGATAGCTGCTAGCACACCGGCTGTCACGATGCGCCTGGTATTCAGTGACCAGGGACTGGTAGTAGAGGATTCGACCGGGACTTTGCTCAAGGTAGACCTCCTTTGTAGAGCTGGACGACTGAGTTGAAGCAGAGATGGCTACAGGGACAGGATTACAAGGGACTGCGAGGAATAGACGGCCAGGTATGTGCCAGGGTGCGCCAGTTGCTGAGGCACCCCATGCCTGTGTGCCCCTGTGGAGATCATTGTGACTTGCAGCACCTCCTCAGGCTAAAGTTGGGGGATGTTCAAGTTATTTCAAGTATAAACTGCTCAACTACCTGCTGTCAAGGAACGTTGTCTGCTTGCTTTAAGGCGTAATTTGTGTTGGAAATAGTGCAAATGACCCATTCCTCTTGATGAAACTTTCGCGTATACTAGGGCCATCATACACAAACCTTGTTTGCGAGCAAGGATGTGAGCAAGAGGTGCTACAATGGCGAATCAAATGCATAAAGACATGAAACAGGCGCCTCCCGTGTTTATAAGCGGAAAGGCCGCGAAGACTCGCTTTCAGCGTACCCGCATGCTGGGGCGCGCAGCAGCACGCGTTCTGCTTGTGCTGCTGTTCGCTGCAGGGCTCTACCTGTCGGTAGTTCCTGCTGGGCGAGCTGATTTGCGTACAACGCTGATTTTACCGGCGCTGCTGAGCGCATCTGAGCCGCCCGCCTTGACGCCTGCCGACGAATCAGTACGCCACACACAGCTGATCATTCCCGCGCCTGCAGGCGGCGTCTACCTGGATGTGTACGCACCTACGACCCCCACACCCCTGGTTCCCGGCGTGCGGGGAGGCGTTGTCATAGTCCCGGGCGTCGGCGACAATCGCGCCGTGCCGCAACTTGTCAACCTCGCCACGTCCCTGGCGCATGCAGGGTTGGTGGTGATGACTATGACGACGCCAACGCTGATCGATAATAGTATGTCAGCGCAGGATAGTGATGGAGTTGTGCAGGCTTTCGAGACGTTGGCTCACTGGCCCGGTGTGAGCGCGAATCGCATCGGGCTGATCGGCACAAGCGGCGGCGGCCCTCTCGTCTGCTTCGCAGCGGCCGACCCGCGCATTCGCGACCAGGTGGCATTCGTGACTCTCTTCGGCAGCTACTACAATGCAACAAGCCTGCTGCGGGCATTTGGTCAGCGCGCGTTTATGGTGAATGGACACCTGCAGCCCTGGCAGCCGGACCCCTACCCAAAGCAGGTGCTCGCCGATACTATAGCCGGGACGCTTCCGTCGTTGGAAAGCACGCTCTTGCAAAATGCGTTTGCTCCCAATGGGGAGCCATTGACTGCTGCCGACCTGGCCCAGTTGTCACCATCTGCTGTCGCGGCCTATCACCTGCTGTCGGGCGATGAACCAGATCAGGTGGATGCTAACATTGCCGCGCTCTCCCCGCAGATGCACGCGCTGCTCGACCAGCTCTCGATCAATCGCGTGGTTGACAAGATACGGGCGCCGGTCTACCTGCTTCATGACCGCAGCGACCCTTCCATCCCTATCACCGAATCGCGCGAATTCGCGGCGGCGCTTGCACGCATTCATCATCCCTATGATCTGGCGGAGTTCGGCATTTTCTCGCACGTGCTGGTGCGATCAGGCCTGGATATAGGCCAGTTGCTGAGCGATGGCCCGCATCTCTTTCAAGTCCTCAGCAATATACTTTACGTCGGCTCGTGACAGGAACAGGAGATTATCATGCTTGTGCTCTCATCGGTCTGGTTCGTGTTGGGCATCCTCATTGGCGCCCTGGCAAATGCTGCAAGGCTGCGGCCCGCGTCCTGGGACCGTCACGGGCGGCTGCTTATGCTCGGCGTGGGCGCTTTAGCCGCGTTGCTGGGCGGCTGGCTTGGCGTGCTGCTGCTGGAGAGGGCCGTCGCTACCGCTATGGCGCTCTGGGTGGCCGTGCTCATTATTGGCCTATTAAGCCCGCTAACAAGATTTACAACGCCTAAGCCTCACTAAAAGGGGTAGTGCTGTGGGTTAGGCACCCCACAGCACTACCCCTTTTATAGGACCCTGGAAGGCTCGAACACGCATGTTTGTTCATCAATTCGTGAGTACAGTCGTGCGCCCATCTGCAGGCGCACGACCTCGCTCGACCCCGCACTTTATCAGGCTGTCTTGATTTTTGCTACCTCCTCTAACTCCAATGCCTTGATGGCTTGCTCGCGCAGCACAAACTTCTGCACTTTGCCACTCGCTGTCATGGGATACGACTCGACAAATTGGACGTAGCGCGGTACCTTCTGATGGCTGATTTGGCCTTTGCAGTAGTCGCGTACTTCTTGCTCGGTGAGGGACTCGCCCGCTCTGGTGACGACGACCGCCAACAGTTCTTCACCAAAGAAAGCGTCTGGCACTCCCACCACCTGGACATTGGCAATCTTGGGATGGCGGAGCATCACCTCCTCGATTTCAGCCGGAAAGAGGTTTTCGCCGCCACGAATGACCATGTCTTTGACCCGACCAACAATGTTGACGTGCCCACTCGCATCCATCGTTGCCAGATCGCCGGTGTGCAACCACCTGTCAAGGTCAATCGCCTCGTTGGTCTTTTCGGGCATCTTGTAATAGCCTTGCATAACCTGATAGCCACGACAGCAGATTTCCCCACGTCCCCCGCAGGGCACGACCTGCCCGGTTGCTGGATCGACGATCTTTACCTCGACATGGGGCAGGGGCACGCCCACCGTCGTGGCTTTGCGTTCAAAGGGATCGTCGGGACGGGTCATGGTGATGACAGCAGAGGCTTCGGTCTGGGCGAACACAATCGACACATCCGCACCGATGCGCTCATGCACCTGCTCCATCAAGACCACAGGAACCGGAGCACCACCGGTAGCGACCAGCTTCAGTAAGGAGAGATCAGAGGTCTCAAAGTCAGGGTGTTGCACCATCGCCAGCAGCATCGTCGGCACCGCTCCAGTAAAGGTACAGTGCTCATCCCTGATGATCTGCAGGAATTTCTTCGGATCAAACGCCACCAGGGGATGGAGCGCCCCCCCAGCACAGAGCGTAGCGAGAATGGCAAACACGCAGCCCCCGACATGAAAGAACGGCATCGGGGTGCAATACCGGTCCGCCGGCTGCAGCCCCCATCGCTGTACCATCAGCAAGGCGTTATTGAGCACCCCTCGATGAGTAAGCATGGCCCCTTTCGGAGCGCCAGTGGTGCCCGAGGTGTACAAGAGCATGGCCGGGTCCAGAGCCGTGACAGATGATTGGCGCTCGGCAAGTGCTGTCTCGCTGATCTGTGTGCCTGCTGCAATAACCTCGTCAAAGAGTGCAGGTCGCCAGCCCTCCTGCTCTCCGAAGCCTGCAGGGGCCATCCCCATGAGGCTGATAAAACGCAGAAGGGGCAATCGTTCACTGGTCACCGAACCCAGTGTGGTGCCAGGAGAGACAAGTAAACCAACGGTAGCAAGGTTGTCGTAGTCGCGCACACGCGCCATGAAAAACAGCACCTGCACATCCCCCTGCTTGAGGATATACTCGACTTCCGCCGCACGCAGCAGTGGGTTGATCGTCACCAGCACGAGACCCGCCTTGGCAGCAGCCATTTCGAGCAGCACCCACTCTGGCACATTGGCTGCCCAGACAGCAAGGTGATCGCCCTTGTTAAGGCCCAGAGCCATTAACCCTTTTGCGACCGCATTGGCACGTTCTCGGTAGTCCTGATAAGTCCAACGAAGGTTCAGTGCATCGCCGAATTCGGGATAGTACGAATAGACGATGGCTTCCTGGTTTGGAAGCTCATGGGCGCGACGATCTAAGAAGTCACCAACCGTAATGTCGAGAAGTTCGATACCCTCGCTTTCGGCCTGCCAATAGGACAGGCCATCCGTGGTCATACCCATAGTTTTCCTCCTGGAATGATTTCAGACTCGGCTAATCACTATTAAAACGAGAAGAAGACGAACTTTTCGATACGGATTCCTGGGCGTACTGCAAGGAGGAGGCCACCGAACTGGGTATGTAAGACTTTGAGCTTGGTTCCTTCCCAGATTTAGCGGGCCAGCAGTTGCCTGGCTCCTTCCGGTCCCCCGATGACAGCCCGTTCCGCCATGTTGAGGAACAGCCCCGTCTCGACTACTCCAACGATGCGCCGGATGCGAGATTCCAGGTCTACCGGGTCTGCAATACCTCCTGCAAAGGAACAGTCGAGGATCACGTTGCCGTTGTCGGTGAGGAAGACCTGCTTTGCTCGCTGGCGTACCTGTACTGAAGCTCCCAGTGCCCATAAACGCCTGCTGACCGGCGCCACTCCAAAGGGGATGGTCTCGACTGGTAAAACGGCGCGTTGACCCAACTGGCTGACCAGCTTGGTGGCATCAGCAATGACGATGAAGCGGCGCGAGGCGGAAGCGACGATCTTCTCGCGCAGCAGCGCTCCGCCTCCGCCTTTGATCAGGTTCAGGTGGCTATCGACCTCATCTGCGCCGTCGATAGCGAGATCAAGTTCCGGGTAGGTGTCGAGATCGGTCAACGGTATCCCCAGGCTGCGGGCAAGCTGCTCAGTGGCTTCCGAGGTGGGGACTGCGCCAACTACAACTATTTTTAGACCAGCTTGCAGGCGCCGTGCCAGCGCCTGGATCATGTAGGCGGCGGTCGAACCTGAGCCGATGCCGATCACCATTCCTGCTTCTATAAACTCGACTGCTGCTTCTCCGGCGATGCGTTTCCACTGATCTTGTATGGTCTCATTCTGCATGGCGTTTTTTCTCCCGAAAGCCCTTATATGGCACAAGTGTACCATAATGAAGTTTCACGAACAAGCGCGGTCATATGGTGTCACCCTGAGCGCAGCGAAGGGTCTGGCTCGAGGGGCACAGAGATGCTTCGCTTCGCTCAGCATGACAACACCTTACCGATCTTGGGTGTTACATTTTATTATGTACGCCATGGGGATAGACCTAATGGGATTATCTGGTTTTTACTTGTCATCATCGCTTCGTCATGGTACACTTTCGGCGGTGCGACACATAGCAACATCGAGGGTAAATTGAGCATATGATGAGCACTTCTGATGCAATAGGTGCGATGGCCTGGGTAGAAACGGCCTACTTGCTGACAGATAAGTACTGGCGCGTCAGCTTTGCCAGTGATGCAGCGGGACTGCCCTTTGGTAGGTCGCCCAACGAACTTGAAGGGCACACATTGGAGGAGCTTCTGGGGGTTGAAGTGTTTGATGAGCTGCGCGCCTGTCTCAATGTCTCTGTAACTATGAACGGCGCAGAATACGTCGTGGTGTTGCGGCAGATGCAGGTACAGGGTCTTGCCATGCACGTGGTGGAAATGCGCGAGGCGGAGGCAAGCCTGGCGCATGTTATCTCGCAGATCATCCATGAACTTAAAAATCCGCTTTCAGCGATGCAGGCGCTTGTGCAAAGCCTGGAAGAGGATCTCAAGGCTGATAGCAATGCGCGACAGTACACCAGCCGCCTGGTCAACGAGATTGAACGGTTGAGCCGCCTGTTGTCGTCCATGGCACGTTTCTCGAGCTTGAAGTATCGCCCAACGCAGTTATTTTCGCTGCTGACTCTGGTGCGGCACATTCAGGATCTTTTTGAGCAAGACTTCCTGCGGCGCAATGTCACCATGCAAGTCATATGTACCCAGGCTGATGTGCAGTTTCGCGGCGACCCCGATCAGATGGCCCAGCTCTTTGTCAATCTCGTTACCAATGCTGTCGATGCTATGCCCAGCGGTGGCGCCATAACTATCAATCTCATCACGATGCAGGATGGAACGATTGGCATAAAAGTGACGGATACCGGTGTCGGTATGAGCAAAGACGAGGTGGCGCGCATTATGAGCTCGCTCTACAGCTCGAAGGCTGGAGGAATGGGCTTAGGACTCTCGATCGTGCGCAGCATTGTCCGGCATCATGGAGGTATGATGGCTATTTCCAGTGATGAGGGGCTCGGCTCTGAAGTGACGATTACCTTTCCGGCACTTGTCTCTTGAAAAAGATACTCTATTCAGAGTCTTCGCCTTCTCTCGCCGAGTGCTCGCGCGGCTTCGCCGCGCAAAAATGTAGTATGTGGTGTGGAAAATGCGCTAGCGCATTTTCCACACCACATACTACATCAGGCGAGCGCCGCAGGCGCGAGCAAGCGATCGTGATGGGAATCAGAGAGACTCTGAGATAAAATGTGGGCATCAAGGCATCCCAAACGGGAAACAATACATTGACCCCACAAAATAGGCGGTGGTAACTATGTCTGATCAATGGCGTATTCTCGTAGTTGAGGACGAAGAGAACCTCAACTGGAGCATTGTTAACTCGCTGCGCAAGGATGGTTACTTCGTCCGTGGGGTGATGAACGGGGCAGAGGCCATACGCGTCCTCTGGTCCGAAGAGTATAACCTCGTCATTAGCGATCTGAAAATGCCGGGAGCCGATGGCTTTGAATTGCTCCAGTGGATACGCGCTCATCGCCCGCAGACCCGCCTGATCATGGTGACGGCCTTTGGCTCTGCCTCCACGCGGAACCAGGCGCTGGAGGGAGGCGTGGTGAGCTACCTGGAGAAGCCGTTTGATCTGCATACGCTCAAAGAGGAGTTACGCCGCTTGCTGCAACAAACAGGGTTTTCTGCCAACCTGGACTCTTTCGATTTGCTGGACGTGATCCAGATCATCACTATGAGCCGCAAGAGTATTGCCCTGCTGGTGAATACAGGGCTGGAGGAGCACGGGGTGCTGCGCTTCCAGGGTGGTGAATTGATTTGGGCGGAGTACGGTGCGCTGCTCGGCGAAGAGGCGTTTTTTGCGCTCGCCGCCCATAAAAATGGAGTGGTGATTCATCAACCCTGGGACCAGCAGATTACACCAAACGTCACGCAGCCACTTTCACGCTTAATTTTTCAGGCGCTCCAGTATCGTACGAAGTATGCCGGTAATCAGCAGCTTTCTGGCGAGCCTGAAGCGGCCGGGCATGCCCGCCTTGCACACGTTGAGGAAGATGATAGACCCTTTGTATTCCTGGACGAATCTGCATCTGAAGCCCCCGGCTCTAAGCAAGCGGCTGCGCGAGAATGGTGGCAGCAAACTGGCCAGTTGGCAAATCCAGAAAATGGTCGTGCCGAAAGAGAATCAAGTGTTACCGCTTCCAATAGTATGAACATTGTTCCTTCGACTGTGCGTAAAACACCTGCAAGCCAGCGTTCGGAGCTGCCTTCCTGGTTAACGGATCAACCGACCCATGGTGTACCCGTGGTGCGCCGTCCTTCGCCCTCAAATCCGGCACCTGCTCGGGCACCTGTAACGTCTGTGCTTAACTCATCGCCTGCGGAATGGCAGCCGCCCGCGCAGGCGTCATCGATAGCTAAGGCAATGCAGCAGGCAGCAAACAAACAAGCGACCGGACCACAAAAAACATCATTTGTGACCAGGGAAACGCCACGTCCCAGTCCAGCGGAATGGCAGCCGCCAGAACCAGAACAGCGTTGGTCCCAGAGCGGCCCGCTACAAGGCCTGACCCAGACTGGGAAGATCGAAGAAGTTGCTCCGCTCTCTAAAGAACGCCAGCAAACTGCTAAGCTGCCCACTGTGGAGCAAACTAACACTGGCATAAGTCCACCACGAACCGCCAGGCGAAACTACGCGACACTTGTCTCTGCCTTGCAGACACTGGGATACGCTGTTCCAGGCTTCATAGCAACTGCGGTTCTCACCCTGGATGGGCATCCTATTGCCCAGGTGACTGTAGATGACCTGGACATTTCAACTCTTCTTGGATACTTCAGCAGTATTCTAAAAGCAATATTGCGCTCGCTCGATCAGCTTGGTGGAGGCAGCTACGAGGAAACAGTCATCACCAGCGCGGATCGTCATATTTTCCTGCGTCTTCTAGATAGCAATAGAGGAATATTCCATGTGCTTATCACTACCCGTGGGTCCGATGCAGCAGCAGGCCTGAAAGTGATGGCAAATGTCGAGGCAGCTATTGAGGCTGCGCTGCAATAGAAACAAGGTTATGAGCCAGAAAACGCCGCCAACCGAAGAAGAAAGAAGAAACAACCGCTTCTCGTTCATCCTGGGCATCGTGATAGCCCTGGTGATTCTCATCATCTTCGTGCTGCTGTTCAAATGAAGCTGGCGCCTTCAAGCGTCGGGCGATTGAAGCAGCTTCTTCAGTTGTTCCACGTCCACCTCTGTGGCTGTAGATGGCGGTGTAGCCTGCTCGCTTTGTTCTGCTTCCGGTAGTTCCGCCGCACGCTTCTTGGCTGGCTCGCCCTCCTGGGGTTGCGGGCGAAGCAGTGGTGAAGGATGAGGCTTCGCTTCGTGCAGCAGCGGCCTCTGCTGCTGGGAGCGGCCTTTAGCCTTTAAATCCCGCAGCTGTCGTTCAACCATCTGTTCCGCGGAGAACTGCTCGAGTTGTACATCGGGGTCGCGCTGGTGCAAATCGGCCAGGGCGCGTGCGCGTGCCTCGGCCTCCAGTACAGCATCTTGAGCGCGGGCCGCTCGCTCTTTATCCTTCGGATTGCCCGTCTTACTGAGGGTGTCGAAGACGCGCTGTTGCAGCAGCGCGTTGCGCTTGCGCGCAAGGAGGAGATCAATGGTGGTTTCTACTTCGGAGAGCTTCGCCTCGAGCTGGCGCAGCGCGCGGCGCATGGTCAGCACCAGCTC
>WNFC01009350.1_pt1 | contig 12048 bp, 8 predicted proteins | sample 5400541 | NCBI WGS metagenome assembly WNFC01 (sample SAMN13153342, study PRJNA577476) | soil metagenome | isolation source: 120 cm saprolite under Douglas fir tree site 2 hole 2 replicate 1 | place: USA:California | collected 2015-04-18 | reverse complement strand
CTCGTTCGACGTGGTTCCCGCCGAGCCGGGCGGGACGACGTCGATCACGGTCACTCACTACGGCGCCGCGGCCGGGTCGAGCGTGTACGCCCCCCTGGACCAGTTCGTCATGCGCAAGCCGGTCCGTTCCAGGCACGAGGCGGCCGCCAGCGTGCTGGCGCTGAACTGACCGCCCGCCACGGCAGCCGCTGAACTGACCGCCCGCCACGGCAGCCGCTGAACTGACCGCCCGCCACGGCAGCCGCTGAACTGACCGCCCGCCACGGCAGCCGCTGAATTGACGGCGCGCCGCGTCATCCCCCGTTTCCCTGGCCTGCCTTTCCATGATCACGGTGTTTTCTCAGTCACCGCGACTGAGGAAACACCGTGCTCATGAACCGGATCTGACTGAGGTCAGCTCGCGCCGGTCGGCTCCAACGGCTGGGTGTTCGCCCACCCGGGTGCCGGGCGTATGGTGCGGAGGTGGCTGATGTCTTTTTCTACCGTAGGGCGGTGGGCAAGAGTCGAGGTGCCCGGCCAGGCGTGAGCGGCGGGCAGGATGACTGCGACCGCTGAGGAAGAGGCCGCCGCGATGGTGGCTGCCGTCCGAGACGATCCCGCCCGGCGCCTGGAGCTTGCCGCCCGCTTCTACGACCGGCGGATCGGGCGGGTCAGCATCCGGGCGTACCGCCGGGCGGAGATGGCATTCATGCGTTGGCAGGTCAGACGGGGGGTCCTCGCCGCGCCGAGTGCGGACCGGCCCGGCAGCCCATGGTGGCGGGCGGTCAACGAAGACCTCCTGCGCGATGCCTGGCAGGCCGAGCTGCTGGTCAGCGACCAGCCCGGAACAGTAAGCCGGCCGAGTGTCGCATGCTGGGTCCGGTTTCTGCGCCGGCCGTCGGCCGAGGCGTGGTACCGGGCCCACAACGCCAGCATCGTCGCCGGGTACCTGGCCCACCGCGACCTCTCCCAGCAGGAACACCCCGTAGAGCGATTCTTCATGGACGTCGCCCTCATCCGGGTGCTGTACGCCCACAGCATGCTCACCGCCCCGCGTCTGGCCCTGGGCCGCCTCGCTCCAGCGGGCCGGCTGCTCGCCGACCCCCGCTGGCGCGGTGCCGACGTGTTCCTCAACCTCCACAACGTCCTGCCCAACCGATATCCGCTCGACGGGCTCACCATGCCAGAGATTCTCGAAGCCGAGAACTACCTGGCGTGACGGCTGGCCCGTCTACGCGTGGCCATATGAGGAGCGGCACGTATGGACGACCGCAAGGGCACCGCTGGCGATACGCACCCTGAGAAGGCTGACGAGAAACACCGAAATCGATCAGTCAGGGGGAGCTCGCCAGGTATTACAGTCGCGGTTTCACGTTGGGTATCCAGGTGCTTCCCGTGGGTTACTCCCCTGGACGGGCTCGCGCGGTGCTATGTCACGGTGAGTGACGATGTTCCGGGCGCGTCTACTGGGGCGGAGAACTACATTGGTGTAGTCTGGGGCGGCCGTGGCCCGTCTTGGATGTGTGACGAAACAAGAAGAAGCCACGGCCGCGCAGGCCAGCATAGGAGATGTCGCGGGGTGCGCCGCGCGGGTGGATGCCCAGGTCAGGGCGGTCCTGGGCCGGGTGCTGGCGCAGCGGCGCAGCGTGGAGACCGCGTTGGGGTACGTGACTGTGCTGTCGCCGGGAACGCGGGCGAACTGCTGGGCGATCGCGGAAGCGGCCGGTCATGAGGGCTGGGGCCGGATGCAGGGCCTGCTGCGGTCGTATCGCTGGGACTGGGCTGACCTGCGGGCGCAGCTGCCCGGGCTGGCCGCTGCCTGGCTGCCCGGCCGCCAGGAGGACCTGACCGGCCCGGGGATCGCGATCGACGAGACCGCGCACATCAAGGCGGGGGACGCGACGGCGTGCGCTGCTCCCCAGCATGCGGGGTGCACCGGGCAGGTGGAGAACTGCGTGACCACGGTGTTTTCCGCCTACGTCACCGCGGGCGGGCAGGCCTGGGTGGACTTCGACGTGTACCTGCCCCGGCGGTGGGCGGGGGATCTGCCGCGCCGGGACGCCGCCGGGATCCCTGCTGACCTGGAGTTCGCCACCAAACCGCAGCTGGCGATGAACCAGCTGGACCGGCTGGCCGCAGCCGGGCTGCCGGCCGGCTGGGCGGCCTACGACGAGGTGTACGGCCGCAGCGAGCCGCTGCGCAAGAAGACCGCTAAGGCCGGGCTGGCGTACGTGGCGATCATCCCCTGCGATTACCTGGTCCCCATGCCATCCGGCACGGCGATCCGGGCAGACCAGGCCGTGGCGGACGCGGTGTTCGAGCGCCGCTCATGCGGGAACGGGTCCAAGGGCCCGCGATACAGCGACTGGGCGATGACCGCCACCGGCATCGACGGCCAGTACCTGCTCATCCGCCGGCTGATCTCCCGCCCGGACCAGTACACCTTCTATCTGTGCTGGGCGCCGCCGGGCCGGCCCGCCACCATGACCTACTTCATCGCCATCGCCGGGCGGCGCTGGCCGGTGGAGGAAACGTTCAAAACGGGCAAGGACGTGCTCGGCTGGGACCAGTGCCAGGCCCGCACCTTCGACGCCATCTGCCGGCACACCGCCCTGGCCGCCCTCGCCCAGCTCCGGGCCGCCGCCATCCGAGGCGCCCTGTGCGGCGCCATCGAACTGCCCGCCGCCGACGGCCAGGACGCGCACGACAGCAGCGCCACCAGCAACGACGGCGATATCACCGACGCTGACCTGCAGATCCCCCTCGGCGACGCGCCCGTCCCCACCCGCGGCGGGCAGCCCTGCCCGCCGCGCATCGCCCCCATCAGGCTGTCGATCGCCGAGACCGCCCGCCTCACCCACCTCGCCGCGCAATACACCGCCGGGCTGATCACCCGCGCCCGCCTCGCCTTCGCGCTGCGCTGGTCCGCCCGGCGACGGCAGCACCAGGCAGCCGCCCGCTGGCACCACTACAACGCCCGGCTGCTCAGCACCGCCGCGACCGGGTAACCAGCTGCGGCCGAAAGGAGGTGACCGAATGTAACCGCAGCAGCCGGACAGCACATAGCGCTCAGCTACAGCGCAGCCACGCGCCGGAAATGGTCTGTCAAGTCTCCGGTGTAACTGATCTTGTAAGTGCTACTTCCGTCCGGTGGTCAGGCGGCCGTCGAAGGTGATGTCGAAGGCGTTCAAGGCGGCCTTCCACCGGTTGGTCCAGCGTTTGCGGCCCTTCCCGGTCGGGTCCAGGCTCATGATCGCCAGGTACAGGCACTTGAGGGCGGCCTGCTCGGTCGGGAAGTGGCCGCGGGCGTTCACCGCCCGCCGCAGCCGGGCGTTTATCGACTCGATAGCGTTGGTGGTGCAGATCATCGTCCTTATTTCTCGGTCGAAGGCCAAGAATGGCACGAATTCCGCCCACGCGTTCTCCCACAGCCGTATAATGGCCGGGTAGCGTTTCTCCCATTTCCCGGAGAAATCGGCGAACCGGTCCAGCGCGTCCGTCTCGGACGCCGCGGTGTAGACAGGCCTGAGGTCTTTCGCGATCTGCGCCCAGTCCCTTTTCGACGCGTACTTGAACGAGTTCCGCAGAAGATGAACGATGCAGGTTTGCACGATGGTCTTCTCCCAGACCGCGCTGACCGCGTCGGGCAGGCCCTTCAGACCGTCGCAGACCAGCATGCACGCGCCCCGGACACCGCGGTTCTTGATCTCCGACAAGACCCGCAGCCAGTACTTGGCGCCCTCGCCGTCGCCGTGCTCCCCGGCCCACAGGCCCAGCACGTCGCGCTCGCCGTCCACCGTCACGCCCAGGGCCAGGTAGACCGGCCGGTTGGCGACCTGGCCCTCGCGGATCTTCACGTTGATCGCGTCGATGAACACCACGGCGTAGACCGGGTCGAGAATCCGGCTCTGCCATTCGGCCATTCCTTCCATCACCCGGTCGGTGATCGTGCTGATCGTCTGCTTCGACACCTCGGCGCCGTAGACCTCGGCCAGGTGCGCGGCGATCTCCCCGTGCGTCAGCCCCTTCGCCGACAGGGAAATCACCATGTCATCGACCCCGGTGAGCCGCCGCTGCCTCTTTGGCGACGATTTTGGGCTCGAAGCTGGAATCGCGGTCCCGAGGCACGGTGATTTCCACCGGCCCGGTATCGGTGAGCACGGTCTTAAATTAGCCCGGTGGCCGTTGCGGGAATTCCCGCCATTACGGCCCGCTGGGTCATGCCTGCCGTAGCCGAGGTGGTCATCGAGCTCGCCCTCCAGCGCGCCCTCGACCACCATCTTGGTCAGCTTGCCCAGCAGCCCGCCCTCGCCGGTCAGCTGCAGCCCGCCGGTCCGGGCCCGCTCGGTCAGCTCTCGCAGCACCTGCTCATCGGCCGCCGACAGCTGCGCCGCGTCCTGGCTCTCACTGTTCGTCACGTCTGTCACTGGTGTCTCCTTGTTTGTCAGGAGTTACACCGTTGAAATTACAGTCCCCCGGAAAACCGCGACTGTAGTACAGGGCGCCTTTGGGCTCTAGCCTATGAGTGATGCTTTGCAGTGGATATCCGCTGTCGCGGCGATAATCGCGGTTGCTGTCACCTCAGGCGCTGGACGGCGGCTATCTGTTTCCGGAAACTGCCCGGTGACCGCCCGCATTTTGCAGGGGATGGCCCGCGTCCAATCCGGGCAGGCTGCGGCCTGGGGAGGGGCGGTCTTGCTCAGCCCGAGGTCCAACGAACTTCTTGCCCGGGCACGAGCACGGGGTGGATGTTGTTGGTGACCAGCGCCCGCAGCGCGTATTCGAGGATGCCCGCCAGGGGCTCCTCGCCGGTGGGCTCGTCGGCGAGGAGGACTCGCACCAATTCTTCGGCGAGCTGCTTTGACGGGCCCTTGAGGTCCGCGATCGTGAGATCGTTCATCCTTCGGCGATCGTTGGCTGTTGATGGCGGCTCGGGGACTCGGGGACACATCGTAATGCCTGTGTTGGCTCGCTTCCGACATTTAAGCCTTCACCGCCCCGGTGCCGTCGCACGCCGTGCAGATCGCGGGTGTGCAGGTGTGTGCGTTCGTACCGCAGGTGCATTCCGGGCCGGGCACCAGGCCGCCGCCGCCGCACGCCGTGCACTGATCGTTGCTGTTCATGGCCGCTCCTGGCCCGATGGCCTCCCACCTGGTGGCCTTCACCCGATAGGCGCCGATCACTGCCCGGAGCGGGAGCAGTCAAGGGCCTGGTCCCGAAGGGACTTCCACGATGCTTTGGCCGTGCGGAGGCCGGCAAGGCGCGAGGGTCCACGCCTACGGGATGGACGCGGCCAAAGGATCTTGGAACCCGTGACGGCTCCCGTGGAGGGCTGATACTTCCGCGCCGGGTGAAGGACCCCACAGCACGAGCCCGTCCCCTACCGCGCGCAACGGATCGACGCCTGGATACGCGACAGCGCTGCAACCTTTTGATCCGTAGGAAGGGGCGGACCGTCCACGGCCGTCCATGCGCGTCCGTGAACTGGGCCGACATTCCGCCTTAGGAGCGGTCCGGGCCACGGCCGGGGCGCGGCGCGGCCAACAAGTGTCTCCGGAGAATCCAACGCTCTCACGGCGGATTCTCCGGAGACTGCCTTCACGGCGACGCAACCCTGCTTTCCTGCAGATAGTCCGGACCGGCAGCCCGGCATTGGTGTCTAATCGCCTCTTGTCAGCGATCACCGCCAATGACCGGAGGCCGCCGTTGCCCGCGATCCGCGACTTCGCGACCTGGGCGCCGCTGCTGGCGATCCTGTGGGGCAGCCAGCAGGGCGTTGACTACGCAGGCGGTTACGTGGACGGCCAGGTGGATTACCGGGGAGGGTTCGGCTGGCACATGTCACCCGGGCTGCAGCACATGTCCACCGCGGTGGTCAGGGCCGTGGCCGAGCAGACCGGGGTCGACCCGATCGCCCTGGTGCGGGAGGCGCTCGCGGATGCCGGGATGAACTACATCTCGTTCGTGGTGGAGTTCCCAGGGGGCGGGCGGGTCGTGCTTCACCTGATCGAGCTCGGCCCCGCCGTGGAGGTCACGGCCGGAGGGATAGGCCTGGGCTCGCTCGTCCTGGTCGAGGGGGCCGTTCCCGAGCTGTGGCGCCGCCAGCCGGCCCCGGCACCGCGCGCCAGGCCCGCCGAATCGGCGGACCCGGAGCTGCTGGAGCGGACGCTTCGCGAGCGGCTCCCTGATGCCGTCGGCGCGACCGACGCGGAGATCGCCGCCGCCGAATCCCGCCTCGGCATCCCGCTGCCCGACGAGCTGAAGGTGCTCTACCAGGTGACGGGAGGGCGCTGGGGCAGCGACGCCGCGGCCTCGGAGCGTGTGTTCAGCGCGGTCGGCTGCTATCCCTATCCCCCGGACCAGGCATACATCGCCACACCGACCAGCCGACGGCTCCCGTGGGTGTATGCGGCGATGGAGGCGGCCGCCCCCTCGCCCAGCGCCGCCGTGCAGACGCTCGTCGGCTCGCCTGGCTGGATCGTCTTCGGCGGCCCCGGCACCCGCGACAGGGTCGCGATCGACCTGACGCCAGGCCCGCGCGGGAACGTCGGCCAGGTCATCATGATCCGGTACGACGAGTACTACGGCGCCCGGCTCTTCGCGCGTTCCCTCACGGACCTGGTGATGAGGAAGGGGAAGTTGCGCGGCGGCGGCCGTCGGGGCGAGATGCCCGCCGTGGCCAGGGTTAACCGGGGCGCGCTGCGCAGCATCGAGGCCGTCGCCAACCCTGACCTGGAGGTGCTGTCCATAGGGGTGTGGGAGGGCGAGCCGCTCAGCCTCGCCCCGGTCGCCGACTTGCCCCGGCTGCGGACCCTCCAGGCCATGCCCGGCACGCTCGCCGACCCGCTGGAGATCGCCGGGCTGACCAGGCTGGAATTCCTCGCACTCGGCCCGGAAGAATGGCGGGTTCTCCTCGACGCGGGCGCCGTCCCGCGCACCCTGTCGGCCGCCGCCGTCGACTCGCACGATGGCCGAAACCCGCTCTCGCTCGTGGCGATCTCCAACGAGCTGCTAGCCCTCTGGGGCCGCCCCCAGATCACCCAGAACCTCCTCGAAGGCGATCTGCTCCAGGAATGGCCGTCTGCTTAGTCTCTCCGCGTCAAACTGCGGCCACCGGCTTGGCAGCAGTGTTGGCAGCAGTGCACACACCGGGGCTGGTCAGCTGTCAGGTGATCCGAATCCACTCCGTGGCAGTCCCGGTGAAGTCCTCAATCTGGCGTGCAACCTGCGCTATCAACTCATCCGTGTTCAGGTGCGCGATGTCACCGTCGACGCTCACTTGCCAGCCAGGATCTTCACCGGAAAATGAGATCTCATAATCCGTAGCGCCGAGGTGAAGGTCCCCGAAACCGTCCCCCGGTTCCGTGGGGTACCCACGTGGCGTAAGCACTTCAGCGAGCTAGCGGGGATCTCGAGCCAGCCCTCGTGACTGGATGGCCTGATCAGATATCCGGCTTCTGGCACACACGGATCATCCCACGGGAAGCTAGTCCCAGCTTGGAAGGCTGCGACTGGGCCCCGCCAGACCAGCGATTGTGCAGGTCATCGTCATGGCGTAGGCCCCATGAGTGACCGTGAGTGTCCGGGTCTTACCGCTTGATCGGGCACGTAGCGGGCACGAGCGGTTTAGTCGATCCAGTACGCCGTATCGGGATTGCCGGCAAGAACACTGTCAACTCTTGCTTGACACTGATCTGCAGAGATCTGCGAGCACAGACCGTAGACCGTCTGTAGGCCGCCGAGTCACCGGGCACATATCCGGCATCCGGAATGATCGAAGTCCTTGAAGAACGGGCCATGGCCTGCCCCCTCCCACGGCGCCTGGCGAGCCCACGTGTATCCGGCAGTTATCAGTCCCACCTTGTCGAACGGCTCAAGCCCTTTCCCCGAGGAAGACAGGTAGCTCTGGGCCAGCGCCTCACGGAAGCCGGCCGATCCCGGATCGTCAAGGCCGCTGAGATAGGCGCGGAGGTTAGTCGCCCATTCCTCATCGCCGGTCATCCAGCTCATTTCCTCGGCCCATACGGCGAGGTAAGCGCCCTCCACCGCGCCGACGTAGCCCAGCCACAGCTCGGACATGTCCCGGAATACTTCGGGCCACCGGCGGCTCCAGTCCTCCAGCCGACTACGCGAACGCTCGATGCATTCGCTTGTGGGCTGGATGACGGCCGTGTAAGGAGAGCCGTCGTGGATGCTCGGCCAGGTCACCAGGCCATCAGTGTCAAACAGCGAGAGCCACAGGATCGGCACGGAATAGTTCGCTCCGAGCAAGGCATCGCGGAAATACCGTCCGTCGTGGTCCCATGGGGGATCGGTCGAGTACATAGCCAAGAGCAGCGCACGGTTGGCCACGCACTCAGCTTAGAAGCTCGCGGGCTGCCATCGAGGCAGCCGGGTTGGCTGGAGTCCACCACCCATGATATCGACACACCGGCAACCACATCGTGGCGGCTACCGGCGCGAGCCTTCGGGAGCTGATGGGCCGGATGGTCTCAGCACCACTCGGGCCGCGTTGATCTACAAGCACCGTACGACGGAGCGAGATCGGCTCATCGCTGCTGCCATGAGCAAGATCGTCGAATCCGAGCTAGGCGAGGCCGACAACCCATCGGGCACGCAACGAAGCCACGCGGCTGTCCGTAGCGATCACAGGTTGTTCGGTCTCTTGGCTCCCAGGTTGGCTCCCAATGGCCAGGTCGCTAAGGCTCAACGGTCCCCGCGAGTGACCGCTGCGAACCTTCAGGGGCTGCTCGCCCTGGCACGGACCGTTCGCAGCCGTCACAGCCAGGAGTCGGGCACCGGCGGCGGATCCTCGACCTCGGGGGGCAGCATGGCCTCAATTTCTGCGTTTGTTGCGGCCCGCCACTGCCCTGTCATGGGGTCTTGGACCCGGATCGGCTGGTAGAGCTTGTGTTATCGGCCTATTTATCTGGGCACGGATCGATGATCAACGGCAACGCTCTTTCGTGACGGGCTACCCAGGCCGGCTGTCCGGCTTTCAGGATCACGAAGACATCCGAGGCAGTATGCATGCAGGACGCCGTCAGCGAATGGCCGACGGCGGCCAGGCGTCGGTTCCGTGGCGGCTAGCACGGAGCGTGATTGACTCGGTGGGCCCGGCGGGCGCCAAGTTCGCGCGGAACGGGGCCGAATACGAGCGGCGTCGCAACTGTGTTGGAAGTGCGCGTGTCGGCGCACCGATTGTCCGGTTCTGCGCACCGATGGGTCGCTGGGTCCGACGACCCGCATCGCGGCAAAGTAGTGCGTGGTCCTCGCTGGGTGGTCACGCGGCTGTTCGGCTAGCCTGGCTTGCCGCCACAGCCCGCACGAAGCAGATTCCGGCCGCCAGGTCCCTCCTGCTTGTCCGCCCGTCAAGCGCCAAGAAGCCGGCGGACCAGCCAGGGCACAAGTCAGGCGATCAGCAGCCGGGCGCCCAGTTCGGCTTCGGCCAGGCCGGTGATATCGCGGTTGCGGGCGGCCCACCGGCCGGAGGCCAGGTCCAGACTAAGGTCGTGCATCACCCGCTGCTCGGCCTGCGCTCCGATCACGGTGAAGATTGAGATGCCCCGGCGGACCTCCCGACGCAGGTACTGCTCGGGCCGGCGCCAGTACGCGTGAAAGAACCCGTCCGCGCAGTCCCACGGGACCGGCACCGGTTCGAGCCTGGCTCCGATCGCCTCCGCGCGCTGCGTCATCGTGGGGTGCCCTGAGGCAAGCTGCGCGAACTCCGGCAGGTAGTCGCGGGTCAGCCAGAACTCGCCGGCGTGCTCGGCGCCAAAGTTAAATACGACCACCCGGCGGGCCACCCGCCGCATCTCCCGTAGCCCGGCGATCGGATCGGGCCAGTGATGGTCGGACAGCACCGCCATGGCGGCGTCGAAGGACTGGTCGGCGAACGGGAGGCTGTCCGCCGTCGCGGCCAGGCAGAGCGCCGCGCTAGCGGGCCGCTGCGCCCTCATTACCGCCGATGGCTCCACCGCGGTCACGTCGCGGTCGGGAGGCTCGTAGGACCCGGTGCCGGCGCCGACATTCAAAACGGTGCGGGCGCCGCCGAGCGCTGCCCAGATCCGTGCTGCGATCCGCGGCTCGGTCCGTCTGGTCGCAAGATAGCTAGCGCCGATGGTGTCGTACAGCTGGTCGGCCGACACTCCTGTTCTCCTTCGATAGCTGCCAGAACCCTGCCAAGAATGCTCTCCCAGGACTCAGAGTCAACGCTGGACGAGATCGGCAGCTCGAACCATGGACGCCACCGTGGAAATACACCAGCACCGGCAGCCGGCCTGGCCCGGGGCGGTAAAGACGCCCGTCAAGGCCGCCCGAGACCGGGATCGTCAGGTCCTCGACCGAGTGCAGGGCCGGTGATGGGCGCTGCAGGCCGAGCATCGCCGAGTCCTCAGCCCGCACGTCAGCAGCGGTCAGCTCGCTGAGCCGCACAGCGGGTTCATGCCCCTCGAGCAGCCGCCTCAACTGGGCGTCAAGCTGTGCCAAGACATATCACCTAGCACCGGACATCTTAAAGCCTTCTGCCCGCGCTCACCGAGCATGGCTTCCGGCGCCACGGCCACCCCAGATCACACTGCTGTAACTCGCGACCACCAGGCTGCCCCGCCTCCGAAGGCCGTCACTCACCGTAACTCCGGATCGAGAACCGGCCGCTACTCAACTGACGCAGACAGCAACTCAACGTAAAACCGCGACTGTAATACAGGCCGAGGGCGGCAGCTAGTGCCGGGATGTCCCCCGTGGCGCTGGTGAGCGGTCTTCAGCGCGAGATCGATATTAGATCTGGGCGATTGGTCCTGGATCTATGCATCGGATTGGACCTTATCAACAGGACCGATTCCTGTCAGGGTCGAGGTGTTCCCTGACCTATAGCTGATGCGCCCTGATCCTGGGCAAGGGAACCGGTGGTATGCCGAGGCAATCCCCGGCCCTCTGTTCGTGAGGTACAGAGTCACCTCGTGCGAGCTCAGAGGCTTAGCCTCGATTCCCGGGGGCGGTGCGGAGTCTGTGCCCGCCCGGCGTACTTGGCTGCGCCTGGGGTGTTCGTGCTGGCAGATGGGCGTGTTCCCGTTGCTCTCGCAGAGACCTCAATGAGTTAGCCTGAACTAGTGCCCGCTTTTTGGCCGCGCTGGAATCGGACATCCTCGGCAAGATCCTGGCCTCTGACCGGCGCGTCGCCGTTCTTGCTCACCGTTATAGCTCTACCCTTGTGGGGGATATTTCAGCAAGATACGTTGAGGTATCAGGTGAGAGAAGGCGCGGAGTACTTCACGGCACCCGCCGGCGCGGCGCAGCGCCGGTATGAGGCGCTGCGCGCCTACTTCCTCGACGAGATGCCCGCCGCCGAGGTCGCTGACCGGTTCGGCTACTCCACCGCCAGCGTCCATCAGATGGCCACCTTGCTGCGCAAGGGAAGGCTGGCCTTGTTCGCCGGGGCCAGGCCCGGCCCCAAAGGCCCGCGCAAGGCCACCGGCCAGCTGCGGGCCCGGGCGCTGGAGCTGCGGGCGGCCGGGCATTCCGTCACCGAGATCGCCGCCGCGCTCACCGGCGAGGGGATGCCGGTCTCGGCGCAGACCGTCTGGCAGATCCTCGACGCCGAGGGACTGCCGCGGCTGGCCCGCCGCGACGACGGACGCCGCGGCCCGCCGGCCAGGCTGGCGCCGGTCAAGGCCGCCGCCTTGCCCGGCTGGCCAGCCGGGCCGCTGGCGGTGCCGTGCGATCATGCCGGGCTGCTGCTCCTGCTGCCCGCCATGACCCAGATCGGCCTGCCCGACCTGATCAGCCAGGCCGGCTACCCCTCCACCAGGGAACTGTCGCCGTGGCAGTCGATCGGCACGCTGCTGCTGGCCAAATGCGCCCGCCGGCCCCGCGTCCACCACACTGGGACGCTGGCCGACGACGAGGGGCTGGCGTTTGCCCTCGGCCTGAGCGCCCTGCCCAAGACCACCCACCTGGGCACCTACTCCTGGCGGGTCCGCCGCGACTCCAACCGCAAGCTCCTCACCGGCCTGATCAAGGCGCTGCGGCCGCTCGGCCTGGCCACCGGCGAAGCCGGGTTCAACTGCG
>WNFC01009125.1_pt1 | contig 12048 bp, 10 predicted proteins | sample 5400541 | NCBI WGS metagenome assembly WNFC01 (sample SAMN13153342, study PRJNA577476) | soil metagenome | isolation source: 120 cm saprolite under Douglas fir tree site 2 hole 2 replicate 1 | place: USA:California | collected 2015-04-18 | reverse complement strand
CTTCGACGGCATGGTGAAGGAAGGCAAGGAGCTGGTGCAGGTGGCCCCCAACGTGGTGGTCAAGTGCCCGCTCACCAAGGACGGGATCAAGGCGGTGAAATACCTGAGTGGTGAGGGCATCCGGGTCAACCAGACGCTCTGCTTCTCGGCCCCCCAGGCCCTGCTCTCGGCCAAGGCGGGGGCGGTCTACATCAGCCCGTTCCTGGGCCGGCTGGACGACATCGGGCACGTGGGCATGGACCTCATCCGGGACATCTGCGAGATCTACCGGAACTACGGCTACAAGACCCAGGTGCTGGCCGCCTCGATCCGCAACCCGCTGCACGTCATCGACGCGGCCAAGGCGGGGGCGCACGTGGCGACGATGCCGTTCAACGTGCTCGAGATGCTGATGAAGCACCCGCTCACCGACATCGGCCTCAAGAAGTTCCTCGACGACTGGAACAAGCTCGGCGAGAAGATCTAGCGCGGCGCGCCTTGGGGAGAGGGCGGGCGACCGTCTAGAGCCTCGGGCTGGCAATCGTTTAAGTCTTCAGGCTCTTCATCTGCGGGGGCCCAGAAATGGCCCCCGCACTCCCCCGGGCCGCGGACAACCGTTTAAATCTGGCTTCCGCCTCTTTTTAATCCTCGGCCGTATATCTCCATGAGGAATGAGGTGGACGCCGAGCGGGGGCTGATGGCGAAGGTGGCGCGGGGGGACCAGGCGGCGTTCACCGACCTGGCCCAGCGCTACAGCGGCAAGCTGCTCGCGGTGGCCGGGCGGCTGCTCGGCTCCCGCGCCGACGCCGAGGACGCGGTCCAGCGCGCGTTCTTGCAATGCTTTGCCGGCGCGGCAGGTTACGACGCCCGATGGGCGGTCTCCACGTGGCTCTATCGCATCCTCACCAACGTCTGCGTGGACGAGCTACGCCGGCGGGCCACCCGGACCGCCCATGACGAGCGGTCGGCGGCGGGGGAGCTCTTGGCAGGATCGAGCAACCACCACCCGCCCGCGGCCTATCTCGATCTCCACCGGGCCCTCGAGCGGGTCCCGCGCGAGGCGCGGGTGCTGCTGGCCCTGCGCTACGTGGACCCGCGCGAGGCGCGGGTGCTGCTGGCCCTGCGCTACGTGGACGGGCTCTCCTACGGGGAGCTGGCGCGCATCCGGGGCATCTCGATCAACACCGTGAAGAGCCAGCTCGCGCGGGGCAAGTCCCTGCTGCGGGCCGAGCTCGGCAAGCGAGGAGCGGATCATGTATGACGCGATGGACGAGGGCAAGCGACCGGATCGGCTGGACCTCCTGCTGACGGACTACTTCCGGCCCGAGTCGGCGGCGGCGGAGCTGCCCCGGCGCATCGCGGCCGCGGCCCGGGAGTCCAGCGCCGCGCTCGAGCGGCTCGAGGCGCGCCTCGGCATCGAGGCGACGGCGCGCGGGATCTCGCGGGTGGGCACCGGGCCGGCGGGCAAGCCGGCCACCGCGGCGGCGCGGAAGCTGATCGAGCAGGCGCGGCTCGAGATCCACGAGTACCTGCGCGGGCAGCGCGCCTTCTTCCGGGTGCCGGTCGATCTCACCACGGTCCCGGATTTCCAGCGGAGCGTGCTGAAGGCGGCGGGGCACATCCCGTTCGGCGAGGCGCGCGCCTACGCGTGGATCGCCGCGCGGGTCGGCCATCCGCGCGCGGTCCGGGCGGTGGGCACCGCGCTCGGCCGCAATCCGGTGCCGCTCATCCTGCCGTGTCACCGCGTGTGGCGGAGCGACGGAGGCCTCGGCGGCTACATCTTCGGGGCGGACGTCAAGGATCGGCTGGCCGCGCTCGAGCGCACCACCCCGGTGCTGGAGGGCTGCACGAGCACGCGCATCGTGTGCCGGGTCGGGTGCATCCACGGACGGAACATGCGGCCGGACAACCGGGTGGTCTTCGCCTCGGTGGAGGACGCGCGGTCGGTGGGCTACCGGCCGTGCAAAGTATGTCGCCCCGCGGCCTGACCGCCACGTCGCCGGTCGAGACCCGCTTGCAGCGGATCGACTGGGATGAAATCGCCCGCGGGCTCGGCGAGCGGGGCTGGGCCACCACGCCTCCGCTGCTGACCGCGGCGGAGTGCGCGGAGCTGATCGCGCTGTACCCGGAGGAGGGGCGATTCCGGAGCCGGATCGACATGGCGCGCTTCCGCTTCGGGGAGGGCGAGTACAAGTACTTCGCGAACCCGCTGCCGCCGACCGTGCTCGCCCTGCGGCGTCACGCCTATCCGCGCCTGGCCCCGATCGCGGACGGGTGGAGCGTGGCCCTCGGCGGCAAGCCCACCCATCCGCCGGACCTCGACGGCTTCCTGGCCACCTGCGCCGAGCGCGGCCAGACCAAGCCCACGCCGCTGCTGCTCCGCTACGAGGCCGGCGGCTACAACTGCCTGCACCAGGACCTCTACGGCGACGTGGCCTTCCCGCTGCAGATGACCTGCCTGCTGAGCCGGCCGGGAGAGGACTTCACGGGTGGAGAGTTCCTCCTCGTCGAGCAGCGGCCGCGGGCGCAGTCGCGCGGGGAAGTGGTGCCGCTCGGGCAGGGTCAGATCGTGATCTTCGCCACGCGGGACCGGCCCGCCCGCGGCGCTCGTGGCGCGTACCGCGTGACCCTGCGTCACGGGGTGAGCCGGGTCACCTCCGGGGAGCGCTATACGCTCGGCGTCATCTTCCACGACGCGAAGTAGCCGAAGGGTCAGGCCTCGGCGCCGAGCACGGTCCACCCGAGCGGCGGGAGGGTCACGCGCAGCCCGGTCGGCCGGGCGTCGACCGTCGCCTGATGACCCGCCACGACGCCCAGGGCCCCCGCGGGGCAGCCGGGCAGCTCCAGGGCGACCGGCTGGTCGGCCAGGTTCAGGGCGGTGACCACCACCTCGCCCGGGCCTCAGGTGATCTCGTATGCGAGCTGTTGGCTCGCGAGGTGGCAGACCCGGATGCGCCCGGTCGCCAGGAAAGGGCGGGCGCGACGAACGCGGATCAGCTCATGGTGGAGGCGGTAGTGAGGGCCTCCGTCTTCGCCGAGCTCGGCCGGTACGCCGGGGAACGGCCAGCGGAGCTCGGCATCCCCACCCTCACGATGATACTTGATGCTCCGCCAGCCCTGCTCGTCACCGGCGTAGATCGCCGGGTTCCCGGGCAAGGTGAAGAGGACGGACAGGGCGTGGCCGAGGTGCCCGGGCTCCCGGAGCTGGCTGGCGATGCGGGTCACGTCGTGGTTGCCGACGAAGGTCAGCGGCGGGAAGACGTCGACGAACGTCTGGTGGCGACCCATCGCGTGGGCCAGCTCGAACAGGTTCCGGTCGTTCAGCCCGCTCCAGATCGCCTTCCACAGCTCGTACTGGGTCACCGCATCGAGGGTGCTCTCGCGCACGAAGCGCGCGTAGTCGCCGTGGATGACCTCGCCCAGCAGATAGGCGTCGGGCCGGCGGGCGCGGACCTGCTGCGCGAACGCGGCCCAGAAGGCGACCGGTACCGCGTAGGCGGCGTCGAGACGGAACCCGTCCGCGCCCCGCTCGATCCAGTGGTCCGCGACCGAGACGGCGAGCTCCCGTACCGCCGGCTCCGCATGGTTCAGGGCCACCAGGTGTCGGTGCCCCTCGAACGCCTCGTAGGCGAACCCGTCCGGTCCCGGCGCGTCGAAGTCGAGGCGGAACCACCCCGCGTACCGGGATTCCGCCCGGTGGGCGAGCACGTCCGCGAAGGCCGGGAACGAGCGCGCGACGTGGTTGAAGACGCCGTCGAGGAGCACCGGTAGACCTCGCCGGTGGCAGGCGTCGCAGAACCCGATCAGATCGTCCTCGTCTCCGAGGCGCGGGTCGACGCGGAAGTAGTCCACCGTGTCGTAGCCGTGGCTTTCGGAGGCGAACACCGGCCCGAGCAGCAGGCCACCGACGCCCAGGTCCACCAGGTAATCGAGCCAGGCCTCCAGCCCTCGCGATCGGTGTCGCACCGGGGTGTCGGCCGCGATCGGGTCGGGATTCCGCGGCTCTGCACCCAGGAAGCTCAGCGGATACAGGTGATACCAGGTGATGGGCCGGGCCCAGCTCGGGGCGGTCACCGGGCTCGTGGCTCCCTCGCCGGCGTGAGCACGCTGAATACGCTACCACGTCCGGCGAGGGGCGGCGGGGACGCGCGCCCGCGATCGGGCTAGATGCGGGGACGAATCTCGCGGGCGAAGGTCTCGTAGATCGAGAGCATGTCCGGGAGGTCGCGGTAGCGCGCTTCCAGGAGTATGGACTCGACGCCGAGGTCACGGAACGCGATGAGATCGGCGATGACCTGATCGCGGGAGCCTTGCAGGGGCTTGCGGTCGGGGCCGAGGGGCGCGCTCCGCAGAGACAGGCCGGCGCGGACGCTGACCGTGAGCTGCTCATAGGGACGCTTCTGGCGCGTGCACTCCTCGCGCAGGCGCGCGAGGTCGGCCTGGAGCGCGGACGGGGTGATGAAGGCGGCGTGCCAGCCGGCGCCGTGCTGGACCACGCGGCGGAGCGCGCGCTCGGTGTGGCCGCCGATCAGGATCGGGATGTCGCCGCGGGTCGGCTTGGGGAAGACGCCGATCTCGTCGAAGGAGAAGAACTCGCCGTGGTGCGCGGTGCGCGCGTCGCGCCAGCAGGCCCGCATCACCGCGAGCGCCTCGTCGCTCCACGCCCCGCGCCGATCGTAGTTGCCGCCCAGCAGCTCGATCTCCTCGCGCATCCAGCCCACGCCGACCCCGAGCACGAGGCGCCCGCCCGAGAGGTGGTCGAGGGTGGCGCACATCTTGGCCGCCATCACCGGGTTTCGGTGGGGCAGCACCAGGATGCTCGTGCCGAGCTGCACGCGCTCGGTGATCCCCGCCACCAGGGCCAGGGTGGTCAGCGGCTCGAGGAACGGCACGTCCGCGGCGAGCGGGAACCGGCCGGTGGGGCTGTAGGGATATTGCGAGGCGATCCGGTAGGGGATCACCACGTGATCGCTCGCCCAGAGCGAGTCGTAGCCGAGCGCCTCCATCCGGCGCGCGAAGGCGAGCACGCTCTCGCGGGTGCCGACGGGACCGAACATCGGCAGGTGACAGCCGATCCTCATGGACGGGCCCGCATGAGGGTCCTAGAGGGTCCTAGGGGCGGGGGGCGCCCGAGGCGTGGAGGACGCTGGGAGCGAGCTCGTCGCGCGCGATCATCTCGCCGAGGCGGGAGCGCTGGATCTTCCCGGACGACGTCTTGGGAATGGTGCCGGGACGGACGAGCAGCACCCGCGCCGGGCGATGGCCCCGTCCCTCGCGCACGCGCTGGACGATCTCGCGCACGAGGCGCGAGAGGGTTAGGGCGTCGCCGGCCTGCTCGCGCACCTCGGCCACCACGTGCAGGCGCTGGGTGCCGGTCCGCTCGCTCTCGAGGCCGACCGCGGCCGAGTAGCGCACCCCGGGGACGCGGTCGACGATCTCCTCGATGTCCGCCGGGATCACGTTCTCCCCGCCGAGGATGATCACGTCCTTGAGCCGCCCGGTCACGTACAGGTAGCCCTCGGCGTCGAGGAAGCCGAGGTCACCGGTGCGGAGCCAGCCGTCGGGCGAGAGCACCTGGGCGGTGGCCTCGGGGTTGTTGTAGTAGCCCTGCATGACCCCGGGGCTCTGCACGCAGATCTCGGCCTCCACTCCCGGCTTCACCTCGTCGAGGCCGTCCATGATCCGCACCCGAACCCCCCGGCAGGGCTGCCCCACCGAGAGGAACTTGCCGGAGCTGTCCAGCCGCAGCGGCGTCCGCCGCGGCCAGATGGCGACGGCCAGGGTTGCCTCGGCCAGGCCGTAGCACGGGGTGATGATGTTCTGCACGCCGAACTTCGACTCGAAGGCCTCGATGGTGCTGAGCCGGACGGGCTCCGCGCCGGAGAGCGCCTGCTTGAGCGAGGAGAGATCGAGGCCGGTGGTGTCGCCGATGTTGCGCACGCAGTTGCGATAGCCGAAGTCGGGCGACACCGTGAAGGTGGCGCCCACCCGGCTCACCATCTCGAGCCAGACCCGCGGGTTCTTGAGATCGGGCGGCAGCAGGTGCAGCGGCGCCCCGTTCCAGGGCGGGGTGAACGCGCAGCCGATGAGCCCCATGTCGTGGTAGAGGGGCAGCCACGACACCACCACGTCGTCGCGCGTGAGCTGCGCGGCCTCGGCCATGAACTCCACCGTGCGCACCACGTTCGCGTGGCTCAGCACCACGCCGCGGGGGCGGCCGGTGCTCCCCGACGTGTACTGGATGAAGGCCACGTCGTCGGTGTCCGCGGCGGGGAACGGCGGCGCGGGGCCGTCGACCTCGAGATCGCTCGGCTCGAGCACGTGCCGGATGTTGGCCGCGGCGGCCTGCGACTCCTCCACGCCCTGCCGGAACCAGCCGATGGTGGCGACCGCCTTGGCCTCCGAGTCGCGGAAGATGCCGGCGGTGGCCTCCACCCCGAGGGTGGGGTAGAGCGGCACCGGGATCGCGCCCAGCCGCAGGGCGCCGAAGAACGTGTAGAAGAACTCGGCGCAGGTGGGGTAGATCAGGCACACCTTGTCGCCGCGGTCGAGGCCGGCGCGGCGGAGGCCGGCCGCGTAGCGGGCGCTCTCCCGCCAGAGCCGGCCGTACGGCACCACTTCGTCGAAGAGGTGGAAGTACGGGGTGTCGGGGTCCCGGGCGGCCCGCCCCCCCATCAGCTCGGTCAGGGTGGCCGGGATGGGCGCTCCTGGCTTCACGGGCGGCATTCTAGCGAATGCGCTCCCGGCGGGGAAGTATTCTCGACGCTAGCGGCCGAGGGCGATCAGGTCAAAGGTCTCGGCGTAGGTGTAGCCCTTCGTCTTGCCGAGCTCGGCGCCGCGCTCGCGCACCCGCGCCTCCACCCCCGCGAAGTCCTTGAACTGGCTCGCGTGGCAGGCGAGGGCCTTGATCTTCAGATCGATCGTGTCGGAGATGTCGACCACGACCTCGGGGTTCTCCCACCACATCAAGTACACCTCGCGCACCTTGTGCGGCTCGAGCCCCTGCGCGATCAGCTCCGGGAAGGCCATGTGGTCGCGGGCGAGGGGATACACGCAGTCGAGCGCGATGCCGGCCACGGTGCGGTGGTCGCGGTGGGAGGCGCCCAGGTTCCTGGTGCGGTTCGGGTTCTGGATGATCAGCCGGTCCGGCCGGTGCCGCCGGATCGCGGCGGTCACCGCCATCCGGGTCTCGCGCGTGTCCTCGACCTCGCAGTCGGGAAACCCGAGGAAGTCCACCGTCTCCACCCCCAGCACCCGCGCGGCAGCGCGCTGCTCCTCCTCGCGGATCCGGGCGATGCGCTCCGGGGTCATGCTGCGGTCGCTCGAGCCCTTGTTGCCGTTGGTGACGATGCAGTAAGAAACGTGCTTGCCCTCGCGCACGAACTTGGCGACGGTCCCACCGGCTCCGAACTCGGAGTCGTCGGGGTGGGCGGTCACGACCAAGACGCGCTGGATGGGGACGGGCTGACTCGCATCGGGCATGAGAAGGGCTCCTTTCGTGATCGCTATGTTACCACCCCCGCTATAATGCGGCCGGTGAGCACCCGCTCGACCGGTGTCGTCCTGCTGTGGCTCCTGCTCGCCGGGTTCCTCGTCCTCGGCGCGCTGCCCAACCAGACGGCGTCGATCCGGCTCGGCGGTCTCTCCCTGCTCTGGTGGTACGGGGGGCTGCTCGCGCCGGCGCTGGGGACGCTCGTGGCGATCCGCTGGCTCGCCGATTCGCCGCCGCGCGACGAATGACGTCGATCTCCCGCGTCCTGGCCGGCTGGCTGACGCCGGTGGCGCTGCTGGCGGTGCCGGCCGCGCTGTGCGGCCGCGCCGCGGACGGCCTCTGGCTCGGGCTCACGTGGGCCCTCGTGCCGCTCATCGTCCTGGGTCTCCAGGCGGGACCCCGGCCGGGGCCGGCAGGCGGCGGCCGCGACGAGCGCGGGTCGCTCTTCCCGGTGGTGACGCTCCTCCTCACGGTGGGCGTCCTCCTCTGGGCGAACATCGCGCTCGCGGGCGACGTCGCGGTCTGGCTCCGCGCCCCGCGCTGGCAGGGCATCGTGGTCACCGCGGTCGCGGGCTGGCTGCTCACCGCGTGGCGCCCGCTGCGGCGGACCGCGCCGCTGCTGCTCTCGGTGGCCCTGGTGGCCGCGGTGGCGCCGCTCCTGCAAGTGGCCTGGGCGGTGGGGCTCGGCCCCATCGCGGCGTGGGACCGCGTGGCCACGCAGGCCGCGTTCCGGTTCCCGCCCGCGAGCCCCTGGGTGACGACGGGGCGAAGCCTCGCCACCGCGCACGGTCGCGCGCCGCTGGTCTTCGACGAGGTGCATCGCCTGACCGCACCGGCCGGCGGCACGCTGCGGGCACGCACCCTCGACGGCACCCGCCCGGCCGAGATCGAGTGGACGCTGACTCCGGGCCAGTCCGTCACGCTGCGCGCGGGTGACGAGCTGGTGCCCGGCGCGACGCTCCGCCTGCGCTTCGAGGCCGACAAGCGCGTGCCCGGCGCCCCCGCGTCGGGCATGGCGTGGGCCGAGGCCCCGCCGCGCCGATGGCTCGATCGAGTCGGCCTGCTCGTCACCCTGCTGGTGGGCGCGGCCGCGCTCCTCCGGGCCGGGCTGACCCTCCGCCTTCCGCGCCACGGCGCCGGCTTCGTCGCGGGCGGGCTGCTGGTGGCCTTCGCGTGGGCGCAGGCGTGGGCGGTGTACGCGGTGCTCCAGTCGCCCGATCTGTTCCTGGGCGGCGTCGCCCTGGAGCGGCTCCTCGAGCTGCCGGGCGCCGCGCTCTTCGCCGAGCCCTGGCGCCGCACGCTCCAGGCGTTCCTGCTGGTGGCCGGGCTCGCCGCGTTCCTCGCCTCGAGCGTGGCCCTGCGCGCGCGGCTGGGCGCGCTCGATCCGACCGGGGGCGGGGAGATCGGCAGCGACCCGGGCCTCTGGGCCGGCCTCTTCGGCGGCGCGGCCCTCGCGAGCCTCTGGCCGGTGGACCCGTGGGCTCTCACCCTGCTGGCCCTGGGCGGCGCGGGCTGCGCGCTCGGGCCCGCCGCGCTCTACCCGCCGCCTCCCGGCCGCGCGGCGCTCGCGACCACCGCGGGCGTCGTCGGGCTCCTGGTGTTCGCCACCTTCGCGGCGGCGCAGCTGCGCGGCACCGGCGGCGCGCTCCTCGGCACCGCGATCGGCTACCCGGCGCTGGTGGGCGCCCCCGCCGGAGCGCTCGTGCTCTGGCTCGGGCGCGGACGCGCGGGGTGACGGGAGACGCGCGACTCGTCACCCCGACGCTCGCCGCCTGCCTGGGGATCACCGCGGGCGCCCACATCGCGGTCTACCTGCTGAACGCCACGCTGCCGCTGCACCTGGTCGCGCTCGGCGGGAGCAAGACGCAGGTGGGGCTGCTCTTCTCGGTCAGCGGGGTGGTCTCGATGCTGCTGCGCCCGCTCGTGGGCGGCTGGATCGATCGCTACGGCTTCCGTCCCGTGATGCTGCCGGGCGCGCTGGTCCTCGTGGCCACGCTCCTGATCCTGCCTCTGGCCGCGACCCCGGTGGCCTTCATCGCGCTCATGGGCGGCATCGGGCTCGGTAACGGGCTGATCTCGACCGGCGCCGGAGTGCTGGCCGCGCAGGCGAGCCCGCCGGCCCGGCGCGGAGAAGCGCTCGGCATCTACTACGTCGCCACCTCGCTCGCGTTCTCGGTGGGCCCGCCGCTCGGCTTCGCGCTCTACGCGAGCGGGGGCATGCGGTGGTGCTTCCTGGGTGCGGCCGCGATCGGGGTGGGCATCGGCCTGCTCATCCTGAGCCTGCGGGCGGCCGCGCCGATGGCCTCGGGGGCGCCGCCCTTCCGCTGGGTGAGCCGGCGCGCCCTGCCCGCGGCGGCCACCGTGATCGCGACGAACGTCGGCTACAGCTCGATCTACGCGTTCCTCCCGCTCTACGCGCTCGCCTCCGGTCTCGACGGCAACCTGGGCTGGTTCTACGCCCTGTTCTCGGCCTGCATCATCGTCGGGCGGCTGACCCTGAGTCGCTGCTCCGACCGGATCGGGCGGGCGCGCGTGATCGTGCCCGCGATCGCGGCGTCCGGGCTGAGCTACCTCGTGCTGGCCGTGCCACCCCGTCCGGCCACGCTGGCCGCGGGAGCGGTCCTGCTGGGCGCGGGGGTGGCGCTCTTCTATCCGACGCTGCTCGCGCTGCTGGTCGACCGCACGCCGGAGGGCGAGCGCGGCTCGGCGATCGGGACGCTCTCCGGCTCCTTCGATCTCGGCAGCGTGGTCGGCTCCTTCCTGGTCGGCCTCACCGTCGAGCGCGTGTCCTACGCGGCCGGCTTCCGGGTCGCCGCGGGCGGCGCGCTGCTCGGCCTGGTGCTGTTCGTGCTGGCCGAGCGTCGCGCGATCGGGCGGGGTATTATGTAGCGTCCATGGCCAACGATCGCATCGTCATCCGCGGGGCCCGCGAGCACAACCTCAAGGGCATCGACGTCGAGATCCCCCGCGACCAGCTCGTCGTCATCACCGGGCTCTCCGGGTCGGGCAAGTCCTCGCTCGCCTTCGACACCATCTACGCGGAGGGCCAGCGCCGCTACGTCGAGTCGCTCTCGGCCTACGCGCGCCAGTTTCTCGAGCAGATGGAGAAGCCCGACGTCGACTCGATCGAGGGGCTCTCCCCCGCCATCTCCATCGAGCAGAAGACCACCTCGAAGAACCCGCGCTCGACGGTGGGCACCGTCACCGAGATCTACGACTACCTCCGCGTCCTCTTCGCGCGGGTGGGCACGCCGCACTGCCCCCAGTGCGGCAACGTGATCTCGGCCCAGACCGTGCAGCAGATGGTCGACCGGGTGATGACGCTGCCGGTGGGCAACCGCCTGGTGGTGCTGGCTCCGATCATCCGCGGGCGCAAGGGCGAGTACCGCAAGCTCTTCTTCGACCTGCGCCGGCAGGGCTACGTCCGGGTGCGGGTCAACGGCCAGCTCCGGGAGCTGACCGAGGACATCGAGCTGGCGAAGACCAAGAAGCACACCATCGAGGTGGTGGTCGACCGCCTGATCGTGAAGGACACCCTCGGGGGACGGCTGGCCGACTCCCTCGAGACCGCCCTGCGCCTGAGCGACGGGATCGTGCAGGTGGAGGTGCCCGACGGGCCCGCGTTCATGTTCTCGGAGCGGCTCGCCTGCGCGGCGTGCGGCATCTCCTTCCCGGAGGTGTCGCCGCGGATGTTCTCGTTCAACAACCCGTACGGGGCGTGTCCGGAGTGCGGGGGCATCGGTACCCGCTACGAGATCGATCCCGACCGCGTGGTGCCGGACCAGAACAAGACCCTGGCCGGGGGCGCGCTCCTGCCCTGGGCCGGGCCGACCGCCTCCGGCATCTTCAAGCAGACCCTCCGGGTGCTCGCCAAGCGCCACGGGTTCGCCCTCGAGACGCCGTGGGCCAAGCTGCCGAAGAAGACCCGCGACGTGATCCTGCACGGCGAGCCGGACGACGGCTTCGAGGGCGTGGTGAAGCTGCTCGAGCGGCGCTACAAGGAGACCAGCTCCGAGGAGACCCGCGCGGAGGTCGAGCACTTCATGACCGAGCGGGCCTGCCCGACCTGCGGCGGCTCCCGGCTCCGCCCGGAGACGCTCTCGGTCAAGATCGCGGGCCGCTCCATCGCGGACGTGGTGCGCTTCCCGATCAAGGCGGCGCGCCAGTTCTTCGACACCCTCACGCTCAGCGAGCGCGAGATGGCGATCGCCCGCCGCGTGCTCAAGGAGATCCGCGAGCGCCTCGGCTTCCTCTCGCAGGTGGGGCTCGACTACCTGACGCTCGACCGGCCCGCCGCGACCCTGTCGGGCGGGGAAGGCCAGCGGATCCGTCTCGCCACCCAGATCGGCTCGAGTCTGGTCGGGGTGCTCTACATCCTCGACGAGCCGTCCATCGGTCTCCACCAGCGCGACAACGGGCGGCTGCTCGACACGCTCAGGCGCCTGCGCGACCTCGGCAACACGGTGCTGGTGGTCGAGCACGACGAGGAGACCATGCGGGCCGCCGACTACGTGGTGGACCTGGGTCCGGGCGCGGGGGAGCTGGGCGGGCACCTGGTGGCGGTGGGCACGCCGGAC
>WNFC01015829.1_pt1 | contig 12049 bp, 9 predicted proteins | sample 5400541 | NCBI WGS metagenome assembly WNFC01 (sample SAMN13153342, study PRJNA577476) | soil metagenome | isolation source: 120 cm saprolite under Douglas fir tree site 2 hole 2 replicate 1 | place: USA:California | collected 2015-04-18 | reverse complement strand
GATCGATTCCGCCTTATCAATTCGCATCCAAGGAATTCGTCTGCCCTTGATTAAATCCAACCGAACGCGCACGGTCGCGGTCGTCTCCGCCGCCGTGCCCGTGAACTCCGTGTCTCCCTGGCTGGCGTGAACATCGCCCAGATAAAAAAGAGCGCCGGGATGAAAAATCGGCAGCAGGATGCGATGGCCCACGGTCACGTCCCGGATGTCGAGATTGCCACCCCATTCGCCCTGGCCGTCGATGCTGGTGGTTACCTCGCGCTCCGGTGACACACCGATGGTGCCGATAAACGGCGTGATCGGCCAGGTGATGCGCTCATTGAAATGGATCGTGCCGTCGCGCATGGTGCCGCTGGGCCCCGGCGAATGGCGGAAGATTTTGGTGGTGTAGTCGGTCGATAGCTCCGGCCAGCGGGTCGATTCACCCAAGGGGCCACGTCTCGGTCCGATGGCGATCCAAGAGAATTCTCCCACCACGATATCTTCAATGGAGATGATGAGCGTATCGTCCGGCTCGGCGCCATCGAGCCAGACCGGCCCGCCGATGGGATTGGCCAGAGGAGGCGATCGGTTGAATCCCGGCCGCAACGCGGGAATCGCTTTGTTCTTTTCCGACTGAAAGTAACCCGTGCTGGCGTCGTAGGTTTCAATTTCGAAACTCTCACCACATTTGACGCGCAAGAGCGGCTCGTCTTCCCAATCGAAGGCATATTTCCGACTCTGTTCTCGAATAATTCGCTGCATAGTGCTTCTTCTTCTGTTGCACTGTCAAGGAAAATATTCCGAGCTGGGCACCGGCCGGAACTCGGGATAATGTTTTGCGAACGATTCATCGACAATGATGACTTTCCGCCGGCCAGTCTGGAGATTGAATCGGCGGATTGTCATCCTCAAGAGCCACCAGGCTAAGTATGCCCAAATCGCGATTCCGACGGCGATTCCCACTAAGACTCCCATCGGGCTTTCTGAATGGATAATACTCAAATCTAAGTCGTATTGTCGAAAGGCCAACCAATTCAAGGCGACTGGCGGGATCATGGCGATGAATTCAAGGTGTCCAAGCCAATCACCCAAAAAGCTGCCCCTACCCATCCTCGTGACGGGATTCAAGAGATTCAACAAGTAAGAAAAAATCATGGGCAGGCCGTAGAGACAAACGGAGATCGTCAACATCCAAATGCTGGCGCGCTGCGTCCGGGAGTGGAGGGTAGACAAGTACAATCCCAAGGAGGCCATGAAGCCGGCGTAGACGAACCAGGCCATCATCAACCAGGGCAGGCAGGCCGCCTCCATCCCACCCGTCAATATTCCCAGGCCCCAGATCGCGCACAGCCAAACTCCCACCATCCGAACCCATATGTTGACGTCATGACCCAGGTTGTCCCAACCCGCCCCCTGGAGGAGCGACGGAAGTTTCTGATAACCAATCGACAGCGCGGGCAAGAAGCTAGCCAACACGATGAGAATGATGACGATTCGGCCCAGGCGATTGAAGCCCAGCCTCGCCTCCAGATGGAGCTCCTTCCAGAGCATTGGTTTTCCTCGAACGGGAAGCCATCGCCAAGACCAAAGTCGTGGGAGTTTATTTCGAGGCCGCCTGATGATCTCGTTTTGGGCCACGGCCCGAAGCCGCGCCACTGCCCAAAAGCCAAACCCCAACGCCAAGAACCCATGAACTAAGGCGTAATTGCCCATCAGGCCCGGCAAGACGTTTTGCAAAAGTAGCCCGGTACCTTGAGCCTCCCGAAGCTTGTGGATGACCACAAACAAGTTGCCGGAGCTGAACCACTCCAGCAAATCGCTCCATGTTTCAGGGATGATCCGTACCGCTCCAATTCGAGGTTTGGCAATCAGCCATCGGCTCATACTGGAGAATCCCAGGTAGGCCACGACGATTAAATAAGTGAGCACGATGGCATCGCGCGGCTTCTTGGTATAGACCGAGTTCAGGATGCTGAGGCCGGCCAGGCTGAGCATGGTCAATCCCGTGGCGGCAAAGCCGCTTATGACCAGGTCAGGATCAACTCCTCCAAAAAATTGAAGCAGGCTCAATATGGGCAATCCGGTCAAGACCAACAACACTAGGCCGAGAACACGTGAGACCAGCTTGCCCAGAACGATTTCTCGATTATCTAAGTCCGTGGCCAGGAGATATTCCAAGGTGCGGCGATCTTTTTCCTCGGCGATGGCGCCCGCGGCAAACGCTGGCGTCAACAAGAAGATGCCGACGAATTGCACCTCCATGAACATGATGAAAAACGACTCGGCGAATTTGCCCATCTCTTGGGCTATCTGAGCCGAGACGTTGTTGCTGTATGCCATCCTTTCCAATATCTGAACTCGTTCCGAAAATTCCAAATAAACCGTGTAAAGTACCAAGAGAAGAGCCAGCGAATAGAGGCATCGCAGGAGAATGTTGCGCGTGCGCCGTCCAGTGCGGACCAGATCATAAAACAAGACCGGACCGAAGAGGCGAATCCAGCCGCGCCGAAATAGGATTGCCACCACAACGATCCAGAATCCCCACAAGCCCAGCTGGTAAGAAACGGGTAATCTCTTGGACGAAAGCAGCAGCGCGGCGACGAAAGCCAGGAGCGACCAAGCGCCTATTTTTTCCCAAAACTTCCAGGGGATGGATCGAGCGTTCCTGGACATAGTCGTTCCCGAATATGGAGGATTTGCCCATTCAGTCTATGACCTGGCTCGCATGCATGCAATGGAGGGATTCACCCTCTTTGAGTCACAACTCAACGCCACCGCCAAGGAGCCGCGTCTGCTAATTCAGTGGCTTCCACTGTCCACGTTTGAACAGTGGATGGGCGGTCTTAGGAGACGCGACCCTTTGGAGATCCGATTGATGGGTGACCCAAAGGGGTGAACCTCATAAGGATATCCTCGTTCCCCGGATTTCTTAGCGCCCGTACGATAGTGTGGACCTTTCGTTCGATACGAAAGTGCGCTTATGCTCATACAACGGAATCCTTATACTGACTCGACCATCTAAAACTGGGATAATCTCACTCTCTCTCAGGGCATGGAGGTGCGCTGATGCTGGACATTGCCATCGTTGAAGGAGTCCGGACGCCGTTCGCCAAGGCCTTTGGCCCCCTGGCGCCCCTGCCGGCTCAGGAATTGGGCAAGCTGGCGACCCAAGCATTGATGCAGCGAGCCGGCATCAAGCCTGATCAGGTGGACCAGGTCGTTTTCGGCAACGTCGCTTTGCCGCCCGAGGCAGCCAACATCGCGCGGGTCATTGCTCTCATGGCGGGGATTCCGGAGGATCGGATCGCGCACACCGTCCAGCGCAATTGTGCTTCCGGCATGGAGGCGATCACGACGGCCGCCCGGCTCATTCAGCTCGGCGAAGCGAAGACGATCATCGCCGGCGGCACGGAGTCCATGAGTCAGATTCCGCTGCTTTACAACTCCGATGCGACCGATCTGTTTCTGGGCTTGGCCAAGGCGAAGAGTATGTGGCAGCGGGCGAAAGCGATGATGCGATTTCGCCCGCGGCATTTCAAGCCGGTGCCGGGCATCAAGCTCGGCCTGACCGATCCGGTGTCCGGCTTGATCATGGGGGAGACCGCCGAAGTTTTGGCGGATGATTTTCATATCACCCGTCAGCAGCAGGATGAATTCGCTCTGAAAAGTCATCAGAAAGCAGTCGCGGCCCAGAAGCGCTGCGTCTTTGACGAAGAGATCGCACCCATCCCTGCCACCGCTGAAGTGCGGGAAGTGAAGAAAGATGTCGGACCTCGTGCCGATCAATCTCTGGAAGCGCTGGCCAAGCTCAAGCCTTATTTCAAGGAAAACGGCACGGTCACCGTCGGCAACTCCTGCATGATTACCGACGGCGCGGCGGCTGTGCTTCTGATGCCAGGGGAAAAAGCTCGGTCGGAAGGCCGACATGTGCTCGGCTATTTACGGGATTATGCTTATGCCGGGCTCGATCCGCGCCGCATGGGCTTGGGGCCGATCTTTGCGACGGCTAAGCTTCTCGATCGCGCTGGGATTTCTTGGCACGACATCGAGCTCATCGAAATGAACGAGGCCTTCGCCGCCCAAGTGATCGCCAATGAGATCGCCTTTGCCTCCGATCAATTCGCGAAAGAGAAGCTTGGCCGGCAACAGAAGTTGGGGGAGATCGATCCGGCCCGGCTCAACGTCAACGGCGGCGCCATCGCACTCGGACATCCGGTGGGGGCTACCGGCACACGCTTGGCCATTACTCTCCTCCGGGAAATGAAACGGCGGGGCATGAAGCGCGGCCTGGCGACCCTCTGCGTCGGCGGCGGCCAGGGCGGTGCTTTGCTCTTGGACACGCCATAATCCGCTACCGTGGTGGGCCATCCCCTGATAGTATTGAGATGTGGTTCAGCTTTATCGGAGATTTAGGATGTCACCTTTAACGCAGTTTAATGAAGTTCTCGAAGCCATCGACAAGCTGGGGTCAGAGGATCAAGAGGCGTTGATCGAAATAGTTGAGCGGCGTCGAATTGCTCGACGGCGCGCGGAATTGGCCAAAGACATTGAAGAAGCCCGCCGCGAGTTTCAAGCCGGCGGTTGTGCACCGCGCAAACCGACGGACCTCATGCAAGAGATTCTTTCATGACTCGCCCGCATCCCTCAAGAAGCAAAAGTTAAAACTCAAATTTCAAGTCTTGGAATTTGGTTCTTGGTATTTGCTCATTTCTCGAATAAACTCTCCTGATTCACCCCGACTAACAGGAGAGCTTCATGAAGGACGTGCAGGATTGGCTTCGTAACAATCATCAACATCTGGTCACAGACCTGGCGAACCTCGTGGCGGTCCCCAGCATCAGCACGGACGGGGACCATCAACCAGACATTGATAAAGCCGCCAGCCTGGTCGCGGAACAGATGCGCCAGGCCGGCTTGGAAAACGTCGAAATCCTTCGCTCGGGAAAATCCAACCCGTTTGCCTACGGCGAGTGGCTGGGCGCGCCGGGCAAGCCGACCGTTTTCCTGTATGCTCACCACGACGTCCAGCCGACCAATTTTCTCGAGGAGTGGAAATCCGATCCTTGGCAATTGACCCCGCGAAAGGGCCGGCTCTACGGGCGCGGCGCCGCCGACGACAAGGGCGCCATCACCGCCCAACTGGGAGCGGTCGCGGCCTACTTAAAAACTCGCGGCCGGCTGCCGGTCAACATCAAGATGCTGGTAGAAGGGGAAGAGGAAATCGGCTCCTCCAATCTGAACGCCTTCTTCCGACAATACCGCGATCGCATTCGTTCCGATGTCATTGTCGTTTGCGATACAGAAAATATCGAACCCGGAATTCCCAGCCTCACTTACGCCCTGCGCGGCATCGTCGCTTGCACGGTTGAGGTGCAGAGCGCCAAACTGCCGGTGCACAGCGGCATGGCCGGCGGATTCCTGGCGGACGCGGCTTTGGCGCTCGACGTGGTTTTGGCTCGACTCTACTGGAAAAACGGCAAGTTGCCCATCCCCCATTTTTACAAGCGCGTGCGCCCCATGACGCCCCGAGAGCGCAAGACCTTGAAATTGCTCCCGCTCAATATGGCCAAGATCCGCAAAGACATCGGCATCCTGCCGGGAGTACACGACGCCTTGGAAAAAGGTGTCCACCCATACGAACAAACCTGGAGAAAACCGGCGATTACAATCATCGCCCAGGAAGCCAGCTCGATCAAAGGAGCGTCGAACCAGGTTTTGCCCAAGGCCACGGCCATCGTGAGTTGCCGAATTGTTCCTGACCAAGACCCCGATGAGGTGTTTGAGCAAATCGAATCATTTCTGACCAAGGACCCGCCGTGGGGAGTCCGAGTTTCGGTCAAACAGTTTCCGGTTTCGGTGAAGTGGTGGATGACCGATCCGACCGGCCCGGCATTCGAGGCTGCGTTGAAGGCGATGAAGTCAGGATTCAACCGCGAGCCGGTGCCGATCGGCTGCGGCGGCAGCATCGGCTTCGTCGGTCCGCTCGCCGATTTGTTCGGCGGCGCCCCCGCATTGCTCTTCGGCATCGAAGACCCCGAAAGCAACGCCCACGCGCCAAATGAAAGCCTGCACGAGGGCGATTTCCGCAAACTGATGGCCTCGCTGGCACACCTTTTTGAGAATTTGGCTGAATAGCCGAGTGACAAGCAAGAAATCCAAAAACTGAACAGAAGCAAACAGAGGAAACAGAGAGTATTGATTTCTCTGTTTCCTCTGTTATCTCCTGTTCAATTCTGGTCAGGATATTACTTATCGCTCTCTACACATCGCAGATGCGAAATCCTTGGGCCAGCGATTGGATTGGATCGCGTTTGGGAATGAACTCCTGCCCCAAATACCCCGTATAGCCCGTCGCGAGGATGGCCTTGATGATGGCCGGGTAATTCAACTCCTGGGTATCATCGATTTCATGTCGGCCGGGGACGCCGCCGGTGTGGAAATGGGCGATGTATTCCTTGTAGTCGTGAATGTTGCGGATCACGTCGCCTTCCATGATCTGCATGTGGTAGATATCGTAAAGCAGCTTGAAGCGCGGCGAACCCACTTTTTTGGCCAAGGTCACGCCCCATTTCGTGTAATCGTACATGTAATCCTTGTGATCGACCTTGCTGTTCAGCCCTTCCATGCAAATGGTCACGTTTTTCTCTTCCGCCAATCCGACGACGCGTTTGAGTCCGATCGCGCAGTTTTCCAGGCCCTCGTCGTCCGGCATTTTGCGCCGATTGCCGGCCATGCAGATGACGTTGGGCAGGCCTTCCTCCGCGGCGAATTCAATGTGGGTTCGCAGCTCCTTTTCAATCTTGTCGTGATTTTCCTTGCGATTGAGGCCATCCGGAATCGAGTTGCACCGGATCATAGCGCAGGTCAAGCCGAATGGCTTGACGATTTTGTAATCTTCAATCGAAAGCAGCTCGATGGATTTATATCCCATCTTGGGGGGCTCGGCGGCCAGCTTGTCCAGGGGAATGCTTTGGTAACACCATCGGCAAATGGATTGCTTGATGTTGCCCTTGGGCTTCGAAGGCTCGTCCTGTGGTTTGTCCGCGGCGACCGACGGCGCGGCCCAGGCGCCGAGGATGCCCACCCCCGCGGTTTGCAAAACAGAGCGCCGGCTCAGCAGTGATTTCTTTTTCATGTTCGTTCTCGTTGAAGAGTGAGCGGTGAGTAATGTCTCACCATTCGAGGACTAATTCCCTGCCACTCTTGCGGATCGTAACACGGGGCATGGCAGCCCGTCAACAACCTGCAGAATGTCGTTCACCGAGTGGCGGTTTGCCAACTCTCAATAATTCCGGGGCTACACGGCTCTGGGCCACGAGGGCGAATTGACCCAAGGCCAAAAGAGCGCGGACGTCAAGCATATTTCACGCGGGTACCCCCTCCGGGCCATATCGGGCAATTGGCCCAGGGGGGTGAATTCCTCGGGAAAAACACCACTTTTTGGCCTTTTGGCCCGCCTTGTGGCCCAGCGGGTCGGGCTTTCGGCCGGAAGTGGAGACTGCTGTGCCTGTCAGTAGCTGCCGTCCCTGCCAACTTCGCGTGAGGGGTTGGCAGGGACAGCGGCGCGCTACAAGGCGTGGATGCATAACGAGTTGTGACTCGCCCGCGCAAGTGCCTGCCAGGCTGGTGCGTACTCGGAAATGAATCGGATCATGGCAAACCCCGGCCAATTCCGGACACACCACGCCCGCCCGCCAAGGGAACCCATTGGCGGAGTGCCAAAAATGCGTGAACGTGTAGCATTTTCTTATCGCCCCACCCACTCCGCCCGCCAATTGCAATTGGCGTGAGGGGGTCTATTACTCGAGAAATACTCACATTCTGCCGATTTGGTCGCGCCATTTGGCGGGGAGGGGTCGATGACTTCAGGGGTGAATAGCGAAATATGTCGGTCTTTTGCTGCTCGCGGCACGGCCAGTCCCGGCAACTAAAGCCAACAACCGGTTGCAAGGGCATCGAAGGACCACCCGTGTCTGTGCGACAATATGGAGATGGTGCTGCTATTTCGAAACACTTGCGACCGAGAGAAGTCTACAAATGACATCCGAAAATATGAATGTCCCCTTTGTTTTTCCGTGATGGAGGTAGACCCAGCCGTAGTTGCTGCTGGACCGCGTAGTCCAATTAGAAGCCAGGATTGTAACCGCGCCGAAGGGATCGTAGATGTAGCGTTCTTGAACAGTGCCGGTGGTGTCTACCAAGGCGGTGACGTTGAAGTTGACGTCTTGCTCGGCATACATGCGCTGGCTGGGGGTATCGCGCTCGATTAGAGCGTCGATGTATACCGGACTCCAGACGTATTGGTCCTGCATGCTGCCGCTCACAGGAAAAATGGTTGGTGAAAACCATTCCTCTTTTCTTCCCTGAGCGTTCTTTCAGGATGGCTGTGAACCTGGAAGGCTGATTCCGAGACGTTGACATTCTTTCTGAATCACGCTTGCACACAACAGGCAACACTGAAGACAAATGAACACTTGATCGGGCCCTTCCGCCAACGGACCGACGTCTTTATAATTCTTTCGGCAGAAAGAGCACCATCCCGGATAGCGCGAATACGAAGGTGCCTTGTTCGCCTCGTTGTCTTTTTCTTGCATCTTCCTCCTCCTGCACATCATCGTAAGACAGGAAAGGCATTTACGCACGCATCTCACTCAGGATTATAGGGCCTCGGGAACCCAGGTGGCGGGGGGGCGGGAGGTGGCACTTCAGGGCCGAGCGGGTCCGGCACGAAGATTGGGAAGCCGCCCTCGGGAATTGTAACCACCGTTCCGCCGACTAGCCAGGTGTTAGGTCCAAGTTGTGTAACAGGTGGCCCCTCGTACGGTGGAAGTGTAGAAGGTGGAGTGGCTGGAGGCTGAACTGGCGGCCTCTCAAACGGTAGGATTGTGGGCCCCTCAGGGGGTGCGCACTGGGTCGGTTTCGGTGCGGGTGCTCCCGGTTTCGCTGCGGCTCCTCCCGGTTTCGATTGCGGTCCCGGTTTGAATGAACCCGCCAAGAATGCGCCGAACAGATTGCCGCCAGCCATTTGCTGAATATCAGCGGGGTCGCCATTAATGCCGTAATCGTTAAAGAACGGGGCGAGGATGGGAATTCCCCAGCTGCCGAATACTCCAGTGAAGGTGGGAGGTGGGCCGAACGGCGATGGCCCGAGATTAACTGGAGAGGCGCTCCAGAGGAAGTTACCAACGCCATTAGTACCATTCACGACAACCCCCCACGATACGTTGTAAATTCCAGGCGCGAGCCCATCATACCAGAAAACGCCCCAAGCCGATCCGGGTGACAAAGAACTGGCACCGACGAGGGAACCGAAAAGGTCGCCGGTGCCGAGTACCGCGTTCCAACCGGGCCGGTACCAGGGGATACCCGGAGGGTGGAGGGGGCGCGGATGGTAAACGTTGCCGTTTTCGTCCACCATGGACAGCCCGGTGGGGTCGTTAAAAGTCGTCGGATCATTGCCGACATAGCCGTAAAGATTCGTGTCGCCGCCACCGAAACCGAGCGGGTCGTTTTCGACCCAGCGGCCAATAGTAGGGGAGTAATCGCGCTCCCGCCGACCGTATAAACCAGTGGCGGTATCGAGGCGGGTGTCTTGATAGAGGTACACCCAGCCGTAGTTGCTGCTGCCGCGCGTCGTCCAGCTGGCGGCAAGGATGGTGACAGCGCCGAACGGGTCGTAAATGTATCGCTCTTGAACGGTGCCGGTCGTGTCCACCGGCTCCAGACGTACTGATCCTGCATGCTGCTGCCCATGAAAAAACGGTTCCGAACTCTCTTCTCAGACTCTCTTCCCAGACTCCATTATCCTTGAATAGCTTCTTTCAAAGCGTCCGCAAAAGCACAACAGGAAGGAAAGCGGTCTTCCGGTTGTACACTAAATGCCTTAGATAAGACCTGCTTTTCAGGATGTGGCAATCGGGCAATCTCGATTGCCCCTAAGAGTTCACCTCGGCGCGGCATAGCAAATGCGCCGTTCGGTAAGCGCACCCAAGCATATGTAGCGGCCAAAGCGTACTGGTCTGACTGTGGGAGCAACTTTGGTAGAGGTTGGGACCTCAACTCCGGAGCCATGCAGACGACTTTATAAAAAGGGATGTTCGTTGGAGGTCCAATAGGGTAAGGGCTAAGATCTGCAAGTTTGGCGTGCCCATCGTGGATTAAAATGTCAGTGGGATTCACTCCTGCATGAAACAATCGCCTTCCACGGAAATCACGCGCATGGAGAGAATCAAGGGCGGCCGCCACTTCACCGATATAACGCACACATTCGACGTCAGAGAGACCATTGCGGGCGATTCCAAGCAGGTTGTCTTCAGCCAGTTCCCAAGCTACAACCAACTTGTCGTGGTACCTAGTGACATCCAGGACCTGTATGAATCCGTCAAGCTGCTGCGCCGAGTAAAAAAGCATCTGATATTCGCGCTGACTTGTCTCATCATCGAAATGGCAACGTCCAATTTTCAAGGCGACGTCGGCTGCACAGGGTTCGCCATCAGCATTTACCTGATGAGCTTGCCAGACTTCGGCGAAACTCCCAACCGCTATTAGCTGGTTGAGCCGGTAACAAAAGACAGGTCCCATAGAAGCACCTTCACCATATAGCGGACTGAGAGTCCGTCATCCTACCAACTCGAACCAGGCTATTGGCATTCTCGTAGCACCTTCAAAACTATCCTAGCGCCGGAGACCGGGAGGGCGAGGTCCCTCGTGGATAGGCGCCGTCCAGTTGCCGGGATTCGCCCATTCGGAAGGATAAGGAAGATCCGGAAAGTTCTCTGCCCAGGTGCCTGGCGGCATATACTCAGAGATGCTGCCACCAGGTCGCACAACACCAATACCACCTGTTGGATTATTGGGACGCGGCACAATTGTTCCAGGCGGGGCCGTTGATTCCGGGATTGGAGTTGGCACTGGGGGTTCAGGTTCCGGAATGTAAGGGGGGCCCAGCGTGCTATACGGATCGCCAGCAACTCCCGGTACTGACGGCCTCTCGCAAGCGGCTCCCGGTTTTGCCCCTGCCCCCGGTCCCGGTTTGAAGGAGCCCGCGAGGAAAGTAAAAAAGAGATTGCCCCCCGACATCTGCTGAATCCCGGAAGGGTCTTGCTGCCCGTAGTCATTGAAAAACGGAGCGAAGACGGGAGTACCGAGGCTGGCAGTCATATTCCATAGGGTGTTCCACAAAAACGGCAGGTTTTCCCCTTGCTGATTGGCCGTCACCCAATTATTCCAGAATGGCGAATACACATTTGCTGGTTGCCCGGTGACTCCGCCATATATAATGGCCCCAAAATCGTAAACGGTGAGGCCCAGGTTCCATGCCGCACCCAGAACGCCTACAGATACGTTGTAGATGCCGGGCGCAAGCCCATCATACCAGAACACACCCCAAGCCGATCCCGCCGGCAAGGGACCATAGCCAAATAAGTTCAAGGTACCGAGCCAGGCGTTTGAAACCGGGCGGTACCAGGGGATACCCGGAGGGTGGAGGGGGCGCGGATGGTAAACGTTACCGTTTTCGTCCACCATGGACAGGCCGGTGGGGTCGTTATAAGTTGTTGGATCATTTCCGACATAGCCGTATAGATTGGTGTCGCCGCCACCGAAACCGCTAGGGTCGTTTTCCATCCAGCGGCCGAAGGTGGGCGAGTAATCACGCTCCCGGCGACCGTACAAACCGGTCGCCGTATCCAGGCGAGTATCCTGATGGAGGTAGACCCAGCCGTAGTTGCTGCTGGACCGCGTAGTCCAATTAGAAGCCAGGATTGTAACCGCGCCGAAGGGATCGTAGATGTAGCGTTCTTGAACAGTGCCGGTGGTGTCTACCAAGGCGGTGACATTGAAGTTGACATCCTGCTCGGCATACATGCGCTGGCTGGGCGTGTCACGCTCGATGAGAGCATCGATGTAAACCGGACTCCAGACGTACTGATCGGCCATGCTGCCCGAGACGTCTTCTTCCAAGAGCTGCCAAAGCATGGAGTAGTAGAGGTCGCGGATGGTGCCAGGGTTTTCGGTGATTCGCCGATCAACAGCGTCATAACTGTAAGTTTCCAACACCGTTTGGCCG
>WNFC01018905.1_pt1 | contig 12050 bp, 15 predicted proteins | sample 5400541 | NCBI WGS metagenome assembly WNFC01 (sample SAMN13153342, study PRJNA577476) | soil metagenome | isolation source: 120 cm saprolite under Douglas fir tree site 2 hole 2 replicate 1 | place: USA:California | collected 2015-04-18 | reverse complement strand
GTACGCCTTTGCGAGCTTTGAAGGCCCCTGATTTCACCCGCGCCATTCGAGCCGTTCGAAACGCCATTTGTATTGCCCCTGTATGCAAGGGCTGGCCGAATGTCTCGCAAATTCAGTAAGTTACTGCAACTACTTGGGAAGCTACTTGGCATGGTGCGGACGGCGGGACTCGAACCCGCACAGGGTTACCCCCAACGGATTTTAAGTCCGTTGCGTCTACCGGTTCCGCCACGTCCGCGGAGGCGCCGTTTTAGCATCGCTCGTCGGCGATGCGAAAGCATGGCAAGCGAATTCAGCGCACCCCGCCCCACCCTTCCCCGCCGAGCCAGGGAGGGCAGCGTGGGGGACGTTGAGGAATATCGCGCCTTCCCCTACCCGGCCGGATCGACCGCGCCCCAAATCTCGGCCCAATCGTCGCCGGTGATATCAGTCACGCGGCCGTCGCGCTCGAAGAACTTGTTGGGGACCTGGAAGATCGCGAGCATGAGGCCGCCCTCCGGGCACCAAGCCGAGTGGCGGCTGCCGGCGGGACGCCAGACGAAGTCGCCCTCGGGTACTGTGAGACCGGCGTCCGGACCTTCCCGGTCCACCAGCTTGCCTTCGAGCACGTAGGTTTGCTCGATCTTGACGTGCTCATGGTCGGGCAGCACCGCGCCGGGCGCAAAGCGCATCAGCGCGGTCGCTAGGCCGCTGTCGCGATCGAACAGCAGCGTCTTCACCTCGCAGCCGGGAAACCGCGTCTTCAGCCACTCCATTTCGCCGACGCGAACGTGGTGGGACCGCAGATCAGCCGGGCTCGTGGGCTTCGGGGTCACGGCATCCATCGCATCCTCCTGCGGGCAACGTCGCGCATGATAGCCTATCACTTGGCCTCCGGGCGAATCGGCGGCTGGAAAGCAAGGCTGAGTCCCATGGGATAGTCAGCGCCGCCCATGCCCTCCAATGGTGGCCGCGGTAGCGTTGCTCGGGTCATTCGCACGGCTGGCCTCTCCGTCGCGTTCACCCGCCCTGGCGAGGAGCTGGAAGTATAAATCGCAGCGACGGGGGAACGTGCGCTTAAGGCCGCATTGCTCATACTGGCCAAGCTCGATTACTTGCAAGATGGCGACAAGCTGGCGGTCGCTGACACGGATCTGCGGGCCGCGGCGCATGGTACGGGGATGGGCCATCAACGCTTTCGCCGTCCGCCGCACGTTGCGCGCGTTTGGCAAGTGGGCCCTTGCGTGTTCCTGAGCCCGGAAGGTCATCTTATGAAATGTCGGACACCCGACTGAAGATGAGCTTAGGATTGATTATAGTTATAGTTGCAGAAAGCCGCTTTTCATCCGAGCACTTTCGCATAAATCCATTGGGGAATATCTATGAATTCGGAAGAAGATATTTCGAAGGCTGCGGAATCTTTAGTATCGACATTGAAACGGTTGCACGAGGAATTACTTGCGTTTGATACGCTCCTGCAAGAACGAGGACGATCACTATACAATGTAATGACCCTAGAAGACTGGTTAGACATTATTGGTGTACTGTCGAACTTGAGCGAACGGTCTGGGGCTATCGCAAAATTGTGCTTAGAAACGCATTTTCAGGCGAGGGCCTCAGTGCGTGGCCACAGCCAAAGGGATGATGGTGGCCAGAGGAACGACGGTGAAAGGTCGAATTGATTGAGGTGGCAGCGGAGGCTGGGACGGGCGCTTCCGCGCCACGCACTGATGGCCTCCATATCAAACGAACGGATTAAACGCGCTCGGCACACGCCTGAGATTCCGGCAAAGCTGGGGCTGCTCGATAGCCATATCGTTGAGATACTGCTGGTAAGTGGTCTTGAAGCTAGCCGCAGCAGTGTCGGGCCCGGTCAGAGGCAGGAACCCGTGATGATCCTGTCTCAGTTGGGTTATCTTCAACTCCGATCGATAGACATTGCTGACGACGATTGCGGCAAACTCTTCATAGTTATCCATCCCTGGATTGCCGCTATGTTCGGAACCAGCTGGAAATGTTGCATCTAGACATCCTCCGCCCATGTCGGGCCGGCTGACTTCAGGCCCCTTTCACGTTGTAACCTGTGGTTGCAATGCGGGCCGCCTGCAGCGAACGGCACGAACGAGCTCAGGCAGGACGCCGACGGCCTGTGCAAATGGAACGGGGGTACGGCGGACGCCGCGGTTCTTCATCAGAAAATCGAAGTATGACGATTCGCTGGTAAAATCGAAGTATGACGATTCGCTGGTAAGCATGTGCCTCTCCATCATCAGGTTGCAAGCATGTCCTCCATAATGTGTCGTCGGCTGGCCGCCTGTGGTTCACGTGCGAGCAGTCCCTTTTGGGCCTGGGTAGGGGGTCTCTTGATGGCTGTGGATAAATCCGGCTGGACGGCGCGAGCTACGGCCGCGATGCGAGGCGCGCCGTGGCGGCGTTCGCGGGCGCGCATGAACTTGTGCCGCTGGCGGGCCGCTGACGCTTTCAGCGCTGCACAAGCTCAACGCCTGCTTGGAAGGCGATCGTCTTGCGCGATTGATAACGTCCTCAGTAATTGTTGAGTGATTTCGCCTGTGTCTGGTTTGCAACACGCCTGCATTAGTTGATAGAGGGACTTTCGGTTCCCGGTAATGTGGTTTATCAGCATTCCTTGGGGATGGGGAGGCACGTGCCCCCGACCTCACGGGCTCAGGGGCCTGGGGTCGGGGTCACGCTGCCAGCGGTACCTCAATGAGCCGCAGCTGCGCTTTCTAGTTTTATTTCGCGCAAGCGGCATTTTAGTCGGGTGCTGTACCACCGTGGCCAATAATATTGGCCGCCTGTTGGAAGCCGACATCGACGGGCTAATCCTTGGTTTATAGCCGGCCTGACATTCAGCTCATAATGACGTTATTTCCATCGACGCAAAAGGACGCCTTGGATTCGACTTTATTGGCTTTCCAAAGTTCCAACTCAAACTCTTCTAAAGCAGGCTCCTTTGAAAGAAACGGCGATGGCTCATGATGATTCGGCACAAGATTTGAGTCTGTCCCGGCAGCGCGTGACAGACCCCGCCGCATAGCGGCAAGGCCACGCTGCGGCGGTTCAGACGCGGTGCCGCAAGCGCTAAAGATGGTGTGGGCGTAATCGGTGTTTCTGATTCGTAGGGTTTAAGCGCGGGGTATGTAATGAACGCAATAAATTACAAGGCGCTCCTCAGTCCCGAAAACTATGAGGACCTGAGGCAGGCAGCAATTGACCTGAAGATCAGAGAAATGATGAATGTCGGCTGTGCATGGCATATCGTTTGGACCGGGCTAGCAGATACGCCATTCCAGTTTGATCCGGGCGATCCTCACCACGTTGCGTTGCTCGAGCAATCGGCGGCACGGGAATGTGAAGGCCAAACCGTAAGCGATGTGCTCAATGAGATTGCCAAGCTGGTTTTTGAATGGGTTACCCCCGGGTTCAACAGAGAAAGCGGCGATACTCTTGAGGGCCTTGTGGCCAATGTGGGCAATGGGCGTCTGAGTGCGCGTGAACAGGCAACGTGATGCCTTTACGCCTTCGGCCACCCGCATTTACCATCCCGCGGCATTCCGCTTGCCATGCCGGGATGCCGGCGTATCCGTATCCAGATGCAGCGCGGTGGGGTGTGTGACGCCAGGAGTACGCATATGGTACCAAATGATGCGCATTTGCGCAGGATCGCCACCGAGGTCCTCTCTCATTTGCCCTATGGCTACGAAGAGACATTGGAGGTGCTGGGCTATCTCCGCCAGCTGGCGGAATGGCGCCACCACGGCCGGGTTATCCCGCTGCCACCGCGGCAGGCTTATCCCCCTGCCACCGCGGCCCAAGCCGATCGATGAACGGTGGAATCCCGCCGGGGCGACTCGGCGGGATTTTTTCTTTCAAAAACGGGCGACGATATAACGTATGCGTGGAGCATAACGTATGCGTGGAGCATAACGTATGCGTGGAGCATAACGTATGCGTGGAGCGTCATCTGGCCGACTTGGAACCAATCGCCCCGGACGTCTGGCATGGACTCAATCGCTATTGAGGCAGCTTTTGCGTGTTGCGATCGAGGCCCTCAATTATACAAGGACGTGTTCCATGGGAAGGGGGCATAAGGCCCGAACGACGCGGGCCTGCCTGCGCAAAGCGGACTCCGCGGAAAAATCACCGCCTCGCACGCGCCAGGGTATAAGCTGTACGAACGGTAGTAAACGAAGCGATGCCGCGGCCTGGTCGGCCACTGCGGCGGATACGTCCCAACTTGGTCGGCGACTTTGATCACAAAGTTTTGGCGCGTTTGTGCGGTCGCGGAAACTTGAGTAAAGGCAACCAACGCAAGTGCGGCCGATATTGTGATTGCGAGCTTCATGTCAGTCTCCCAGTCCTCGCCGGCGCCACCCGTCGAAGCTTATCCGCAAAGGCTTCGCTGAGGTCAAGCGTAGACGGTGCGGCGGCGCGCAGGGACTGTCGTGTCGCCGACCAACAGTGGGGACGTTTACTTGCCGATCATGACGTCGGAGGCCTTGATCACGGCGGCAACGCTGTCGCCGACCTTGAGGCCGAGGTCATCGACCGCCTCGTTTGTGATGGATGACGTGACCGTCACGCCATGGCCGAGATCAACAACCACGTGTGCGGTGGTGGCGCCCTTGTGGACCTCGACGACCTTGCCTTTGAGCTGGTTACGCGCACTGAGCTTCATTAGTTTTCTCCGTCACGATCGCCGCCGTTTTTCCCACCGCAATCGGTGCGTCATAGATGCGACGCCACCGGACCGGAAGACGCTCTTCATCAAGCCGCCGCGGGCTCTCTGCCGGAAACTTGACCTGTGGCGCGGGACGCTGAGAGAGCTCCTTTGCCGACCTCAACGCCTCCTTACCGCAGGCGTTCCATCGGTTCACGCGGCCGATACGGCCATTGGCGTCAGCCCAGCGCGGCCAAGTCGCACGTCGCGGCGGCCCAATCCCGCTCGTCTCTCTGGCATTTTGCCGCCTTTGTGATAGTCGTTGTGTCTCCCCCGCAATACGCGTGGCCGGCAATGGCGGACATTGGCTTTTCCATCCGTTTGGACCTCACCGACTGCGACAGCATCGGCCCTGGCAAGATCGCGCTCCTGGAGGCGATACGCGTCCAGGGATCGATCTCCGCCGCGGCGCGGTATCTTGGTATGTCGTATCGGCGTGCCTGGCTTCTCGTCGAACAGATCAACAAAAGCCTGTCCCAGCCTGCCGTCACCGCCGCGACCGGAGGGGCCAGCGGCGGAGGCGCTGCCCTTACCCCGGTCGGCGAGCAGGTGATTGAGCTCTACCGTGCGATTGAGAGCCGTACGCGCTCCTCGGCAAACAGCGAATTTCGGGCTCTTGGCAAGTTGATCCGCCCCAGACAAAAAGCGCGCGCGTGAATTGCTGGCTCCTCTCTTTCAGAGAGTGGATGCCGGGATCAACCTGCTTTGCAGGCGCGATATGTTGTCCTATATATAACGCTATCGAACAGTACGAAGCCGGTGCAAGTTGAGGGAAACGGCCATGAATGTCATTCAACAGATCGAGCGCATGAGCCATCCGTTCCTGGACGGAAAGACAAAGCGACTGCTGATCGACGGCAAGTGGGTCGAGGCGGCATCGGGCAAGACGTTCGCGAGCATAAATCCGGCAACCGGCGAGGTCCTGGCGACGGTGGCGGAGGGAGATGCGGAGGATATAGACCGTGCCGTCGCGGCAGCGCGACGGGCCTTCGATGGTCCGTGGAGCAAAATCAAGCCGTTCGAACGCCAGTTGATGCTGCTCAGGCTTGCGGATCTGGTCGAGCGGCATTTCGAAGAGCTGAGCATGCTCGACACGCTCGACATGGGCGCGCCGATCAGCCGTACATTCGGCACGCGGCAGCGCGTTCTCGGGATGCTGCGATACTATGCCGGCATGGCGACGGCGCTGCATGGGGAGACCATCGAGAATTCGCTGCCGGGCGAGATCTTTTCCTACACGTTGAAGGAGCCCGTTGGCGTCGTCGGCGCGATCATTCCGTGGAATGGCCCCTTGGGCGCCTCGGTGTGGAAGATCGGCCCGGCGTTGGCGACCGGCTGCACGGTCATTCTCAAGCCGGCGGAAGAGGCGCCGCTGACGCCGTTGCGTCTTGGCGAACTGATATTGGAGGCCGGCGTGCCGCCGGGAGTTGTGAACATCGTGCCGGGATTTGGCGAGACAGCGGGCGCGGCCCTGGCCACGCATGCGGGTGTCGACAAGATCGCATTCACGGGCTCGCACTTGACCGGCCAGAAGATCATTGCGGCGTCGGCGGGAAATCTCAAGCGGGTCTCGCTCGAACTCGGGGGCAAATCGCCCGACATCGTGTTCGCAGATGCGGATCTCGAGAACGCCGTGCCGGGTGCCGGTATGGCGGTGTTCGCGAATTCCGGCCAGATCTGCAGCGCCGGCACGCGACTCTTCGTCGAGCGCCGCATCTACGACGAGTTCGTCGGCCGGGTGGCGGACTTTGGCAATGGCCTGCAGGTCGGCAATGGCATAGACCCCAAGACGCAGATCGGTCCGCTGGTGTCCGAACAACAGCTCGAACGCGTGAGCGGCTATCTCAGCATTGGGAAGCAAGAAGGCGCCCGCGCCGTTTCGGGCGGCGACCGGCTGACCGGGGAAGCATACGACAGAGGATATTTCGTACCGCCGACCGTGTTCGCGGATGTGCGCGATGACATGCGGATTGCCCAGGATGAAATATTTGGCCCGGTCCTGTCGGCAATTCCGTTTGACGATATCAACGAGGTGATCGTTCGTGCCAATGCGACGTCTTTCGGTCTTGGAAGCGGCGTGTGGACGCGAGACGTCAGCAAAGCTCATCGCCTGGCGAAAGCAATCCGCGCCGGCTCCGTGTGGGTGAATTGCTATCAGGCGATGGATCCTGCCGTGCCATTCGGCGGCTACAAAATGAGCGGTTACGGGCGCGAGTCAGGTCTTCAGCATCTGGAGGAATACCTCAACGTGAAGGCCGTCTGGATCAAGACGGGCTGAGGCGCAGGGCGCCACTCCGGAGTCATGGCCGGGCTTGTCCCGGCCATCCACGTCTTGCTTGCGGGCGCTCAGCGAGAAAGACGTGGATGCCCGCGACAAGCGCGGGCATGACGAGGGAGGAATCGAGTCAGCTTGCCAGCCGATGCCGGGCGATATATTCTACCAAATATATCGCTTCATGAGGTGGGCAGCGTGAGATTCGATGCTCAATGCGATTTCGCGTCGGTGGTCTACGGTCGAGACGACGACCCTGACCGTCTGCTCATCGATTTCACGAACGACCTTTACCGTTCGGGAGTTCGGCCGGTCGGGGTCATTCAATCCGGCCGCAGTTGCCGGACAGAGGAGCCGAAACTCCGCGTCGTCATGCTGCCGGGCGGGGAAACCGTCGGCCTCGTCGCAGATACAGAAAACCGCGATGCCGGGGGCTGCCGACTCGATGACCGACGGCTCAGCGAACTCGCCGGGCGGCTCACTGCCGCAATCGACGACGGCCCCGACCTCGTCGTGATCAATCGCTTTGGCCGCGCCGAGGCCGAAGGCCGGGGGCTGGTCAAACCCATCGCTCACGCCCTCAAGGCCGATATTCCAGTGCTGATTGCCGTGCCTGAGCGACGCTTCTCAGACTGGATCCGATTTTCTGACGGCATGAACGTTCGGCTGCCGTGTCGCCGGGAGGCCACTTTCTGCGAATTGGCAAAATGAGGGCCGTTGCCTAAGGAGCATTTGGTGATTGCCGACGAAACACACGCGATACAGGAAGAGCCGGAACCTCCGTTCGTCATCGACGTAGTGGGAGAGGTTGCGCCGGATGGCAAGGCCATCGGGTTACGCATACAACGCAGTGCGCAGGGGCCCATAGACCTCTGCCTGCGCATCCAAGACGTTCAGTACATGGTCAGCATGATGCTGGCGCTCGGTTGCGAGGCAAAACGTCTGCAGGGGCTGCCGGAACCGGAGTCCCCGCCCAATGGCGCGATCCCGCTGCTTTCTGATGCTGGAGGTCGGAGCTGCCGCGTTGATGTTCGGTATGCCGGCGGCGGTGCTGGAAGAAGTTGGCCAGACCCTGCTTGCCCTGAGCGCGCGCAAATCCGCCAGGCCATCGTGACGAATCCGCCCGACCTATAGGTGGCGTTTTTCTGACGCCCCCGGCGCGACAGGAATAGCCGCTTTTTCTCTTCCCAGAACCGCAATTGTGTGTCACATTCGCTATATCTGATTGAATACAGCGAGTAGCATGTCGTCCCGCACTCCGGATCTGCTGTCTAACATCTTCGCGAGCGGCCTCCAGCCGCGAGCCGCCACATTCCCTCGCGGCATGATTCCGATGAAGTCGCGCGGGTCCGGCGAAGCGTCGGGCGACGCGTTCGTGCCGCCCGCTTCACGCAGGCGCACGGCAATCTGGGACATGCACCACAGCATGCATTGCTCGATCATCGGCACCTGTCTTTCGACGAGTGAAATACGCCGCCTGCTGATCAAGCTTGGCGTGCATGGCGCCGAAAGCGCCAGCGATCATGATCTGCACAAGCAGGGTGTTACGCTTGCAGGTCAAGCGCAGGGAGGCGGCAAGTTCATCCAGAAAGCGCTGGACCGGCGCCATGAGGCCGCGATCAAGCAATTCGCAAAGGCGCAGGACGAAGGAGCGCTGTGCCTGCTATGGGACGATGCGGTGAGGCGTGGCGATATTCCGGGCGCCTATTGGGCCGTGCTCAGCCACCCGGCGGCGACCGACGCCGTCATGCGCAAAACGTTCGGCGATGTGCACATGCTGTCGCACATGGTCGGCGCCGCGAACCGCGCGGATATTCGCCGGCTGTGCCAACTTGAGCAGCAGAACGCCGCATTGTCGGCCAAGCTCGAACTGCAGCAGCGCCAGCTCCGCGATGGCTTCGTTGAGCGCGACAGCAAGATTCGGCTGCTCAACGAAGCCCTCAGCCGGGCGCTCGCCCAGGCGCCGGCTTGCGCGGCACACGCGGACGATGACGTCCGCGCCGCGGAGGCGGCGCTGATCGACCTTGACCGCCGTCTCGACCGGGAGGTGACGCGCCGCCAGCGCCTCGAAAGCCGCCTTGAGGCGGCAACCTTGGCGGTGTCGCAAGCCGAACGCGTGCGGCAGGAGGCCGAGGTCGAATGCGAAAGACTGCACCGCGAACTGTCTCTCGTGGAAGCACAGATCACCGGCTGGTTGGGCGAAGAGCAAACCGCCCTCGCGCCGCAACTTGGGGGCGCCCAGGTGCTTTACGTCGGTGGCCGGGCGCATCAGGTGCCCTGGCCTTATCAGTCGCGCCGATTGCGTGGTGTTCCCGATCGATTGCGTCAGCCACGAAGCCATGGGGATCCTGAAGCGGCAATGCCGGCAATTGGCAAAGCCATTCGTGCCCCTGCGAACATCAAGCCTCGCCAGCCTCCTTTTCGGGCTCGCCACGCTGGAGCGTACGCCAGAGCGCATCGCGGCCGTCAACTGACGTTATAGAGCACCTACCGATAAGATCGAGCCACCTCTCCAGCGTCATGCCCGCGCTTGTCGACGACAAGCGCGGGCATGACGCGCTCTACGCCAAGGTCGCATAGATGTCTCCCGAATTGGCGCGACCCGGCAATCCCATCAGCCAGTCGGTGATTTCGCCGGCATCAAGCTTGCGCCCGTGCACGAAAGCGAGGCTCTCGCCAAGCGACGCTTCGAATGCCCCATAGCCGATCGCGGCGCAACGCGCCACGCACGCGCACGCGAGATCGCGCTGGATGGTGGTGAATTCGAACGACAGCGCCGGCGCCGGCGTGGAGAGCCCGGCCAGGACCTCAGCCTCAAAGCCCTCGACATCGATCTTGATGAAGCGCGGTGCGCCGTGACGCGCGATCAGCGCATCGAGGGTCGTGACTGGCACCTCGACGGTCCGGGTCCAATGCTGCCCCTCCCAGCCCGGCGCATCGTGGGCGGCCGCGATGAAGGCCTCCGAGGCGGTCGAAACCGTCGGATTGTCGAGATTGAGTTTCAAGGCGACCCTGCCGGGCTCACGGCCGACCGCGCTCTCCACCAAGGTCACGGTCTTGTCGCGGCCATAGATGAGCCGCAGCGTCATCGCCAGCGCGGGCTGGGGCTCGACCGCGATCACCCGCGCCCCAAGCCGCCGGAATGCCGCAATCCGGTCGCCCACGTGGCTGCCGATGTCGAATACCAGATCGCCCGTGGCAACAAAGCGGGCGTAGTGCCGGTCGAGCGCGCTGCGCCGGTGCCTGTCGCCGTAATAGATGCACAGCGACCGGATCACGCCGCGCGCGGCGCGGACGCTGTCGAACATGGGCGTTCTCCTTATGTGCCGCGTAGGGCGCAATGCGCTACGCTTATTGCGCCCTACGCGTCTCGGCAACATAGCCTTTCAAGGCGCGGCCACCATATCTTAACCTCGTGCCCATGACTCGTATCCCTTCTCATATCCCGGCTCACGTCCCCGCCCAGCCGCCTGCGGATATCGCTTCCCTGATCTGCGCCCTGCGTGCCGGCGAGCGTGCTGCGCTGGCGCGCGCCATCACCCTCGTCGAGTCAAAGCGCCCCGACCACCAGCGCTCGGCGCACCAGCTGGTGCAAAGCCTCCTCCCGCACACCGGAACCGCGCGGCGCGTCGGTATCACCGGGGCGCCGGGGGTCGGCAAATCGACCACCATCGACGCACTCGGCAGCCATCTCACCGGGCTTGGCCACAAGGTCGCGGTGCTGGCCGTCGATCCGTCCTCCGCCCGCACCGGCGGCTCGATCCTTGCCGACAAGACCCGCATGGCGCAGCTCGCGGCCGACGCCCGCGCCTTTATCAGGCCGTCGCCGACCGCCGGCACGCTCGGCGGCGTTGCGGCAAAGACCCGCGAGACCATGCTGCTCTGCGAGGCGGCGGGCTATGACGTCATCCTGGTCGAAACCGTCGGCACCGGCCAATCGGAAACCGCCGTCGCCGACATGACGGATTTCTTCCTCGCCCTGATGCTGCCGGGCGCCGGAGACGAGTTGCAGGGCCTCAAGAAGGGGATCGTCGAGCTCGCCGACATGATCGCCATCAACAAGGCGGACGGCGACAATCTCGCGCGCGCCAAGGCGGCGGCGGCCGCATATCGCGCGGCGCTCCACATCCTCACCCCGCGGCTCGCCGAATGGAACCCGCCGGTCATCACCTATTCGGCCGCGACGGGCGCAGGCGTCGCGCAGCTATGGGAACACGTGCTCGACCACTATCGCCGCCTCTCCGCAACCGGCGCGTTCGCGGCGCGGCGGCGCGAGCAACAGGTCAAGTGGATGTGGGCGCTCCTGGAGGAGAGGCTGCGCTCCCGCCTCGCCACCGACCCCAAGCTCAAGGCCAGGCTGCCGCAGTTGGAGCGCGCGGTCGCCGAAGGAACGCTGTCGCCCGCGCTCGCGGTCGAGGATATCGTGGCAACTTTGGGATTTTAAGCCCTTGCGCACCATCCTCATCACCGGCTTCGGCCGCTTTCCCGGCGCGCCTGTCAATCCGAGCGGCCTGATGGCGACGCGCCTGGTGCGGCGCCGCCGCCCCGCGTTCGCCGCGACGCGGCGCATCGCCCATGTGTTCGCAACCCGCTATGACGCCGTCGACCGCGAGCTGCCGGCGTTGCTCAAGTGGGAGAAGCCCGATATCGTTGTGATGTTCGGCGTCGCCACCCGCTCGCACCGGGTGCGGGTCGAGCAGCGTGCGCGCAATCGCATCGCGCTGTTTCCGGATGCCAGCGGCCATCGTCCGGCGACGCGCACCATCGCGCCCCACCGCGAGGCGATGCGCAATCCCCTCCCGGTTACGCGCCTCGTCAAGGCCGCGCGCACGGCCCGCGTGGCCGCAGCGCCCTCGCGCAACGCCGGCGCCTATCTGTGCAACTACGTCTATTGGCGCGCCCTTGAGGCCGCCGCCCGGCCGGAGGGTCCGGGCCTTGTCGATTTTGTGCATGTGCCGCCGGTCGGATTAAAGGAGCTGCCAAAGAAGCTCTTCAAGAGGCCTCGTAGGAGACTTGCGAAGAAACTTCCCAACAGGCGGCGAAAGCGGAAGCCCCGCG
>WNFC01019647.1_pt1 | contig 12051 bp, 12 predicted proteins | sample 5400541 | NCBI WGS metagenome assembly WNFC01 (sample SAMN13153342, study PRJNA577476) | soil metagenome | isolation source: 120 cm saprolite under Douglas fir tree site 2 hole 2 replicate 1 | place: USA:California | collected 2015-04-18 | reverse complement strand
TGCCCCTCCTGTAACAGGCCCCCCAGGGAAAAAGTCCAAGACCAGTGGTAAGGAAGTTTTGTCTCGTAATACGCCCAAGTTGATGAGCCCTTTTAGAGAGCACGCCTGTGTCCGCCGCTCCATCGGCTCGCTCTGTGGCTGGGGCAACTGGTATTCCATCCCTTCCCCCTGGTGGGTTCCCAGCTGTAAACGACAAGGGCCAACGTATTTGCCGGCAATGCGGCCTCCCAGGGCGATATAAAGATGGGAAGTGCGTCGAGAAGTGGGGCCCTGGGCCTGAAGGTCCGGGGACAGTTTGTGACCGTTGTCGTAAGAAAATGAAGCGGGTCGAGCGTCGCGGCACGCTCGACCCCCATTCTCAGACTGCGGCATTCGTGCACCCCCGCACACACGCACCTATTCAAGAACGGGACCACGTGCATGGGACCTCTGCCTCTCAAGGGTCAGACCGGACGATTGGCCGGACAGACACTGTAGTTGTCTCCCACCCTCCATCGTCACAACCTCCGCAACCTTATGGAGGTGCCCCGGAACCTCGCGAAAGGGACGCCGTCTCGCCGCGCAGCAACGCGTCTTCGATCACCGTCGCTCGGCCTAAGGGCGATGCTGCGCACTCTGGCCCGTCCTCCCGTTCGCACAGCCGTTCCCCTCCTCCCGTTGCAGCTCATCCCCAGCGGAACGGCTCGCAGGTACAACTACCGCCATCCAAGCCGCCTCTCCCCCTCTCTAGCGGGGAAGGGGAGAGCGATGCAGAGGGAGATCCCGAAGGGGAGGAGGTAGACGACCCTGATGCAGACTTGCTGGCTGCAGTGGACGCGGCTGAAGCCAGTAGTGGCAAGGGTACGATAACACCGTGGGTAAAGCACGAAATTGAGGCCACATCATAAACCATAAAACTTGTGTATTTATCATTCCCTTGTGTTACTCGCTTTTCGGGATACCCTCATCACGATGCTTTGCTTATGCTTTATCCCGTTGTGTTGCAATGCCTGCTCTCGCTCCCGTATCTTAGTGTTTTCTACAGATTTTATTGTCTCCGCGTATGTGAGTGGCTGCTTAATTACACAGTGAGTGACGTTTGGGATTGGGACTCGGATGACGAACAATACGTAGCGCAAAAGCAGTTTCTGATGTCCTTATGCTGTACATTGTGCTGACGAAGACAGAGTCGTCTTTTTACTGGTACTGCGAGTGCCCTGCCATCTACGCGGACTGCGCCATCCGATGGGAAAAAAAAATACACTGGTGGCGTACGGAGGGCCCGCAAGGGCTGCGGCACGGTAAGGGCAGGAATGATAATAAATCAAATTGCAAGCAACCCTGCACCCGCAGCAGCCCCGCAACATTTCCCAGAGGCGCAAAGATGGGGTCTGAATCTAGTTAGGTAAAAGATATGCCGAGTTATAGGCTACGGTGTGTGGTGTGGGTGGAAAGGTCACTAGCTAGAGAACCGGAGACGCGGCGCGCCGCCCACACATCGCGACAAGGCCTCACCGCTGATCACACGAGACACGCCGCATGTCGCCGATTCGGCAAGGGCCGCGGTTCGATTCAATCCCCCATCCATCATCCATCATCATACGCAAGTCGCCTTACTTACACTACCTTACACTAGTACTGCTACGACAGGATCCCACGGCGGAATCGGCAGTAATACCACCTAATACCGTTCCTATTCTAGCGCTTTCCGGACGCGCTTTGGAGCCGGTCGGGACTGCATACGTATACTCCACAATCAACCGTTTCTTCGTAACAAGCCCGAATTCGGCCACGCGCCGACGATTCGTGGTCCTCCTGCATACGTAACTGTTCACGGAGGGACACGTTGTTCCTATGGTTCTGGCGCATGGGATTTGGTTGCTGACAACCGTTGTTGGAAACGAAAGCGCGGTATGCGGCAGGTTCGATTGATCTTGTAATGATTATATCTTGCCTGATGCGTTCGGAACCTGACACCGTCCTGACGTACACCTCCGAGCGATGCCGTTTTGCCTTCCTATTTCGAGTAGCATAGGAACCCTCTGTGCACCCCGCCACAGCTATTGCTCTCGGATCTAGTCTTATGAACCCGTGTGAGCCGTCACACCAGCTCCTAAAGTTATATGGTAACGTTCTGCACCGATCAGACCGCCAGAGAAAAGAAAAGTGTGCTCTGCACAACTGGTAACGATGAGTGACTCTCTGTCGCAGCAGGATGACAACGTTCCACGGTTCTCGCCAAAGAGCCATCGTCATGACTCGAAGCCCGAAGTCCGTTCGTTGCACATACACATGCTGCCCACGCCGATCAGATTCACAGCAGGTGCCCGTTTTGTAACAGCGAAATTAAACCTAGTGTACTCCGGACTCGGACGGCACAGTCGCAAGCCGTTGCCAGTTGCTTATAGCTCGTGGAGGAGTCGACGACTTTATTTTGACCCTACTATGATATATGTGATATTCTCGCTTGCTGTACGTGGATGCGTAAGCGTCGGCGTCGGTTTGCTTAGCCTGCCCTAATAGAAGCATCGTCCATCCGAGGTCCATCCTTCAAGTTTATCGTCAAAAGCTGAGCGCTTTTCGCTGATCGATAGCATTGATCGATGGATCACATGATATGTCAGTAGCTTGGTTTTAAAAGAGTCCTGCAAACCGTTGATCTGACCACAATACTTCGTATTAATCGAGGTACCTCCCATGCGTCGCGCTTTACGCCCTCACGTACTACGCACAGCGTCGCTACCACGCACATACCAGCTGGCTGCACTCACTGGCAGGAAGCGCAGGATAACACACACTTCCACCCCCACGCGGAAGCCAAAGGAAGAGGGCTCAATCGCCACTGTCTTCTCATCACTATCCGGAAGTGGCCCTGAATTGCCCACACGTTTTTCTGACCTCAAGAAAGACATATGGCGGGACGCTCTTATGCAAAGTTGGCGCGAGGTCCTCAACGAACTGGAAGGTTCTATTGAGAAAGTTGCCGCAAGAGGCGCTGATGTGCTCGAGTCAGCCTTCGCGTCCGCCGCGACTGACACTGACATATTCACAGATAATACCATCTGTACGATTCTCGGACTTGCAGAGAGGACTATCAATAGATCAAATATCAGAAATCCGGAACGCAGGTGTCCTGATTGTCCGGGCCGGCGTACCAAATGAGGTCTGATGTGCCCGATGTTACCCGTCCGCCCTTCCAACTGATCACCACTCATCAACCACTTTCCCGTCCTTTCCAGGAAGCTCTAGGTTGGAAACGGTCGTTGAAGGATTATATTTCCTTGAATAGTGACAAGGTTAAAGGTCTGTCGTTATTGCTGTCAATGCAGGAATGTGAAACTGATCTATCCCCCTGTCAAAAGGTTTTCCTGAGGGCAACATTCAAGCGTTCGAGATCTACAACTCGGGCGCGCAGACTCGCGCACGGACGCACCCAGCTATTCTCCAAACACAGCGCGCCATCCTACAATTGTGGCACTATTCCGAACCGGAGGCAAAGTTGAGTCTAGGAACCCCAATCAGTTATTTCGACCGTTTCCGGATACGCATACCTGGTGACCGTTCTTTCGTCCTTGGACCCCATATCGATGGCGGTTCTGTGGAGCGTTGGGAGGACCCCGGTTTCCGCGCATGCTTCCGAGCCATCCTCAGCGGCAGGTGGCGCGAACATGATCCGTTCGACGCTGCCCCTCGTCTAAATGGAAATCAGTGCTCAATTTTCCGTCCCTGGCAAGGTTGGACTTCGATGTCGGTGACCGGCCCCGGCGAGGGCACTCTCCGCGTCGCGCCGTTGCTCAAGTTGGCAACAGCATATCTGATCCTACGGCCTTTCTTCAAGCCAAGGACAGCGTCCTCCGGCCTTGACGACTGGGTCGTAGACCTCGAAAGTCCGACTTTCCCGGGTTCGCAAATGGGCAAGACGCAGGAATTGCGTGAAACGACGCACCCACACCTGCAGCTTTCCCGCACAATGGTGTCCGTTCCTCGCGTTGAACCCGGAGACCAGATCTATTGTGAGTCCCACTCTCAGTCCCCATCAGATGTGGTCTGGGGACGATAGTACTTTAGGGCACTGCGATCTCATACACGCCGTGGAACATTTGCACGGTGGACAAAGCGATTCTTCAGTTTTATACATCCCGGCTGTCCCCCTAACAACTCGAAAGCGAGTATTATCTTGCCATCCCTCCAATTTGATCTCAACGTCCCCCTCCACAGCGCCGAATATCTTCGAGTTCAACGAGAGCACTTCAACCTTGGCCTTCCTGCTCCGTGAGTCTTGTAAATTCCTTCTTTGGCAGCCATTGAGCATGCCACCAGTGATTTCCCAGGCGGGGAAGGTGAATCCCGCTTCCTGAGCCGAGGCGGGCAGGAACATATTCAAGGAGAAACTGGCCTTCGCGCGCTCGGATTCAAGAAGTTTGATATTCCGGAAAGTGCGGGGGCGGGTGAGGCGCAAGCTATCCTTGAGGCAAATGAGATAGAAGGCGTACTATTGTTCTGATTTTCGCCCATCGCGATCCAATCAGTGTTGTAATCGGAATTGGACCAACGGTCCTAGACCGAATACCGGAACGAGCGGCGACAAGCCAAACGTGCTGCAGAGGATCAACGCAAAATAATACAGTGCCCCCACACTCAGGGGAGAGACCTCGAAGAGGCGGCTTCTATTACCGCCATCCCATTTGCTATGTCCGTCATATTCCTAGGGCCGGGGCATCTGTTTCCAGATGAAGGGTATCCCCTCGTTTTCAAGCTCCCCTCACACAGATGAGGGCGCCGCGCCCAAAGGCTGTAGCGCCCGTTAGTCATTCGCGAAAGAAGTGCGGCCGAAGCGTATCACGATCATCACTGGAGCACGCACGCATCACCACCGATATCGAAGCCCGACTAGTGGCGACCGCGTTAATCATCTGGCGCGGCGGTCTTCACGGCGGCCGGAGGGTGCTGTCTTTGATACGTGCCGCGGTTTCAGACATGCATAAAATGAGGGCCGGTGCTCGCTCAGCACGCAGCAAAGTCGCACTTAACGCGTGGACTCTAGCACCCGAACTTATGCTGATGAGGACTTTTGGTTCGCAGGCGGGTTCCGATAGCGCCATGTGTTAGATCGTCTAAGGATAAGCCTCTTTGGAGAAAGAGCGGGGCCGATTATTAATGAGCCCTTACTCGAGATGTCCACCGGAAGGATGAACTGATCAAACACACGAAACTGGGAGTTGGCGGATGAGCCACCCACGGGCTCGTGTTCTCGTTCTGCTCGATAGAACTTGCGTGATTTCCAACTAGGATACAATCATTTTTGCTTCTTTGGAAGATGAACCTCTCCAAACATACAGTAAGTATTAATGCAGGAATAACAAATACAGCGGTGACAGAATCGAAAGAGCGCGACTCTGAAATGGACTCAACGGCGGCCACCTGCGAAATGGAACGAGAAGCCTCCAGGTCCACCACCACCGGTACGGAACTGGAATCCGCTGCCTGCTGCTTGTTGGAAAAATTGATTGAATGCGTGTCCTCCACCAGGGAAGGGACTACCTTGGCCCTGCATAGGATCGTTCGGGTCATCGCCATTGTCGAAGCGTTGTCGTAGCTCCGGGTTGGACAACACTTCGTACGCTTCATTCACAACAGCCATCTTAGCTTCGCTACCACCCTTATCCGGGTGTGCAGCGAGTGCAGCTTTGCGACTACGATGGAACCAAGCGCGTTAGCAAGGAAGCAAACAGAGGTATGTAATGCAAGTACGTACTAGGCCTTCTTAATCGTCTTTTCGTCAGCATCTCGCGAGACGCCGAGTACTTTGTAATAATCTTTCTGTCTCGACAGTTTCAACAAGCGCTGCGCCTTGGATAGACGAGCGTGGATCTGATTCACTCCCTGGAATCAGCCCTCGGCTGCACAGGAAGTGAAGAATGCGTACCTCGCGATTCCCACCTCCGCTTGCTTCCCACGCCCGCTCGAAAGCACGCACGGCTTCCTCCCACTCCTCCCGCGCAAGCAATGCCTCTCCCTTACCCAGCAAAGCATCGATGTCCTTCTCATTCCCCACCATTCGCAACAGTTCATCGCACCACAGCTCGCCTGCGCGCGCCTGACGAAGTTGAACATGCGCACGGCACAGGGCGCGCAAGATCGCTGCTCTTCTTGGGCTCGCCTTCTTCGGGGGAGGGATAGCGACGTTCACGCTTGGGACTGCGTCTGGCTCGACTGCTACCTCAAATGTTGCCAAAAAACCGCTCCCTGGCGCGCCGAGAGTTGCGTCTTTGGGAGCAGAGCCCAGGATGAAAGTAATTATTCCGCGCCAGTCCTCCGCGGCCATCAGCTCATCTAGTTTCTTGAACTGCTTGTCAAGAGACTTGACCAGGCGATGTGCCGAGAGACAAGGCTTGGAGTCAGGGTCATAGTGCAAGCACTGCTTAAGATTGGCCATCGCGGTGTTTGACGCGGAGGAACCCATGTAAAAGTATGATATGCGGAAAATGTTCATATACGCGTCTGTCGACGGCGACGTGATCTGGGTGAGCCGACTACAGACCCGGTTAGCGCTAGGGTCCGGCAAAATCCAGGATACGAACCTTAGGTCTGCCACTGCCTCTTCAAAGTCACCCGCCGCAAGTGCGCAATTCGCCCGTTGTTGCCTCAAAGCCACGGAATGGGACGCGACACGAAGACCTTGGGTGGCACTCTCTTCACAAGCTGTCCAAAGCTTGGCCTTCTGGGCTTGCACAGCCTTGCGTGCTGCGGCCTCTCCGTCTGTTACGTCGAGTAAAAGATCACGTGCAATAGGGTCGTTTTTGGCCTGATAGTGCTTGAGAGCTTCTCGTGCGTCTGCCCATCGACCTTCTTTCGTGTGAATTTTCGCTTTCATTAAGTGTGCTTTTTCGAATGTGTCCGAGGTAAGGGTGAGAACTTGGTCAAAGTCGGCGAGCGCGTTTGCGTGTCTACCGATAGAGTAATATGCCGTGGCGCGTTTATAATATAAGGTAGGATCTACTGGTGATTGTTCTGCAAAAGATGTCAGCAAATGTTCGATTGAGATAATACGTGTGCATGGTTGAAAGAGGATTAGAAGATAGACAGAGAAAGTCACAGTCGATTCTGAATTGCACTGTCTGTTTTAACGTACCTATTGCCTCGGTATAAGCCTTTGCCGCATCATGAAACGTCCCAGCAGACAGCAATGCATTGGCGCGGTTAATAAGGGGTTGCAGACCCGGTGGGTATAAAGCGGATCCTGCACTTGGATCCGCGAGGGCAGAAAGCGTGGAGAGTAGGAGGGAAAGCCCACAGAAGAGTAATGGTGGGGGCATAGTGGATGGAAAATGAAGGAATGGTAAAATAATGAACTGGCCAAAACCAAAAGTTCAACTTGACACGTTGCCTCCTGACGCCTATATAAAGTTAAAGGTTCCCACGGTGTGAGGAAAAGAATCGGAAACGATCACAGCTACGGGTGGAGCTCTCTAACTAGGCTCTGAATACTGACAGACAAGAAAGGAGTACACGAAAGCATCTTTTGACCCCATCGTTGTCAACAACAACCAGACGAAACTGCGAATTATCGCCCAATTCTGGACGCGTCATATCACATGACTTCAATTCATGAGCACGTGCAGCGTGCATACGCGCCACCGCCACCGTGGCTATCGTGATCGTGATGATGCTGATGCATGCCAAGGCATCGTTGGGAACGTCATTAATTGCGTCATCCTCTCCTCTCCACATTCCATCGATTGCCAGCGAACTCTAGTACGTACCCTCAATTATACATTACATTCTCCTCAACATGCATGAACCGCACCCAAACCAACCCCAGGCCGTCCACTTTGGCGCGGGTAATATCGGGCGGGGTTTTATCGGCGCTCTCCTTGCAGAGTCGGGTTACTTTGTCATTTTTGCCGACGTTGACAAGAAAATCATCAAGGAGCTAAACACACACGAATCCTACGATGTCCACGTCCTCGACGAGAGAGAGCGAACAGAGGAAATCCGCTCATTCGCCGGCGCGTCTTCTCAGACAGACGAAGTCTACCACTTCATCGCGAGTCCCCACACACGGCTGATCACCACCGCCGTTGGCCCCAACGTACTCGAGAGGATCGCACCCGCTATCGCCAAAGGTTTAAAGGAGCGGCGCGCCGCGAACGCCGGCGCCCTCAACGTCATCGCATGCGAGAACATGGTTGGCCAGACGGAAACGCTCGGCAAGTACGTCCAAAGCCATCTCTCGGACGAAGAGAATGTGTGGCTGTCGGCCAACATCGGCTTTGCCAACTGCTCCGTCGACCGCATCGTTCCGGCCCCGTCAACCCCAGACGCCGAAAACCCGCTCGACGTTGGCGTCGAAGAATTTTCCGAATGGGCCGTCGACAAGACCGCGCTGCCTGCGCCGATCGACCCGCCCGTGCAAGGCATGGTGCTTACGGATTCGCTCCAAGCGTACATCGAACGCAAGCTCTTCACGCTCAACTGCGGGCACGCCATCGCCGCCTACCTCGGTTTCGCCCACGGGCTCGACCGGATCGACCAAGCGCTGGAAAACCAGCAGATCGTGGAGGACGTCCGTGGTGCTCTCAGGGAAGGCGGCGCCGCACTGGTGAAGAAGCACGGTATTGATGCCAAGGAACACGAGCGGTACGTGGAGCGCGTGCTCGCTCGCTTCGCGAACCCGAAGCTACACGACGATGTGGAACGTGTGGGCCGTCAGCCCCTGCGCAAGCTAGCCAAAGGCGACAGACTCCTCGGGCCAACGGTGATGGCGAGAGAATATGGCCTTCCCATCGATCATCTTGCTCGTGGGATCGCGGCTGCGTTCTTGTTTGACGTGAAGAGTGACCCCCAGAGCGTCGAACTGATAGGAAAGGTTGATCAGGTTGGCATCGAGCGCGCAGTCGCAGAGTATACAGGATTTGAGGCTGACAGCGACGTGCATGGCAAAATCGTTTCAGCATACAAGACACTCAAGGCGAAGAGGTTTCGCGGGACAGATGTATAGAGAAGATTCGAGTCGTGATACTTAATGATGTACTGGTCGGTAACTCCCTTACTGTAGACTGTATGTATGTATACTACGAAGAATGTCACTGTCATGTGTCAGTAGCCATGAACACGTCGTAGAACAACGGGACGGACTCTGGAAATGACCGCATCTCAGACAGCATGACCCGCAACTCGCAGATAGTTCACTTGGAGGGCACCAACGATTTCAATGAGGCAGGATTGAGATAGTCCTCAGGGTAAGGTACTACCGGAGGTACCTGGGTATATGGATTAATTAATTCGGAAGAAAAAATATGGGTCATCACGACAATTGGTCGTCATCCGAGTCAATTCGTAAAGAGAAAGAATCGTGAGATGTCATGAAAGTTCAGTACAAACAAAGAGCGGCTCTCGAAATCACAAATGATGAAAAGTCATAAAGTCATAATCAATCGCGGTGGCTGCGCTAACTTCGTAGTCTTATAAATCATCAACGTATCAACCACGAACCGTGATCACAGCAGCGAAACGCCAAAGATGAGCAGCGCCACAGCGCCTGCGATGACCGATGACGTGGACGAGGTGGGGAGATCACTCGGCGGTGCAGCAGAGGTTGTGCTCGTGCCGGTAGCACTTGCGGTCACGGTAGCGCCAGACGGGGACGGCGTCGTCTCTCCGTCCGAGTTGGACGCATTGCCGAGGAGCGAGCTCGCGAAGCTGCACACTTGGCGTATGCTGTTCACCAGCGAGGGCAAGTTGGGCGTATCCAGGACGGTCGTCTGGTTCGTTCTCTCAAAGCTGGACACCAACAATCGGACATGGTGAGTGTGTGGAACAAAAACAGTGATTTGGGGGAGAAAAGGGGAATCGCGCACCAATCAGCACATTGTGGGAAAACGGACTTGAAGGTGTCCGTGCAGGAGCACTTGATCACGCTGATGAACTCCCCGGGGTTGAGAATGACCTTTTTACATGTGTAACGGTAAGGCAACAGATAATTGTTTTAGTCATTTGAGTTGGAATGTGCGTAACGTAGTCAGTACATACCGAAGAGAAATTGGCGAGCGCGGGGGCGGCCTCGGCGCATGTGTTGATAGTCGGGTAGCCCTTTTCGCAGATCGGGCACGATGCCGGGGTATCTGGAAAGTAAGGCTGTACCGTCTGGCGAGCGATAAACGCCAACCGATAGGACGATAATGGGCTTGCCCAAACCGACGACGTCGCAGATAAGACGATCAAGAAGAGACAGACGTGAGTGGTGGTGAGAAAAGAGTGGAAAGTCATCCTGGCGTTCTTTTTCGACAGTTTCTATCTGTACCTAATGTTGCTGGGAACGACACCGTCGACGAACGGCCCAGTGGTCTCAGCTCTCCTGGAGGCCCTCCGAATTGGCCCACAATTAATATGCCCTACAGATAATTGATAAGATAAGATAACAGAACTATTCAGGACCAACCGCCTCTACTGACAAGTGCCTCTGGTAACAGCTTCTAATCAATATTTTCATGAATTTCAGGGCCGGTAGTTCGCGCATCCGACCAACATAAGCCAACGGGCCACGAGGACAAGGTGAAATCTCTAACAGCCGATGCGAGGAGATAGTCAAACAGTATAGCAACACAACAATGGACAAAACAATAAGAGACAGGTCCAGAGGGGCGGCGATAGATAACCAATGTACACACGCGCACACACCCACCCCAAAACACATTCGAGATTATCGAATCGCTAGATCGGTGGACGGTCCATGGGCGAGTCGAGGAGCGTTTGGAGCTGCATAAAGGCATGCGTCACAGTTATGGGGAGGGGGAAAGAGAGGATCGGCGCACCCACCTGTTCTAACATGCCAGAGTGGGGCAGGCCATCCATGTTAGCACTATCTCCGCCTTCGAGAATAATGGGGTCTCCCTGTGCCTCACCCTGTGCATCTTGCGCCGCCTGCTTTGGTCAACCAGGATAACACGTCAGACCGCTGCAGAGACTCGGAAGGTGGAAACCAGAAGCCTATCCCCACGCACAGGTTCTCTTTTCGCGCTAGTTGTGCCCGAAATCGATTTCTTGACGGTGTTTTTTCCGGGGCCAGACACGCCGGGGACAAAAGGTTCGTCGCGCGGGACGATGTCGATGAGAAAGTCGAACTGGTCGGACTTGCTGAGTGCCTTGGCAATGTCGGCGCGCGACAAAGTGCGGCGTTTGTTGGAGTCAGCAACGATGAATGCCCGTGCTGTAATCTCTGCGATGAAAACTTTTGACAACACGATAAGTGAACTGGGGGCAATGGAACGGGGAATGGCAAGGGGGGAGAGAAGTTCGAGAGCGTACTTTCGCAGGCCTTGCAGAATAGGATAGGCGCTGTACAACACGATAAAGGTTGCGAGGGATGGAAAAGTTATATGGTGTGGACAAACCATCTGCTGCGATCATCTGGGCGGGATTACACAGGTCATGTCACGGTTGGATAGAAGAAGTTGAAATGAGTGCCACCTTTACATCGGGGTCACTCTTCATAACCTTCTTTATCCTCGCCAAAGGCAATGGCGGGTGTCGATAATCGGGAGTCTCTTGCTCGGCAGCATCGACCTGTCTCTGCCAGAAGGAGTGGAGGAACTCATGAAGGGGCTCTCCTGATTGGACGTATGGCTTGGTCATTGTCACTGAGGATCGTGAACTGTGGTTGGCTGCTGCCACCTGCCAATTTATTTTTATTTCAAAGATCAGATCTTATGTATTCTAACACTATTTTAACTGACTTATCTCCCACTCCACTCACCTGGTCATCTGACCTCCTACTGAGTGAATTGAAGCCATGACCACGCGTCCGCTTCGCTTCCACAAGGCTTAAGGTTTGGGGTACTGGATTTCAAGGAGGGGGATGACCGAGCTATTCCGTCCCAAAGTCATTTGTGTCCTGACTATGGTGTTTATTTAAACAGGTAGTGAAAAGTGCAGATACGTCCATCGTGGTAGGCGTCATACTGACACTTGCTACATTATGTCCAAGAGTCAAGTGAAGATGTTGGTACATGTTATGGGAATGAATTAACGAGTCCGGGATACGTGCAGATACAGTAGAGTTTTCTGAGAAGG
>WNFC01013953.1_pt1 | contig 12051 bp, 10 predicted proteins | sample 5400541 | NCBI WGS metagenome assembly WNFC01 (sample SAMN13153342, study PRJNA577476) | soil metagenome | isolation source: 120 cm saprolite under Douglas fir tree site 2 hole 2 replicate 1 | place: USA:California | collected 2015-04-18 | reverse complement strand
GGGACATTACGTCGCGCACGACAACAACCGCGACAACATGGGACTGGCGCTGGCGCTCAGCCGCAACGTGCTCAAGGCGTACTTCGATTTTCATCCACAGGTCATTCACGATCTGCACGAGTCGGTGCCGTTCATGTACATCTCCACCGGCACCGGCCCGTACAACGCCTCGCTCGATCCGATCATGGTCGACGAATGGCATCGCATGGCGTGGCACGAGGTGCAGGAGATGACGCGCCGCGGCGTGCCGGGCGTGTGGACGTGGGGATTTTTCGACGGGTGGGCGCCGAATTACATGTTCTGGACCGGCATGGGACACAACACTATCGGCCGGTTCTACGAGACGTTCGGGAATCGATTTCCGTCGACGGAGAATCGCGTCGTGCGAGGGCAGAGCGATCGCGAGTGGTATCGCACCAATCCGCCGCTGGCCACCGTCAAGTGGTCGCTGCGCAACAACGTCAACTACCAGCAGAGCGGACTGCTTCTCGCGCTTTCCGACATGGCCGAGCGCCGCAGTCACTTCCTCGAGCAGTTCTATCTTCTCGGCAAGCGTTCGGTCGCGAAGGCCGCCAACGAAGGTCCCGCGGCCTGGGTTTTCGATGGCGCGCAAAAGCGCCAGGGACAACTTCGCGATCTGATGGCCCTTCTTCGCACGCACGGAGTCGAGGTGAACGTCGCGGACGACGCGTTCACGATGAAGACGAACTGGCCGCCGCCTCCGCCCGCAACTGATGAAAACAAACCGAAAGAGGAGCCAAAAGCGGTCACGTTCGCAAAGGGCTCATACGTCGTGCGCATGGATCAGCCTTACAGCCGGCTCGCCGACACAATGCTCGATGTGCAGTACGTGCGCAGCGACGAGAAGGTCTACGACGACACCGGCTGGACCCTCGGCTATCTGAAGAACGTCGACTTCAAGCGCGTTGTCAATCCAGACGTTCTGAAAGTCCCGATGCACGCGTGGGACGGTGGAGGACAGCCGCCCTCGACTGTCCAAACCAACAACGCCGATACAGATTACTTCCGCGCCTTTTGGGCCGACGCGAACGCGAAGAAGCCGCGCATCGCGCTGATGCACACGTGGCTGCGCACGCAGGACGAAGGATGGTGGCGCCTGGCGCTCGAGAGCATGGGTGTTCCATACACGTACATCTCGACGCAGGACGCGGCGCGCACGTCGAATCTGCGCGAGAAGTTCGATGTCATTCTCTTCCCGCCGACGGGCGGCAATAACTCATCGCAGGAGATCGTCAACGGTCTCCCGCCCGGCCCGCCTTTGCCGTGGAAGAAGACGACGCTCACGCCGAATCTGGTCGTCGATCAGACCGATGACATCCGCCCCGGCCTCGGCCTCAACGGAGTCGAGAACATCACGCGATTCGTGGAGGACGGCGGCCTGCTGATCACCGCCCGCGATACATCGGTGTGGGCGGCGGATTACGGGATCGCGCGATGGGTTCGCGTCGTGCCGTCGCAGAAACTGCGCGCGCCGGGAACGATTCTCTCCGCCGCGGTCACCGACAAGAAGAGTCCGATCGTTACAGGATATGATGAAACAATACCGTTATACTTTTCTAGCTCGCCGATCTTTCGCGTCGGCCTGACGCCCGAGACGCCTCCCGAATCGCGGCCGAGCGGCCGAGGGACGAAGACAGATCCCGATGTGCCGCAGGGACGTCCGTACGTTCCGCTTCCCGAGCGGCCGAAGCCCGCGCCGGCCGAGGAGGGTTTTCAGCCGCCGGAGGATCTGCCCGGAAACTCCGACTTCGCAATGCCGCGGCCGGAGGATCGCCCGCGCGTGATCGTGGCCTTCAACAAGAAGGCCGATCAGCTTCTGATGTCGGGAATGCTCGAAGGCGGCGAAGAGCTGGCCGGCAAGCCGGTGGTCATCGACGCGCCGCGCGGCCGCGGTCACGTCATTCTCTTTGCGTGCAATCCGATGTGGCGCCAGAACACCCAGGGAAGCTACGCGCTGGTTATGAACGCGATTTTGAATTGGGACCATCTGCGTTGAGCGCGTGGTCGCCCGATCAGTACGAAAAATTCAAAAGCGAGCGCTCGCAGCCGTTTTGGGACCTGGTCGCGCTCATCGATCCACGCCCGCAGATGCGCATCGTCGACCTCGGATGCGGCACCGGCGAGTTGACGCGCGCGCTCCACGATCGATTGCAAGCGGGCGAAACGCTCGGCATCGACAACTCCGCGTCCATGTTGTCGAAGGCGCCGGCCGCTCCCGGATTGCGCTTCGAAAAAGCCGCGATCGAATCGTTTGATCAGAAAGGCTTCGATCTCGTTTTCTCCAACGCCGCACTGCATTGGTTTGCGGATCACGAAAAACTTTTCACGCGTTTGACGGGCATGCTGACGAAAAACGGTCAGCTCGCCATCCAGATGCCTGCCAACGACGATCATCCGTCGCATGTCACAGCGGCTGAAGTGGCGCGCGAGCTCGGAATGGAGCCGAAGCCGGTGCACGTCCTGCCGCCTGAGCGCTACGCCGCCATGCTCTACGACCTTGGATTTCAACGGCAGCACGTTCGGATGCAGGTCTACGGACACGTGCTGCCGTCGAGCGAAGATGTCGTCGAATGGGTGAAGGGGACGCTGCTGACGTTTTATGACCGCGATCCGCGATTTATGCCGCGTTACCGCGAGAGACTGCTGGAGCGAATCGGCGTGCGAACACCGTACTTTTACACGTACAAGCGTCTGCTGATATCTGCGTCATTCTGAGCCGCGAAGACGGCGAAGAATCTCGTGAACAGAGATCCTTCCCCTTCGCGACGCTCAGGGTCAGGATGACGGCTATTCCTCGGCGAGGATGGTGTGAAACGCCAGCATGACCGTGACTGAGGCCAGCGCGATGAGCGCCATCAGGAAGGTGAGCGAGAGCGAGCTCGCGGTCTGCGCTCCGGCGGCGCCCATGATGATGTACGCGGGCTTGAAGCTGTTGACCCAGGCGTTGAGCGCGCTCCACTTCCAGGTCACCAGCGCCGCCCACCCGCCCGCCACGCAGAGATAGGCCGCGATCTGCACCCGCGTGATCGGCCGCGCGGCGCGCTCCATGTCGACTTCCGCTTCGTACGGATCGCGATCAGACATGGCGAACCTCGGGCGCGAGCCCGCGCTGCGTGAGGATTCCCGCAAGCCGCTTGCGCGCGCGAAACAGCAAGACCCGGACGCTTTTCGCTTTGACCCCGATGGCGTCCGCGATCTCCTCGTGCGAAGCGCCTTCGACATGCGCCAGCCAGAGAAGCGCGCGCTCCCGCGGCTTCAGCTCCGCGAAGACCCGCATCATGTCGTGACGCAAGTCCACGCCGGCCGAAGGGCTGGCCACCACGTCAAAGGTGACGTCGTGATGCCGCTTGCGCTCGCGAAAGTGATCGAAGACCAGATTCGTCGCCGTTTTGTAAACGTAATGACGGAGGTGATCTTCATCCGCGATCGCCGGATTGCCGCGCAGGAAGCGAAAGAAGGTCTTCTGAAGGAGATCGTCCGCGGTCGCGGCGTTTCCCGTCATCCGAAAAATGTAGGACCAGAGCCGTCCGGCTGTTTTTCGGTAGAAGGCTTCGAATTTCGCCTCGTCCATCGGTCTCTTCGGCGCTCGCCGCGACGTTTCAGCTCGAAACAGCAGCGGCGCCTGCAGAATCAGAGCATCGGCGGTCATGACAGTGGCTGCTGCTGTGTGCCCTCCCACCGTTTCACGAGGTTCCAGGAAATCCCGGATGAAAACAGGAATCCGAAGCCGAGCCCTGCCAGGATGAAACCGGGGATGAAAAAGCCCCTGTCATGTTCGGCGAAGTAACCTAGAAAGAAGGCCAGGCCGAGAAAAATCAGAATGATTCCAGCGCGAACGCCGAACAGGACGCGATCGCGGGCCGAGCGCCGCGGTTCCAGAAACTCGCGGCCCGCCGGCGAAGACAAGAACTCGGTAAATTCGGCTGCCGTGCCGAATTTCTCGATCATCCTCAACTGCACTTCCGAGCGGGACTGGACGTTCCGCTGCCGGGCGCGCGTGAGCAGCCACACAATCGCGATGACCATGCCGAATGTCGTGATCATCCCGACGATGGGAATCCAGACAAGATAACCAGTTTCCATACAGCCTCCGAGTGTCCCGCAATGCGGGACCGGACGCTAATACGGCTGGTGGACACTTTGGTTAACGCCCCTCACCCTGCACCCTCTCCCCGCGGCGGGGAGAGGGACGGGGTGAGGGGTGCGCCCCTACGGCCTCTTGTAGACCTGACCATCCTTCATCACGAAGGCGACTCTCTCGAGCGCCGTGATGTCATCGAGCGGATTTCCGGGGACGGCCACGATGTCGGCGAGCTTCCCGCTCTCCACCGTTCCGATCTGATCGCTCATGCCGAGGAGCTCGGAGGCCACGCGGGTGGCGGATTGAATCGCCTGCATGGGGGTCATGCCGTAGCGCGTTTCATATTCGAATTCCTTCGCTTCGTTGATGGCATCCCAGGGAAAACCGCCGGCGTCGGTGCCGAACGCGATCTTCACGCCATTGCTCAGCGCGCGCTGAAATGAGTCGTGATGAAACTGCGGAATCTTCGTCCACACGCCCCCTCGCCCTGGCGCGACGAACTCCGTGACCGTCAACGTCGGGCAGAGATAGGTGCCTTTCGCGACCATCATGTCGACGAGATCGTCGGGAATGGCGATGCCGTGCTCGATCGAGTCGACGCCGGCGTTGAGGGCGTTCTCGATGCCCGGCCGCGCCATCGCATGGGCCGCGACCTTGTGCCGCAGCCGATGCGACTCCTCCACGATCGCCTTCATCTCATCGGCCGTGAACGTGGGAGTGCTCGATAGCGTGCCGTCCTTCTGCACGAAGTACGATCGATCGGCATAAACCTTGATCCAATCAGCGCCATGCGCGATCTGCTCGCGGACCGCTTTGCGGCCGCCCTCGGCGCCATCGACGATCTGCACGCCCATCGGGAACGTCACCTCGGGCGAGTAACCGCTCGGGCCGTATCCGCCGGTGACCGACATCGCGCGAGTCGAGACGAACAGCCGCGGGCCGGGAATGACTCCGTTGTTGATCGCGCGCTTGACGTCGACATCGGTGTACATCGCCCCTTCGGTCTCCACATCGCGCAGCGTGGTGAAGCCGTGCTCCAGCGCGATCTTGACGGCGCGGCTGGCGCGCAGTGCGCGATAGGGCATCGACTCGCGGAAAAGCTGCTCGTCGTAATCCGCGGATGTGATGTCGCCCTGAAGCAGAATGTGCGTGTGAGCATCGATCAGGCCGGGAAGAAGGGTCATGTCGCCCAGGTCGATGGTCTGCGCGTCGGCCGGAACCGCGCCGCCGATCGATTCGATGCGATTTCCTCGAACGACGATGACCGCGGGCGAAGCCGGATTGCCGCCACGCCCGTCGATCAGCCGGGCCGCGCGGATGACTGTGGGTTTATCTGCGGCAAAAACTGAGCTCGCGAATAGAAATACGATCAGGGTGCGTTTCATGCGGACGGATTCTATGCGGTTCTCCGTTCAGGAATATGTGCGGTGGGAGGACATCGACGCCGCCGGCATCATCAACTACCAGGCCTATCTCCGCTTCTTCGGCCTGGCGGAAGTGGAGCTGTTTCGTTCGTGCGGTCTTTCCTATCGCATTTTGTTCGAGGAGCTCGGCATCTGGCTGCCGCGCGTGCACGTGGAATGCGACTTCTTTCATCCCGTCACGCTCGACGAGCTGCTGGTGGTGGAAGCGTATTTTGGAAAGATCGGACGGAGCTCGATCCATCTGAATTTCGAGGTGCACCGTAAAGAGCGCGAGGACATCGTGGTGGCTTCTGGAAAATACGTGCTGGTCACGGTAAAAAAGGGACAGCTCATCCCGACCGGAGTGCCGAAAATGGTTCGCGAAAAACTGCTGCCGTACGTCGAAGAAAGAAATGATGGAACCGGACGTCGAAGATCTTCGCGGTAGGGATCGCTTTCTGGTGACTGAGCGGCTCACCGGCAGCTTCGGCGTGGCCGAGGTTGCGCTCATCGACATGGCCGAAGAGGGAGCGCAGATCGAGCATGCACAGCCGCTGCGGCTCGCGACCAAGGGGCGGTTCTGGTTCAAGCGCGACGACATCTCGGTGAGCCTGCACGCATTCGTAGTCTGGAGCCGGTTGTCCAAAACGCCCAACCATCAGGGGAAATATCTCTACCGGTCGGGACTCCGTTTTGATGAGGGCTCCGGTGGTTTCGCAGACGCGCTGCGCACGCTGCTCGCGCGGGGATTGATCGAGAAGGACGAAGACTCCCTCTTCCGCAAGAAAAAGCGGCTGGAAGCGCGCGAGCAGGAGAAGGCCGGCAAACCGGTGATGAAACATGTCAGCACCGAGCCGGACATCACGCCCGATCAGGTGCTGCTCGTCCAGCACGCACGCGAGCGCCTCAAGCAAAACTTCGACGAGGCGCAGAAATGGTACAGCCGCGCCTATTTTGCTCTGCGCGACGGCCGGACCGGCGTCATGAGCGGCGAGTTGTCGCGCTACTCGGAGGACGTGCTGGCGGTGTGGGAGTACCTCGAGCGCAGCGTGCCGCTGTCGATCGTCAAGCGGGTGTTCGATCAGACGGCGCCCGAGTCGCGGCCGTCATCCTGAGCGGAGCGAAGGATCTCAAGCTGCGTACGGGCTGCGTGACGAGATCCTTCGCCGTCTTCGCGGCTCAGAATGACGGAGTGTCGAAACCAATGAACACCGGCTCCGGCTGCAGCTCGATTCCGAACTTCTCGCGAACCGCGGCCTGAATCATCCGCACCAGCTCCAGCACCTCGCGCGCGGTGCCGTCGCCGCGATTGATGATCGCCAGCGTGTGCTTGGATGAAATCCCGACATTGCCGTGCACGAATCCTTTTTGGAAGCCGGCATTCTCGATCAGCCAGGCCGCCGAGAGCTTCACATTCTCGCCGGCAGGAAAGTGCGGCATGTCGCCGAGCTTTTCGAAGGCGGACGGCGAGACGATCGGATTCATGAAAAACGATCCGTCGCTTCGCGTGTCGGGATCGTTAGGATCGATGACCATCCCTTTGCGGCGGCGGATCGTGATGACGGCATCACGGACCTGCTGCAGATCGGCGGCGTGCCCTACGAACCGCTGCAGTTCGGGATAACGCACCGACGGCGCCCCTCCGGGCTGAAGTTGAAACGTGACTGAAAGGACGATGTAGCGATCTCTCGCTTCGTGCTTGAAGATGCTGGAGCGATATTCGAAACCACAATCCTGATTGCTCAGCGTTGCGACGCGCCCGGTCGAGCGATCGAACACTTCGACCTGCGCGATGGTCTCGCTGACATCCTGACCGTACGCGCCGACGTTCTGAATCGGCGTGGCGCCTGTCGAGCCGGGGATTCCCGACAGGCATTCGATTCCGGCCCATCGTTTATCGACTGCCATCGCGACGATGTCGTCCCACGGCTCTCCCGCCGCCACTTTGATCGCACCGTCGCCTTCGGTAGTGATTCCGCGCAGTGCGAGATGCATGACCAGCCCATTGAAGCCTTCGTCTGCGATCAGGACGTTGCTTCCACCCGCCAGAACCAGCTGCGGCTCGCGCTTCGACTTCGCCCACTCGAACGCCTCACGGATCTGATCGAGGTTTGTGACCTCGACGAAGAACTTACCGGGCCCGCCGATGCCGAGGGTCGTGAGCGGCGCGAGGGGCACATTGCGCTGCAAACCATTCATCCGGCGTGCATAATACGCGCGCATGACGGAGGTATCGGCCCTCGAAAAGCAGTGGTTTGGCCATCCGCGCGGCCTGGCCACGCTGTTCATGACCGAGATGTGGGAGCGCTTCAGCTACTACGGAATGCGCGCGCTGCTCTTTCTCTACATGGTCGGATCGACGCAGCAGCCGGGCATTGGATTCGGCGCGAAGCGGGCCGCGATGATCTATGGCCTGTACACGATGCTCGTGTACCTGATGGGCATCCCCGGCGGCTTCGTCGCCGACCGATGGCTCGGTCATCGCCGCGCAGTGTTCGTCGGCGGCGTCATCATCGCATGCGGCCATTTCAGCATGGCCATCCCCGGCCTGCCATTCTTCTTCACCGGCCTCGGACTGATCATCATCGGCACGGGTCTCTTGAAACCAAACGTCAGCACGATTGTCGGAACGCTCTATTCCCCTGAGGACACCCGGCGCGACTCAGGTTTCTCGATTTTCTACATGGGCATCAACCTCGGCGCATTCATCGCGCCGTGGATCACCGGCGCGCTCGGCCAGGGTCTCAAAATCAAGGGAAGGGTGATCTTCACGGGCAATTGGCATCTCGGATTCGCCGCCGCCGGCGTCGGCATGACGCTCGGTCTCATTCAATACGTCGCCGGTCGGAAGTATCTCGTGGCGCGCTCGGAGGGGAAGACGGCCCAGACGGCGACCATCGAGGACGTGGTCGCGCCGAAAGAATTATTCACCCGCACAGACTGGATGCGCATCGGAGCCATCGTCATTCTCTCGATTTTCGCGCTGATATTCTGGGCGGGATTTGAGCAAGCCGGATCGAGCCTCAATCTCTTCGCCGATCGCGCCACGCGGTTGACGCTTCTCGGATTCACATATCCATCGAGCTGGTTCCAGTCCGTGGAGCCCGCCTTCATAATCATGTTCGCCCCAGTCTTCGCATGGATCTGGATCCGCCTCGGCAAACGCGAACCATCGAGTCCGGTGAAATTCACGCTCGGCCTCGTCGCTCTTTTCCTCTCCTTCGCGCTGATCGTCCCCGCTGCGCATCTCTACGAGAAAAGTGGTCAGCGCGTTAGCCCGTTGTGGTTGATCGGACTTTATTTTCTGCAGATGGTCGGCGAGCTGTGTCTCAGTCCGGTCGGTTTGAGCATGGTCACGAAGCTATCTCCAGCGCGAGTTGTCGGCCTGATGATGGGCATCTGGTTCATGGCCACGGCGCTCGGTAACTACGTGGCAGGGTGGGTGGCGGGATTCCTCGAGAATCGTCCCTTCTCGCAGGTCTTCCAGAGCGCTGCGCTGAGTGTCGCGATATCGGCAGTCGTCCTCGCGGTGCTGATCCCGCCCATCAAGCGCATGATGGGCGGCGTGCGGTAGTCAGCGTCCGCTCCAGGTCGGCTTCCGCTTCTCGATGAAAGCGTTCAGCCCCTCGTTGGCGTCTTTCGTCTGCATCAGCTCCTCGAGGTAGAGGCGCTCGACCGCGGCGAGACGCTCATCGAAATCGGCGCTCTGCGCGATACGGAAGGCGCGTTTGGCGAAACGCAGCGACGAGGCGCTCTGTTTGTACAGGCGCTGCAGCCACTCGTCCGCGCGCCGATCGAACTCCGCAGCCGGAAAGACAGCATTGGCAAGCTCGGTTGCGTCCACCGGTTCGCCGGTCAGCAACATCTCCAGTCCTTTTCGCGGCGAGAGCTGCCGCGAGAGTTGATACGCCGCGACCGGCGGAAAAACGCCGAGGTTGATTTCGGGCTGACCGAATCGGGCGCGATCGGATGCCAGGATGAAATCGCACGCCAGCGCCAGCTCGCATCCGCCGCCGAGGGCCACGCCTTTCACGAGCGCCACCGTCACGAGGTCGAGTTTTGCGAGAATCCGGAAACATTCGTGGAACCTCTGCAGCATCGTGATGACGCGATCGCCGAGGTGATCTTGAACGCTCGCGCCGGCGGAGAAGGCCTTCTCGCCGGTGGCGTTGATGATCAGGCAGTGACGATCATTGCCGACCCGTTGAAGCGCGCCGCGCAGCTCCTCGAGCAGCGCGAGGTCGAGGATGTGCAGCGGCGGATCGTTCAGCGTGATGCGATAGGCGTTCGCGTCTGCGACGAATTCAATCTTCATGGCATAGCTGACTATTTTGGATTTTAGATTTTGGATTTTAGATTTTCGAATCCAAAATCCAAAATCTAAAATCTAAAATGATCGTCGCCGCCCAGGTTTCGGCAGCGGCGCAGACGACCAGATCTCGAGCGAGTGGTCGGTCAGGATGTAGAACGTTCCCGGTTGCGCAGCGATCGCTCGCGCGGCCGAGGGAGATGCGAACGATGTTGCCGGCGTCCACAGCGGCAGGTTGAAGAGCTGCGGCGCGAACGAACGGCCGGTGACGATCGCGCAGGTTCCGTTGATGCGCACGTGCTGATCGACAAAGGTCACGGTGCCGTCCGACGCGTAAGGCCCGAGGATGTCGCCGATCTTGGCGAGACCGGTTTCGCTGTAGGAAGACAGTGTGTTACCCAGGACGTAGAGCGTGGCGTTCGAGTAGGCGATGGATACCGGTGTTCCTTCGGCGGCCCGGCTTGCAATCGTGACGGGATGGAATGGGTCGCTGACATCGATCACGCGGATCTCATTCGGCAAATTGGTGACGGCATAGGCGCGTGTGCCACTGGCCACCACGTCCGTGATCGCGCCAGTCAAAGAAATTGTTTGTGATAAATTGCTATTAAAAATAATAGTCTTTTTCTCGCACGCGCCGGAGGTGCACCCACGAACAATCGAGGCCCACACCGCGCCGTTGACGACATTGATCGACAGCGGCTGCGCATCCGCCCCCTCGGAAATCATCGCGGTCGAAAGTGGAACGCCGTCAGGCGTGTACGCGGCGACGCTCAGGTTGTTGCTCAGCGTGAACAGGCCGATGTCGCCGGCGGCCACATCGAGCATGCCGGCCGCCTTCACCGATCCGATGTAGTGCAGCGCATCGCTGAAGATATCGACCGATTGCCCGTCGAACAGAAAAATGTGACCGCGGGACGCCAGCACTTTCTTGTAGAACGCGTTGCCGTTTGGCGTATTGATCGTGGTGGGCGTGCGCGCCGCACGGTCGAGCGCGATCGCGACCACGCTGCTCGCGGTGACGATGTCAAGCGCCGTTGACTGCGGCGCGACATGCATTCCGAGAGGCAGATCGGGAAGCATCAACTCGAGGTCGACCTTCTGCGACAGCAGATTCCAGATCATGACGCTGTTATCGGTGAGCTCGAAGAGCTTCACGCCGGAGATGAAAAGTTGCCGCGCCACTCTGGTGTTCGATTGCGGCAGCACGCCCGTGATCATCGAGTTGAAATCGATGAGCGTGATTCCACGAAATGTCTGGATCGCGGCGGTCGCATTCATCAGCGTCACGCCGCTGGTCGCGAGCCCCGGCACAGTGGCCGTCTTCGGATCAGCGGTGAAATCAGCGGCGGCGTAATACGCGACCAGCGTCGTTCCGTCGGACCGCGTGTCGGAGATTGCGATCGAATGGTCGGAGCGCGCGATGGACCCCGGCCGAATGTTAGGCGTGGTGATCTGCTGTGGAACCGGTTGCGCCTGCGCCATATCGGCCGACCAGAGGCTGCGATCGCTCAGTACTGCGTACGCGGTCGTTGCGATCAGTACGGCATCGACCACCGAAGCGCGGAACATCGCGCTGGCAACCGTCTGCGGAATCGTCGAGAGCAGCGTCCAGAGCGTGATCGTTGCCCCTGATGAGCTCAGAAGAAAATTGGTCGCGCCGTCGCCGTCCTGCACTACATCGCTTCGGCTCCCATCCCAGGAGCGCTTCGGCACCGGCGACTGTGAGAACTCGTTGATGCCATTCGTGCGGCCGACGTAGAAGTTCGTTCCGATCGAGACGACCGACGAAGCATTGCTGAACGGATAACTGCGCATCGGAAAGGGCGCGGAAAAGAAGCTGATGTCGTACGGCGCGATGCCGGCGTCGCCTGTGCCGGCGTAGAGGCGGCCGCCGCCTGTGACGAGCGCGTTGATGCGATTGATCGTGCCGCCGCTCGCAGGCAGCTCGTCGCGGAAGATGTCGATCGGAGTGCCTGGCGTCGTGAAATCGATTGCGCGCAGAGTGCGATCCGTGCCCGCCGCGAAAATCGCATCGCCGGAGATCGCCGCCAGCGAGGTCATCGAAAACGCGGTCGTGCCGACTTCCGTCATCGAAGCGCCGCTGCCGACAAGAACCGTCGTCTGAACCGGCGACGACACGAACAACTTTGAATTATTGGTGTGGATCGCGGTGGCGTTCGATGACATCGCGATCGATCCAATGCGCTGCACGCCCGGGCTGATCGAAAAAACTT
>WNFC01007432.1_pt1 | contig 12051 bp, 10 predicted proteins | sample 5400541 | NCBI WGS metagenome assembly WNFC01 (sample SAMN13153342, study PRJNA577476) | soil metagenome | isolation source: 120 cm saprolite under Douglas fir tree site 2 hole 2 replicate 1 | place: USA:California | collected 2015-04-18 | reverse complement strand
CGCAAAACTGAATCTCAAGCCCAAGCGCACCATCCGCTTCGTGCTGTTTTCCGGCGAAGAGCAAGGACTCTACGGCTCGCAAGAATACGTAAAGGCGCACAAAAACGAGTTGGACAAAATCTCTGGAGTTCTGGTGCACGACGCCGGAACAGGCCGCGTGCTCACCCTCGGACTCCACGACAACTATCAGGATCGCGAACTCGTCGACCAGGTGCTCGCGCCTCTCCCTGAGCTAAACCTTCTCGAGCCGCGCATGGCCCGCTCTTTCGGAACCGATCATCTTTCGTTCGATGAAGTTGGTGTGCCGGGATTTTTCTGCATACAGGATCGCGCGGAGTACAACCTGACCCATCACAGCCAGTCCGACACCTTTGACAAAGCGTGGAAGGATGACGTGAATCAAGGCGCGGAAGTGCTCGCCGCCTGGGCCTACAACACCGCCCAGCTTCCCGGTCTGCTCCCGCGTCGCCCGCTGCCCTACAACCCCGGCAAAGACGCAAAGAAAGAGGAAACACCCAAGCCTGATCCGATCGCTGAGATGGACACGAAAATTCTCGAGCAGGTCAAGGCCGACGAGCCAACCCTCAGGCAGAACCTCACCTATTTGACCGAGCACATCGGGCCGCGCTTGACCGGCTCAACGAACCTCGACGCCGCCAGCCATTGGACCGCGGAACAGTTCAAAGCCGCCGGACTCTCGAACGTGCATCTCGAGGATTGGACCATCGCAAATAGTTGGACGCGCGGCCCCGCCTCCGGCCGCATCATAGCCCCAACGGAACAGATGCTCACGCTCGCGACAGCGGGGTGGTCGCCCGGAACCAAGGGCCCTGTGCGAGGACCGGTTGTAGCCGTCACGTATGAGAAAGTGGAGGACCTCGAGCAATACAAAGGGAAACTCAAGGATTCCATCGTACTCCTCGGGCGTCCGCGCGAAATGCAACCTCCCGAGTTTCCTCTCACCACGCCTTGGCATGGAGAGACTATTCCCGTGGCTCATCCAAAAAATGAGCAGCGCATTGATTTCGCGACTTATCGCCAAGTGCGGCTCGCGGCCATGAAGCTGTTTGCCGACGAAAAAGTCCATGCTGTGCTGATCGCTTCCGAAAAGGCATATGGACTCCTAAATATGGGTGCTTTTTCTCGGGAGTATCAGCCGTCGCTCGTTCCCGTCGCGTATACGACGCGCGAAAACTACGAGCAGTTGTGGCGCTTGCAAGAACAAGGCCGCGTCGAGGCCGAAGTGAACATCGAAGGAGCTTTCAGCGGCAAGCCCGTGCAGGTGTACAACACGGTCGCCGAAATTCGCGGAACAGAAAAGCCCGATGAAGTAGTGATTATCGGCGGTCACTTGGACTCCTGGGATTTGGGTACCGGCGCTACCGACAACGGCACCGGCTCGATGGCCGTGCTGGCCGCCGCGCGAGCGTTGCAAAAAGTTGGGGTGAAGCCCAAGCGCACTATTCGCTTCGTGCTGTTTACCGGCGAAGAGCAAGGTCTGAACGGCTCGCGCGCGTACGTGAAAGCCCACAAGGATGAACTCCCGAAAATCTCCGGCATTCTTGTGCACGACACGGGCACGGGCAAGGTGCTTACCGTCGGCCTAATGGCCAACTACGCCGCCCGCGAAACCATCGACCACGCCTTGTACCCGCTCGCCAAAGCCAAGGACGTCGGATTGGCGGAGCCTAGCTTGCGCACCGAGGGTGGCTCGGACCACGTGCCCTTCGATGAAGCCGGTGTGCCCGGTTTCTGGTGCGTGCAGGACAATGCGGATTACGACAAAACGCACCACTCGCAGGCCGACACGCTCGATCGCGTTCGCTGGGACGATTTGACCGAAGGCGCCCAGGTTCTCGCGGTGTTTGCTTACAACGTAGCGCAATTGCCGGACCTCCTGCCGCGCAAGCCGGCAAAAGAAAAGCAGGGCGATTAGCCCGAGGCGGCGTGTAAGCTGATCGCCACTGCAAATTATGCGAGCCGTTGTGCAAAGGGTGAGCCGCGCGCGCGTCACGGTGGACAGCCGCGTGACCGGTGAGATTGGTACCGGTTTGATGGTGCTGTTGGGAATCGGCCGCGAGGACACCGCGACGGTGGCCGCATCGATGGCGGAGAAAGTCGCCAACCTGCGCATCTTCGAAGATGAACAGGGTAAAATGAATCGCTCGTTGTTAGACGTGCACGGCAGTGCCCTCGTGGTCTCGCAATTCACGCTGTACGGCGACGCGCGTGGGCAACGCCGTCCCAGCTTCATTTCGGCCGCGCCGCCCGACAAAGCTGCCGCCCTCTATGAAGAGTTCAACTCCGCGCTACGCACGCTCGGCGTAACCGTAGCGACCGGAGTGTTTCAGGCGATGATGTCCGTGGAGTTGGTCAATGAAGGCCCGGTCACGATCCTCCTCGATTCCGATAAGACCTTTTAAGTTTTCCCCGCGCAAGGCCGGCGGCGAACGCTGGACCAAAGCGCGCGTGCTGCACGAATTAAAGCGTCTCGCGAATCCGCGCGTCCGCGAAAAAATGGCTTATTTCGGTGTGCGCGTGGCGAAAGCCTACGGAATCTCCGCGCCGGTTTTGCATGCGTTCGCGCGGCGCATCGGAAAAAATCACCAGCTCGCGGAGCAGTTGTGGAGCTCCGGAATCCACGAAGGTCGGATTCTCGCCACACTCGTCGGGGAAGCAGGCAAAGTCACGCCGCGGCAGATGGAGCGATGGGCGCGCGATTTTGATTCCTGGGACGTGGTGGATGCCTCCTGCTGCTATCTGTATGCGGCTGCCGGTCCTGCCTGGCAAAAAGCGGAAAGCTGGAGCCGCCGGCCGGAGGAATTCGTCAAGCGCGCGGCGTTTTCCCTGGTGGCCTATCTCAGCTATAAAGATAAGCAAGCTTCGGACGCCAGATTTGAGCGCTTCTTACGCGTAATCGAACGGGAAGCCCGCGACGAAAGAAATTTTGTGCGCAAAGCCGTGAACTGGGCGTTGCGGAACATCGGCAAGAGAAATTTATTCCTGAACCGCGCCGCGATTCGCGCCGCGGAACGAATCCGCCGGCAGAATTCCCGGTCGGCTCGCTGGATCGCCGCGGATGCCCTTCGTGAGCTGCGAAGCGCCGCGGTGCAGGCCCGCCTGCGTCGAAAGGCAGCGTGAAATCGATGTCCACGGCCGACGAGAAAGCAGGAGTGAGGATTCGCAGAGCAAGGCGCACCGACGCTGCGCGAATCGCCGAACTCTCCACGCAGCTCGGCTATCCGTCCACCGCGCAACAGATCGAAGCACGGCTGCTGCGGCTCATGCCAAGATCAAAGCACGCGGTCTTCGTCGCTGAAGCTCCGGGTCCGGACGTAGTGGGCTGGATCCATGTGAGCGTTGCGAATTTGCTGGAAATCGATGTACGGGCCGAGATCAATGGCTTGGTCGTCGCGGAAGCCCATCGCAGCGTGGGCGCTGGCGCCAAGCTGCTCGAAGCGGCCGAAGAGTGGGCGCGCAGGTGCGGCTGTTGCGCTGTGAACGTGCGCTCCAACGTGATTCGCGAGCGCGCCCACAAGTTCTACGAACGGCAAGGCTACGAGCACTACAAGATACAGAAGGCCTTCCGCAGACCACTCTAGTTCAGCTTCCACTTAAGAGCACTTAGACAGAAATATCGCCCCACCCTAACGGAGGCCGCCTTCTACCTTGATCTCAAATAACTTCGACCAGTTCTTGCCCGTAACGAATAGCCGGTCTCCTTCATGGTCATACGCGATTCCATTCAACACGGCTTCGTCGCCGCGCTGTTCCTTCGCTGCAATTTTCGTGAGATCAATCCACGCGAGAACCTGCCCAGAATGCGCGTCGATCCGAGCGATCCGCGGGGAGTGCCAAATATTGGCGAAGATTTGGCCGTTGATGTACTCCAGTTCATTCACATTCACAACCGCCTCGCGTCCCGCGTAGACTTCTATCGTGCGCGTCATCGCAAACGAGACGGGATCGAGGTATCGAATCTTGTTTGTGCCATCGCTCATGATCAGCGACGCGTCGTCGTGCGTGAGGCCCCAACCTTCGCCATCATAAGGAAAATCGGCAATTTGCCGGAAGGTGCGAAGGTCGTAGACAAACCCTTTCTTTGACAGCCACGTGAGCTGGTAGATCTTTCCGTGGAAAATCGTTAGTCCCTCGCCAAAGTATTGTCGCGGTAGGCTGACTTTCTGGACGACGTCCCCGGTCTCTAACGCAACTTTGCGCAGCGTCGACTGGCCCGCGATTCCGGTGCTTTCATACAGATACCCGCCGTAATACTCCAATCCTTGCGTGAAGGCGCGCGGGTCATGAGGGTATGTCCGGAGCACGTTCGCCCCCAAGACCGGAATTTGTCCAGTTTTTTCAGGAATTCCAACGCTAGCAATGAGCCGCACCAGCAGGTCAACGCGACCGTCCCCAACTAAGGCGCACGCGACGAGCACGCAGGCACTTGGCCCAAAGCGCAGGAGCAAACGATGCCGTCTCATTCTGTACCACCATACAGGAGATTCCTCGGGGTGATTATTTAGGAGCAGGCGGAAACCTCAGTGGCTTCGGTATATCGCAACACGATATACTAGAAGCATGACGGGGGACATCTCCACGGCCGAATATCGGGCTCTGGCCCAATTGCGGTACCTCATTCGCCATTTCGTGAGTGAAGGAGATTTGGTGGCTCGCGCCGTCGGCCTCGAGCCCCAGCAATATCTCCTTTTACTCAGCGTTCGCGGGCTTCCCGATGGCGAAGAAGCTACTATCCGCACGCTCGCGGAACGCCTGGCTTTGAAGCATCACAGCGTCGTCGAGTTGATCGACCGCCTCGAAGCGCACAGCTACGTGCGTCGAACGCGCGGCCGCGAAGACCGCCGCCACGTGTTGGTCTCGCTGCTGCCGCGCGGCGAGCGCATGTTGGAGCAGGTTGCACGCCATCGAATCAGTGAGCTGCGCGCCACCGGGCATGAGTTGGTTCGCACCATCGATCAGTTGCTGGAAAAAACCGTCGCTCCGACCAGCTCCGCCAATGCCGCCAAGAAACACGCCAGGAAGAGAACCCGTGAAAAGCGTCGATAACCGCAAAAAGACCGTTCGGACAATGGAAGACCTTAACGCTGCTTCCGAAATCGGAAACCGCAAAGCCTGGGACGAGCTGGGCGATTTCACCACCACCACCCGACTCTTCTCGGTCTTGTCTCCCTCGACGATCTGCTCAAAGCCCGCACCCGGCACCTCGAAGAAGAGCGCCGCCGCGAGCGCACTCTAAAACTCAGATTTCTCCTCCCGGGCGGTGGCGTCTCCGAGGAAAGCGAACTTCCCGCCTCCCACTGACGCGCATTACACTGGAAAACACCGATGGCCGACAGCAAAAGCCAAGACCAGGCTAAATTTTGGCCCAAACCGATACAGCGCTGGTCCGCGTTTCTCAAGCACCGGGAGGAACAGGTATTTCTGATCCTGACGCTGCTCATTGGCGCGCTGGTCGGCGCCGTCGTCGTCGCCTTCATCCTCCTGACCGAACGCTTCGGCACTCATCTCTATCCCAGCAGCGATGCTCCTTGGCACCGCTTGCTGGTGCCCGTGCTCGGTTCCTTAGGCATGGGCTACCTTCTCTACCGCTACTTTCCCGATGCGCGCGGCAGCGGCGTGCCGCAAACAAAGGCTGCGCTCTACGCGCACGGCGGTCACATTTCGCTGGGCACCGTTTTCGGAAAATTCTTTTGCACCTCCGCGACTCTGGCCAGTGGAATCCCTCTGGGACGCGAAGGTCCCGCCGTGCAGGTGGGTGCGGGCATCGCCTCCGTTCTGGGACAAAAGCTGGGCCTTAGTCCCGAGAAGGTGAAGGCGCTGGTCCCCGTCGGCGCGGCCGCCGCCATTGCCGCCGCGTTCAACACGCCCCTGGCCGCGGTTCTGTTTGCGCTCGAAGAAGTCGTCGGCGATTTGCACGCGCCGGTGCTTGGCTCCGTCGTGTTGGCTTCCGCAACTTCCTGGGCCATGCTGCGCCTGCTACTGGGCAACGATCCGCTCTTCAAAGTGCCGCAATACCAATTGGTGCACCCACTGGAGTTCGGCGTATACGCGATCCTCGGCGTCCTGGGCGGGTTGGTTTCCGTGGCGTTTACCAAGCTGCTTTTGGGTTTGCGCAGCCGTTTTCTGCGCTTCCCGCGAAAAACCGTTTGGTTTCAGCCCGTGGCGGGCGGCTTGTGCGTTGGAATCATGGGCTGGTTCGTGCCGCAAATCCTCGGAGTCGGATACAAGCACGTCGGCGAAGCGTTGAACGGCAGTATGGCCCTCAAGCTCATGGCCTTGCTGCTGGTGCTGAAGCTTCTCGCGGTAGCCATCTGCTACGCCTCTGGAAACGCAGGCGGCATCTTCGGGCCGAGCCTATTCCTGGGCGCAATGCTCGGAGGCATCGTGGGCAACATCGCGCACAACCTCTTGCCCGCCTTTGTCGCCGCTCCCGGCGTCTATGCTCTAGTCGGAATGGGTACGGCCTTCGCCGGCATCGTGCGCGCGCCCATGACCTCCGTCGTGATGATTTTCGAACTCACCCGCGATTATTCCGTGATCGTTCCCTTGATGATTTCCAATCTCGTGAGTTTATTCATCTCGTCGCGACTCCAGCGGCAACCCATCTATGAAGTGCTGGCGTCTCAAGACGGCATTCACCTGCCCAGCGCCGAATCACGTTCGCAAGCCGTGCAACGCCAGGTCCTTCACGCCATGCGGCCTCCGGTCATAATTCTGGATGCCGGCATGACGCCGCAACAGGCTCTGGAGAAAGTCAGCGCAAGTGACCTTCGCGCCTGGCCAGTCAGCGACAGCCGCGGAGTGGCTGGTGTTCTCAACCTTAGAGCTCTGCAACAGGCTGCTGCTGGTGGCGACTCCAAGGCACTCAGGGATCTGTTGGCAGGATCCGAATTTCCTCACGTGCACGCCGATCAATCGCTCGCCGTAGCCCTCGAGCGCATGGGCATGGCCCACGTGGACGCGCTGCCCGTCGTCAGCCGCGCTGATGTCCACACACTTGAAGGCATCGTGGCTCTGCAAGACGTGTTGAAGTTTTATGGCTTCGCCCCGCTACCCGGCACCACAAAAGAAAAATAAATCCCTTCCGCTTTCCGCCGGCAAATCACCCAGCCCTTCTCCCGCATGCGTTGACTTGCCTATGTCCCCACCCTAAGATGAACCAGCCAAATGGCGCCTTCCTTCCTATGATTGGCCGCACCATCTCCCACTATCGTGTTGTGGAAAAGCTCGGCGGCGGCGGCATGGGCATCGTCTACAAAGCCGAGGATCTGCGGCTAGGCCGCTTTGTGTGCCTGAAGTTTCTTCCGGAAAAACTCTCCAAGGACCATCCGGCCATCGAGCGCTTCCAACGCGAAGCGCGCGCCGCCTCTTCTTTGAATCACCCCCACATCTGCACCATTTATGACATCGATGAGTACGAAGAACAGAATTTCATTGTCATGGAGTTTCTCGAAGGTCAGACCCTCAAGCATCGCATCTCCGGCAAGACCATGGATATCGAGCGCGTTCCCGAGTATGGCCATCAAATGGCCGACGCCCTCGACGCCGCACACTCCAAGGCCATCATTCACCGCGACATCAAGCCTGCCAACATCTTCTTAACCGATCGCGGGCAGATCAAGCTCCTCGATTTCGGTCTCGCGAAGCTCCTGCCTGAACGCAAAGGCGTGGCCTCTCTGACCCACGCCGGTGCCGTCTTCAGCACGACCACGCAGGATGCGCACCTTACCAGCACCGGCGTGGCCCTGGGCACCGTCGCTTACATGTCCCCCGAACAGGTGCGCGGCCAGGAGCTCGACGAACGCACCGACCTCTTCTCCCTCGGCCTCGTTCTCTACGAGATGGCCACGGGCAAGCAAGCCTTCACCGGCAATACCTCCGGGGTCGTCTTTGAGGCTATTCTCAATCGCAACCCTATTCCCGCTGCCCGCTTGAACCCGGCAATCTCTCCTCAACTCGAGCAAATCATCGATAAGGCGCTGGAAAAAGATCGCTCGTTGCGCTATCGGACTGCCGCGGACCTAGCTGCGGATCTCCAGCGCCTCAAGCGCGACACCGACTCCGCCCGCGCCCTTCACGTCACCTCCGGACCGTCTTCGCAACCCACGCCAAGGCGCGCCTGGCTTCAGTTCGCCTGGGTCGGGGCGCTCGTCGTCGCATTACTGCTATTCGCGTTGAATGTAGGTGGCTTCCGTGATCGCGTCTTCGGCGGTTCCGGTCAAGGGCGCATCGATTCCATTGCCGTCTTGCCCTTCGCCAATGTCAGCAACGACCCAAAGACGGAGTATCTCAGCGACGGCATCACCGAAAGCTTGATCAACAGTTTGTCGCAGCTTCCGAATCTCTCCGTGACGTCGCGCAACACCGTTTTCCGCTACAAAAGTCAGCCGACCGATCCGCAACGGCTCGGGCACGACTTGGGCGTGCGAGCCATCCTTACCGGAAGACTCATCCAGACCGGCGACGAGCTCATGATCAGCGTCAGTCTCGAAGATGTGCGCCAGAGCCGTCAGATTTGGGGCGAGCAATACAACCGCAAGCTCTCCAACCTCGTGTCCGTGCAGCAAGAGATTGCTTCCGATATTTACAGCCGCCTGCGCCCGAAGCTTGCCGGGGAAGAACGAAGGCTGCTTGCTAGGCGGCCCACCGAAAATGTCGAGGCCTATCAGCTCTACTTGCAGGGCCTTTTCTACTGGAATAAATGGACCGAAGCCGATTTCAAAAAGGCCGCGGACTATTTCACGCAAGCCGTCCAGAAAGATCCGCGCTATGCCTTGTCCTACGCAGGCTTGGCTGACACCTACAGCCAGCTCGGCGATGCCGGTTATCTTCCTCCGTCGGAAGCATGGCCAAAGGCAAAAGCCGCGGCCATGCAGGCCTTGGAAATCGACGACACGCTCGCCGAGGCACACACTTCACTCGCCTTGGTGAAAGAACATTTCGAATGGGATTGGACCGGCGCGGACACCGAATTCCGCCGCGCCATCGAGCTCAATCTGAACTCCGCCACTGCTCATCATTGGTATGGCGATTACCTCGCCAATATGGGCCGGCCCGAGGACGGTCTTCGCGAAACCAGAAAAGCCCAGGAGCTCGATCCTCTTTCCCTCATCATCAACACGACGTTGGGCTGGCAGCTCTACCTCGCCCGACGCAATGACCAAGCCGTCGAGCAACTGCGCAAAGTCCTCGATATCGACGCAAAATTTACTCCCGCCCGCCGCATGCTCGAGGAGGTCTATGCACAGAGCGGCAAGCAAAAAGAAGCCGTCGCGGAGCGAGCGAGAATCCTGTCCCTCTCCGGAAGTCCCGAATTCGCCGCCTCTATTGAAGAAGATTTCTCGAAGTCCGGGTACAAAGGCGTCTTACAAAGCTGGCTGGATGGTTTGACGGAGATCTCCAAGCACGGCTACGTCTCCGCCTACAGTATCGCGGAAGGCTACATGCGCCTCGGCCAGAAAGATAAAGTCTTCGAGTGGCTCGACAAAGCTTACGAGGACCACGACAGCGGCTTGGTTTCCATCGCTGTCGAGCCCATGTTCGATCCCGTTCGATCGGATCCGCGCTTCAAGGACATCGTCCGGCGCATGAAGCTCTCTAACTAGCTCAGCGCAACCAACCCGCCATCGGCAGCGGCCCTACCTCAACGAATACTCCTTATCTCCCGGCAAGTGCCCGTCCACGCGCAACACTTTCAATCCCGGCCGCACGTTGCGCGCGTCGATGAAACCAATGGCCCCCGGTATGCCCGAAATCAGCTCATATTGCATATCGTTCGAATAAACGATTTTGGGAGGCGACGCCGCCTCCGCCCGGAAAATCTTCGCTACCCAGTACTGTTTGAACTGCGCTTCGCTCATTTGATAAATGACCCTCAATACCACGTCGCGCTCACGAGCGACGGGCGCGCGAATGAGCAACACCACCGGCAGTTTCGAACTCCAGTATTGCCGCTCCCCCAAGAGAACCTGGCGCACCTCCGACAGCGTGAGACCGCTGACCGGGGTATCCGGATGTACAACCACGGCGATGTCTGTTCCGCGCGTGGACTGCGCCGATGTCCCGGGTTGGAGTACAGTCAAGAAAAAGACCAGTGTTATGAGGCCTGCCGCTGTGCGTTTTGTAAGGTCATTCATGCGCGGCGTCCTCAAAAAGTGAAGTCGGTCTGGAAGAATGCGCCATTTACGCGGGGCAGCGCGATCTCGCGCTTCGTATTCCGGTATTCCGCCTTGAACGCCGCGAAGCTCGAAATATCATACCGTACACCGACGATCGAGCCTATCAGGTCCTGATTGGTGAACACCCGCTCGCTTAGCGGCGTGTGCGTATATTCGAAACGATAATACGGCTTTACTGTTCGCTCGAACCACGGCAGGCGGTATCCCGTTTGCACGTAGAACGCCTGGCTGTTCGTAGTCACGTCGGTCAACACCGCGCGATGGTTCACATTCACGAATTCCGTCAAGAATTCCGGCGACTCCTTCGTCCATACGATGTGCGCTCCGCTAATCCACTCCCGGAAATCCTGCCCCGCCAGGGTGATTTTGTCTCGGTACACCGAAGCGCCCACCTGCAGACCGAATAGTGCTCGCGGCCGTGAATAAATGTTGGCCACCCACGCCCGATTGTTGTTGTTGTCTCCCGCATCGCCGGGCCGGTTGATCATCGATCCGCGTCCATTTCCGACGCCCACGCTGTAGCTCAGGCCCGCGCCACCCGAGGGAATGTTGCCTTCTGCCAAAACTCCCACGAAGTGAACCGGGATGAACGTTCCCCCGATTCGGACCATATCCGGGCGGCTAATGGTAGTCTGCAGCCACGCCCCGTGGTGAAACGCCGTATTCCAATACCCAATCGGCGTGTGATATCGCCCGAACGACAGCTTGAAGTAGTCGTTGTAGTCGTAACGAATGATCGACCTCTCGACCTCCACGGTGTAGCCGGTCGTCTGCGCATTGAACGTTATCTCGCCGAAGTAACTCACCTTGTGCGACAACGCCGACGCCAGGTGCAAATCGAGCTGGCCAAGATTGAAGCCGCTCGTTGCCCCCTTCTGGTCCGTAGCTGAAAAATCCACGTCGCCAAATCCCCGAATCTGTAGCGACGGAAAATGCGTTTCCATCTGCTGAACGGTAGTCGCCTGCTGCTCCTGAGCATCGTGTTGGTGCTGCCCGGGCCCGGGTCCCGCCGCCGCGGGCGCTGGTGCCGCCTGCTGCCCCGGTAATGGCTGCGCTGACAGTTCATTCGCTGCCGAAATTGTTACCGCTTGCGGCAGCGCTTGTCGCGCCTCCAGCTCCGTGACCCGCCTCTCGAGTTGTTGTATGCGCTCGAGCAGCATCCTTACCTGCTCGGCCTGATCCGCCGGCGGCGAGCTCTGCGCGCGGACCGCGCCCCCCGCGAGAAGCACTACTCCCAAAACGATCCATGCTCGCCGCATACGTTCCTCCGCGTCTCTGAATTTCCGCTGCCCGGGTGTATACGAATTCCCGCTGCTCTCTGCCTTGAAAAAGCGCGCTTCCATCTTTACTCCGGCAACCAAATCTCTTTTTTGTCGAGATACCGTGGATGGGGTGACGCACCTGCCGGAGAGTGCGGGTATTGTAAGCGCGGCAAGCGCATTGTCAAAAGAAGTTTACGTTGTGAAAGCTTGATTTCAGCGCAGCGCGAACGCAGCAAGAATTTTCAGAACCCGCCGCCACCGCCGCCGCCAAACCCGCCGCCAGAAGAGCTGCCCCCGCCGAAGCCCGATCCCCCCGAGCTGCGCGGCGCCGACGTCATCACGCTGCTCACTCGCGTCGACATCGAACTGAGGTCATTCGTAAACATCATCGGATAAAACCCCGGCCCGTACGACGACCCGCGGTACCACTCCGGCGGCTGCGTCATGATTCCCTGGAACGCTTTGCTCCAGTTCTTCTCCACGCCCAGCGCCATCGCGAACGGCAAAAACTTCTCGAACATTTCCGCCGTCTTAATCATTCGGTTGAACCGCTCTGATTCCACGTGCACCAGAAAGTCCTCAAATCCCAG
>WNFC01024371.1_pt1 | contig 12052 bp, 10 predicted proteins | sample 5400541 | NCBI WGS metagenome assembly WNFC01 (sample SAMN13153342, study PRJNA577476) | soil metagenome | isolation source: 120 cm saprolite under Douglas fir tree site 2 hole 2 replicate 1 | place: USA:California | collected 2015-04-18 | reverse complement strand
ACGTTGCGGTCGACCGGGCGGAGCTGGAGGCCCTCGAGCCGGAGCGCACCCGGACCATCGACATCGAACAGTTCGTCGAAGTCGACGCCGTCGACCCACTCTACTTCGAGGCCAGCTACTATGCCGTGCCCGGCCGGGACCACGCAAGGTCATTCGGGTTGCTGGTGCAGGCGATGCAACGGACCAAGCGCATGGCGCTGGGCTGGATCGTGCTCCGCCGCAAGCGGCATTTGGCCGCCGTGCGCCCCCAGGGGAATCTCCTCCTCCTCACCACCATGCTGTTCGCCGACGAGATTGTGCCCCGGGCGAAGCTGGAACCGCCGGTGCCCGCCGACCTGACGGCCAAAGAAAAGGAGATGGCGGCGCTCCTGGTCAACACGCTGTCCGGTCCGTTCGAGCCGGAGCGCTATCGCGACGAGTACCGGGAGCAGGTGCTGGCCCTCATCCAGGGCCGGGCGGCCTCCGCCAGACCCGCCGAACCGAGTCCCACCAGCCCGGCGGTCGCCGACCTGATGGCGGCTCTGCGGGCCAGCGTCGAGCGGGCGCGCAAAGAGCGGAGCAAGGCGACCAAGCTGAAGCCGGCTGCTCGGCGAAAGCGCAAGAGCGCGTAGTTATCTTCCGCTCTTCCCTCCCCCTTGCGGGGAGGGGTAGGGGAGGGGGTCTCGTCGCATCTCTTCCTCCCAGACCCACGGGAAGAGACAGATAGGGCTTAGGGCTTCGTCGCTGGCGGCGGCGCCGTTTGCCCTGGAGGTGAACCGCCCACCAGGTCAGTGCGCCGTTCGAAATAGTCGGTTCGGTCGATTTCGCCCCGGGCGTAGCGAAGCTCCAGTTCCTCCAGGGCCTTCGATCGTTGCGACCCGGCGGGGGTCGATGGCTGCCAGCCGCGCACGATCATGCGCGCCAGGAAGATGAGCCCGACCACCACGATCACCAGGAACACCAACTGGAACAGCGCTCCCAGCCACCACCAGCCACCCATGTAGGGATCCATGTACGGTTGGCCGAACGGTCGGTACGACACTCGCCGCAACCTCCCCGGGTGAACTTCGTCTCCACCTATTGTGCCGCCGGGCGGGTGAACCCTGCATGGGAGATGGGTGAGACGGCGACAAGAGACCTAGCTGGCGGACCAGGCCGGCGCGGCGGTGGCGTCGAAGTCCAGGTCGTAGGAGACCTGGACCGGAACCAGGGGGGCTGGGCTCGGGGTAGGCCGCGCGCTCGGCGTGGTACTCGTTTTCGGCGAGCTCGACGCTGCCGTGGAGGCGGACGGGCTGGGTGACGGGGCCGGCGGCACCGCCAGGTAGAAGAGCTGGAAGTGTCCGCTGGCCCCGGTGGCCGCGAAGTAGGCCAGGCCGTTGCCGTCCGGTGACCAGGCGGGGGCGGCGCACAGCTGCCCGTCAACCATGTGGCGCAGCGGCCCCAGGGTCGTCCCGTTGAAGGGCGCCACCACCAGCTGGCCGGTCTGGCCGCCGGCGGTACAGATCATGGCCAGCATGGTTTCGTCGGGTGACAGGGCTGGTTGCGCGCAGTTGTCCTGCGGAAGGGTCAGGGCCTTTCCCACAGCGCCCGCCCTGGTGGTGAGCCAGATGCGCGAGTAGGGCTGGTTGGTCTGATCGCTGATGTCGAACTTGGTGTAGAGGAGGCTTCCCGAGCGCAGCGGCACCGGTTGGACGTCCCCGCCGGTCCAGAAGTAGGGCTCGGTCCATGACCGGGCGCGGCTCTGTGGCCCGGCCACCGGCATCGCATAGATGGTCAGGTCGACCCGATAGAGGTTGTCCTGGTTCTTCGGGTCCCAGGAATAGAACAGGGTTTGCCCATCGGGGCTGAACCGCGGATAGAAGCTCCAGTGGTTGAAGTCCACCACCCGGCTGGCGTTGTGGGTGAGCTGTCTCTGGATGTTCCCATTGAGGTCGAGCAGGTACAAGTCGGATTCGTCGGCGAAACGCGCCACGGCCACCAGCTGGCTATGGTCGGGGCTGAGTACGGGCTGCGTCCAGTTGCCGGTCGCAATCTGCCGAAAGAGCCCGCCTTGGAGCCGGTAGATCGATCCGCCCTGGGCCAGGAACATGGTGCCGGGCAGCCGGAACTTGGGTGAAACTCGGGGCGGCGCGTTGGGTGAGGCGGCGACCACTCCCCGGGTCTTGAAGGAAGCCAGCCGGGCGTAGACGCCGACGCCGAAGGCCACCATCGCCAGGAGCACGATCAGGGTGAGGCCGCGACGCATCATGGGAATGACTGGTGCACCAGTGGGAGGATGCGAGCCCAGATCGGCACGAGGGCGTACTGCCCATCGATCTGTTCCGCGGAGGTGTAACCGCCAACCAGGACGATCTGGGTCACCGCTTCCGGGGCCACCTGGCGGGCCACCGGCAGCAGGTGCCGGATCCGGTCCAGCCCCATGCTGGTCTTGAACTCGCCGTTCAGGACGGTGGCCAGGTCGGGCAGGTCGGCCGGGCTCAGATACTTGGTCTTGGCCCGGAGGGCGAGCAGCACCTGCTGCTGCCGGAAGGACCGGCCGAAGTCTCCCCGCAGGTCCGAGTGCCTGGAGCGCACATACTCGAGCGCCATCTTGCCGTTGAGGTGCTGCGGGCCTGGCAGCACCGCCACCCGCGTGATCCCGTACGGGAACCGGCTGTCGACATCGTTCGGATAAAAATCATCGAGCACCGGGTTGCTGGTCACCACGTCGACGCCCCCCAGCAGATCGATCATCCGGGTCAGTCCGCGCAGCCCGATCCAGACGTACTCGTCGATGTGCACGTGGAAGTCGCGTTCGACGGTGGCGATGGCCGCCTTCGGCCCGCCGTACGCGTAGGCCGCGTCGATCTTGGCCGAGCCGCCTGTAGAGAGCGGCACCCAGAGGTCGCGCGGGATGGACAGCATGGTCACGTGCTTGGCCGCCGGCTCCACCCGAACCAGGATCATCGACTGCGTAAGCACGTGGTCGGGGTCAAACTTCTGGTCGTCGTCGGAGCCGAGCAGCAGGACGGTGAACGGGGCGTCGGCCGCCGGCGCGGGCGTGGCGGCCACGATGGTCGCCGATGCCACCGGGATATCTGATTTTTGTCCAGTCGTCCGAAAAGCCGTCATGAACGCGGGCAGGAAGTAGGCGAACGCGCCTAGCGATCCGGAGATGACGAACCCCAGGATCACCAGCACCATCGTGGTGATGGGCAGCTCGGCCACCAATCGCTGGCCGCGACGCGACCTCAACAGCAGCTGACTGGTGGTTGCAGGCGGCCGATATCGAAAATGTGGAACGTTCACCTGGCGGAGTGTTCAGTCTACGGGACGGTTTGGACTTACCGTGGTCTTAGATTCAGCCGATGGCCCAAATCCCCCTCCCCCTTGCGGGGAGCGGGGAGAGGAGGGGTCGTTAGCCGAGGCCGCCCGGCAGCCGACCGGCGTAGAATCCCGAGTCCTTGACCAGAGTCATGGTCCTCGATACCAGGTCATAGACGAAAACCTGGTCGGGGAGTGGGGTGGGATTCGTGAACTTGTTGTACGGGGGCGAGACCCGGATCGCCAGGTGCGTCTCGTCGATCCAGCCGGGGTCCCACCACCTTCCATTGACCGTGATGGGCACATTGCCGTCCGGCCCGATGATCCCCTGGAACGAACCCGGCACTGAAGCGGGCGGGCCGCTGCCGCAGCAGACCGCGACCTCGTCGCCCAGCGGCGATAGGGCGCCGTACCCGTCGGCCGGTCCTTGGGCGCGGAAGTAGAGGGAGACCAGGCCCTTCCAATCCATGCTCGCCCATTCTTGCTGCGTGCGGCAGGCGGTCCCGGCGGCCGAAAGCGGGCCGGTCGGGGGGCAGCCCCCAGTCGCGAGGGAGGCGCGGATCGATCCGGTGGTCGCGTCGATCAGGCGGTAACCGCCGAAGGAGCCGTAGGGGTTGGGCGGCGCCGCCTGGACCGCCGGAGGGCCGACGGCGACGACGACCTGGCCGCCGTGCCAGCCCACCGGCCAGACGAAATCACTACTGGAGTTGAAGAGGTCGACGTGATGCCCCCCGTCGGTGAGGTCTTCGACGTAGAGCCGGACACGGGTCAAGGATGGAAAGGCCTCCACGGTGCGCTCCAGCACCGATACCGCAATCCGTTTGTCGTCCGGACTCACGGCGAACACGACTTGGGCCTGTGGCGTCCCGGGAAGTCGAGTCGTGAGTCCCGTTTCACCAGTGGGTGTGAGGAAGTGGACGTCGCAGCAGCCCTGCAGATAGTAGACGCGAATCGCGGAGGCGCTGGTCTGGGGAAGCTGGAAGCCGGCGGGAGGCTCGAAGGGCCTCGTCACTGAAGCGACCACTTTGCCGTCGGCACCGATCAGGCTGATTGGGCCGCCCGATTGGGACTGCTCGGACGAGACCTGGCTCACCAGGACCGCATACGCCGGCCTGGTTGGGGTCGCGCTCGGACTCTCTGAAGGAGAGGTCCCCTGTCCGGTCGCGCACGCACCGAGAAGTACGGTCAGCGTCACCGCGAGAACGCGAATAGACTTCATCGGGCGGCTTCCTCCGGGCGCGCGGGCACCCCGCCTTCTGGAGGCTGGACGAATCGCAACCAGAGCACGCCCAGGACGCCACAGAGGAGGAAGAAGGCGGTGCCCACCACGTGGGTGAGGACGGCAATCGCCGTCAAGAGGGCGGGCGGCGAAGCGCCGAAGGCGCCCAGCGTCAGGACGAACAGGAACTCATAGGTGCCCAGCCCGCCAGGCGTCACGCTGATGGCCTGAGTAATGGTGAAGAGGATGAGGGCCAGCAGCAAGGTGCTGGTCGAGAGCTGCGGGCTAACGGCGCGGAAAAGCGCGAAGAGCGTGAAGGCTGACAGCGCCCATTGCCCTACGCTGAGGAGAATCGCCGCCAGCAGCTGCCAGCGCGAGCGCAGCAGATGAAAGCCGCGCAACACGGAGGGCACGAGCTCGATCAACCACTGGCGCGCTTTCGCCGGGAGCGGCTGCGCCAGGGCCGACACCAGCCTTACGGTGCGTGCCTCGTCGTGGACCAGCCAGTAACCAACCGCGGCCACGCCGGCTGCCAGGAGCGAGAGGATGACCAGGCGGCCCCACGAACCACCGCCGCGGCTCCCCGACACGGCCGCCGCCACGATGGCGAGGACCAGCAGCGCCAGCACGTCCAGGGTGCGCTCGAGGACGACGGTCGCGGCGGAGGCGCCGACCCCGATGCGGGCGCGTTGGGCCATGCTCGCCGCCCGCACCACGTCGCCCAGCTTGAAGGGGGACACCGAATTGATGGCCCACCCGATCGCTGCTGCGACCAGGCTCTCATGCGCCGCACTTCATCGACGCTCCCAGCACGACGGAGGTACGAGACCCCCTCCCCGACCCTCCCCGCAAGGGGGAGGGAGAATCGGCGTTTCGGATGACCAAAGAATCCGGACTAATATATGTCAAACTTGACTCTGGGATTATCTCCTGCGCGGACCAATGCGATCACCGTTGGTCCGTACCGGTTCAGTCTCGTTCTGGTTGTCCTGACCTGCGCACTGACGCCGGCTTACGTCAAGCGGTTTCACTTCGGGTTCTATCCCACCACCGTGCTCGAGATCGCCATCGTGCTCACGGTCGTCGTGTTCGCCATCGAGAGCTGGCGGCAGCGGACCCAGGTCGAATGGAAAAGCCCGTTCACCATCCCCGCGATTCTCTTCCTGGTGGCGGGCGCGATCTCGATCCTGGTGGCGCCTCAACCGGTCAAGGCGCTCGGCCTGTTCCGCGCCTACCTGGTCGAGCCCATCGCCCTCTTCGTGGTCATCACCACCGCAGCCACGAACCGGCGCCGCGCCCTGCTGGTGCTCGGGGGACTGGCCATCGCCGGCGCGGCGGTAGCGATCCCCAACGCCCTCGTGGTACTAGAGGCGGCCCGTCATCACACCCTCAACCTGGCGGGGGCACCGCCGGTGGTGATCTACACCACACAAAACGCGGTGGCCCTGTTTTGCATCCCGCTGATCGCGGTGGCGGCCAGCCTGGCGCTGTATGTCCGGGACCGCAGGGAGCGGCTGATCAGCGTGGCCGTTCTGCTGGTGACCGGCGCCGGGACGCTGCTCAGCTTCTCGCGCGCCGGCTATCTGGCACTGGCCGTATTGGCCCTGCTGCTGGCGGCCACCCACCCACGCCGATGGATCCTGGTCCCGGCGGTGCTGATCGTGGGCGTCGCCGTGAGCCGCATTCCCCCGGTCGCCAGCCGCCTTGGCCATGAGGTCGACTTCGCCGATCCGAACAACTCACTGGTGGAGCGCTACCAGCTGTGGAGGGCGACGCTTCGGATGCTCCGGGATCACCCGGTCTTCGGCAGCGGCCTGAGTGGCTTTGCCGACACCGTGGCCCCCTACCGGCGGGGCGACGTCTTCACGGACCGACTCATCTATCCGCACAACATCGTGCTGAATTTCTGGACCGAGACCGGGCTCTTGGGGTTGGCCGCCTTCACCTGGATCGTGGTGGCTGGCCTGCGACTTTGCTGGCGGGCCTGGCGCAGTGCCAGCCCAGGCTGGCGGCCGATCGAGCTGGGCATCTTCCTGGCGCTGGTCGCCATCATCGTGCACGGTCTGGTGGACGTGCCCTACTGGAAGAACGATCTGAGCACCGAGTTCTGGGTGCTGCTGGCGGTAGGCTGGGCCGGCGTCCGATGGGGGGGCCAGGACGTGGAGGCGTGATCGACCCCAAGACCGACCCGCTCGACTCCGCCTACGCCGATGTTCACTTCAAGGACCGGTGCTGCCAGCTGATCACCGCGAGCGGTGCCCGGACCGTCTGCGAGATCGGCGGTGGTCGCTCCCCGCTGTTGAGCCTGGACGAGGTACGGGCCCTGAAGCTCGACTACACCATCCTCGACATCTCGGCACATGAGCTGAGGCGGGCCCCCGACGGCTACACCAAGGTGGTCGGCGACATCGGGGCGCTCGACGCGAGCTCCATCCCGGACCGGTACGACTTTATGTTCTCGCGGATGGTGGCCGAGCACGTTCGCGACGGCGCGGCTATGCACCGAAACGTCTTCAGCCTCTTGCGACCCGACGGGGCCGCTTTCCACCTGTTCCCCACCTTGTTCGCCCCCGCCTTCGTGCTCAACCGGCTCCTTCCCGAACAGGCCGCCCGGCGGCTGGTGGTGGCGCTCTGGCCGAATCGGGCCTCGGAGATCCCCAAGTTCCCGGTCCGCTACTCGAAGTGCTTCGGCCCGACCCGGCGGATGCACCACTTCTTCGAAGGCCTGGGCTACGGGATCGAGGAGTACCGGCCGTTCTATGGCACCACCTACGCGCACGCGGTCCCGGTGCTGGGCGGGTTGGAAGCCTGGTTCAACACAACCATGGCGCGCCGGCGCAGCACCCGCTTCACCTCCTATGCCTGGCTGGTGCTGCGCAAGCCGCGCCCAGCTGGTCGCACGGCCCATGGGTAAGCGCGGCGTGGCCCCCTGGCTCCGCCCTGTCCTGGACGCCGTCGCCGTGACGGTGGCCGTCCTGCTGGCCTTCAACTACCGCATCCACCTGGACCCGATCCCCATCCCCGGCAACGAGCCGCCGGCGTTCGGGGCCTACCTGGCGGCCATCCCGGTGCTGGTCGCGGTCTTTCTGATGACCTTCGCGCTGAGCGGCATCTACCGGACCCAGCGGGGGCGCGCCCTCCTGGATGATCTCTTCTCCATCATTGGCGCCACGGTCGTCGCCGGCCTCATCGCCCTGGCCCTCATGTCGCTGTACCGGAGCTTCTCCTACTCCCGGCTGGTGCTCCTCTATACGATCACCGCGGCATTCATCCTGATTGCCGTCAACCGCGCTATCCTGCGACAGGTTCGGCTGGCCCAGCAGCGCCGCGGCATTGGCATGGACCGGGTGCTGATCGTGGGGACGGGAGCCGGCAGTGAGCTGCTCATCCACCGGATGACCATGTTCCCCGGTTACGGCTACCAGGTCTGCGGCATCCTGGACGATCGCCTGGAGCCGGGGGCGATGTTCGCCGGGGCTCGCGTGATCGGCAAGCTCGCCGAACTCCCGGACCGCGTCCGCGAAGCCCAGGCCGACCGCGTCTTCATCGCGTTGCCCGGCGCCGACCACGAGACCCTGTTGCACCTGATCAAGACGTGCGAGGACCTGCGGGTCGACTTCCGCATGCTGCCAGACCTCTTCGAAATCATCACCACCAGGGTTTCGGCCGACGTCATCGATGGCATTCCGCTGGTGGGCGTGCGCCACAGCCAGCTGACCGGCCTGGCTCGAATCCTGAAGCGGTCGTTCGACCTGGCGGTCAGCCTGGTCCTGCTGGTGCTGCTCTCGCCGGTGATGCTGGTGCTGGCCGGGTTGATCAAGCTCACCTCCCCGGGGCCCGTCTTCTACCGGCAGGAGCGGGTTGGCCGGGCGGGCCGGGTGTTCACGGTGCTGAAGTTCCGGTCGATGGTCGCCGACGCGGAAGCCGCCACCGGGCCCGTCTTCACCGCGCCCGACGACGCCCGACGCACCGGCGTGGGGCGCTTCATGCGCCGGCTCAGCCTCGACGAGCTGCCCCAACTGATCAACATCATCCGGGGCGAGATGAGCCTGGTCGGGCCGCGTCCCGAACGGCCCTTCTTCGTGGAGCGGTTCTCGGCCGAGATCCCACGCTACCTGGAACGGCACCAGGTCCAGCCGGGGGTCACCGGCTGGGCGCAGGTCAACGACTTGCGGGGCGATACCTCGATCGCCAACCGCACCATCTACGATATTTATTACATCGAGAACTGGTCCCTGGTGTTGGACATCAAGATCCTGCTGCTGACCATGGGCCGGGTGTTCGTGCACCGTCATGCGTACTGACCCTCTCCTCGCTGCCCAGACCCGCCCGGTGCGCCCATCTCGGGCCGGGACGCTCCGGCGCGGGGTCGAGGAGGTGCTCGCCTACTGGGAATTGACGACCAACCTGATCGCGCGGGACCTGAAGACCAAGTATCGCGGGTCCGTCCTGGGGGTCTTCTGGTCGCTCCTCAATCCATTGCTGTTGATGCTGGTCTACACCGTGGTCTTCTCCAAGATCGCGCGGGTACCGATCCCGCGCTACCCGGTCTTCCTGTTGGCGGGGCTGGTGCCCTGGAACGCCTTCGCGTTGAGCCTGTCCGGCGCCACGACCTCGGTGGTCGACAACGCCGGCATCGTGCGCAAGGTCTACTTCCCGCTGGAGATCCTGCCCATCTCCGCCGTGCTCTCCGCCACCGTGAACTTCCTGATCAGCCTGACGCTGCTGGCGGCGCTCGCCATCATCTTCGGGGTTCACCTCGGCCTCTCGCTGCTCCTGCTGCCGGTCCTCATCCTTCTGCAGATTGCCTTCACCGTTGGACTGGGCTCCCTGCTGGCGGCCTTCGATGTGTTCTTCCGCGATGTCCAGTACTTCCTGAGCGTTCTGCTCATCGTCTGGTTCTTCGGGACGCCAGTGGTCTATTCGCTGGACCTGGTGCCCGCGGGACTGCGGCCCCTCTTCGAGGCCAACCCGATGGCCTGGCTGATTTCCTGCTACCAATCCCTCTGGTACTACGGGCGGATGCCAGACTGGGCGTCGTTGGGGGCCTTCACGGGTGTGGCCCTGGTCATGCTGGCCATCGGCTGGCTGGGTTACGGGCGGCTGAAGCGGCGCTTCGCGGAGGAAGTCTGATGCCCGCCGCCGTCACGCTCGAGGACGTCTCCAAGCGGTACCGCATCTATCACCAGCGCCACGATTCGTTCAAAGAGTCGTTTCTGCGCCGGCGGCGGGGAGTGTACGAGGACTTCTGGGCGCTGCGCGACGTCTCCTTCGAGATCGATGAAGGCACCACGGTGGGGATCGTCGGTCCCAATGGCTCGGGCAAGAGCACGACCCTGAAGCTGATCGCCCACATCCTCCATCCGGATGGCGGCCACCTGGAGGTGAACGGCCGGGTCTCGGCCTTGCTGGAGCTGGGCACCGGCTTCCACCACGACTACACCGGGCGCGAGAACATCTTTCTGAACGGCGCGCTGCTGGGCATCCGGCGGGCGACCATCCGGCAGCGGCTGGAAGAGATCATCGCCTTCAGCGAGCTGGCCAACTTCATCGACAACCCGGTGAAGACCTACTCCAGCGGCCAGTACATGCGGCTGGCGTTTTCCATCGCCGTCAACGTCGACCCCGACGTCCTGCTGATCGACGAGGTGCTGGCGGTGGGTGATGCGGCCTTCGCCCAGAAGTGCTTCGACCGGATCTCCCGGTTCCGCACCGAGGAGAAGACCATCGTCCTGGTGTCGCACGACCTGAAGGCCGTGGAGAAGTTCTGCGACCGGGCGCTGTGGATCGACCAGGGGCACATCCGCGCCGACGGCGTCCCGTCGCAGGTGACCCACGCCTACCTGGAGGCGGTCCAGGTTCGCGAGCAGGAGGCGCTCGCCGACGCGCCCAGGCTGGGGCGGGATCCGCGGCGCTGGGGAACCCTGCAGGCGGAGATCGCCCGGGTGGAGGTGCTCGACGGCACCGGCCGGCCGCAGTACGTCTTTGACTCGGGGGAGCCGATGCAGGTGCGGATCACCTATCGCTGCCCGGCTCCGGTGGCCGACCCGGTGTTCGGGATCGGGATCTTCCGCAGCGACGGGGTCCACGTCTACGGGACCAATACCCGGGCAGCGCACATCAAGATTCCCCAGATCGACGGCAGCGGCTCGGTCGTGTTTCGCATCGATGAACTGAACCTGCTTGAAGGCGGCTACGCGCTCTCGGTGGCCATCACCGACCGGGAGGACCGCATCACCTACGACCACTGGGACCGGCGTATCGAGCTGCACGTGCGCCAGGACCACCTGGCTGACAGCGGCCTGGTGCGAATGCCGTCGGAGTGGTCAATCACCCCCTCCCCTGCCCCTCCCCGAGGGGAGGGGACGATAGGTGGTCGATGACCCCCGTTTCTCCTCCCCCCTTGCGGGGGAGGGTAGGGTGGGGGGTCTCGAAGCCATCAGATTCTCCTCGCGACGTCCGTCCCATTAAGGGGGACGATCGCTGTGGGGGGGCGCCACTGAGAGGTCAGCGATGACCGCACCATCGGTCGCCATCGTGGCCCTCAACTGGAACGGACGCGAGCACTTGGCCGACTGTCTGGCTTCCCTCGCGGCGCAGACCTATAGCGGCCCCTTCCAGGTGGTGCTGGCCGACAACGGGTCCACCGACGGCTCCGTCGACTTCGTGCGCGAGCGCTTTCCCTCCGTGCGGATAGTGCGTTCGGAGCGCAACCTGGGGTTCGCGGGCGGCAACAACCTGGCCGCCCGCCAGGTGGATGCCGAGGTGGTGGCCTTCGTCAACAACGACACCCGGGCCGAGCCGGCCTGGCTGGAGGAGCTGGTGGCCGTCCTGACCCAGGCCCCCGAGCTGGCCGCCGTCGGCGGCAAGATCGTCAACTGGGACGGTTCCCGCCTCGACTTCGTGGGTGGCGGCGCCACCCTGACCGGCCTCGGGCTCCAGTTCGACCACGGCGAGGCGCGCAGCCCACACGACCACGAGCGCGACATCCTTTTCGCCTGTGGCGGGTCGATGGCCATCCGGCGGAAGGTCTTCCTGGAGGTAGGCGGCTTCGACGAAGACTATTTCGCCTTCTACGAGGACGTGGACCTGGGCTGGCGGCTGTGGCTGGCCGGCTACCGGGTCCGCTACGCGCCGCGGTCGGTGGTCCACCACCGCCACCACGGGACCTCCAGCCGAATCGCACCCGAGCGGCTGGCCGTGCTCTACGAGCGCAATGCGCTATTCACTATCTTCAAGAACTACGACGACCGGCGCCTGCAGGCCATCTGGCCCGCCGCCCTGCTGCTGACTGCCGAGAAAGCCACGCTGCTGATCGATCCCGACCGCCGCGCGTTTGCGCTGGGGCCATCGGTCGATGGGCCCGGCCCGGCCGCGGCGCCGCAGCTGGTCAAAAGCAAAGACATGTCCAAGGTGAAGGCCAGTCTCCGGCAGCGCGGATTCGCTGGAACGGCGCAGGCGGCCCTGCGCGCGGTCGGCCGCCGGATCCAGCCGCGCCTGGCTCGTCTTAGGCGATCCGCGGCCCGCGGGATCGGCGGGACCAGCTCGACG
>WNFC01007431.1_pt1 | contig 12052 bp, 8 predicted proteins | sample 5400541 | NCBI WGS metagenome assembly WNFC01 (sample SAMN13153342, study PRJNA577476) | soil metagenome | isolation source: 120 cm saprolite under Douglas fir tree site 2 hole 2 replicate 1 | place: USA:California | collected 2015-04-18 | reverse complement strand
CACTTCCTTGATGTGGTGAACGTTTACCAGATACGAGCGGTGCGCGCGCCAGAACACATCGGAATCGAGGGCCGCTTGCAATTCCTCGAGCGTGCGGTAATTCGAGCTGCCTTCCATCTGCCGCGTGACGAGGGATACTGTCCCGCCGTCCCTCTCCGCGAAGATCATATCCTCGGCATCGACGAGCAGCAGCCGCTGCTGCCAGTTCAACAGCACTTTCACCGGAGGCGGAGCGCTCTGCCGGGGCGCGCCGAGTTGGCTCACCAGCTGTTCGAGCCGCTCCGTCGCGGTGGTTTGCGTCTCCATCATCTTGCGCGCGCGCTGAATGGCCTTGGAGATGCGCGCCTTGTCGAAGGGCTTCAGCACATAATCCACGGCGTTCACGTCAAAAGCCTGCACGGCGTACTGATCGAATGCAGTGGCGAAAACCACGTGCGGCAATTTCATTTTTTTCTCGACGAGTTTTTTCAGCACGCCAAAGCCGTCGAGCCCCGGCATCTGGACGTCGAGGAAAACCAGGTCCGGGGTGTGCTCCTTGATGAGCGACACGGCTTCCACGCCGTTCTTGCCGAGGCCAATGACGTTGATCTCCGGAAAGGCTTTGAGCAAAAAGGCGAGCTCGTCGCGCGCGGGCTTCTCGTCGTCGACAATGATGGTGTTGATTGGCATCGCGTCACATCGAGTATAGGCAACGCCGCGAGCGCAGGCAATTCTGTAGCTCACCCCGTTTTGGGGCGAGTGTGATCCAAGCTTGTTCGGCACAAAGGCCTGCGCTACAGGATTCGCGAAGCGTGCGCTATGATGCGTGGCGGAGAGTACACCCGCAATGTCGCAACTCAAGGCCGGGCGCCCGGTCGCAAAAATTCTCAGCAGCACGGAAGTGTACAAAGGCGCGGTGTTCGGGGTGCGCCGCGACGAGGTGCTCGAACCGGGCGGAGTGCGCGCCATCCGCGAGGTCATCACGCATCCGGGCTCCGTCGTGGTTCTGCCGCTACTGCCCAACGGCCGCATCGTGCTTATACGGCAATACCGGCACGCCGCGCGCTTGTACATGTGGGAACTCGTCGCGGGACGCATCGACCCCGGCGAGCGCGTACGCCAGGCGGCGGCGCGCGAGCTGCTGGAAGAAACTGGCTACCGCGCACGGCGCTATCGCGTTTTTCTGGATATGTTCCCCACGCCGGGTTTTCTCGAAGAGCGCATGTACATCCTGCTAGCGGAAGGGCTCACCGCCGGGCAAGCTCAGCCCGAGGAAGACGAGAAAATCACCGCCAAAGCGTTCACGCGCGCGCGGCTCGACAATATGATTCGCCAAGGAGAACTCCGCGACGCCAAGTCCATCGCCGGCCTGCTCTACTATTTCCGCTATCTGGCGTGACGAGAAGAAACGAAAATTACTACCGAGAGCACAGAGCTAACAGCGGAGGGCTCGCCGAGCAGCGCGCAGGCTGCGCCCCGCACGCCAAATCAGCCTCTGCCGCACACTCTTCTTTTTTCGGCTACGGTGTTCCTCAGCGCGTTTCTTCTTTTCTTGATCGAGCCGCTATTTGCCAAGCTGATTTTGCCCTGGTTTGGCGGCTCCGCAGCGGTGTGGTCGACCTGCCTGGTGTTTTTTCAATGCGCGCTGCTGCTGGGCTATCTCTACGCCGACGTCACTTCGCGCCGCCTGACACCCGCGGGGCAATCCTACTTGCACATCGGTCTGCTGCTCCTCAGCATGTGGTTTCTCCCCGTCGCACCGCACGCGTCGTGGCGGCCGCACGAAGGAAGCGACCCTGCGTGGCGTATTCTCGGGCTGCTAACGTCTTCCATCGGCTTGCCGTTTATCCTGCTGAGCGCCACCAGCCCATTGGTCCAAATCTGGTTCGCACGCCGGCGCGCCGACCGTGATCCGTATCACCTGTTTGCGCTTTCCAACACGGCTTCCCTGCTGGCGCTGCTGAGTTTTCCGTTCGTACTCGAGCCGCACCTGGCTTTGCACAAACTGGCCATTCTCTGGTCCGCGCTGTTCGCCTTGTTTGTCGCGCTGTGCTCGACAGCCGCCTGGCCCGCACGCCGCGAATCCACACCCCAACTCGCGCACGAGCAGCGCGAATTCGCTGCTCCGGGTCCGATACGGCAGAGCACGATGCGCGAAAAATTGTTGTGGCTCGGCCTCTCCGCCTGCGGCTCGATGCTGCTTCTTTCCATCACCAATAAATTGCTGGAGGACGTCGCGCCGGTTCCCCTGCTGTGGGTTCTGCCGCTCGCGCTGTATCTCTTGACGTTTGCTCTGGCATTCAGCCGCGGCAGCTTCTACTCGCGCGGGCTGATGGCGCGCTTTCTGGCGGTGACGCTGGGCAGCCTCGGCTACGCCATTTACGACCCGGTGTATACGGAATCGGTGCAGGTCAGCGTTCCCGTTTTTTGCGTCGGCCTTTTTCTGTGCTGCCTGTTTTGCCACGGCGAGCTCGCGCTGCGCCGGCCGGCAGCGAGCGAGCTCACTTCGTTCTATCTGATGATCTCGTCTGGAGGCGCGCTGGGCGCCATCTTCGTTGGCTTGGTCGCACCGCACATTTTCCGCTCCATTTACGAGCTGCCACTGGCGCTAATTCTCACCGCCGTTGCTGCAATGGCAGCGCTGTGGACAGAGGGCCGCCTCGCACGCATTTTCTGGGCCGGCGCTGCCGTTGCGATGGCCTTCGTGCTGGTTCGCAACGTCCGCGACTACGGGAAAGACACCATCCTGCGGGAACGCAGTTTCTATGGAGCGCTCCGCGTGCGGCAACTCACGAATTGGCTGAAGGAGCCGTATCGCGTGCTGTACCACGGGAAGATCGAACACGGCGCGCAATACGTCAACCCGCCGGCAAGCCTGCTGGCAACCACCTACTATGGCCCGGACTCCGGCGTGGGCCTGGCGCTGACACACTGCTGCAGCGGAGCGAAGCGCGTGGGGGCGATAGGTCTCGGTGCTGGCACTCTAGCCGCCTACGGTACCATCCGCGACTACTTTCGCTTCTACGAAATCAACCCGCAAATTCTGCGCATCGCCAACAATTTTTTCAGCTATCTACGCGACTCGCCAGCCAAAATCGATGTAGTCATGGGCGACGCGCGTCTCTCCCTCGAATCCGAGGCCCCGCAGAATTTTGATGTGCTCGCCGTCGATGCGTTCTCGGGCGACGCGATCCCCGTGCACCTCCTCACCAAGGAAGCGTTCGCGCTCTATTTTCGTCACCTCAAGCCCGACGGCATTCTTGCCGTCCACACGTCCAACACGTATCTGAACTTGCCTCCCGTGGTAAAACTGCTCGCCGAAGATGCCGGCTACACCGCGCAAATGATCATCAACGACGACAGTCACCGCAAACTGATCGATTCTTCGGACTGGGTACTGGTCACGCGCAACAACCATTTCCTCGCGACCGTGGAAACGACCGTGCTCATCGAAGCGATTTCCGTGCCTCCGCGTCTGCGCCTTTGGACCGACGATTACAACAACCTTTTTCAAATCCTGCGCCCGGTTACGTTCAAAGAAAGCGCGCCGCGCTGATCTTCAAAGTGTCACGAAGGGTGACTTGAATCGATTTTGTGCTGCGAAAACCACGACTCGGACCTCTTGACTCGCTTTCGCATTCTGGTACACTCCGCGACAATTTAGCTCAGCGATAGCTCAGGATGCACTCCGCGTACCTTGTGCGCGATTCTGAGGCTCTGGGCAGGGAGGCAAGCGAGGTGCAAGGAACTGTGAAATGGTTCAATAACACGAAAGGCTACGGTTTCATTGGCAGGGAGGACGGCGCGGATGTTTTCGTTCATTATTCGGCCATCGTCGGGGATGGTTACCGCACCTTGCAGGAAGGAGAGCCAGTCGAATTCGAGATCGTGCAGGGGCCGAAAGGTCCGCAAGCGGCCAAGGTGCAGAAATCCGGTTGATTGAGTATCACGTCATTTTTTCGGCCGGCAGAAAACGCGCTTTCTCTGCCGGCTTTTCTTTTTGAAAGCGGTCCTGGATGTTCCACGGCATCTCGGCGAACTCGTGTGCTGCCGCTTCATTGAGCTTGAGGATGGTCCTCCTCTTTTTATTCCCGAGTCTCGAGGTCGTATAATCCAGCCATGGACAACAAGAGCATCGCCCGCATCCTCCGCGACACCGCGCAGCTCCTGGAAATCGATGGCGCGATTATCGGCCGCTATCGTAGTTACGAAAAAGCTGCGGAGCTCATCTCCGGCATGCACGAATCGATCGAGGAAATGGCCAAAGATCCCGACAAACTTGAGGAGCTCCCAGGCATTGGCGAGCGCATGGCCGAGCACCTGCAGGAGATTCTGAAGACCGGCGATTACAGCCTGCGGAAGAAGTTGCTGAGGAAATATCCGGCGACGCTGCTGGACATTCTGCAGCTGCAATCACTGGGGCCGAAGAAGGTGGCGTTTCTGTGGTCGAACTTCAAGGCCGCCACTGTAGCGGACGTGGGAAAACTCGCTGAGGAAGGCAAGCTGCGCGAAGTGCCGGGCTTCGGCGAAAAAAGCGAGCAGAACATTCTCAAGGCCGTGGAGGCATTCAAGCGCTCGACCGGCCGCTTCCGTCTCGATGTCGCAGAGGCCGCTGCGGAAGGAGTTATCGCGCACATCGAAAAGTATGGAAAGGGCGTGGCCTCGATCACCCCTGCAGGCTCGCTGCGCCGCGGCAAAGAAACCGTCGGGGACCTCGATTTGCTATTGACCCTCGCCGATGGTTTCACGGCGCAAAAGCATATCGACGCCATCGCCGAGCACATCCTGAAGTATTCGCGAATCGATCAGGTCCTGGCGCACGGCGAGAACAAGGTGAGCTTCACGCTGGACAGCGGAATTCAGGTGGACGTGCGCTTGCTCAACAAAGATTCCTTTGGCGCCGCGCTGCTATATTTCACCGGCTCGCGCGAACACAACGTCACGCTGCGTGGCCGCGCGAACGATATGGGATACACGCTGAACGAATATGCGCTGGCTACGCTGAAGGGCGAGCGCCGCGTCGCCGGGCGCACCGAAGAGGAGATTTACGCCAAGCTCAAGCTCGACTATATTCCGCCGGAAATCCGCGAAAACACTGGTGAGATCGAAGCCGCCGAGCAGCACCGTCTGCCCCATCTCGTTCGCCGCGAGGACATCAAGGGCGATTTGCAGATGCACACCACGGCCAGCGACGGGAAACACTCGATCGAGGAAATGGCGGAAGCCGCCCGCCAGCTCGGCCATCAATACATCGCCATCACCGATCACTCTAAATCGGTGACCATCGCCAATGGGCTCGACGAAAAGCGCATGGCCGCGCACATCAAGAAACTTCATGCCGCCGACGCGGGCGGCCTGGGCATTCGTGTCTTGGCCGGCGCGGAAGTCGATATCCTCAAGGACGGCGCACTCGATTATTCCGACGATTTGCTCGCGCAATTCCAGGTGGTGGTGTGCTCCATCCATTCCTATATGAACCTCGACCGCGCGGCCATGACCGAGCGCATGCTTGCAGCCATCGAGAATCCGTACACACAGATCATCGGGCACCCCACCGGACGCCTGCTGCTGCGCCGCGACGCGTTCGATTACGACATGGCGAAAGTTCTGGACGCAACGGCAAAACACGGCGTGGCCATGGAGTGCAATTCCTATCCCGACCGCCTAGACCTCACCGACGTGTACCTGCGCATGTGCAAAGAGCGCGGGGTGAAAGTGGTCATCTCCACCGACGCCCACAACACTTTGCATCTTCCATTCATCCACTACGGCGTCACTATGGCGCGGCGCGGCTGGCTGGAGAAAGCCAACGTCATCAATACCCTGCCCGTCGACCAGTTTCTCGCGGCCCTGCGTCCCAAACCCGGCGCCGCCAGCACCAAGCGTGCCGCCGCCAAGCGTTAACCGGTGTTAGCCGGTGTCAGCGCGCCGCTCGGAACATTTCCGAGACGATTGTCGTATCTTGTCTCAGAAGCTTACGGAGGGTTCTGCCATGAAGTTCGCCCGCTATCGTCTTAGTTGCATCAAACTGGCAACGAGTTTCGCGGCTCTTTTGGCCTGCGCTGTCTTAACCCCTCGCGCCTATGCCGAGGAATGGACCAAGTCCTACTCCATCTCCGGCCGCGGGCAGGTCCGCGTGGACACCAACGACAGCAGCGTGCGCGTCGCCACCGGTGACAGTAAACAGGTGGAGTTCCGCGTCATCTACGAAGGCTACGAGCTCAATAAGAACCTGCACATCGATACCCGCCAGGATGGCGACAATGTGGAGATCAACGCCCGCGTCACCGGCCACTGGGGCTTTTCCTTCGGCGGCCGCCACCGCAACGTGCGCATCGAAGTGCGCATGCCCAAAGATGCGGACCTGCAAGTGGATACCGGCGACGGCTCGGTGGAAACTCAGCCGGTCAACGGGCGCGTGAAGATTCACACTGGAGATGGTTCGGTGAAGGTGCAGGCGGTCGCGGGTAGCGTGGATATTGACACCGGAGACGGCAGCATCACGTTGGAAGGCGCCAAAGGCGATATCCGGCTGCATACCGGCGACGGCCACATCGAGGCGCGAAACCTGGACGGCAAGGTCGATGCCAATTCCGGCGACGGGCACATCAAGATCGATGGCCGGCTCGACGCGCTCAACGTAAAGACCGGCGATGGCAGCATCGATGCCCGCATCGCGCCGGGATCAAAACTTGCCGGAGGCTGGAGCATCCGCACCGGAGATGGCAGCGTGGACGTGGTTTTGCCGCCGGACCTGCAAGCCAACATCGACGCCAGCACCAATGACGGCCACATCAGCCTGGGCATTCCCGTCACGGTGGAAGGCACCTTCAGCAATTCACAGATCCACGGCAAAATGAACGGCGGAGGCCAGTCCCTGACGATTCACACCGGCGACGGATCCATCCGGCTCAGCAAATCCTCCTAGTGGGGCGCCTGTCGCAACTGCTGTAGCTTCGAGCGGAAGGTGTCTGGCCCGGTCCGCGCCTGAAGTTCTTCCTCGAACACTCCTACGTGCGCCGTAGTTCTAGAACTATCAGAACCAAAATACTGTAGCCGGAAAAATTGTCTTTCCCGCAGGCAATTGTCTGCTTTTCTGCACACCGGGTTGTTTACCGCTACGTCTATCTTATTGATAACAATGGGTTGTCTTTGGTCTCTTACTTGCCAAGCAATACAGCGGAGCCGATATGATCATCTTCATTCTAACCTTCGCCATCGCTTCCCTGGTCGCTCTTAGCCTTACAGGATCAATCGCCTCCGCCACCCGCCGCCGCTCTTGATCCGATGCTTCCGTCCGCAGATCTGTTCCCGGGGCATGAGCTAGTGCCTACAGCAATTCCGCCTTCTCTTGATCGGTGAGCTTCATATCGAAGCGCAGAATTACGGCGCGCGGGCCGGAGACCTCGCAGAATGGGACCCTTCAAGCGGTTGAAATCGCTGCATTTGCCGGTGATGAGGGCCTTTCCTGGGTCCGTGGTGTAGAAATTCTTCACTCTCTGGAAGGGCGCCAACCCCGACATCCCCGTCCTGAAAGACGCAAAGGCGGAGTACGCCAGACTCCAGTAGTTCAGGCCAACCGAGCGCTATTCGTAGCGCAGCGCCGTCAGCGGGCTGACGCGCGTCGCGCGGCGCGCGGGAATCCAACAGGCCGCGAGCGCAATCGTGGACAATAGAACGATCACGGTTGCGAAGGTGACGGGGTCAGTGGGCTTAATCCCCACGATTAGATCTGCGATGGCGCGCGTGCCCGCAAAGGCCGCAGCCAAGCCCACGCCAAGCCCGATTCCTACAACGAGCAGGCTCTGTCGCAGGACCATCTTCAGAATGTCGCGCGGCTCCGCACCCAGCGCCATGCGAATCCCGATTTCCTGCGTGCGCTGCGCCGCGGCGTAAGAAACCACGCTATAGACTCCGATGACAGCGAGGATCAGCCCCAGAAGGCCCATCGTGCCCGTCAACTGTGCCCCAAACCGGAAAAAGAAAAAACCGTTGATGCCCTGTAGCGCGGTGGCCATTGTTTGCACCTCGGAGACGGCTATCCCCGGCGCCAGCTCGCGGATTTGCGCTTCAATCTGGCGCTGCAGGGATTCCGGCGGCACCGAGGTGCGCACATGAATCGTGCGGTAGGCCATATATTTCTGCGCCAACGAAACATAAAAGAAAGGCTCTGGCGGATCCTCGATCACGTTCTTGTATTTGCCGTTCTGCACCACCCCGACCACTTCGGTGAACTGCCCTTTCACGTCCTTGGCGGTAAAGCGTTTGCCCAGCGGATTTTCCTTAGGCCACAGCTTCTCAGCCATCGCTTGGTTGATAACCGCTACGTCGGGCGATTTCTCATTGTCGGCGTCCGTAAAGCGGCGTCCCATTTGCAGCGGGAGCCGTAGTGTCTCGAAATAACCAGGCGTCACCGGGTTGTACATGATGGCTGGTGGCTGTTTCCCGGCCTCGACTGGATGACCTTCGGCAGTTACTTGTTCGTCGGCGCTGATTACGCCCAGAGGCACGGTGAAGGCCTGGCCCACGGATACGACCCCGGGCAGAGCGCGGAGCCGCTCGTCGACCTGCCGAAAGAACTCGCGCCCGCGGCTTTCGTTGAAGCTGACCTGCGCGACGTCCACCGTCAAGTCGAGAATGTGATCTGGGCCGTAGCCCAAATACAGTTGCTGCGCCTTGTTCAAGCTGCGCATGAAAAGCCCCGCGACCACTAGCAACAGCAGTGAACCCGCCAGTTGCGCGACCACCAGTGTGCTTCTGACAATATGGCGCCGTCGACCGTCTGAAGTTCCGCGGCCTCCTTCGCGCAGCACGGAATTGACATCGCTTCGCGCCACGCGGAGGGCCGGAAGGATCCCCACGATCACACCCGTAAACAGCACCGCGCCGAGCGCGAAGACGAACACTCGCGCATCCGGCTGAAGGTCAAACGAAATCGGCAAGTCCGTTCCCAGGGGCAGCGAGCTCAAGAATCCCGAAGCCCAAATGGCAAGAACGTACCCTGCGGCGCCGCCCAGCAAGGCCAGCAGCAGACTTTCCGTCAAGTGTTGCCGCACCAATCGTCCGCGCCCCGCGCCCAACGCAGCGCGAATACCCATCTCACGCTGCCGCACTGTCGCGCGCACCAGCAACACGTTGGCTATGTTGAAGCAAGCCACCAGCAACACGAGGCCCGCAAGAACCATGAAAGCCGCAGACACCACCGGCAACGTATTGTCCGGATCGGGCTCCGGTCTCGCCAGCCTTTCTGGATAGGCTTGAATGCTGATGCCCTTGTCCGTTTCCGGATGTTGGTCCGCCAGCCGCTGCGCGATGACGTTCAAAGTCGCTTGTGCTTGTTTGACGGTGTTGCCGGGCTTGAGCCGGCCCAGCAGCGACAAGCTGCGTTCCTCGCGGTGCGTCCACGAGGCGGGGACCGTTTCTTCTCCAAAACCCTTGGAACCAGTCGCAGCGCTGAAGGGCACATATCCATCCATATCCACGATCGCGTATGTCCCGTGAAATTCCTTTGGCGCCACGCCCACAATCGTGAACGCGTGCGAATTAATCTCCGCGTGCTTTCCGACTACGTTGCGGTCTCCGGCAAAGCGCTTCTGCCAATAGGCGTATCCGAGGACGAGAACAGGATCCGCCCCTGGCGCTTGTCCCTCCGTCGGCAAAATCAATCGGCCGAGCGCCGGCTGTAGACCCAGCGCCGAAAAGTAATTTCCGGTGACCCGGCTCAGCACGCAATGATCGGCTTTGCCGTCCACGGTCAACCCCACCAACGTGGGACGATACCCAATAATGTCGCTGAAGTTGTCCGCTTGGCGGCTAATGTCCTGATAGTCCGGATACGAAAATCGTTGAAGCCCGGGCGTTCCGGTTTGCTGCATCGACAAGACCGCGATCTGCTCGGGGTGCGGCACCGGCATCGGCCGCAAGAGCATCCCATTGATGACGCTAAACACGGTGGTATTCACCGCCATCCCCAATCCCAACGTCACAACCGCAATGATCGTAAAACTGGGAGAATTGCGGAGCGTTCTCGCCGCGTATCGCAAGTCTTGCCAAAAACTCTGCATGGGATTACCTCGCTGAAGACAGACCTCAGGCTCTATGCTTCGCTAGAACTGCAAACGGGTGCCCGACGCGAGCTCTGGATAGCCACCCTATTATGAACAGCTTACGAAGAGACATCGCGAAAAGTCTCACCGCACGGTGCTCGAATTCGGGATGCGTGTCGCGGAATCGGACACCTCTGCACCGCGGTCGCCGCCCTTGTCACTGCAGCAATTCAAGGGTGCTATACTTCCCGCCTCGATTCGCGTCTCGCCATGGAAAAGTACGACCTCATCGTCATCGGTTCCGGTCCCGCGGGCCAGCGCGCGGCGATCCAGGCCGCCAAATTCGGCAAGCGCGTTGCGCTGGTCGAAAAGCTGGAAGTGGTCGGCGGCACGGCCATCAACACTGGAACCATTCCCAGCAAAACCATACGCGAAGCAGTGCTGCACCTTTCTGGCTTCTACTACCAAAACATCTACGGTGTAAATTATCGCGTGAAGGATCAGATCACCATGGCCGATCTCTCCTTTCGCGCGCAGCACGTGATCAAAACCGAAATCGACGTCATTCGCGCGCAACTCTCGCGCAATGGCATCGAAGTGCTTACGGGTATGGCCAGCTTTACCGACCCCACGCACATTCACGTGGTCAGCACGCGTGGGCAATCCGACTACGAAGCCAGCAAAATCATCGTCGGCACCGGCACTAAGCCCGCGGATTCGCCGCTGGTTCCCTTCAACAATCGCAATATCATCAACAGCGACCAGATCCTGCAAATGCCGGAAGTTCCCAAAACGCTGATCGTGGTGGGCGGCGGCGTTATCGGCGTCGAGTATACGTGCATGTTTGCGACGCTGGGGGTGCGCGTTACGTTGATTGAAAAACGGCCGCGCCTTCTGGAATTTGCAGATTCGGAGATGGTCGAGGCGCTCTGCTACCATCTGCGCGACCGCCGCGTCACGATGCGTCTGAATGAGGAGGTTGAAAGCGTCGAAGAAACTCCCGACAACGGCGTCGCCGCAGTCCTCAAGAGTAAGAAAAAAGTTTCCGGCGACGCTCTCCTCTACGCCGTCGGCCGCCAAGGCAACGTCGACGAATTGAATCTTGCGAATGCTGGCCTCGAGGCCGACTCACGCGGACGCATTGCCGTAGACAACGATTACCGCACCAAGCAGCCGCACATTTTCGCGGTCGGCGACGTCATCGGATTCCCCAGCCTCGGCTCCGTCTCCATGGAACAAGGGCGCATCGCCGCCGCGAATGCCTTTGGCATTCCTATCCACTCCAATCGCGCTAACTATCCCTACGGCATCTACACCATCCCGGAAATTTCCTTCATCGGCAAAACGGAAGAACAGCTCACGGAAGAAGGCGTCCCCTACGAAGTGGGCATCGCTTTTTTCAGGGAAATCGCGCGCGGCCAGATTCGCGGCGACACTACGGGGCGTCTGAAGTTGATTTTCGATCCCGATTCCAAAGAGCTGCTCGGCGTGCACATCGTGGGAGAAGGTGCGTCCGAGTTGCTGCACATCGGTCAGGCCGTCTTCGCGTTTAAGGGGACCGTGGAATATTTCGCCGACGCAGTCTTCAATTACCCGACTTTGGCGGAGTGCTACAAGGCCGCCGCCTTCAACGGCCTGAACAAATTGAGGTGAGCCGTCAGAAGTAGTGTGAAGTTTTTTTGAGGATAACTGATGGGAAGAACTGTCGGCGTACTGGTAATGGAACACATCGCGGTCGGCCTGGTCGAGAACAACAGACTAGCCGGTCCGCTTAACCTCTATCCCGAAAAAGGCGAGTCACTCGACGCGTTGCAAGCCATGCCCGCGGAAAATATTGGCGACTGCATCCGGGAACAAATCGAATCCGTATCCAAAGGCCAAAAAGTGCAAGCCGTGGGCCTCGGGTTCCCCGGCGTGATTCGCGGCGGCGTCGTTGAGGATTCTCCCAATCTTCACCAAGTGAAGGGCTTCAACCTGCAAGCGGCCTTGTCGGCACGCGGCGTTTCGGCTCCGGTGCGCATCTTCAA
>WNFC01007430.1_pt1 | contig 12053 bp, 9 predicted proteins | sample 5400541 | NCBI WGS metagenome assembly WNFC01 (sample SAMN13153342, study PRJNA577476) | soil metagenome | isolation source: 120 cm saprolite under Douglas fir tree site 2 hole 2 replicate 1 | place: USA:California | collected 2015-04-18 | reverse complement strand
TTGCTGTGTCGTCTCGGAAGCGACGCTGACTGCGCGCAGGTTTTCGGGCGACGCGCACCGCGAGAGCGGTGTGTTCAGCTTTGGTTCAGCTCTAAGCCCGGTGGAGTCATGCTCCCTCCAGAGCCTGATGAGCTCACGCTACTCATTTACTCCTGCAAGGTCTGCAGTGCAAGCGAAGAGATGGAGAAATGCAAAGGCGGGCAGGGAAAGCGCGCGCGGCTACTTGATAAAGAGCGATTCGCGAAGCTGGTCGCGTCCGATAAATGACTTCATGGTTCGGTAGCGGCTGAAAAGATCCTGAATCTCACGATTTTGATAGATGCGCTGCGCTGGACACAACACGGGCGAGGAAATCACTTGCAGCGTAGTCGAATCCACGACGCGATAACGCCGGAAACCTTCCGGCTTCTTGCTGTGAAACATGGCGAAAACCACGCCACCCGGCCGCAGCAGTTCCGTCAGACTCGCGACCATTTGCTTCGCTACCACGGGTTCGAGGTAGTCGAGCATGTCCCAAAGCAGGATAGCGTCAAATGAGGAGTTCGGATATCGCAGGTTGGCCTCAAGGAAACGTGCGGCGCGCGCCGAGGGAGTTACATCCAGGGTGTGCTGCGCTGCGCGTCCGGCTGCTTCGCGCAGCTTTCCTTCCTCCTCCCCCAGAAAGTCCTTCCATGCACGGAGAAGGTCCTCAGAGGAAACGCGGAACCCGCGCTCGATGAAGAAACTAAGGGTGGTTTGCCAGGCCGGGCCAAGGTCCAAAAGCGCGCCGCGGCCGAGTCCGTCGAGGTTCCACAAGAATTCTTTCAGCCCGTTGGAAACGCGGTTGGATTCCCCAAGTTCCGGCCCTCGAGTTGCGCCCGCTGCCACGGCTGGTACGTTGTTGTGCGGCCTGCCAGACATGCCCATTGTCCGCGGCACTTCCCGCCTGCTGGCCGCTCCTGCTCCCACACCAATGCCTAATTTGTTCAGGAAACTCATCAGTCCGCCGCCGATCCGGAGCTCAGCGAAGTCACACCGCCTTTTGAGCTCCCAGCGGCGACGCCACGCGCCTCATCACGCTTATCGATAGGCCTCCCGGTTTCGATTTCAACGCGGCCGCGCAGCACGGCGCCATCTTCAATCATCAGGCGTTCCGTTTGCAGGTCCCCAGCGACGTTCCCAGTGCTCCAAAGTTGAATCTTTTCGCGGCCTACGATTTTTCCGTCCACGCGACCGCGCACAATCACTTCACGCGCAAAAATGTCGGCCTTGACCTCGCCATTGGGTCCGACCGTCAAACTGCTATCGTTGGTCAAATTCAGTTTCCCTTCGAAGTGGCCGTCGAGAAAGAGATCTTCGCTGCCGGTGAGTTCGCCCTTGATGCGAATTCCCTGACTGATGCAGGCTGAAGCTTTGGAGGAAGAAGCCAGGCCAGTACTAGCTTCGCGCGCGTGACTGCTCGCCGCCGCTTGCGAGGCTGTGGAAATTCTCGTTGCAGTCTCCGCACCTGTTTGAGATTTGACGTCTTCTTTCTTCCACACGGGACACCTCGACGAAGGATTTTCACTCCAGTAAGTCGCTCTTCGTCGGCTGGTTGGGAGTCGCGACTTGAAACGGTGAAGATAGTACAGCACTTAGCGGCTGTAAAGCAAAATACCTGGTGGCAAATGTAGCGTGTGCCGTGACGTGCTACACCAGCCCTAGCGTGGTCCGTGCCCTGCGTCCCACAATAACTTGTGATTTATCAGTTACGTCCGAGCCGCTGTGCTGCTCCCAAATGGCCACCAGCATGGCGGCCATCTCTTTTACCAACTCTTTGACCGATATCCGCTCTTCCCACCAGCGCTCGGGATCGAAGTCGCCATCGCGCGCGCCGGTAATCTGGATTCTTATGTCTTTTGGAAATATGTGGGAAAAGATATAGCGAGCGCGTCGGGTGTGATAATTGGAGGTCACCACAATCACGCTGCGCCATTTTTTCTGCTTCGCCACTTGCACCAGCACCTTCGCTTCTTCCCGAGTGTTGTCAGAGTCGTGCGCTATGCGCAGGATCTTGTCTTTCGGTACGCCGCGCTCGATCAAATCGTGCTCCATCAATTCTGCAATGCTGGCGTAAGGGCGCAAGCGGCGGCCGCTAGCGACAACGACGGGGCCCAGGCCCTGACGGTAGACTTGCGAGGCGCGAGTGGCGCGGTCGGCATAAAAATTGTCATCACTGAGGACCAGGATCGCGTCCGAGCGCTCCAGCGTGTCTTCAACCACCCAGCCTTCGCCTATCAGACGGAAAATCGGATGCCGGGCCACATACAGCACGATCAAGACGAGCAACACCACTACGAGCGTAACCAGCGAGAAGAGTACTCCGCCCCTTTGGGACGGGTCTTCCCGCGGCCACCTGCACCCCGTCATGTACTGGGATCCAGGGCGCGGAGTTGCTCCGCAGCTTGCTCCGGCAGCACCGAATTGAAGTAGACTTCTTTGATGCTGTACGATTTGCTGCGCTTTTCCAGGATCGGCAATATTTCGATGTGCCAGTGGAAATCGTCGGAAAGCGTTTTCCAGTAGCCGGCCAGATCACCCTTCTTGCTAAGCGTGTTGGGCGCCGTGTGCACCACCAAGTGGTAGGCGGGCGCAACTTTTTCCAAGCGGCGCAACACGCGGCCTAGCAGCGCGGCAAGTTGCCGGCGATTGGAACCCGGCCGAGGTTGTTCAAATAAGTGATTGTGCCGGCGGTGCAGAACCCAAACTTCGTAGGGAACGCGCGAGGAGTACGGGCACAGCGCGTAGTAGTCGCCCTGCACATCGACAATACGTTTCCCTTGCTTTTCATCCTGACGCACGACGTCGCAGAAAATGCAGCGTTCGCGCTCTCGAAACCATTCGCTGGCGGAGTTCAGCTCGTATTTGATGCGCCGCGGAACAAAAATTGTAGCGGTAATCTGCGAATGCGCGTGCGACCACTCGTCGCCCGCCAACGGTCCCTGATTCTTGAACACGGCTACGTACTTGAAACGCGGATCTTTCTTTAAGTCGGCAATGCGCGAGGCCCACACCCACAGAACCCGCTCGATCTCTTCGTCGCTAAGCTGCGACATCTTCTTGTCGTGGTGCGGAGTTTCCACTACGACTTCGTGCGCACCGATGGCGCCCATCTTGTCGTACATCCCCTCGGCCACGCGGCCGGGGTCGCCCTCGATGCGGTACAACGGGTCGGGATGCGCCAGGACGCGCACCTGCCAGGCTCCCTCCGCAGGCCACGTTAGGATCGAGGGCCGCTTTTCCACTGTTCCGGGATCAAAAGGACACGGCTGCGGAGTATCACCTAACGATTCGCGCTGCCCTAGAACTACCCAGCTTTGTGTGATGGGATCTCGTCGAATTTCCATGCGGGATTCTTCAGCAAAAGCGGCGCGACGCGCGCGGCGGCCCCGGACCAAGCTCCAAGGCAATACCCGCAGCCGCTAGAAAATCGTTCTGCCGCGCCTTTCCTTTTCCATGTGCACGTGCGAGTAGTTTCTGTGCCGTCGCGGGAATTGTCAAGCAAGCGCGTGATATGCTCACGCGACATGGACACCGACCTGGGATTTATGGAACAAGCGCTGGAGGAAGCGCGCGCGTCAGCAGCAGCAGGAGAAGTGCCTGTCGGCGCCATTTTAGTGCACGAGGGCAAAATCATCGCACGCTCCGGCAATCGCACCATTCGCAATTGCGATCCAACTGCGCACTCCGAAATTGTGGTTTTGCGGGAAGCCTCCCGAGGCCTCGGCAACTATCGCCTCGCGGGGACCACGCTGTACGTCACCGTGGAGCCTTGCAGCATGTGCGCAGGAGCCATTATTCAGGCACGCGTGCCTCGTCTGGTTTACGGTTGTGATGATCCGAAAGGCGGCGCGGTTCGCTCCTGCCTCGAGATTTTGACGCACTCGAAGCTGAACCATCAGGTCGAAATGACATCCGGTATTTTGGCGAGCGAATGCGCCGCCATTCTGCAGTCCTTCTTCGCGGCCCGACGCTAGACGTCGGCGTGACGTGAGTCGGAGAACCGCGCCGGCACACACTCACACCTGCACCTCAAGCCCCGCGCAATTCACGTTTTGGGAGTTTATTGCTGAGTGTGCAAACCGTCTGCTAGGATTACTAAAGCGACCGCGGAGAGGTGTCTGAGCGGTTGAAAGAGCTCGCCTCGAAAGCGAGTGTAGGGGGAACTCTACCGTGGGTTCGAATCCCACCCTCTCCGCCACTTCCTTTATTTTCTTGTATTTACAACCTATGGTGTCTATCATGGTGTCTGCTTTGCACTGATTTCCGGCCAACTATCGCCGGAAAAGGGGCCTGCAGACATGTCCAAGCGCGGCAACGGCTACGGCACTGAAACTCGCGTCAATATCCTCAAAAAAGTCAAAGTCGGCGGGAACTGGAACCTGTACCCCGCCGTCGTGGAGCCTAACGGTAAACTCCGCGACAAGGTTCGCGTGCGCGGTAAGGCTGAGCTTCATGCCGAGGGATATTACTACATCGAGTGGTGGCAGCACGGAAGAAAACGCGAGCAAATAAAAGATCGCGCCGAGGTCGTCGACCGCGCCCGCCGCAAAGCCCTCGAACTCGAAGCCAATCGTGCCGGGATCGAAACCGTTCAGGAAAACGGCGACGGCACAGCACTCGCGCTGGATGAGGCAGTCGCCACTTACCTCAAGGACATGGAGCCTCCGCAGCGTGAGCCCAAGACCTACATGGCTTACAAGTATTGCTTGGAGTTGTTCGCCAGCAATTGCGCGGAGCGCTACGTCAAGGATGTGAAGCGCGAGGATCTGCTGGCGTTCATTCGCAAGCTGTATGAACTTAATTGCGGTCCGCGGACAGCCTACAACCGGGCGGTGATTGTTTCGCAGCTTCTAAAGGCGAACGGGATAATAAAACTGCTCCGAAACCGTGACTGGCCAGAATACGTTGAACCGATCCGTCCGATCTACGAGGAAGAGGAAATTCAGGCGCTCTTAAAAGGCTGCGATGCTGATGAGCGCGTTCTCTATCTTTGCTACCTTCTGACGGGGCTTAGGGACAAGGAAATGCGCCATCTAACTTGGCGGGACGTAGACTTCCGCACCCATGTGGTACGCGTAACGAGAAAACCTCTCTATGGCTTCAAGCCTAAAAACAAGGAAGAGCGCGAAGTTCCCGTGCCTGCTTCGCTGATCGCGGCGCTCAAGAAATACAAGGCGTCAAAGAAGCCGAACGTAGAAGGCCTAGTTTTTCCGAATGAGTCGGGCCGGCCAGACAAGCGGCACGAGTTCAAACTAAAGCGCATCGCTTTCCACTCGAAACTGAATTGCGGACAGTGCGTATCTAAGCATGGCAACAAGTGCTCGGAAGGGCCATACTGCTCAAACTTCTTCCTGCATAAATTCCGGCACACATTCGCGACGCGGAACCTGCAAGATCACGTCTGCGATATAAAGACGCTACAGAATTGGATGGGACACAAAGACCTAGCTTCGACGATGGTTTACTTGAAAGCGGTCCGAAACAGGGATGTGATGGCCCGCGTAAACTCTAGCGAACTAGCAGCTCTGGCGTTGTGAAGTAGGGTTTTCAACATTAGTACTCCGTGGCATAAACAGGAGCTGTCCGAGCTTGCGAGTTCATTCTATTGCGCCCGTGCTAGGCTGAGGTCAGTTGCCCGGACGACGCATCTCACGCTCTTACTTTCAATGTGCCAATGTACTTGCCGCCGTAATTGTTCGGCATCCGCTCATCATTGAGGAAGTTGTGACCTGCACCCGGAATTTTAGTCCAGCCAAAAGTTAGCTTCTCCGGGCTTCAGTTTTTCCAGATAGCCTCTCATCGCGGGCATAGCGGGTGAAGTTGTTATCCTCAGGACCCACAATTACTTATCTCGCCCCAGCAGGTACGGCGGCACAAACGGGGAGGCTCGTCGGCATACTCTGGACAAGGAAGTGTCGACGGGTGTTAACGAATTGTGGGGAGGCCTCGAATGAGAATCTGCTCCAATCTAGCAGTTCTGGCTGTTGCGTCCTTGTGGATGGGCTTCTGTGTCTCCTCCGCCTTCGCTCAGTCCACCAGCGCGGAACTCAGCGGTCGCATCACCGATCCCAACGGGCTTCCAGTGCCCAAAGTCAAGATAGAGGCTGTGAACGTCCTCACCAACATCTCTACTTCCACAGAGACGAACGAAGCCGGTATTTACGTCATTCCGAGTCTTCAACCGGCCATCTATCGCATTCTCGTGCAGAAGGAAGGTTTCGATCTCATCGTAAAACCCAACGTGGAACTTCACGTCCAGGATCATAGTGTGCTCAATTTTCAACTCCGTATCGGGTCGCTTGCCACAACAGTCACTGTTGAAGGGGGCGTTTCGCTGGTGAATACAACGGATGCATCGGTCAGTACGGTGGTGGATCAAACATACGTGAAGAATATGCCGCTGAATGGGCGGAGCTTCCAGGACTTAATCTTGCTCACACCCGGTGTCGTTACGAATAGTCCGCAGGCACCAACGCTCGCGGATGCTTCTGGTCAGTTTAGCGTGAACGGGCAGCGCACGGAGTCGAACTATTATTTGGTGGATGGGGTCAGTGCCAATTTCGGCGGGACCATAGGGCAGCCGGCGGTTGCCGCGAACAGCGGCACGCTACCTGCATCCACGACGCTAGGGACAACACAAGGGTTGGTTTCTGTGGATGCGCTTGAGGAGTTTCGGGTGCAAAGCTCCTCTTACTCCGCAGAATACGGTCGCAACCCTGGCGGACAGTTTAGCTTCGTTACGCGCTCCGGAACGAACCAGTGGCACGGGGCCGCCTTTGATTACTTACGGAATGACGTATTGGATGCTTCTGACTGGTTCAATGGCTTCTTTAAGCAAGCGAAGCCTCCGCTTCGCCAGAATGATTTCGGGGGAACGCTGGGAGGGCCGGTTGAAATTCCAGGCTTATACAAGGGAAGGGATAAGACGTTCTTCTTTTTTTCCTATGAAGGGTTGCGGCTCATTCAGCCTCAGCCGGCCAGCGTCAGTTTTGTAACAACCCCGGGCCTTCGGCAGTCGGCGCCCAGCGCACTCAAGCCAGTTGTGAACGCATTCCCTCTCCCCAATTGCCCGCCAGCAGCCACTAATTGCACGAATGATTTCGGTGATGGCCTTGGTCAATTTATTGGCAGTTGGTCGAATCCAAGCTCACTTGATTCTTACAGTATCAGGTTTGATCACTCCCTTGGTCAAAAGCTGAAGCTCTTTTTCCGCTTCAGCGACACTCCGTCATCCCTGACTTCGCGGTTAGGGGGTTCTGTTTCTGATCCTGCGGTCCTGTTTTTCACTCAGACGAAGCTGCGCACATATACTCTGGGGGCCACCAGTATCATCTCCCAGCGTGTGAGTAATGAATTTCGCCTCAATTACAGCACATTTGACGGAGATGATTCCTCACGGATTACCAATTTTGGTGGATCTTCAGCCGCTGACTTTGCACAAGTGCATGGATTGAATAATTCTCTTTCCGACATCAGCGCGTTTCTGGCATTTAGCGGTTTTAGTCATATCGTTTTGGTTGACCAGTTTCATCGTCAGGGATCGCAACGGCAATGGAATGTCACTGATTCGATGAGTACAGCGTTCGGGGCGCATCAATTAAAGTTTGGTGTGGATTATCGAAGGCTGACACCCGTTCAGAGGCCTTCCACTCCACTTGCTGAATATCTTTATTTTAGCCAGGATTCGCTGAATGCGAATAGTGCTGACTTCGCGTTCGCGCAATCCACTGCCCCTGCATTTCCGAACTTCCTCAATTTTTCTGCCTTTGTCCAAGACGAATGGAGGGCCAAACCTCGGTGGAGTCTTTCTCTTGGCTTACGCTGGGAGGTAAATCCGGCGCCTAGCGCTCGGGAAGGGAATCTTCCCTTCACGGTCCAAGGAGATATCGGGAGTCCCGGGACTCTTGCGCTGGCACCGCAAGGCACACCCCTTTGGCGCACATCCTGGTACAACTTTGCTCCCCGCATAGGAGCCGCATACGTTGTTCGGAATGAACCAGGGGCCGAAACCGTGGTCCGCGGCGGTGTGGGAGTCTTTTTCGATACTGGACAGCAACTGGGCACTCTCGGGTACTTTTCTGGGGCGGCGGGGTTCAGTGCCAATGATTCCTTCTGCCCGTCGGGCTGTTCTGGACCAGCCACGTTTCCGCTAACTCCTGCCCAACTTTCTCCTCCTATTGTTAACCCCCCTGTGGGACCGGGCTTGCTTGTCATTGGATTTGCTCCTCATTTGCAGTTGCCATTTACTTGGCAGTGGAATGCCAGCATTGAGCAGGCCATCGGGAAATCGCAGGCCCTAACTGTCTCGTATGTTGGAGCAAATGGCCGAAGGCTTCTACAGGACAGACAGCTTAACCTGAGTGCTGTCAATCCAAACATCAGTACACTCCTTTTTATAAACAATGGACTCACATCCGACTACAGCGCTCTCCAGGTGCAACTCCAACGTCGCATGAGTCATGGCCTGCAAGCCCTCGCTTCATATACATGGTCCCATTCCATTGATTTCGGCTCACGCAATCAAGCCTTTCCCTCAGTGCGAGGTAATTCTGACTTCGATGTTCGGCACAATTTTTCGGCGGCCTTTTCCTATGATATCCCGAGCGCCTTCCAGAACGGTTTTGCGCGAGAGGTTTTTGGTCATTGGGGATTTGACGACCGGTTTTCGGCGCGTACCGGTTTTCCCGTGACTTTGAATGGAGCGTCTCGCATAGATCCAGTCACACTGGTGAGATTCTTCGCCGGCCTTGACGTGGTGCCGAATCAACCGCTGTACGTTTATGGCTCGCAGTTTCCAGGCGGCAGGAGCATCAACCCTGCTGCCTTTGCGTTACCGCCCGCCGGGCAGATCGGCGATGCACCACGGAACTTCGCGCGGGGATTCGGCGCCTGGCAGATGGATTTCGCCGTAAGACGCGAATTTCCAATCCATGAAAACCTGAAGCTGCAATTCAGGGCGGAGGCCTTCAATATCTTCAACCATCCGAACTTTGGGACAATTAATTCCTCGTTCTGTCCGTCGGGACCGTTTTGTAACTTCGGCCAAGCTACCAGCACCCTAGCCCAGAGTTTGGGCGGCCTCAGTCCTCTCTATCAAATGGGCGGTCCACGCTCTATGCAATTTGCTTTGAAGCTCGTTTTCTGAGCGTGCCACGAGGCCGAGAGCAAGCGGAGAGGGTGAACATTTTGCTGCACAGTCGATGCCAAGAGATTTCTGGCCGTGTTTTTCGGTCGCGTCGCTGCACGCTTGTTTTTTTCATTGGGAGCCGAATGGCGGCAGTTCTCGCCTCAACGTTAGTTCTCTTTGTTCTCGTGGTTTCCGCCTTCGCTGCTGATCAGTCCGCGACTGTAACGGTTGACGACGTCGTGAGCCGAACCCTGATCAGGTCATTCAGTATTTCGCCTGACGGGCATGAGGTCGCATTTCTTACCACGAAGGCTATCCCTCGCCAAAATATCTATGAGGTAACGTTATATTTACAGAGAACTAGTGAGGTGGAGCACCCAATAAAGCTTGCGCAATATGCCCTGACGCCCGAAGACGTTTACGACAGGCGTAGCCAATTTCTTTATAAGAGGATTTCCCAATATGTTTGGTCGCGAGACAGCAAGCGACTCCTATATACCGTGCACGCTGAAGGGGGGATGGACCTTCGAATAGTGAATTCTGCTGGCGGAGAACAGAAAGCGTTGCTGACCGGGCACGAGTACGTGCAAATCGACGAAATGTTAGCAGATCAACGCGGCTGGAAGATAACAACCATCGATGCCGGCGAAGAAGAGCAGAGTCGCGATTTGCCCAAGGACTTCGCTTTGCTGATGAAGGAAGGCTATCGGTTCGATTATCCCTCGAGCAACCCTAAACTTGGCCGGCCAGTGGCTACGGAGTCTTGGGAATTTGATTGGGGCCCAGAAAAGGTCACCAACATTGCCGGTAGCCGAGTTGTCGCATATCGGCCGTATCCCGACGAGTACTCTTGGAACGGGCACTCGGTTGAGATTCGGTTTGGCGATCCCTCAGCTTACGGGGGTCCGAAGTTGCTGGATGCGGACAAAGCGACTTCAGAAAAGAGTGGACAATCGAGCAACAATGCCGTCGTACTTGACGTTGATTTCCAGCCTGAAAAAACGACGCTGCGTGTGAAAAGTGCGAACGAAACTCGGGAGGTGTACGAAGAGGCCGCCCTTCTGTTGTGTCATTATTCTGAGCAGACCGACCAGAGCAGAAATACGTGCCTGAGTCAGGACGGAACGTTGGCGATCCTTCTGAGATCAACCAACCTAGTGCCCGACGAATTGGTGAGACTCGATCTCGTTACGGGGAAAATGAGCCCATTGTTCTCGCCAAACGGAATCTTTCGCCAGAAGACGCGCGGGATCAGGGTTCGCTTTATGCCGATTCCAGGTGCGGGTCGGAAGCTCCATGGGCGCCTCTTCTTGCCCGCGGATTATGACGGGAAGAGTCGGTATCCTTTGGTTTTCACCACGTACTTGTCGACCGCTGGCTTCAATCTTGGGTCTGGCGAAGTTCCAATATTGCCTTTGGTAGCGAATGACATTGCGGTTTTTGCGTTGGATGCAAGAGATGCTAACGAGGTGGCACGCCAGGGCGATTTTGAGACCGAGTTGCGTCGTGTGGAAAGGCCTCGTAAGGCAATGGAGTGGATCGTCGAAGAGCTATCCAGAGAGGGTGTCATCGACCCCAAACGAGTGGGAATGAGTGGCTCAAGCTATGGGACGGAAATCTCGATGTATGTCTATTGGAAGTCGGGCATATTCCGAACAGTGAGCGCAACGACCGGTTCTTGGGAACCGATGTTGTATTGGATGGGAGGGCTAGGGCTTGCAGGGTTCCTAAATGACAGGGGATTCCAAGAGCCGAAAGATGGAGCATATGCGGGATGGAAAAAGCTGAGCGCCGGGGTGAATGCGCGACCCACATTGCCACCCTTGTTGTGGCAGGCTCCTGATGATGAAAGACAATGGTGTGTTGAGTCTTGGTTCGAGCTACGCCGGTCTGGCGCCCAGGTGGAGTGGCTGGAGTATCCAGACGAGGGGCATGTGAAACGCAGCCCAGCTAACATATGGTGGGTCAATCAGCGCAATCTTGACTGGTTCCGTTTCTGGCTGAAAGACGAAGAAGACCCTGACCCCGCCAAAGCCGAGCAGTACAACCGCTGGCGCGAGCTACGGAGATTACAAATAGAGAACGAAAAGAAATCAGCCTCACCTCAACCTGCCTCAAACTAACTCAGGTTTACTCCCGCAGGCATCGGCCAACCGCAAAATTCAATCCTGGACAATTCCCATTGAACCATCTCAGTGCACTCACGGATGATTCGGCTGGCCGACCATGTAGGCGTAGAGAAGTTTCCTGCCGTGAGGTTCCTTCGCATCTCCCAGCGCTTCCGCCGTTACAAACACGGAATCGATGCCACGCAACAACGCGGGATCGGTGACCTTGAGCACCCAGCGCCGCTGTTCGTGATCGTCCACTTCGAACGTGCCGAGACTCCGAATGGTGTGTGCGGCATACTCCCGCTGGCCCCACGCCTGGAAGTTGTATTTCGCCGGCATCAGCTTGCCACTCGGCAGGTCAAAGGCGTAGAAAATGAGGGCCTGGCCCTCTGCGTAGAACACGCGTCCAAAAGCTTTTGCCGACTTCCCGCCACCGTCCACATCGTGTACGTCCAGGATGTGCAGGTTGCGGGCGCTAATCAACTGCCGCACATCCTTGCCCACCGCCATCAACTGCCGTTCACGCTCGACATCCGCGGTTTGCTGTTGCAGAGAGGCGGTCAAATCGCGAATCTGCGATTCGAGGATTATCCGCGCGCTGAGGTTGTCTGCATGATCGCGATGCAGCTGGTCATTCTTCGCGCTCAGGTCCGCGATCACCCCGTCCTTCTGCTGATTGTCGCTCGCGAGCTGCTTATCCTTCGCTTCCAGTTCCTCGAGCCGGGCGGTCAGTTGATCCGCTTGTCCCCTGGATACTTCGAGGCGCTTCTCTAGTTGCCTCAGCGATTCTTCCG
>WNFC01007429.1_pt1 | contig 12053 bp, 10 predicted proteins | sample 5400541 | NCBI WGS metagenome assembly WNFC01 (sample SAMN13153342, study PRJNA577476) | soil metagenome | isolation source: 120 cm saprolite under Douglas fir tree site 2 hole 2 replicate 1 | place: USA:California | collected 2015-04-18 | reverse complement strand
AGCCTGCCGATCGGCTGGCTGTGCTTCCGCCTGCGCGGCCCCTACTTCACGATCGCCACCATCGCGACGGCGCAGGCGCTGATGCTGATCTTCCTGAAGTTTCGCGATCTGGCCTGGGGCGCGGAGGGCACCACCATCCCCAACCTCGGCAGCGCGCCGCTGATGATGCAGTTCGACACCAAGGCGGCGTATTACTATGTTGCGCTCGCTTTGCTCGCACTCGGACTGGTGATCACCTATCTGATCGAGCGATCCTGGATGGGATATTACCTCGTCGCGATCGGCGAAGATGAAGACGCCGCCGAAGCGATCGGCGTCAACGCACCGAAGATCAAGCGCGACATCTATCTGATCAGTTCGTTTCTCACCGCCCTCGCCGGCACGTTTTACACCCAATACATCTACTTCATCGATCCGGCGACCGCGTTCAGCTTCAATATCTCGATCGAGGCCGCCCTGGTATCGATCGTCGGCGGAATCGGGACGTTGTGGGGTCCGGTGATCGGCACCGTCCTGCTGGAGACGACGTCGACTTTGCTGCAGAGCTGGCTCGGCGGTTCGATCGGCGGCGTGCAGCTCACCGTCTACAGCCTGATCCTGATGGCCGTCATTCTGTGGCGGCCGACCGGACTGATCGGCGTCGCGACCGACGCCTGGCAACGCTATGTCAGCCGCAAGCCTGTGCGAGCGTAAGGGCATCCCATGGCAGACGCGCTCGTTATTCGAGGTCTCAACAAGCGGTTCGGCGGTTTGCGCGCCGTACAAGACGTCAGCTTCACGGTGCAGGAAAACGAAACCGTTGCGCTGATCGGGCCCAACGGCGCCGGCAAGACCACAAGCTTTAACCTCATCACCGGATTTCACCGGCCCGACTCGGGTTCGGTCTTGGCCTATGGCCGCGAGATCACGGGATTGAAGCCGCATGACATCTGCGCGCACGGCCTGGCGCGCACCTTTCAGGTCGCAAAACCGTTTGGCGCCATGACGGTGCTGGCCAACGTCATGACCGGAGCATTTTTGCGCGACAAGAATACTGCCGCTGCGCGCGACCAGGCGCGTGATGCGATCGAGTTCGTCGGTCTCTCGGCCAAAGAACAAACCGCGGCGAAGGATCTGACCACGATCGATCAGCGCCGGCTGGAGATGGCGCGCGCGCTGGCAACGCAGCCCCGGCTCCTGCTACTCGATGAAGTCATGGCTGGGCTCAATCCATCCGAGATCGATCAGGCGGTGGCGCTGGTCGGAAAACTGTCCAAGCGGGGCTTGACCATCGTCATCGTCGAACATGTGATGCGCGCCATCATGGCCGTCGCCCGTCATATCGTGGTGCTCGATCACGGCCAGAAGATCGCCGAAGGCGCGCCGAAGGAGATCGTGGAAAACCCGGAGGTGATCCGCGCCTATCTGGGCTCCTACGTCCACCCGCCGACACCGGGAGAGACCTAGTGCTCAAGCTATCCGGCGTAAGCGCCAGCTACGGCTCGGTGCCCGCCATCGGCAATGTCAGCATCGAGATCGGCGAAGGTGAGGCTGTCGGCCTTTTGGGCGCGAACGGCGCCGGCAAGAGCACCTCCTTGCGCGTGATCTCGGGCCTTGTGAAGCTCACATCCGGCACCATCACCTTCGCCGGCACCAATCTCGCGTCGCTGCCGCCGCACAAGATTCCGGAATTGGGAATTGCCCATGTGCCGGAGGGCCGGCAGGTGTTTCCGGAAATGACGGTGCAGGAGAATCTCGAGATCGGCGCTTACGTGCCGAAGGCCAAGGCCGAGCGCAGCCGCACGCTGGATCTGGTCTATAGCATCTTTCCAAGACTGGCCGATCGCAAGAAGCAACTCGCGGGCACCATGAGCGGCGGCGAACAGCAGATGCTGGCGGTCGGCCGCGGGTTGATGCTGAAACCACGGCTGCTGATGCTCGACGAACCCTCGCTGGGCCTGGCCCCCGTCATGACCGACGTGACCTTCGAAAAAATCGGCGAAATCCACAAGATGGGCACCGCCATTCTGCTGGTCGAGCAGAACGTCAGCCGCGCGCTGTCGCTGGTGCAGCGCGCCTATGTGCTGGAAAGCGGCAACGTGATCATGCACGGCACCAGCGCGGAGCTCGCTGGTAACAAGCAGGTGCAGGCGGCGTATCTCGGGATTTGACACGCGGTACATCGCAACGACAAGACGCGACATACGTAATCTCTCACCGTCGTCCCCGCGAAAGCGGGGACCCATACGCCGTGTCGTCGATGATCCGCGATGGCGTCAGTGTCCTTGCTGGACCATCGCGTCGCTGTCACGACTGCCAGGGGTGATGGGTCCCCGCGTTCGCGGGGACGACACATGCGGATTCAATTTTCAAACAGCCGCCGATTCACCTCAACAAATTCCGCCGTGCGCGCAAGCGGCGTAACCCGGATGGCGGGGTTAGCGCAACGGGTCCTGCGCAAGGCGCTGCCCGATGACAGGCTCCGGCGTAATCCATCTCTTTCACCGTGTCGCGCGCGGTTTGCCCAACATCTCTTGTTTGGGTTCGCTTGGCCCAGCCTTATCATCGATAGCGCTGAAGATAAGCGATACTCTGCGTGATGCTTTGCATTGGATCCGACGAATAATCCTGTTCGACGAAGAAATGGCGCACTCCGGCAGCTATCGAAGCGGCAATGATTTCATCGAAATCCAGTGTCCCATTGCCAATTTCGGTGAAGGACCCATCTGTCGCCATGTCCTTCAGATGCATCAGACGAAATCGCGATTGATACGCCTTCAAATAAGTAACAGGATCAACATTGCCCTTTTTTGCCCAATAGACGTCCAGTTCGAATTTCACAAATCGATCGTCTGTATGAGCCAACAAGAAATCATAGGGGCTGACTCCATTGGGTAAATTCGAGAATTCAAAACTGTGATTATGATAGGCAAATGTTAATCCCGAATGCGTCGCCAGTTCACCTATGGAGTTCAGGTTTTCGCAAACGCGCTTCCAATCATCGATCGTTTGTCGCTCCGACTGGTCCAGGCTTGGGCAAACCACAAACTTCGCCGCCAATGCCGTTGCCGTCTCGAATGACGCTTCTGTATTTTTGCGCAGGCTGTTGTAGTCCATGTGCAACGATGGGGCGCTGAGACCCAATTCCCCGAGCAGGTTTCTTGTCTGTTTCAAGTCGGGACCGAGGAGGCCAGCGAACTCAACTTCTTGATAGCCAAGTCGGGCAATGGCTCGCAAGGTACCTTCAAAATCCGTGCGCAGCAGATCGCGAACGGTGTACAATTGGAGCCCGATTTCCTGCAGAGATCCACCCTGTGCTGAGGCTGCTTTGGTAGCAGCGGCAGCAGCAAAAGCTGCCAAAACATGGCGTCTGGTTGGTGTCATCTGTGACTTCTCCTGCGCCGAAAGCCCTTAAAGCATGCATGCTATCCTGCTTTTGCGCCCCGACTCTCTCGATGCTTCGCATCGCCCCGGAATGACGGTTTGAAGCGAGCGTAGCCCGGATGAGCGAAGCGAGATCCGGGGCGGCGTCACGTTCGTTCCCGGATATCGCTTCACTCATCCGGGCTACAATGTTTGCGAACGTCATTGCGAGGAGCGAGGCGACGAAGCAATCCGGAGTTCACGCGACAGGTTATGGATTGTTTCGCGGAGCCTGTCATCGGGCGGCGCTTCGCGCCGACCCGTTGGCTCGCAATGACGCGTCAAGTAACCACCACCCGCCTCGGCTCGACAATCTCGAACATGCGCGCGAATTCGTCCATCAGCGTCATCAGCTCTCCGAGCCGCGTCGGATCGCCGGTGAAGTTGATCTTGCCGCTTGTCACGGCTTCCGGAAATGTCGTCTGTTTTGCGATGACCTCGTCGAGCACACCGCGCGCCAAAGTAAAACTGGCGTCGGCCGCGGCCGCCCGCGCGCCCGCGATAAAAGTCAGCGCGCAGTTTTCCAGCGTCAGAACAAACGTCTCGTTTGTATCGGTAAAACGCCAGTTGAGCACGATGTGCTTGCCTTCGGCCTTGGGGCCATTGAGCCGGACGCCGAGCACATCCCATAACTGCTCGGTGCGCAGCGCGGCCAGCGTTTCGCGCGGCATCGGCGGCCGCGGCGGCGCCTTCGGCATGCCCTGCCGCAACTCCTGCGCGCCGAACAGATAGGCGTTGCGCCAGGTCGCGCTCTCGGCGGCGTAGCCGAGCTGCTCGAAGCTATCGGCGAGCAGCGCGCGGGCGGCCTGATTGTCGGGATCGGCGAACACCAGATGGCTCACCGCCTGCGCCACGAAGCGGAATTCGCCTTTTTCAAAATCCCTCGCCGCGCGCGCCAGGATCGCCTCCGCGCCGCCCATATATTCGACGTATTTTTTGCCGGCTTCGACCGGCGGCAGCGGATCGAGATGGACGGGATTGGCGTCGTACCAGCCGAGATATTTCTGGTAGATCGCTTTGACGTTATGCCGGATGTGGCCGTAATACCCGCGTGCGTGCCACGCGCCGTCAAGGCTCGCCGGCAGTTTTATCGTTTCCGCGATTTCGGTGGCCGTGAGCCCGTGATTCATCAGGCGGATGGTCTGGTCATGGGCGAACTTGTAGAGATCACGCTGCTGGCGGATCATGGTGTCGATGCGCTCGTGACCCCACACCGGCCAGTGGTGCTGGCCGCACATCGCATCGGCCTTGCCGCCCCACATCTGCAAGGCCTCGCCGAGATATTTCGACCAGGCCAGCGCGTCGCGCACGTCGGCGCCGCGGAACGGCAGCAGATTGTGGAAATTATGGGTGCAGTTTTCCGCGAGATTCAAGAGCTTGTAGCGCGGAACGAAAAAGTGCATTTCCGCCGGCGCTTCGCTGTTCGGCGCCATCTGGAATTCGAATTCGAGCCCGTCGATGGTGCGCTTGTCGCCGGTCGTCATGATGAGATCCGAGGGGCGCAACAGCGCCACCGAGCCCGCCGCCATCGACTTGCCGAGGCCGCAATCGACCTGCCCCCGCGAACCCTTGGCCAGGAACGGCCCGAACTGATATTGCGCGCGCCGCAGCATCGCGGGACCTGCGATGATGTTTTCCGAAACCGCATGCTCCATGAACAGATTGGGCGCGATGATCGGGATGTTGCCGCCCGCCAGCGCCGCGTCATCGAGCACGCCGCGCGCGCCGCCCCAATGGTCGGTATGGGTGTGGGTGAAGATCACCGCGGCCACGGTGCGTTTTCCGCGATGCTGGAAATAGAGCTCCATCGCGGCCCGCGCGCCTTCGATCGAGGTCAGCGTGTCCACCACGATCACGCCGCGCTCGCCCTCGATCAGCGTCATGTTGGCGATATCGAGCCCCCTGACCTGATAGACGCCGGGCATCACCTCGAAGAGTCCGTGGCTCATGTTGAGCCGCGATTGCCGCCACAGGCTCGGGTCGACCGTCGGCGGAGCTTTTTCTTCGGAAAGAAAGCCGTAAGGCTCGAGGCTCCAGACCACCCTGCCCTGCGCTGACGTGATCCGCGCATTTTCCAGCGTGCCGAGAAAACCGCGCGACGCCTCCTCGAAATCGCGCGTGTCCGAGAACGGCAGCGCCTTCAGCGTCGCCGCATGCTGCGCGACTACCGATGCCGAGGCGTCCTTGGCTGTTTCGCTGGCGCCTGTTTGGGTCATTGAGTTGTTCTCCCCTGCATGGTGCGAAAGGGCGGATTATGACGAGCTGACGTCGGTCGTCAAAGCCTTCGGCATGACGGCGCAGTGAATCGGCAGCGCGCTCCCTCTCCATCCAACTCGGGTCTACCCGAGTTGGACATTTCAAATTGTCGAAGTCGGATATATCCGACTTCGATGGGAGAGGGTTGGGGTGAGGGGTTACGCTCTCTCGTTAGGCCGTAACCCCTCACCCGGATCGCAAGAACGATCCGACCTCTCCCTGTGGGAGAGGTGGCTGAACTCCTGCACTCCGGGGCTCTATTGCTCCTGGATCGGGCTCTAGCAACCGACAAGTGGCAAAGCAGCTTCGCCTCTATGCAGAGCGCCGATCCATCTCACTTCTTGACCTTGCTCGCGTCCATCTTGATGGACGAGCAGTTTTGTTGTAAACGCGGTTTCCACGGCGAACGGCTTCTCCATGCCGAGATAGGTCTGCACCAGTTCGTAATCCTTCTTCATCCGCTCGGCGTCGATCCAGCCCAGCGCCTTGGTCGTCGTAAAATCGTCGGTCATCAGGAACTTGATGCGCTCCCACTGGCGCTCCTGGTTTTCCTTGTCGAGACCCGACACCTGGTCGAGCAGCGCCTTCAGGCAGGGGGTGACGTCGGCGACGCAGGCCGCAAACGCCTTCTGGCTGATTTTTACGAAATCCTCGGCAAGTTTTGGATTTTTCTCCAGGAACGCACCGTTGACGATCAACGAATTGCCGTAGGGATTGAGACCGATGTCCTTCCAATTGACAAACCCGAGGTCGCTGCCGAACTCGATCACCTTCAAATCATGCTCGTTGTAGAAATCGCTGATGATATCAACGGTGTGACTTTTAAGCGCCGCGATCTTGGCGGTCGGTCCGACATTGACAAAGCCGACCGCGTCGGGTGCGATCCCGGCCGCCTTGGCGAACGCCGGCCACATCACGCGCGAGGCGTCGCCCGGCGGATTGCCGATCTTGTGGCCCGGAAAATCTTTTGCGCCGTTAACGCCGTAGCTTTTCAGCCAATAGAAGGTCTGGCCGGTATTGGCGTAGATGCTCATCAGCGCCACGACATCGGCGCCCTTGCCGCGCGCCACCAGCATGGTGGCGAGATCCGCGATGCCGAACGGCGAGCCGCCGGAGCCCACCTTCAACGACGAAACGCCGGAACCCTTGCCAACCTCGATGTTAAGATCGATACCGGCTTTCTCGTACCAGCCTTGTGCCTTGGCGTAGTAGAATGGCGAATGGTCCGCGGTCGGCGTCCAGTTCAGAATGAGATTGACGGACTCGGCGGCCCCGGCAGGCAACGAAGGCGCCAGCAATGCGAGCGCCAGTTCCGCGATCCCAAAAGCTTTGATCCCAAAAGCTTTCATGGCACCCTCCTCGTTTGCGGCCCGGCCCGGCCGGACTTTCCGACGGCCTTGTCGTTACCGGTCGTTGCGTCTACCAATGCAACAAGGGACGGACCGAATTGTCAACTGTCTGGAATTGTCAACTGTCTGGTTGGAAATGCCTAAACAACGATCAAATGGTACGCAGCGGCGCGATCCAATCGCGACCCGCAAAAAGCTGCTGACGGCGGCGCGGCGGGAATTTGCACAAAACGGCCTCGCCGGCGCAAGGGTCGACGAAATCGCGGCGCGTGCAGGCGTCAACAAGCAACTGGTCTATCATTATTTCGGTGACAAGGACGCACTCTACCTTGCCGTACTCGAATGGGTCTACGAGGAAATCCGGACCCAGGAGCGCAAGTTGAACCTGGAGGGTCTGCCTCCCGAACAGGCCATCAAGAGGCTGATCGAGAGTTCATTCGACCACCTCGCGGCGCATCCCGATTTCATCGTGCTGCTCAACGATGAAAACCGCGGCGGCGCCCGGCATGTCCGCGGCTCCAGTAAGATCGAGGCCATGCATTCACCCCTGGTCAGCATGGTCTCGAAGATCCTGAAGCAGGGCGTTCGGGCTGGAACCTTCCGCAAAGGCATCGACCCGGTGCACCTCTACATTTCGATCGCGGGTCTCAGCTACTTCTTCTTCTCGAACACACCGACCTTGTCGGCGATCTTCGGCAAGGACCTCGCCAGCCCGGCGGCTAAGCGGACCCGCCGCAAACACGTCGTCGACCTGGTGATGCAGGCGCTGCGGCCTTGATGCATGGCTCACCGTCATGGCGAGGAGCGAAGCGACGAAGCAATCCAGCGGCCCCTCAGGTAATGGATTTGCTTCGCGGAGCCCGTCATCGGGCGCGCATTCGCGCGACCCGTTGGCTCGCAATGATTGGTTTAATCAACCAGACGGTTGAAAGATACAGGGTAACGCAATAGATTGGACCTACTCCGGTTGGGACGAGCGCAAGAGGAGCACATGGTGTCCAGCGACGGAATGCGTTCCGCCCGATCGTTTGCGATCATCCTGATCGTGCATCTTGCCGTGATCGTGCTGTGGCAGGTTCTGGTCGACGCTTTCCATGTGCCGAAATTCGTACTGCCCTCGCCACTGGCCACCGTCGCGACGCTGACATCCGCGAAATATGCATGGCTTTCCAACCTCGCCGTGACAGCGGTGGAAATCCTCGGCGGCTTCGCGCTCGGCGCGCTCGTCGGCGTGGCGCTGGCGGTCGTGTTCTGCTGGTCGCCGCTGGTGAGCCTGCTACTGCTGCCCTTGTTCGTCACGCTGAACATGGTCCCGAAAGTGGCGCTCGGCCCGCTGTTCATCGTCTGGTTCAGCTACGGGATTTTTCCGAACATCCTGATCGCCTTCAGTATCTGCTTCTTCCCGATCCTGCTGACCACCGCGCGCGGACTGAGCGAGGTCGAGCCTGATCTGCTGGATCTCGTGAAATCGCTGCGCGGCTCGCGCTGGACCTTGTTTCGCAAGATCCAGTTGCCGGGCGCGCTGCCTTACGTGTTCTCCGGCATGAAGGTCGGCGCCATTCTGGCGGTCGCAGGCGCCATCGTCGGCGAGTTCATCGCGTCCGAACGCGGGCTTGGTTATCTGATGATTCAGGTGCAGTCCTCGCTCGACACGCCCGCGATGGTCATGGCGGTCGTGCTTCTGACCTTGCTGGGGGTCGCACTTTACGGCCTGGTGCTTGGCCTCGAACGGCTGTTCGTGGTCAAGGACGTGCGGCTGCGATAAAATCGGTCAGGGAAGACACATGCTGCTGACGCGCGAAAATTTGCCGGAGACGATTGCCGATATCGCAGCGCTCGACGATCTCTTGTGCCGGCCGAGCCAGGCGCTGATCGACGATCTCCAAAAGGTCGATGGCGATATCATGATCCTCGGCGTCGCCGGAAAGATGGGGCCGACGCTCGCCGGCCTCGCCAAGGCCGCCCTGCCCCATCGACGCATCATCGGCGTTGCGCGGTTCTCCGACGCCAGCGCCAAAGCGTGGCTAGAGGCGCGCGGCATTGAAACGCTGAATTGCGATCTGCTCGATGAAGCCGCCGTCAAGGCGCTGCCAAAAGTCAAAAACATCGTCTTCATGGCCGGACGCAAGTTTGGCGCCGACGGCGACCTGTCGCTGACCTGGGCGATGAACGCCCATGTCCCCGCCCTGGTCGCGCAGGCTTTTGCGCAATCGCGGATCGTGGCGTTCTCGACCGGCTGCGTCTATCCGTTCGTCCCGGTGAACGGCAACGGCGCCGATGAAAATCTTGCACCCGATCCACCCGGCGAATACGCGCAATCCTGCGTCGGGCGCGAGCGCATGTTCGAATATTTCTCGCGCCAATTTGCAACGCCCGGCCGGTTGTTCCGCCTGAACTACGCGATCGACATGCGATACGGCGTGCTGCACGACATCGCGACCCAGATCCTCGGGGGAAACCCGATCGACGTCAGCATCGGGCATGTCAATTTCATCTGGCAGGGCGATGCCTCGGCGCAGGCGCTGCGCTGCCTCGCGCATTGCGATACGCCGACCTCGCCGATCAATGTCAGCGGCCATGAAATCCTCAGCGTGCGCGATCTCGCGGCAAAACTCGGCGCGCGTCTCGGCCGCGATCCCATCATCGTCGGTACCGAACAACCGACAGCCTGGCTCACCGATACCTCGCAAGCCGCAAAACTGTTCGGCCGGCCGATCGTCGATACCGAGCGGCTGATCGCCTGGACCGCGGACTGGGTCGCGCGCGCGATGCCGAGCCTCGGCAAGCCCACCAAATACGAGGTGCGCGATGGCCGGTACTGACCACATGGCCATTATCGAAGTCGGTCCGGACGACGCGCTCGCTGGGCTTGCGCTGTCCACAGAGGCGCACTGGAATCAGAACGAGGCCGACTGGCGGTTTTTTCTGAGCCAAGGAACCGTGTTCGGCGTGCGCGATCATGACGGCCACCTCGTCGCCAGCGCGGCGCTGCTGCCCTACACGTCCGGCAATGCCTGGATCAGCATGGTGCTGGTGACCGCGCGTTTCCGCCGCCGCGGGTTTGCAACCAGACTGATGGATGCCTGTCTCGATGCCGCGGCGAAACAAGGTTTTACAACCTGGCTGGACGCGACGCCGGCGGGCGCCACGGTTTATGCACCGCTGGGCTTTACGCCGACATCAGAGCTTAGGCGATTGCGGCTTGAGAATCTTGCGGTGCCGAAAGCCACAATGCTTCAATCGCTATCGAGCTATAACCTTGATGAATTCATAGCGCGCGATATCGGCACAATGGGCTTCGATCGCCGCGCTCTGCTGGCGGAACTCGGCGGAAGGCCCGGCTCGCGGCTGGTGTCGAGCGGCGGTGCGGCCGCGCTCGTCCGCGATGGCCGCAAGGCCCGGCACATCGGTCCCCTGTTTGCCGACGGCCCGGCCCCCGCGCTTGCACTGGTCCATGAGATTATCCGATCCCAAACCGGACCCGTGTTGATCGACGCCGTCAGCACCCAAGACGAATTTATCAACGGGCTAACCAGCTACGGCTGGATCGTCGAGCGGCCGTTTCAGCGGATGCGGTTCGGCGCCGCCACGGCTCGACCAGCGGAACTGCCGTTTGCCGTCGCCGGCCCGGAATATGGATAAGGAATTGCACGATGCACCAAAGCGCGATGAAATCCGAGGTGCGGCGCCTGATTGCCGATGGCACGGTGATTCCCGCGCACCCGCTGGCGCTCGACGCCAACCGCAAGCTCGACACCGTCCACCAGCGCGCGCTGACGCGTTATTACATCGACGCCGGTGCCGGCGGCCTCGCGGTCGGCGTCCACACCACGCAGTTCGCCATCCGCGACGTCGGCCTCTACCGGCCGGTGCTGGAATTGGCTGCGGAGACCGCGGCTAACTGGACCAAACGGCCGCTGGCGCTGGTCGCAGGTCTCGCTGGCCCGACACAACAGGCCATCGCCGAGGCGGAGACCGCGCGCGGCATCGGCTATCATGCGGGCCTGCTGAGCCTCGCGGCGATGAAATCGGCTTCCGAAGACGAGATCATCGCTCATTGCGAGGCGGTGGCGCGCGAGATTCCGCTGGTCGGCTTCTATCTGCAGCCGGCGGTCGGCGGCGTCATCCTCAGCGCAAACTTCTGGCGGCGGTTTGCGGAAATCGACAATGTCATCGCCATCAAGATCGCGCCGTTCAACCGCTACCGCACGCTCGATGTCCTGCGCGGCGTTTGCGCTGCCGGCGCGCTCGATCGGATCGCGCTCTATACCGGCAATGACGACCACATCCTGCTCGATCTTGCGCTGCCGTTCGATCTGCGCGATCGGGGCGTCACCGTCAGAACCTATTTCCGCGGTGGCCTGCTCGGCCATTGGTCGGTGTGGACCGAAAACGCCATCAAGCAATTCGAGATGTGCCGCGCCGCGCGCAACAAGGACACGGTGCCATCGGATCTCTTGGCGCTCGACGCCCGCGTTACCGACTGCAACAGCGCGTTCTTCGACGTCGCCAACAATTTTCACGGCTGCATCGCCGGCTGTCATGAGATTCTGCGGCGGCAGGGATTGCTCGAGGGTATCTGGTGTCTCGATCCCGCCGAGGGCCTCAGCCCCGGCCAGATGCAGGAAATCGACCGCGTCTGCAACGAGCATGCTGATCTTAGCGACGACGATTTCGTCGCCGCCCGCTTACCAAAATGGCTGGCATGACGGAAGAGCCCTTCATTCGTCTGCGCAGCGTCCGCAAGGTCTACCGCTCGCATGGCGCGGAATTTCTCGCGGTCTCCGACATCACCATGGATGTACGGGAGGGCGAGCTGATCTCGCTGGTCGGCCCAAGCGGTTGCGGCAAGACCACCGTCTTGAAGATACTCGCCGGGCTGCACGACGCCGACGGCGGCACCATTCAAATCGGCAACGCGCGAACGCCGTTCGACCCCGCGCGCGACATCGGCATGGTGTTCCAGCAGGCGCTGCTGTTGAAATGGCGAACCGTGCTCGACAACGTGTTGTTGCCGGCGGAGATCGTCGGCTTGCCGATCAAGGC
>WNFC01026818.1_pt1 | contig 12054 bp, 15 predicted proteins | sample 5400541 | NCBI WGS metagenome assembly WNFC01 (sample SAMN13153342, study PRJNA577476) | soil metagenome | isolation source: 120 cm saprolite under Douglas fir tree site 2 hole 2 replicate 1 | place: USA:California | collected 2015-04-18 | reverse complement strand
TGGAGGATTTCGATCGCGCGAGACGGCATACAGGACGCGGTGAAGCATCCGGCAAGCCCCGGCGTACTGATTGACGGTGTTCTCAGCTCGGTCTGAAACTGATGGTGACGCGGGTTCGTCCCCCTCCGTTTGCATTCACGCCTGGCCCGGTTGTTCTTGTGCGGCATACGCACTCTTCTCAAACCAGTTATCCCAGTAGAAGTCCCCGCCGCGGACCTTCGCCCAGAGAGAAGTGAGCAAGTAGAGGGCAGGGAATAGGACGCCGAGAGCCATCATTTGTCGGACGTGGAAGTGCTCGTGTCGAACGGTGATCCGCGTTGGTCCTGACCCAATCGTCGCCGAAACTTGCTGTGCTTGGCCGGGCAACGCAGGCATCGTGATCACTGCTTTTGTTTTTCTCATTTCAATACCCTCGATTATGGCCAACCCCGATCCGGTTTTGGTAGCGATAAATAAGACGATCCCAACCGCCTTCAGTCCAGCCTTTGTGGTTCGCGTCGTGTCGCCCCGTGGTCTTCTGCTCGTACCAGTGTAGCAACTCATGAACCAAAGCTCCTTCGTCGGAAGCGACTTCGATAGAACAACTGGCGTCAAGACTGCTATCGCACCAGAAAGCGCCGTCTACCTGTTCACCAAGTAACTTCCAGCTATCGACAGGACGCACGGTCACGGGCGGGAGCGGGGTGGCGTACACTTCCCCAAGAACTTCTTGCGCTACCTGTAGCGCTTCCTCCGGAGTGACTTTAGGACCGCCGCACCCTAAGAGCGCGAGCGCGCAGGACACCCCGATCACGAGGAAAAGGGGAGCATCCAAAGATGACCGAGCCCCCAAAGGATGTGCTTCATTACTGAGCACCGAATATGACGACTGTCATAGCTCCCGCTGTTGTTGCCGCGGGTGCTACAGCGCCTGTGCTTGAAGTAACGTAGGCCAGATCAACGTGAGTCGAATCGAATCGGGAAGCTTGAACAAACAACTGCGCTATAAAGGTCGCTAGTGACCCGAGCGGCGCCCATCCCGTCGCTGTGTTAAAAGCCGAAGCCAGCGTTACTCTGACCGCGCTTCCCTGAATCGCAACGCTCGTGACATTGACACCGTCGACAATCGCAACGCCGCCGGCTCCGTCCGTTGTAATCAAAGCCCAGGCTTTAGCGATGTGTTTCGGAGTGATCGTGTTTGTAAAAGCCGTGTTACTCGCGGGATTTCCGCCCGTGAATGCAGCCCAAGCCGCGCCAATGCTGATCCCGTTGGTAGTAATCGAAGCGGTGAAGGTCGCTAAGGCGTTGAAGGTAGCGGCGCCCGCACTCGTGAGTCCCGCGCTGAACGTTGCGAGCGCTGAAAAGATCTGCGCGCTAGTCCACGTGAAAGCCTGATTAGAGATGTCATTGAGCCAGTTGACCCATTGCCCGTATCGGTTCATCATCCAATTAAAATATTGAGATGGGGGCTTTTGAGCTACAGCCCAGCCGTCGGTGCTCTGTCCCGCAATAGGTTGAACAGAGGCAGCGATGCCTGTTGCGGACGTCGCCCAAGGTGTTAAGTCTGTCGGTTTAGCTACTGGCATAATGTCTATCCGCGCGAGTCAATAACACCCGCAAAAGCCCCGCCTGTGGCGGGGTTGTTAATATCCCCGAAACCGAGACCGGGGGATCCGGGATCAAACGAAAAGGTTAGCGTTTCATCGACGATCGACCATTCAAACATAGCACGAGGCGCTCGCCCGGCGCATCACCTGCAGCGGCACGCTTAGAGAGAAAGCGCCTCTCGGATCCCAGTCGCCGAAGAATCGGCGCGAGTTCGCCAGCCAGAGCGCTTCGAAAGTCGTCTAAATTCATTCATCGTCGCCGCGCTTGCTAGTGGAAGCGTGAAAGAGGTTTCCCGATTTGGTACGTTAGATGCACTCCGCGCTCGCGCGTTTCACTGCTATTTTGGCGACGGGCGACTGACGCCGACGCATGCTGCCAACGAATTGACCTCCGCTTCTAGCTGATACGCTGTGGCGCTCAGACGCCTAATTTGAGGGATAGCCTTGGCCTCCAATGCAACCCGTATGACATCAGCTTCGAAGGAGGCGGCTTTCGCCAAAGCTTGTAGACGCTCCAAAGCGGCTTTCCATCGCTCTTTTGATTCGATGCGTGGCTGCGCCCCCGGGGTAGAAGGCTCGGGCGCTGCGAGGGTTGCCGCGCTGGGTGTCTCTTCGGCAATCCTCCGGATGATGGGCTTGGGCGCGGGCGTCGTGGGTGTTGCGGGCGCTGTTTGTTCCCTCAGTCGCGCCGCTACGTCGGCCTTGGTCGGCCGTCCGCGCTTACGTTTGAGTGGTATTGGATCGGACGTCGCAACGGGCGTGTCTGGCGTCGGCGCAGCCGGCGCGGTTGTCTCGATCCGCTGCGTGCCATCCGACGGCCCGGATCGCGCGAGATCGACGATCGGGTTTGAGGATCTTGTTCTTTGGATGAGCACGTGGAGCACTCCTTTGCACACTTAGTGCGCTGAGTTTGTTTGCAACGCTTCAAGCCGATTTCGGTGACATCCATCGTTAACCGTCTCATCACTCATGGCGCCCCTGCGGTTCCCAAAGTCACGCGCGGGTCCAGAAGGGCGGGCTTCTGTTGCGGTATAAGCGAAACCACGCAAGCCTTCGCGCCCTTCGGCATTTCAAGCCATGCATCGGGCACGATATAAGTTCGCCTCCAATCTCCGGCGCGACCGCGGGCGGGATTCGGCTTGAATCCCAGATCGCGGAGCGCTTTGCCCATGAAGCGAAGATGTCCCTTGTCGATGTTCTCTTTGATCCCCTCTGAAACTTCGATCGTTGAGATGATCCGTGGGCGCTGTGGGTGGTTGCTGTACCAGTGCTTGATCGCTTCGTGTAGCGGGTCGGCCGAAGTTCGGATCTCTCGAACGGATTCGATCAACTGCTTCAATCGCTCGTCTTCCGTCCACCACTGCTCGCCGTCTTCGATGCGCGCGAGCGCCTCGGCGAAGATCTGTTGACGAGATGCTTCGATCCTCTCTGTGTCGATATTGCCGTCCGCGATCGGACTGGGGAGAAAGCGGCGATTCCCCGTAGGGTCCATGAGGTATTCGCGCTCATTGGTGGTAGCTATGAACACGCACGAGCGCGCGACCTTCTTCGTGCGCCTCGTGAACTTGTACCGGAAATCGTCGTGGGTCTGCGTCAGAAATCCTTTCCATGCTTCACCGTTGGACTTCTTGAACGAGGCGCCCTCTTCGAGAATGATCCCCCAATTCATGGAGAGTGGTTCTCGCGAATCCGCTCCGCCGTCGGGGTGAACTCCACTCGTGTGGCAGAACCTCGGACCGAACAACGCAACAAGCGCCTTACTTTTTCCGATCCCCTGACCGCCCTCGAGAACGAGCACCGTGTCCACCTTGGAACCCGGGAAGCGTAGGCGCGCCATTGCCGACAGCATGAACACCCGCCAGATTTCACATTGATACTCTAAGAGATCAGCTCCGTTCTCGATTCGCATTGCGTTGAACAGACTGATCCCCATTGTCTCGACGCGGCACTTTCCGTCCCACGGAACGGAACGCGCGAGGTCGAGGATCGGGTTGAACTTATTCTCGTCTGCGATCAAATCGATCGAGTCGTGGAGAACGTCCTTGCTCAACCGACACTGTGTTAATGCTTCACGTTGGAACCATCTGTTGACATAGGTCGCGTGCAGGTCCTCGAAGTTCTCCGGCATTTTCTCCGGAAACGCTGGATGATCGCGCGTGTCGATCTCGATGTACCGCGTGATTTGATTCAGTTTGATCCGACCCTTCCAGTTGGGGTGTGCGCGTAGAACTGCGATCGCAGTTGCTTCGTTTGCGAGAGCGCGTTCTTCGTGATCTCGTTTGAGTTCGCCTGCCCACTCGAGATCGTCGGCTTTCGCAAGACCTTTGAAAAGAGGTTGAAGTGTCTTCCGCGCGGCTTCGTCTCGCGCCTCTTCGGCACGTATCTCCGGCATCTTCAAACGAGCGCTCTCGATCATCTCGGTGATCGATTCGAGTGTTTCTCGGTAGTCCTCGCCGTCGGCGGTCATTGCCTCATGGGAGCCTTTGCAAAGCTCGATCAGCGCACGCGTGTCTTCCCAGTCGTTGGCGCGAATTGCAAGAAGGTATGTCGCTTTGTTCCACGCTTCGTGTCGCGTGAGTTCTCCCGGCCCGCGTTTGCTGGGCGGAGAAGTGAGAGATTTCCCGTTCGCAAGTTTCTTACCGAGAACCGTTTCGCCCTTGCGCAATCTCTTTCGAAGGTCGTCGAAGTCAACCCTGCGGCTTGGATCGGGCTTTTCGATCGTAATTGCTGCTGGCTTCTCAATCTTGACCTTCGAGAGATCGCCGAGCAGCGCTTCCCAGTCACAAAGCAGCCCCGGACGCGCTCCCGCTTCATGAGGCGAGTCCTCACTCGGTTTGCGTGGATCAAAGAAGAATCGGGGCGCGTCGCGCGTCGCTTTGTCCGCGATCTCCTTGAATCCGAAATGCTCCATGAGCTTTTCCCATGCCCAGTCCCGCCACAGCGTGTGATGGGCGAGCGGCATGGGTTTATTGAACGGGATGATCACGCGGTAGCGCGATCCTGGTGGCTCGCCGTGTTTCGAGAGGAGATGCGAATACGAGTTCAGAATGATGAACGCCGAACCTGATTGGGTGACAGTCGATAATGCGCGTTCGGCTTCTTCCTCTGTCGTTCGATCAACGTCGACCACGAGCATTGAGATGGCTTCGACGTTCTTCGCGTTACGGTAATCGCCTCTGAAGAGGGCAGGGCAAAAGCCCGACCCCTCCCGTCTTTCCGAAACTTCGATCTTGGTAAAGCGCTCCGCCAGCTCTTCAAAAGTTGCAGAAATCCGAACGCCTTGAGTCTTCGTGTGATCGTCGAAGTGGGTGAAGGAGATCGTCCCGCTCTCAACGCTTGTGAGGCTCCCGGGTGTGGGCTGTGTCGAGTGGACGGCGCTTGCTGGGGGACTTGCCTCAGCGGGGGGGCTACTAGATGGCAGCTCTGCCATGACCGCCCCCGTGAGCCGCGGAGGCCTTCAGTTGCTGCACCTGCGTATTTTCGCTATTCTGAACGTGGGGCATAAACGGCCTTTCCTGATAGGGCTTTTAAGGGTCCAGCGTTGTCGAGGCGCTGGGCCTTTTGTTTTATGGCGAGGGTGCGGACTGAACTCCCCCCTGCTTCGAGCGACGCCGCTCACGATCTCTTTTGAGCTCCAACACATCGCGAAGCGAAAACAGTCGCTTTCCCGATCGAAGCACAACGGCGGGCCGGAGCTTCCCGATCTTAAGGTAGTAGGAGACGAGCGCGGGACTTGTTTGGAGCTCGACCGCCGTCTCGGTAGTCGTCAAAAGATCTCGGAAGAGAGTTGTCCTCAGGAGTTGTTCAGCGACCCTGGACTTTGCGGCCATTTTCATAACGAACCTCGTTGCGTCGTTTGCGCAATTAACCAAACTCTCAGAAGTAACTTCTGAAGTAAACCCCCCCCATCGGCTAGCGACCGAACCACACTAATCGCGGTCGATCTCCGCGGGGATTAGCGGCGTAGCGCGTTCAAAGCCTTCAGCGCCGAGCGCGATGGGTCGTGCACTTAGCCAGAAGGGATTTGACCAAGTTGAACTCGCCGTTGCTCAGTAGCCTGAGGAGAATCCAGCGCCCCCCCGTAATTCGATCGTTGTCAAGGTCGCGACCGCTTTCGATTCTCTCTAGCTTCGCGACCGCGTCCATGCGCTCTTTGGGGCTCGACTCAGGGCTGTCTCGGATCGTTCGGAGAACCTGAAGGTTCTTCTCGCGTTCGGATTGCATCGAGGTTTTGCTCGGTGACGCTTTTGAGATCTGGCTCATGACAATCCTAGAATGGCACGTGCAACGCGTACGGTGTGTTCGGCTGAACCGTGATCTTGTCTATGAGCGACTGAAACAACTTGACCTCGTCCCCATTTAGAAGACTGAGATCGATCTGGCACTCTTCCTCTTTTGGGTTTTCATCGTCGAGATCTCGACCCGATTCGATCCGCTCGAGCTTGACCACCGCCTCCATACGTTCCTTCGGGCTGGAGTCAGGCGAGTCACGGATCGTTCGGAGAACTTGAAGGTTCTTCTCACGCTCAGAGATTTCAGTCAGTTTTGAGATCAGGCTCATTGACTCCCAAGATAGCATTTGTTCGGATGGTGCCTGATTTGAATTAACGCAACGCGCAATTTTGCTTGGGTTTTTGGGCCAAAAATTTTTTGGTCCTCGATCTCTTCAGGGGCGCGCCGAGATGGGACCCGTTTTATAGACACACATGACCGGGGGGGGGGGCCTTGAGCGTTCGTCGACGGCGTACGCGGGCGGGGTGTATCTCCGCTCTTGAACGTTACGAGAGAACCGGACTCCTCTCAATAGTCGGGCAAAACATCTCGGCGCATGCCAAGACATCGAATCGTTCCTTGCTCGGGTCCTGACTTCGTCTTTCGGACGGGGCGCGAGAGCGAGCTTAGGAGGGGACGGGAGGCTAAACGCAGATCGACATGAGGACGTCTCTGGTTCCTTTGTTTCTGCAAGTGTCCACGACCGTCTGTCCCGCGGTCACTACTCCTTGAGTGCTTGCCGCGTTTTCATCTTCTCCTTGCACACGTCCACGTCGGCCGCGTTTTTAGTGTGCATAAAGCAATTGACAATCGTGATCAACATGTCGCCGTATTTGTCTTGAGTTTCTTGGCTCGCTAAAACCAGCTCGTAGACATTGCCGAAGTCGCGCTCACACTGGCGATCCTTGCCGTACAGATAAAGGCGGGCTCGCGTGCGTCGCGATTGTTCCGCGCCAAGGTCTTCATACACAACCGTTGCGATGTGAGTGCAAAGCTCCGCGACACCCGCGATCTCGGTCGACTTGGTGATCTTCGCCTCGGGCGCACCCCCAGCGTCCGCGGGTTCTTCCGTTGCGTTCGCTGCTCGCCCGAGCCCTACAAGGAACAAGAGAAGTCGGAGGTTCATGACCGCGCCTCGTGCGCCGGCATAGCGGATTTGACGCTTTCGAAGTTCAAACCCGGGAAGATCTGAGAGTCGAGCTGAACGAAGATCCCGCCCGCTGTGAGAATATCGATCGCAAACTTGAACTCCGGGGGGGCAACCCCGAGCTTCTCCTGTGCTGCAAGGTAGGCGTAGGACGATCGCGTCTTCATGGGAAGGGACGTTAGCCCAAGATCGCGGGCTTCGGCGGCCGACCTAAACCGGCGCGGCCAAGAGGCGCAGCACCGAGCTTGTGCTGAGCTGCTGTCCGTTGCGGCCGACGAATCCAGCTCGTTCGAGCTTGGCGGCGATTCCACGCAGGGGTTCCCCTTCGGTCCGCAGTTGTCGGGCGCGCTGCACGGCCGCGATCGCGGCGGGATCGTCTTCGAGCGTTTTGCCGTCCGCCGAGAGTCGTCGACCGTAAAGCACCCGCCCACCCGTGTACTCGCCGAGGGATTTCTTGTGCTGTAGCGCGGCGCTTGTTCGCTCGCCAATTACCTCGCGCTCCCACTGACTGACTGAAGCGAGCACGTTCAGCACGAGGCGCCCGCCCGCCGTCCTCGTGTCGATCTGTTCGGAGACCGAAAGCAGCGCGCGCTCGCCCGAGGCGAAGTGTTCCTCCAGCAACCGCCCGAGGTCCGCAACCGATCGCGTGAGCCTGTCCAGCTTCACGACCAGAAGCGCCGTCGCGGTCCCATCCTTGAGCATGCCCAGGGCGCGCTGCAGGCCCGGGCGTTGGAGGGACTTCGCTGACTGCGTCTCAACGATCACTTCCACGAGTTCGAGTTCGTACAGGGCCGCGTAGGCCTCGATCTTCTGTCGCTGAGCCTCCGGGCTGATCTCTTGTTTCTCGGTGCTGACTCGGATGTACGCGACTGTTCGGGCTGCTCGGGTTTTGGGGCTCACGGTTGGCGCCTTTCGGTTCTTTGTTCAGTATGCCGGAGGCTCCCGTTTGTTCAAACGGGTCCGCGTATGAACGGAATCGGGGAGTATCAGCCGACTCACAGCCGCGGTTTCTGGATCGAGCGCTGACGCGAGGGGTGCCTGCACTGAGTGGGCGGAAAATCAAAAACTCCTCGCACATATACATTTCCCTACATTTGCATATATCCAAGTATTGCATTTTGCAATATTCGATATAAGCGGATGTAGGCAGCGCCCCGCGAAAAGGATCACTCTTACTGGCAAAAGCCAGTAAAATTTCAGGGGTTACTGGCAAGCATTTTGTTCAAATATTTTAGGGGCTTGCAAGACAATTTGGGGGTAAAGTACACTTTCCGCAACGCACTTCCCTATACTTCTCCCCAGCCCCATTCACGTATACGTTTCCCTACATCTATCCGACACCTCTCACGCATACACAACACATATATTTACTGGCTTTACTGGCTTACTGGCTATCCCTCGGAAATGATTAGTTAAAAACATTGCCAGTAAATTGCCAGTAAGCCAGTAAAAGAAAAACCACCTCGCGGCGATCACTCCCCCGCAACTCCCACGCCCCTCCCGGAGATTCCCCAAAGGCATTTTAGAAATTCCATAAAAGCCCCTACAAAAATCGCGGAAGCGCTCCGCGCCCTAATCCGCGTTCTTGAGCACCTCGCGCGTCCACGGTCAAGCCAGGGCCTTTCGTGGAAATACCGCGGCTTTGGCAAACCCCGAACGGCGGAGAACGCCAATGCGACAGCCTGCCGGCGCACTCGGTGCATCTCGTGGATGTGGTAGCTGATTTTCTTTTCGTCTCCAAGCGCATAACTTCACGCTGCGAGGGGGTAGTCCATGAAGCAAGCGTTAGGGCTCATTGCCCTTCTATTGTTTGCGTGCAGTAAGAACGAGCAGGGGCCGCAAGGACCACCCGGCTCGATGGGACCGCCTGGAGCAACAGGATCAATCGGACCGACTGGACCAGTTGGTTCAACGGGGCCTAGCGGAATGGTCGGACCGCCGGGGCCGCAGGGTTTACAGGGACCAATCGGGCTAGCCGGGCCACAAGGACCACCGGGGCCAGTTGGTCCCGGTCGTTTCGTCGTACGTGATTCGAGCCGCCCTCCCCAAAACCTCGGCGTCCTAATGTCGCTCGATTCGGGGAGTATCACCAGCATCGGGTCCGACTCCCTTATTCGCCGCTGGAGCCTCTTAGGTGACCCGCTTGGCTTTCCGCTCACGGGGACGCAAGTGTTCTTTTCCGACGCGAGCTGCACGGGCACTGGATACGCGCTCGCTCCGCATCTGTCCTTTGGGGGCGGGCTTCCATCGCTTCAGTTCATCTACGCGCACCCGGGTGCACCGCGCTCCTTCCTCTACGTGAGGCAACCGCTTCCCATTGACCGGTTTGAATGGCGCAGCTACTACTCTGAAGGACTATGCAGGCAATGCCCGACTCCACCCTGTACCGTCGTAAACCCTGCTTACGTCCTCGAGAATGGGGGCCCTGTGATGTACGGCGCCGTCGCGCCATACAGCATCACCCAGAACTGAATCAGGCTCCGAGCTGTCCCGGGGCGCGGTGCAACCGGCGCGAGCAAAAGTGTGCCGGCCCGTTTACTACGGCATACGGCTCTGCAATAGATCCAGACAATGTGTCCAGATCATCGCGGCTGTGACTAGGGCTGAACTACTAGATCGCTTCTCGAACGAGTTCTGGCGGTCGGTTGTGCGCCTCTGCGCCAGTCCGGACCTGAAGAGCGTGCGTGGAGGCGGCACTGGCTTGCTGTTCCGCTTATCTGGCGAGCCCTTCTTGGTCACAGCCACTCACGTATTGAAGGACTTTGAAGGGCAGCAGATCATGGCCTTCATCGACGATCGGGAAGCTGCCGTGTCCCTGGGCGGGCAGGTGATTGAAGTCGGTGATCTGCCGGACGTTGCGGTCCTTCATCTGGATCAAGTATCGCTAAAACGCCTCAACCCCAATCACTTTCGGTCTCAGCTCGACCTCGATTCGACACCGCTCGCTCGAGAGGATCAGTACTTCATCGGTGGCTATCCCATCGATCCCAATTTCTGCAATGCTTCGCTGACAGCGTGGAAGGCCATACCAATACTGTGCGCTGTGCAGTTAGATTCCAGCGGGGATCACCGGGATGTTTTCCAACTCGATCTGAACAAGGTGGAGGACGTTCACGGCGAAAGAGCGCGACTGCCCGCGAGCTTGGCCGGAATGAGTGGCGGGCCAGTCTTTCGTCTAACCGCCATGGGCCACGTCTCAATCGTGGGGGTGGTGACCTCTGAGTCGCGGGAATCGAACATCCACAAGGTGCACGCAACCCGGTGGAGCTACGTGCTTGGTTTGATCGACAATGAATTGGGTGGAATCCGCGGGGCCACGCGATTGCTGTTGCCACCGAAGCGCCTTTAGGACGGCGTTCGAGTCAGCACTCTTCGCACCGGCACACGTCGCCACGCCGACCGTGAGCAAGCCTCTACTTTCGACCGCGGGGCGCCCGGTGCGCTCGAAGCGTACGAGCGCCTTGTCGCTTTCACCCGGGCCCGGACCGCAGTACCCCCTAAAGCGGCTCGCGAGGCGCCTGGCTCGAGGGGGGGTTGATCAATTCACTCGATCGGGATCGAACTGCTCGAGGAAACGTCGCGCGCCCTCGAGCTGCTGGGATCGCGTCGGGGGGGCGACGTCGGGCTCGATGACCGGGGGCATGATACCAAGGATGAGCTGGGCAGCGAACTGTTCCGCTGCCTTGTACGTTGGTTGTTCGCCTTGATGACTCCACCGCGCGCGCGAGCCCTTGCATCGGAGGAATATGCTCCAGCCTGCAGGACAAATCATCAGCATGGCTTCGTTCATCCGAAAAGCCTGGCAGAGGGCCAGCCGCCCGCACAAGCCGAGTCAGGATTACACCCCGTGAGTCACGCCGGCCGGCAACTTCGACATTAAAGAGACGGCGCTGCATTCCTTGACGCCGTCGGAACTTTTGACACCGGATTGCGGTGTTTGTGTTGAAACAGGGTCTCACGACCGCCGATCTGGCGGCAATAGCACCAAAGGTGATCCAAGGATCCCGGCGCGCTCATTTCAGAGCGTCAGCGCCCGCTTCAAGGGAAGGATCGTGACCCATGCGAGACAATTGCCAGGTGCGAATTGTGCTCCTAGCTTTTGTCTATAATCGGCAACATGCCCAGCACACTCGCACTCGCCGCGGTGATCATGCTGTTAGCGCAAGCGGAAACACAGCACGCCCTGAATTGCAGAATGGCTGAGAGAACCAACGGCTACGCGGGGGGAGCAATAAAAGCCGCGGAGGTCTCCATAGAGGCAGCCGAGAAGGTGTGCAAAAAGAAAGGCAAGGAGTCCCAGGCTTGTAAAGCTTCTTTGGAAGTCGCGCAGACAGTCGGCGACTTTGCGAAGAGAGGGAACGTGGTGGCAGATGCCGCCGAAGAACTGTGCAAGAAGCCGTGATCGGCGCGCCTTCGTCCGCGTGATCAACTCAAAAGGGATCGTTGCGTCGTAACCAGCGGGAGTCAAACCTTGCCTTCTTTTCGAACCTCAATGGTCAAGTTCCTCACCAAGACACAACAGAATGGATCGCCAGCTCTGGATCTTAATGACGAAGCGAAGACGAGTGTCTTTGTGTTTCTTTGTCTTTATGAGGTCTTCAATTTCTTGCCGTTCGGCGAGATTATTCCACAGACTTCGAATCGAGGATTTGTTGACTACGAGCTTAGGCCAGGAGGGAAGCGGATCGGTTGCTGGGTCGAAGTGAAGAGAGCAGGAGACGGCCTCCGCTGGGATCACATTCGAAAATACTTAGTAACCCCCGGTCGCGGCGAGTCTGCATTTCGAATCGGAATATTGACGAACCTCAAAATCTGGAAGGTGTTTGCATATCGGCCTGGTCTCAATTCTAAGAATCCATCGCCGCTGCTGGAGTGTGTTATCAAAAAGCCGCGGGACTTTCGGAAGTTGGAACGATTTATCGGTAAGAGCGCTGCAAAAGGCGGCTTCAAGAAATTGAAGAGACTGCATGCTGAGTCAGCGGATGTTAGTCGCAGAGTCCTGCAAGATGGCTATGGTGTAGATGGCGTACTTAAGGCGATGAGAGGTTG
>WNFC01007425.1_pt1 | contig 12054 bp, 6 predicted proteins | sample 5400541 | NCBI WGS metagenome assembly WNFC01 (sample SAMN13153342, study PRJNA577476) | soil metagenome | isolation source: 120 cm saprolite under Douglas fir tree site 2 hole 2 replicate 1 | place: USA:California | collected 2015-04-18 | reverse complement strand
CGGCAACCTGTTGGACCCACCAGTCCGCAGCGAACAGCCCCCAAACTCCTCGACCCTCTATCGCTTCGTCGCCGCTACTGCTTTTCCCTGACCCACCTTCACACAGTGAGACCAGCACCCAAATTAACGGCGACGAAGAATTGTGATGGCTTCTATCAGTTTTTTGAGTGACGTGGATAGTCTCTATAGGTCTGATACGGTTACGCCCAACAAATGGCTATTCTTCAATGGGCTGCAAGCGCGTTACCTTGGTGTTACAATGCCGTCCACGGAGGTTCGAGTGGCTGACAACGCGCAACAGCTTGCCCAGATTGAAAAACTTCTTAGTAGCCATAATCTCCATGGTTCGGAGTCGTTGTGTAAGTTGCTGCGTTACCTCGCCCATCAGTCGCTGGATCATCCCGGAACGTCCCCCAAAGAGTACCAGATTGCGACAGAGGTCTTCGGCCGCCCAAAGGACTTCGATCCTCATCTGGATTCAATGGTTCGTGTCCAGGCCGGACGCCTGCGCTCGAAACTCGCGGAGTACTACGCATCCGAAGGAGCAGAGGACCAAATCCTCGTGGAGATGCCTAGGGGAACTTATGCTCTCACTTTTCATAACCGCCCTCAGGGAGAGGTGCGGAACCCGGCGAATACTTCTCACGAGGCACCCAACAATTTGGAGGTTAAGGCCCGGTCCTCTCGTGCGTGGATCGTAGCTGTCGTTGTGCTCTCCGTCGTTCTCGCCTCCGCCGTCGCCATTGCGACGGACCGCTTCCTGAACCGCGGAATCGCGGAGGCCCGTGTGAAAAGCGACAGCCCTGATGTGCCGGTTGCTTTTCACGTTTTCTGGAAAGGCTTTCTCACTGGGCCGCAGGAGCCTTGGGTTATTTTCAGCAACGCAGCCTTCGTGGGGCGCCCGTACATTGGCATGCGCTACTACAATCGTGCCAGGGATTCCGGCGCGGTGATCCTGGATCATTACACCGGAGTTGGCGAAGTGCTGGCGGTGCACGCTCTCGATGGTGTTTTCGGAAAACTTCATCAGCAAATTCGCGTCAAGCGCGGTAGCTTGTTTTCTCTGGATGACGCCAAAAACAACGATCTCATCTTCATGGGCTCGCCTTCGGAAAACTTGACCCTCTTGGAGTTACCAAACACTCAGGAATTCGCCTTCAAACAGATCACTTCTGGGCCCCGCACGGGCACCATGGAGATCATCAATTTTCATCCGGAATCGGGCGAACCGAAAGAGTTTCTTCCCTCTCCGCCTGACGAGACCCTGACGGAAGACTATTCGGTCGTAGCGCTAAAGCGAGGATTGAATCCTGCACACTCGGTCCTGATTCTGGCAGGCGCCACCACCATCGGCACGCAAGCCGCCGTCGAGTATGTCTGCCAGCAAGACTCCCTTGAACAACTCCTGCTGCGGCTCTCCGTTTCGAATTCAGGCGAGCTCAAACCGTTCGAAGCGGTCATTCGCGTGAAAGTCGCCAAGGGCGTGCCCGTGGGCACAGAACTCGTAGCGCTGCGCAAGGGTCCTCAATAGCCTCATTTGAAAGAACCAATTCATACTCGATCGAAGCGCCTCATCCCAAAACATTCCCTAATTTCTGTTTCCTTATTTCTCTTGTGAGCGCGGAGGCGTCAGGCGAGGATCCAGGGCTGCGGCCTTTCGAAATTCTTCTTGCGCCTCCTCCGATTTGCCCTGCTGGCGCAAAGCCATCCCCAGTTCAAAGTGGGCTGCCGCATAATTAGGCGACGAGCTGATCGCGGCACGGAATTGCGAAATGGAGCCCTCGATGTCTCCGGCACGGAACAGGCGGCGTCCTGAGTTTGTGGCAAAGAGCCCGGCCTGCTCTCCAGTCTTCTGTTTTGCGATTTCCATTCCAGTGCGGCCTTCCGCAGCCGCACCCTCCGCGTCACCGAGTTGACGCAGCACGGTAGCGAGCGTCGTATGAGCGCCGGCAAAATTCGGCTGGAGGCGAATCGCCTCCCGCAATGCAGTTGCTGCATCTTGAAGCTCGCCCTTCTGCTTCAGCACTGTTCCTAGCGTGTAATAGGCCTCGGCATAATCCGGCTTGGCATGAATTGCTGCGCGGAGTTCCTCCGCGGCTGCAGCAAAGTCGCCCTGCTGCCAAAGCGTCACTCCGAGCGTGTAGTGCGCATCCGCTTCCGCGGGATCCAATTCCGCCGCCTTGCGCAGTTCGGCCATGGCCTCCGGCAGCTTGTCTTTCAACTTGAGCGCCAGCCCAAGGTCGTAGTGCAGGGTTGCATCCTGTGGGGAAAGTTTAAGCGCCGCTTCGAATTCAGAAATGGCAGTGTCGAAGTCTGCCACTTGCAGATGCGCCGCTCCCAGGTTCCCTTTGTATCCGCTGTCATCGGGCCGCAAACGGACTGCCGCTTGGAACTCGGCGATCGCCCCGCTGCCATCGCCTGTTTGCAAGAACGCGAGTCCCAGATTATTGTGTGTGTCCGGATTTTCCGGTTGCGATTTCACGGCCTGACGAAATGCTTTGATGGCTCGCTCAACCTCGCCGCTGTGCTGGAGCTGCAGGCCCAGGTCATTTTGGGCGTCAGGGTAGTCTGACTTCAATTCGACACAAGCCTGCAACTCGCGGAGCGCCGCGGCCATGTCGCCCTTGCTTTTCAGAACCTGCGCGAAATAGTAGTGACCGCCCGGGTCCGCGGAATTCAGTTGTACTGCAGTTTGAAGGTGTTGCGCGGCCTCTTCGAGGGATTTTTCCTGGTAACGCAAAACGCCGAGATGAAAATGCGCCTGAGCGAAATCCGGCTGCAGGCGCAGAGCTTCGGAAAACTCCGCGGCCGCGCCTTGAGCGTCAGACTTTTGTGCCAGCATAGCCCCGAGATCGTCGTGCAATTCCGCCCTTTGCGGCTCAAGCTCGATCGCCCGCCGAAACTCGCCGATGGCGCCGTCGAGGTCCCCGGAAAAATCGAGTGCGCGCGCCAAAGCGTGATGAGTCTCGGAGTCGTCCGGGGCTAGCCGCACCGCTTCCGTCGCCTCGCGGAGCGCGGCAGGCACGTTTCCTTTCCGAATCAGCGCGCTGGAGAAATTCATGTGGGCCAGCGCGAAATCGGGATTCAGTCTCACCGCAGATTGAAAGTGAACGATCGCGGAACCGATCTCTCCCTGCGCAAGCAAGACCCAGCCCAGAGAGTTGTGTCCCTCCGGACTCTTCGGTGCAAGCCGCACAACTTTCTCGAAATCCGCGCGAGCGGAAACCAGATCGCCCTTCTGTAGCGCCGACATACCTTGCCGGTACGTCGCCGTCGCGCGCGAAGCTGCGTCGGCCTTCGCGGAACCCGCGGATTGGGCAGCGCACATCGCCGCAGCAGCGCAAGAGAGAAACAGCAGCGCGGTGCAGAATTGAAAGAAAGGCGTCCGGCGATGAACGAGAATCAATTCCACGCGAAAGATACCAGTAGAGCGTCCTCGAAAATACTAGCATGTTCGCAACCGCGCACCTCTTCACAAGCTGTTTGGCTGAGGTTCCCCGCCAAGTTGACCCGTGCCAGACCAGACCTTGCTATCATTAGATTTTAATGACCCTCCATTCCTCTTTTCTCCGGCTTCTCTGGTTTCTTGGCCTTTGCGTTTGGCCTTCAACACAATCCGCCAGTTCTCCGAGCGTAAGCGCCGGCAATTCCGAGAGCGCAAACGCCAGGCCGATCGCGCATTTTACCGACATCGCCCAGAAAGCCGGACTTACTACACCGGTCGTTTTCGGCGGCGAAAACTCGAAGAAATACATCATCGAGACTACGGGGACCGGTGTTGCCATCTTTGATTACGACAATGACGGCTGGCCCGACATTTTCGTCGTCAACGGCACGACGCTGGAAGCCTTGCCAACGGGCAAAACTCCGACAAGCCACCTCTACCGCAACAATCACGACGGCACGTTCACCGATGTCACCACAAGAGCCGGCCTGACCCACACCGGTTGGGGTCAGGGCGTGTGCGTGGGCGATTACGACAACGACGGCTTCGAAGATCTGTATGTTACGTACTACGGCAAAAACGTTCTCTACCACAACAATGGCAATGGCACGTTCACCGACGTCAGCGAAAAAGCGCATGTCGCGGGCAGCGGCAAAGCCTGGGGCACGGGCTGCGCCTTCGTCGACTATGATCGCGACGGCAAGCTCGATCTGGTCGTGGCCAACTACGTCGACTTTGATTCCGCCACCGCTCTTGCGCCGGGCGAGCGGCCTTCCTGCATGTGGAAGGGTGTTCCCGTCATGTGCGGCCCGCGCGGCTTGCCGTGGGCGAAAAATATCCTCTATCACAATCTTGGCAACGGCATGTTTGAAGACGTTTCGACGAAAGCGCACATCGATCAGACCAACGGGCATTACGCCTTCAGTGTTTCCACATTCGACTATGACGACGACGGCTGGCCGGACATATACGTCGCGTGCGACAGCACTGCCAGCATCCTCTACCACAACAACCACGACGGCACGTTCACCGACGTCGCCGTTGTTGCGGGCGCCGCGTTTAATGATGACGGGCGCGAGCAGGCCGGCATGGGCTCCACGGTCGGCGACTATGACGGCGACGGCAGGCTGGATCTTTTCAAAACCAATTTTTCTGACGATACTTCCACGCTCTACCGGAACAATGGCGACGGCACATTTGACGACAAGACCTTTCCCGCCGGATTCGGATTGAACACGCAGTATCTCGGCTGGGGCGTGACGTTCGTCGATGTGGACAACGACGGCTGGCCCGATCTGCTGCTCGTCAATGGCCACGTTTATCCCGAAGTGGACAGCCAACACCTTGGCAGCAATTTCAAAGAGCCGAAGATTCTGTATCACAACAAAGGCAACGGAACGTTCACCGATATTTCCGCCAATGCCGGGCCCGGGATTACGGCGGTAAGTTCTGCGCGCGGGCTGGCGGCCGGCGATTTGTGGAATGACGGCCGCATGTCCGCGGTGATCAGCAACATGAACGCGCCACCGATGCTGCTGGTGAACGACGTTCACAATGGCAATCACTGGATAGCGTTTCACACCATCGGCAGCAAATCCAATCGCGACGGCATCGGTGCGAAGATCACGGTGAAAGCCGGCACGCGAACGCTCGTCGATGAAGTTCGCAGTGGTTCCAGCTACATCTCCAACAACGACATGCGCGTCCACTTTGGCCTCGGCGCCGCCACCAAGATCGATGGGGTCCAAGTCCGCTGGCCCAGCGGCTTGATCGAACGCTTTGAAAACTTGCCTGTCGATACAATTCACACGCTCAAGGAAGGCACTGGCAAGCCCGTCAATCCTCCTCCACCTCCTCCCAAGTCGTGATTTGAGCGAATGGCTAGCTGCGGGAGGGGGGTACACCCCCGTTGCAATGGAAAGAGTGCGGAACGAATTGATTCCAAAGGAGTTGTGGAGGGCCCGTCGCATAAAAGAGTGTGTAAGATTAAGAAAACAAAGGGGATGAATAGAGGAGGTTGAGAATTGGGAGGTTGAAGAAGCAGCAGGCCCCCACCCCCTATGTTTTTGTAAAAGATTGATGCGATAGGGTTTAAGGGGTGGGGGTCGGCTAAAGGTGTGAGGGGAAAGGAGTTAGAGGAGAGGGAGTTAGGGGGATAGTGGGGCGGGGGAGTAGTTAGATGGGGAACGCTTCGGCGAAGGTGGTGTCTGACTATCAAAGGTCATGTTAGCACAGAAGTACCGTCCATGTCAAGATAAATTCTTGGCAGTTGGAAGTGGTTTAGACAGAATAAGATAGCGAAGATGTTCGATTGCGTGCCGAAGGCAGAGGGCCGGGATTGGTCTTGTCAGTGGGCAGCGACGGTGCCGGGCATGGTCATCCGGGCTACGGCAACACCGACGTATTTGTCGGCGGCGCCGTAGTAGAACAAGAAATAATCGCGATGGTCGGCCACGTCTTCCGCCCTTTTCGTAGGGACCATGGCTTCGACAAAGACGACATTGGGGACTTGGCCGACCCTTTCCCATTCCTTTTCGGGGACGAAGATGGGTTGTTCCGAGCGGGAGCGCAGCTTGCGCGGGTCTCGGCTGTCGAACACGGCGACGGCGGTGCGATAGACGAGGTGGTCGTCGGCGCCGTTATAGACTAGGACGATTCCCCCCGATGTGAGGATTGGCGGCGGGCCGGGCTCGACGACGCGGGAGTCAAACATTCCGGGGCGGCGGGGGAGAACGGGCGTGGTGGTCGCTTCGGTCCAGTGCAGGAGATCGGTGGAGTAAGAGAGGCCCATCTGATCGGACTTGTCGGCGGCGGTGCCGAGCCAGTACATCCAGTATTTGCCGTTGATTTTCTCGGGAACGATGGCGCCGGATTTGGTCCAGCCGACGTTCCAGTTTCCTTTGTAAGCGGGAAGGATCACGCCCTTGCGCTCCCAGTGAATCAGGTCCTGAGAAGTGGCGATGCATAGCTGCGCGTCTTTTTTGTTGTAGCCGGTGTAGGTGAGGTAGAACGTGTCGCCGATTTTCTGGAGGCGGGGGTCTTCGACGCCGCCGTCTTTTTCATAGGCAGTTTCGGGTGAGAGCACCGGCTCGGGGCGGCGAGTGAAGTGGAGGCCGTCGGTGCTTTCGGCGTAACCGAGGCGCGAGGTGCCGGAAGCGTCCTGAGCGCGATAGAGCATGACGATCTTGCCGTTGTGTAAGACAGTCGCGGGATTAAACGTGCCGGCAGATTCCCAGGTTGTGCCCTGGGGAGAAAGGATGGGTTCGTTTGCGGCGCGAGTCCAGGCGCCGAAGGGCAGGTCGGAGGTTGGGGTGGCGAAGCCGAGGGAGGCAGCGAGAAGTGGGATGGACAAAACAAACCTGATTTTTCTATGTGGCATGGTTCACGACTTTCAACGAAAGCGTTGATGATCACACAAAAAGGAATGAGCCGCCAGTGTGTGGCTGCGAATTGAAGGACGGAAAAGAATGAATTAACGCAGAGGACGCGGAGAACACAGAGTTCGCAGAGAAGAGAAGCACGGGTCTGAAGACCCGCCACTACAAAGAGAAAAAGATCAAAAAAGGGCAAGTTTTACTTTGGAGGTTTGGGGGATTTGGGAAGGTCGAATTGCATAGTGCGGACGATACCTTCGCCCTCTTTGACGAAGATGACTTGATTTGGCTTGATGTCCTTCAAGGTCTCCACGAAGCCGCTTGGCCAGCGGATTTCGAGGAGCTCGACGTTCTCGGCTTTGCCGATGCCGAAGTGGACGCGGAGATCGTTCTGTGAAAAATAGCCGCCGCCGCTGCGCACTTCGTCGATTTGCGGATGCAGGCTCTTCTCGCCGGGAAGATGCGTGACGCATTTGATGCGTGCGCCGATGCCGCTGCGATTGGATTTTGTGCCGATGGTTTTGATTTTGATCCAATTGTTGCCGGTGCGCGAATCGCAGCGCAGAAGCTGGGGAAAATCGTTGACGGTGTTGACGACGACGTCGAGGTCGCCGTCATTGTCGAAGTCGCCGAAGGCGCATCCGCGCGCGGCTACAGGCGCGGAAATTCCGGAACCGGCGTCGTAGGAAACATCGTCGAAGCGCCCGTTGCGCAGATTTTTGTACAGCAGCTTGCGCTGCGGGTAGCCGGCTTCGGTCTTGAGCTGCTCGACTTCGGGATAGACGTGGCCATTGCAGATAAGAATGTCGGGCCAGCCGTCGTTGTCCATGTCGAAAAAGCCGCAGCCCCAGCCAAGATATTGCGTGTGCTTGCCGAGGCCGCCCTGGTAGGTGGCGTCCTCGAAATTGGCGCCGCCGAGATTGCGGTAAAGCGAGGGCGTGTCGCCAGCGAAATTCGTTTTGACGAGATCGAGATTGCCGTCGAGGTCGTAATCGGCAGCGGAGATGCCCATGCCGGCTTGGGGCTTGCCGTCGGCGCTGAGAGCGCAACCCGCTTCCAACGCGATGTCGGCGAAGGTGCCGTTCTTTTTGTTTTGATAGAGAGCGCTGGCGGTGGAGTCGTTAGCGACGTAAATATCCGGCCAGCCGTCGTTGTCGAGATCGGCGGTGAGCACGCCGAGACCGTAGGTGCCGTTGGCGTTCAGGATGCCGGATTTTTCGCTGACGTCGGTGAATGTTCCGTCGCCGTTATTGTGATAGAGAATGTTTTTGCCGCCGAGCAGGCCCGGCGGGCCGCAGGCAACCATGACGCCTTTGTATAGGCAGGGACCGGATTCGGGAACGGGCGCGGTCTTCAGGTCGAGATCGATGTAATTGGCGACGAAGAGATCGAGGTGGCCGTCGCGATCGTAGTCCACGAAAGCGCAGCCGGTGTTCCAGCGCTTGCCACTGCCCGCGACGCCCGCTTTTTCGCTGACGTCGGTGAAGGTGCCGTTGCCGTTGTTGTGGTAGAGAACATTTTTTCCGAAGTAGGTGACGAAGAGATCGTCGAAACCGTCGTTATCGTAGTCACCGACGCACACGCCCTGGCCCCAGCCGGAATGAAGCAGGCCGGCTTTGGCGGTGACGTCGGTGAAAGTGCCGTCTCGATTGTTTTTGAAAAGATGATTGGTGGGTTCCTGACCAGCGGGAAAACCTTCGAGGCGCCAGCCGTTCACGAGAAAAATATCCAGCCAGCCGTCGTTGTCGTAATCGTAGAAAGCGGCACCACAGCCGGTGGTTTCTAGAAGATACTTGTTTTTGTGCTCGCCGCCGAAGATGATTTTGGCGTTGAGGCCGGATTCACGGGCAACGTTAAGGAAGGAAACGCCGAGATCGTTGGGAGGAGCAACGGCGGCGGTTTGTGGAGAAGCTGCGCCCTGAGAAAGGAATGCGGGCAGCCACTTCTTAGGGAACGCCATGGCAAGCACTTTCTCCAGCGGGAGCACGATCGCGGAGCGGCTGAGCGATTGGAGAAATGCGCGGCGCGTGGAAGACAAAAGTAGCGATACCTTTCTTTGCGAGCCTCGTGCTAGAATCCGGCGCTCTCTTCTATAGTAAGGCCAACGAAGCAATGCAAGCACGCGACGCAGCGGGGCCGCCAGAATGCACATCACGCCGGGAACACCTGTTCACTCTCAAAAACAATCCCAATGGAAGCGGCTGAGACTGCTTGGTGCGTGCCTCGCGGCCACAATGATCATGGGAATCGGGGCTCCCGCCGGTCGGAGCCAGCAGGCGCAGGAGAAGCCACAGGAGCTGGAGCTTTCGCGCGCGGTGCGCCCGTGGGAATTTCTGCCAGTCACGGGAACACGCGCGGGACTACTCGGGAATGAATCCGGCCGCATGGAAGCGTGGGTGTACCCGCTCAAGATCTTTCGCGACTTTCATCTGAAATTCCATACCAATGGGCGAGTCCTGGCGGCCGAGGCGCTGGCGAGGACAGTTTCCGTGCGGCCGGAGTCGGCGGCGATTCTCTATGCAGGGGACACCTTCACGGTGCGCGAAACATTTTTCGTTCCCGTGCGGGAACAGGGCGCCCTCATCGTTCTCGACGTGGAAACGGAACAGCCTCTGGACATTGAGGCGGCTTTTCATCGGGATTTTCAGTTGGAATGGCCTGCGGCGCTCGGGGCGACATATTTGGATTGGGCCGCGCAAGAACGAGCGTTTTATTTCGGAGAGGAGCAGAAGAAGTTTGCGGCGCTGGTGGGTTCGCCGACGGCGACGGAGCCTCATGCCGAGTTCCAGACGAACTTTTCGGAGTCGCAGGAGAGTTCGTTCCGGCTGGGGCCGACGGCGAAAGGCAAAGAGAGGAAGTTGATCGTCATTGCCGGCTCGATGGAAGGGCGGGCGGGAGCGGAGAAAACTTATCAGCATCTGACAACCGCTTACGCGGACTTACTGCGGGAGTCAGCGGAATATTATCGGGATTACCTGGGAAAGACAGTGAGTGCGGATCTTCCGGATGCGCAAATCCAGCAAGCTTACGATTGGGCGCGCGTGAGCGTGCTCCAGGGAGTGGTGAATAATCCTTATCTGGGCACGGGACTTGTCGCGGGATATCGCACTTCGGGTGAGAGCCAGCGTCCGGGATTTGCATGGTTTTTCGGGCGCGATTCCTTTTGGACTTCCTTCGCGCTTAATGCTGCCGGGGATTTTTCCAATTCACGCACGGCGCTCGAGTTCATCGGCAAATACCAGCGGGAAGACGGCAAAATTCCGCATGAGATCTCGCAGGGCGCGAGTTTTGTACAGTGGTTCAAGGATTATCCGTACCCGTACGCTTCCGCGGACGCCACTCCTCTGTACATCATCGCGATGAATGATTACGCCGTGGAAAGCGGCGACCTCGCGTTTGCAAAAGAAAAGTGGAACAGTTTGTGGAAGGCCTACGAATTTCTGCGCTCGACTCATGACGAACATGGCTTTCCCAAAAATGCGGGAATCGGGCACGGCTGGGTGGAAGGAGGACCGTTGCTTCCGGTGAAGACGGAGCTCTATCAAACGGGATTGGGGATAGAGGCGTTGCGCGCGCTTTCGAATCTGGCACATCTGGCCGGAAAGGAAGATGTGAGCAATGAGCTTTCGCGGAATTTTGACCAGCAGAAGCCGCTGATGAATGAAGCGTTCTGGATTGCCGAGAAGAAAAGGTTTGCGTTCGCTTTAGACAAAGACAATCACGCTGTGGACGAGCCGAGCGTGCTGGCCACCGTGCCGATGTGGTTTGGATTGCTTGATGAAGCGAAGGCGGACGCGATGATTACGCAGCTCGCCGATTTGGATCACCAAACGGACTGGGGCATGCGGATTATTTCGGAGCATTCGCCGAAATTCAGCGGCGGCGGCTACCATTTCGGATCCGTCTGGCCGCTCTTCACCGGTTGGGCAGCGGCCGGTGAGTATCGCTATCACCGTTCCTTTCCCGCATACGCGAATTTCCGGGCGAACGCCCTGCTGGCCCTCGACGGCTCGCTGGGGCACGTCACGGAAGTGCTCTCGGGCTCCTATTACCAGTCGCTTTCCACGAGCTCGCCGCATCAGATCTGGTCCGCAGCGATGGTGGTCAGCCCCTTGCTGCGTGGCATGTTCGGACTGCGGGCAGACGCCACAAAGGGAACCCTCACCTTCGCGCCGCACACTCCCGCCGATTGGACCTCCTTCGGGATCAGGAATGTGCAGGTTGGCTCCACGAAGTTGGATTTGCACTACTCGAAGGATTCTGGAGGAATCAAGCTGGAAGTGAAGGCCACGGGCGACATGTCCCGCATCATCGATTTTCAGCCGGCGGTGAGTTTGCGCGCGAAAGTTCTCGGCGTGGAATTGAACGGCCGGCCCTTGCCGTTTCGTGTCGAGTCGAATGGCACGGACCAACACGTAATCACCAGGATGACGGTTGCCGGAGGTTCGAACTCACTAAGAATTCGAATGCAAGATGACTTTGGGCTGAGTTACTCCTCGACATTGCCGGCAATCGGGGCGGCCTCGAAAGGCTTGCGCATTCTTTCCGAAACGTGGACACCGGAGCGGGACCGCCTGACGATCAACGCGTCGGGACTTGCGGGCAGCCAGTACGCGCTGTTCGTTTGGAACGCGGGACAGATTGCTTCCGTCGAGGGAGCAAGACTTTCCAAGGCCGAGGATGGGAAGACAGAACTGATCCTTGACCTGCCAAAAAACGGAGCTGAGGCTGCTTCTTACGCGACGATTTCCATCCAATTTGCCAACGCAGAGAAAAGACGGGAGCGCGGAAAAAGGTAAGCTCGATCTTCAAGCACCATCAGCCGATGCAACTTCTTTTGGGCCTTCGCAATTTCAATGGCGGCAGGGTGGACTGGTGCGCTGTCCTGATTGTTCCTGGCCGGTCCAGTTCGCCAAGTTCCGCAGGAGCAACCTAATAGGCATTTCGATTTAGCAGCCCCTTGAACACTGTAAAGAATATAATTTTCAGGTCTAACATCATGCTCCAGTTCCGCATGTAATAGAGGTCGTACTGGATTCTCTGAGGGATCGAACTGTCGCTCCCGCGCAGTCCGTTGATCTGAGCCCACCCCGTTATCCCGCACTTGATGTTATGTCTGGTCATGTACCGTGGAATTTCCTGCCGGAACTTCTGCACGAAGAAAGTTAGCTCCGGACGGGGGCCAACTACGCTCATATCGCCTGTGACGACGTTGAAGAATTGTGGAAGCTCGTC